>JGI24661J20069_1000147_pt1 | contig 34178 bp, 32 predicted proteins | sample MalvirmetaMSP144_FD_20069 | JGI IMG/M metagenome (IMG submission 20069) | reverse complement strand
TTGTCGGTCAGCGCAGCTTGCAGGTCTTGCTCCAGCCCTTGCAGATTAATCTGAAAGGTATCGGCTAGCAGGCGAGCCATCGCCTGTGGGTCGGTAATGTTTTGCTTGTCACTGCGCCCGTCCGGGTAGCGTACCGTATAGAGCCCGTTCAAGAGTGTGTGGCGGCGGTCTACGTCGGTGCGCACGGCAATCAGGTTATTGACGAATTTTGACGCCGGGTGGCACGCCACGTACCAGTTGGCCATGTCGAAATCGATGGGCCATTGTGTCATCAGATCGAACCGGTACAGCAGTCGCCATACGCTACCCAGCTGCACTTCAATACGGAAATGGTCGCTCTGGGGAAGAACACGAAACGTCTCCAGCGAAGTGTTTTGGGCTGCCAGGCTGTGCAGCCTTAATGGCGCTGTCGGTGTCATGCCTCCAAACCCTACGTCGCTCAAGTATTCCTCATCCCCGATGGTTACCAGCAACAACATATGCGAGCGGGGTGGCTGTGCGTCCTCCGGTTGGTTCCAGTAGACCCGGGCGGTAATCCCCCGCACGGTAAAGCCAAGCGCCGTCAGCACCGCCATAAACAGCAGGTTGTTCTCGAAGCAGTAACCGCCACGGCCCTGATGAATCAGCTTGTGTTCCAGGCTGGCCAGATCCAGAGGCACCGGCTTGCCCAGCAGCGGGTTCAGGTTTTCAAAGGTGATATGCAGCAGGTGGCATTGCTGCAGGGCGCGCAGGGTTGCCAGGGTGGGCGTGCGTTCACCGGTGTAACCGACGCGTTGGCAGTAGGCATCCAGATCAACAGGCATGACAGGCTCCGGGTTCATCAACAGGAAAAGGGAGAGTACGGCCTCAACCCCGGTTGAGGTAAAGGGAAAAGGCGTATGACTCCGTCGCTGCCGCGATAACGTTTCGGATGCGATGGCGATGCTCACATTATCGCCGCTTTCCGACCATTGGTAGCAATGGCTGCACCAGCGTGGTTCGTGCTGGCTCCGCTGTGGCTTGCAGGGTGACATAATTCCGAAACAGGCGTGAATTAGGTCACAGATGCGTATGCGAAAAGTCGCTTCGAAATCCCCTGCGATTTACCGGTTGCTCGACTGGAAGGACATCGACAAATGCCTGCTGTTGTCGGTGTTGCTGTTCATCTACATGTCCTTCTACCTGGTCTGGCATCTGGTCACTGCGTTTTACACTGACTTCGGTGCGCAGTACGTCTCCCCGGTCGGCGCCAGGCAGCTTTCCTGGGTGCTGTTATTCAATTTGAGCGGCTATCTGCTGCTCATTCTCTGGGCTTCATTATTACGTAAGGTCCGGCGCCAATCGCCGCTTTTTGTACACTGCTTTGTGCAGTTTTTTGGGGTCAGCTTTCTGCTGCTGGGCCTGATGTTCGGGCTGTATAGCCCGATCACGGGAATGGTGCTGCTCGGTTCACCCCTGGTGGGATTCATCCTGTTTGGCTTCCGTCCAGTGGTCTGGGGCTTCACCGTGAGCACCGTGATGGTGTTGCTGTTGTCCTGGTTGGCGGCCCGAGGTCACGATATTTACGCGCTGTATTTCCGCACCGATCCGGCGGCCAAGGGCTACCTGTCCTATTACTGGATCGCCAGCACCGTTGCTTTTTCGGTGCCCTTCGTGGCGGGGGTGCTGACGCTGGTGTCCCTGCTGCTGCGCCGCTGGGTATACCGTGAAGCCCAGGTGCGCGCCATGGCCGTGCAGGATCCGCTTACGGGGCTGTCGAACAGGCGGGCCCTGTTTGACCAGTTTGCCCATGAAATGGCTCGTGCCCGGCGCACCGGGGAAGCGCTTTCCGTGTGCGTCATGGACCTGGATCATTTCAAACAGATCAATGACCGTCACGGCCATGCGGCCGGCGATACCGTGCTGGTGCGAGTGGCGAACTTACTGCGTGAATGCTTGCGCGAAACGGATCGCATAGGGCGTATTGGTGGCGAAGAGTTTGTACTGGTATTGCCCGATACCGGCCACGAGGGAGCAGAAAAAGTGATCGAACGGTGCCGCGCTGCCCTGGTCGGCACCCCGGTGATGCTTGATGTGGGTGAGCCGCTCACTGTCAGTGCCAGCTTCGGGGTGGTCACTGCGCTTGCCGGAGAGCAGGCCACGGAATCCCAGCTGGTATCCCGTGCCGATGATGCGCTTTACCTGGCCAAGAAACGCGGGCGCAACCGTGTGGAATTCTGGTCATCGGCCATGCTCGAAGTGGCCACAGCCTGACGCCTTGTCCCTGATTAACCAATTCCTGTCGCGTAATGGCCGGGTGCTGATCCAATGCCCGCTCTATGGTTGTTAACAGGCTGGCGTTCGTGTGCGCCATTTTCCGTGCCATCCAACAACAACATCGCGGCGGGGCATCATGCAGCAATACGTTTACGACATTGTGATCAATCATGGGCAGTTCTTTGATGGCAGTTGCCGGGACGGCAGTATCCGGCATCTGGGGATTCGTGATGGGCGCGTTGTCACCATCAGTGATGTTCCATTGCCTGACCATGCGGCGCCCAAAGTGTATGACGCCACTGGGCAATGGGTCACGCCGGGCTTTATCGAAACCCATAGCCATTACGATGCGGAAGTCATTGCCACGCCGTCACTGAAAGAGTCGGTGCGTCACGGGGTAACTTCGGTGCTGATCGGTTCCTGCTCGATCAGTATGATCAATGCCCAGCCGGAAGATTGTTCGGATCTGTTTACCCGGGTGGAAGCGGTGCCCCGTGAAGCGGTGCTGCCGATTCTGAAAGAGAAAAAAACGTGGCGTGACGCTGCCGGCTACCGGGGGTTTTATGACCGGCAGCCGCTGGGGCCCAATGTGGGTTCTTTTGTGGGGCATTCCGATATTCGTGTGGCGGTAATGGGGCTGGAGCGGGCCACGTCCCCGGCAAAACCCAGCGAACAGGAATTGCAGAAAATGGAATCCCTCTTGGAAGAGGCGCTGGATGCCGGCTGTGTCGGTATGTCGCTGATGACGACCCGGCTGGACAAGGTAGACGGAGATCGAGCCTGGTCACGGCCCTTGCCGTCCACCTACGCACGCTGGAACGAATTCAAACGGTTGTTCCGGATTCTGCGTCGCCGAAATGCGGTCATGCAGGGCGCCCCGGACGCGGTAAAGAAGGTCAACGTAGTGCGCTTCCTGTGGCAGGCCCACGGCCTGTTCCGTCGCCCCATGAAGTGCTCCATGCTTACGGCCCTGGATCTCAAATCCAACCCCTGGCTTAACGTGGTGACACGGCTGAGTGGTTTCGTGGCTAACCGCTTTTTGCGGGGCAACTTCCGTTGGCAGACATTGCCCGCACCGTTCACGTTGTATCTCAGTGGTTTGAATGTGAACGCCTTTGAAGAATTTTCCTCCGGTGAGTTGCTGCGTGACTACAAGGATGAAGATGCCATGTACGCGAAGGTGGATGATCCCGCCTTCCGCAAGCTGTTCAAGAAGCACGTTAACGCCTTGTTCACCAAGGGGCTCTGGCACCGGGACTTCAGTGATTGCTGGGTGGTGGATTGCCCGGACACGTCGTTAATTGGCAAAAACTTTGAAGAAATCGGAGCGGTTGAAGGCAAGGATGCGGTGGATGCCTATTTCGATCTGGCGGTGCAGTACCGCAATGATCTGCGCTGGAAAACCAATTACGGTAATCACCGGCCGGAGATCATGCACAAGCTGCTGGCGAGTCCGTATACCCATGTGGGTTTTGCCGATTCCGGCGCACATCTGGAATCCATTGCCCAGTACAACTTCCCGCTACGGTTACTGAAATATGTTCGTGATGCGGACGAAGCCGGGTTGCCCTTTATGAGTGTGGCAGAAGGGGTGAATGCGGTAACCGCCGATCTGGCGGACTGGTTTGGTTTGCAGGCCGGCAGCTTGCGCCAGGGCAGCCGGGCGGATGTGGTCATCGTGAATCCGGAAGGCCTCACCGACGAGCTGGATGACGTTGCCTGGGCGCCGCTGGAAGGCACCTCGCTGAACCGCCTGGTGAAGCGCAACGATGACGCCGTGACGGCCACGATCATTAACGGCCGGGTGGCCTATGACCGCGTTCAGGGCTTTGATGATGAGCTGGGTCGTGAGCGGAATTTCGGGCAATTTTTATCGAGTAATGATGTCATTTCCGCAAGCATGTATGTGAGGGAAGCTAATAGAACTGAATGATATCAAAATGACATTATTTAGGCGGGGAAACCGAAAGGCTAGACTCAGCAGCTAAGAAAAAAATAGCACAAAAGGAATTGTTATGGATAACAAGATAAAATATGCAGTAGCTATGTTTGCTGTCACGTTGCCTACTTGCTCATTTGCTGCTTTGGATGATTATGTTCTGAGACGTCTACCTGCGAGTGTTGGCAATGAATTTGTAAACCCGGCAGGAAATGTTCGGCAATTTGTTCCGACGAGTGTGAATGATTCGGGATTGCTTGCAGGATTCCGTTTGACTCACGTTCCTGAGAGCGATGGGGGGAGCGCTGGTGTTGTTGGGGAGCTGAGTTACATTTATGACCTAAATTCAAGGTCGTATGTTGCGAAGGTGATCAACGATATAAGTATTGTTTACATGGGGGGGGATAGTTATATCGGAAAGAGGCTTACGCGAGACGGGAGTAATCGTTGGCAGACGTTACGGTGTCCAATTTCCGGGCTAGTCCAAAATCAAAACGAAACGTGGGATAATCCTGGTTGTCAATTGATAGACAACGATTTGATTGATGACTTTACCGTTTTGGAGAATTTTGGGTTCAGATCAGAGCTTTACCAGTTCGCAAATACTACAACGCTGCCAACATTTATTGGGAATGTGGCGACTGATCAAGGTAGTGTTTTTGTTGCTGATATTCCGGATCAACAAGATACGCATCCAAATGGGGATGAAGCGTCGTTTTACTTTTCAGATGGAACATCTTACAAATTCGTCATCAATGATGCCCCTGTTAGTAGCTTGACAGATGGGGCTTACCGGCTGGTGCAGAGTGGCAGTGAAGTAAAGCTTTTATCGGCGAAACATGATGTTTCTAGTCAGGCTAATCCTGCTTTTTATCGAACTTATACGGTTTCTTCATCGGGATTTGAGCTGGATGCAGAAACGTATGTAGGGACTATAGATAGCTCGGGTTATGTGTCCACGCCTTTGGCCATATCTGTTCAAGGAAGTGTGATTAATACTGCGGGGTATTGCGCTGATTTTGACTCCTGTTCTTCTCCGAGTATTGGGATAGATATGTGGGAAGAGTTTTCTAGTATTAATTTTACCGGATCATCAGGAAGTGCGCCTGATATAATGGGATCATTTTTGGGGACGAATGGGGTGTACTCAGTTCTGGGTTGTGAGCAGGGTGATCAGGCGCCATGCGTTAAAGCTTATGTAATGGATGTGAATGATGGGGACCCGAAGTTCGAGTCTCCCTTTCAATATTCAGAGCAAAAATTTTCTGAAGTGGCAGTAACAAGCCACCTGTTTTCCCATAAGCTTGGAGTATCCCCTGTTTCCTCGCTTCCACAAAGGCTACATATGAGTCCAAGCGGTGAATATATTGTTGCCGTGACACGTCTTGATAATGGGCAGATTGCAAGATATTCGTTCATCAAGAAATGATGCTGTAGCCGTATCATGGAAATGCCCTGTTAATGCAGGGCATTTTTGTGTGTGCTACTGCACTTATTTGAATTTGCGCAGCAAACCATTCACGGCCTGGGCAAACTGCACCGGGGAATCCTCCTGCAGGAAATGCCCGCCCACCAATGTTTGGTGCGGTTGCCCCTGCGTGCCGGGGACCCGTTCCTGCATGTATTTGTCCCCGCCACGGGTAATCGGGTCGCCGTTGCTGAAGGTGGTCAGGAATGGCTTTTGCCATTGCTCCAGAATTTTCCAGGCCGCCCGGTTGGCGTCGCTGGCCGGATCGTTCGGTGTCACCGGTACCAGCTTGGGAAAGGCCCGCGCCCCGGCCTTGTATTTTCTGTTGGGAAACGGCGCGTCATAGGCGCGGATTTCGTCCGGGCCCAGTTTGCGGAAGGTGGCGGTATTCAGAATGCGGGAAATGGGCAGAACAGGGCTATAGATCGCAAAGTTCTTCCACAGGTGAAAGGCTTTTGGTGCCTGCTGATCACCGGTAGGCAGCATGCCGTTGCCTACTACGATGGCGCGAAAGCGGGATTCGTTTTCTGCGGCCAGGCGCAGGCCAATCAATGATCCCCAATCCTGGCATACCAGCGTGATGTCGGTGAGATCCAGCTGATCGAGCAGCGATATCACCCAATCCATGTGGCTCTGGTAACTGTAGGCATTGATGTCGGTGGGCTTGTCGGATTTGCCGAAGCCGATCAGATCCGGGGCGATCACGCGATGGCCGGCGGCGGCGCAGATGGGAATCATGTGCCGGTACAGGTAAGACCAGGACGGCTCACCGTGCAGCATCAGCACCGGTTTGCCGTCGGCCGGCCCCTCATCCACGTAGTGCATGCGTAATCCGCCCACATCCACGTAGTTCGGTTCGAAGGGGTAGTCCAGCAGCCGCTCGAAGCGGGAATCCGGGGTGCGCAGGTAATCCATGGCCGATCCTTGTCTGTACTGATAGCGAAGTGTGAGTAAGGAATACCAGTAGATGCCCGGATCGGCCATGTCGTTACAGGACAGTCTGCGTTTTGTTTTGTGTGAACAGGCCCTGGGGTATGGCACTTACTCATCCCAGAGGTTGGCCAGGGTGTAATCGCTGCCCGGTTGGGCCCAGAAGCCGCCGTCCACGTAGCGGCGGTGCTTGTCCAGGGTGCGGATGGCATCCATGTCCGCGTCACTGAGTGACAGCTCGGCGGCGGCCAGATTCTGCTTCAGGCGCTCCGGGTTCACGGATTTGGGGATCACCACGGTGTCACGGTGCAGTGCCCAGCTGATCAGCACTTGTGCCGGGGAGACGCCATGACGGTCGGCGATTTCCAGGATCACCGGGTCTTCGAGCAGCACCGGCTCGTCATCGGCTTTCATGCCCGCAGGGCGATCAAATGACCCCAGTGGAGAATAGCCGGTGAGTGCAATGCCCCGTTCCTTGCAGAAGGCCAGCATGTCGTTCTGTTGCAGATAGGGATGCAGTTCAATCTGGTTCATGGCGGGCTTGTAGCGTGCCTTGCCAAGCAAATCCTGCAGCTTTTTCACGCTGAAATTCGACACGCCGATCTGCCGCGTCTGGTTATTGTCCACCAGTGCTTCCATGGCTGCCCAGGTGGTTTCCACCGGCAGCTCCTTGAGAGACACCATGTCGTCCGCGGATTTCGGGAACGGCACGCCAGGCTTCAGCGCTACCGGCCAGTGCATCAGGTAAAGGTCCAGATAATCCAGCTGCAAGTTACGCAGGGTGGTTTCCAGGGCGGGCTGCACGTCGTCCGGCGCATGGTCACTGTTCCACAGCTTCGAGGTGATCCACAGCTCTTCGCGCGTTACCGTCCCGGCGGCAAACACGTCACTGAGAGCCTGGCCGATTTCCTCTTCGTTGCCGTAAATATGGGCGCAGTCGATGTGGCGGAAGCCCGTTTCAATGGCGCTCTTCACCGCCTTGTACACCTCGCCGGGTTCGGATTTCCAGGTACCCAGGCCGAGCATGGGCAGGGTATCGCCATTATCGAAGGTCAGCGTTTTCATGGTCTGCTCCTGTAAAGCGTACGACTCCCGGCTGGCTTGTGGCCGCCGGGACGGGAAACAATCTGCAACCCTACTACAGGGACTTTGCACCCCCCTGTTGGGTTCCCGTTGAATCCTTGCTCGATTCTCCACGGCGCTCCCTTATCCGGATTATTGGCTCCAGCGGTTTCCCTGCTTGAGCCGCCCCCGGCATTTCGCTACTGTGGCCGACCGGCGTTGGCCGCCCTCATTATCGGCAGTGCCTTTTCTCACTGCCCCTGCTTTTGGAAAACTCTATGTGGATCAAGAACCTGACTGTCTTTGTGGGCGAAGAAGCCTTCCCCTGTTCCGTGGCCGAACTGGATGAGATTCTGGACCAGAACCGCTGCCAGCCCTGCGGTTCGCAAACCGAACGCACCGAAGGCTTTGTGCCGCCGCTCAAGGGGCAGGACCCCATGGCCTACGCGGTGGACGGGTTCATTTTCTGCACCTATCAGGAAACCGCTCGTCTGTTGCCCGGGCCGGTGATCAAGGAGCTGCTGGATGAAAAAGTGGAGCACATCCAGCAGGAAGAAGGCCGCAAGGTGGGGCGCAAGGAAAAGGCGGATCTGAAAGAGCAGATTACCTTTGAGTTGATGCCGCGGGCGTTTACCCGCTCACGCCGCACCTCGCTGCTGATCGATACCGAGCGCAAGCGGGTGATGGTGGATTCTTCCTCCGCCAGTCGCGGCGAAGAAGTGATCGCCTGCCTGCGTAAAGCCATCGGCTCCCTGCCCGTGGCGTACCCGGCGCCGAATTCCGCCCCCTACACCAGCTTCAGTAACTGGCTCCGTGATACCAAGCTGTTGCCGGAAGGGTTCACACTGGGTGACCGTTGCGAGCTGAAAGGCGTCAAGGACGAAGGCGCTGCGGTGAAGTTCACCGCCGTGGATCTGGGGCAGGAAGAAATCCTCGCACACCTGGAAACCGGCATGGTCGCTACCCGCATCAATCTGGCGTGGCAGGATTCGCTGGAACTGGATATCAACGAAAAGCTGGAGATCAAGCGCATCAAGCCGCTGGATCTATTGCAGGAAAATATCGATGCGCTGGATGCGGACGACGCGGTAGCAGAGCTGCAGGCGCGGATCAGTTTGCAGGGCAAGGTGCTGCGCGAAGCGCTGGACAGCCTGTACGGCTATTTTGAAGTTTAAAGAGACGCATCACGCGGCATGCATCACGCAACAACGCGAAAGGTGTGATCTTTTTCAGTAAAGCCGTGCCCGCGCTAAAGGTGTCAGCGCGGGCACAGTCTTTCAACATCTGCGAGAGTTGAACCGCGTTGTTGCGTGCAGCGTGAGGCATGCTGCGCTAGTCATTAATATCCTCATCGTCCTGCTGGTCCTTGTCCATCTTCACCGGTGAGTTTTTATCGCACTGCGGTGAATGCTGGAAGGTCTGGGTCACGTCCAGATAGCCCAGGTGGGAAATGGTGCGGCGACCCAGCAAAATCGGATAGATCATGTCCGAGCGGTCGTTCAGGGTGAACTGCTCTTCATATACGGTGTTGCCCATGCATACCTTCATCAGCACTACCGGGCGACGTTCCGTGCCGCCGGCACCACGAATCAGCACCTTGCGGTAACGCGGCTTCTCGAAGGTTTTTTCCACTTTTTTACCGGTGGCTTCATCTACCACATCCACGGTAAAGCGGACCCAGTCCTCATCATCCTTTTCGTACACCTCCACATCGGTGGCATGCAGGGAAGAGGTAAGCGCGCCGCTGTCCAGCTTGGTCTTCAATTCCACACCCCAGGGCACCAGGGTGGACTTTTCCACCCAGCCAAACACTGTGGGGCTTTCCGGTGACTTGGCCATGGCCATGCCGGTGCTGCTCAGCAGTGAGGCGGTAATAAAAGCGATGAGTCCTTTTTTCATGGGCGCTCCTTGGTCGTGAAAGCCTTGTGCGTAAAACGGGGATGTCATTCGGCATCCTGTTGGCAGGGTATGACTGTGTTCGCCGCAGACCGTTCCCCGGCAAATCATTGACTCTCTGGCTGCAGGCTGTCGCCAGTCAGCCATCCCCGACCCCTCCTGACAGGTTACCATTGTTGCAAATGCGCCGTTGCCGGCCGGTTAATGAACCGGCCTGCTGCAGGCGCCGGAAAAAGGGCCGGAGGGCCAGTGATGACAACAACGATTGCACCACCATCCATCAAGCTGCTGCTGGGTGAAAGCCGCGCCGCGTGGGCCTATGGACGCTATCTGCTGCGTGGGCTCGGCCATCGGCAGCTGCCGCTGGGCAAAGGCCAGCCAGTGCTTGTTGTGCCCGGTTTTGGCGCCAGCGATGCCAGTACGCGGCCACTGCGCAGGGCGCTGAGCAAGCTGGGCTATAACGTCTACGGCTGGGCCCAGGGCACTAATCTGGGCATGAACAGCAAACGTAAAAACCTGTTAGTTACCCAGTTGCAGGCGATCAATACCCGCCACGGGCAACCTGTGGCGCTGGTGGGCTGGAGCCTGGGCGGAGTGTTTGCCCGGGAGCTGGCGCGGGCCTTTCCCGATCAGGTGAGCCAGGTCTTCACCCTGGGCAGCCCCATCAATGGCGACCCGGAGGCCAACAACGTCTCCACGCTCTTCAATCTGTTTAACCCGAACCGCCCGCCGGCGGACCGGGATGCGTTCAATCAACGCATAGCGGCGCCGCCGGTGCCGTGCACGGCCATCTTTACCCGTGAAGACGGCATCGTGGCCTGGCAGTGCAGCCAGGAAGAGGAAGGCCCCATGACAGAGAACGTGGAAGTGCAGGGGACCCATGTGGGGCTACCCTGGAATCCCCTGGTGCTGGCGGCCATCGCCGAGCGGCTCCCCCGCACCCCGTTACCCGGAGAATTGCCATGAGTGACCTGAAACCCGGCCGCTACCGGCACTTCAAAGGCAATGAGTATCAGGTGATCGGCCTGGCGACCCATTCCGAAAGCGGTGAAACCGTGGTGGTCTACCACCCGCTCTACGGTGATCAGGCCCTGTGGGTGCGGCCCCTGGCCATGTTCACCGAAACCGTGGACCGCGACGACAAGGTGCAACCCCGCTTCGCCCGGGTGGGGGACTGAGTTGAAAGTTAAAAGTTGAAAGGCGCGAGCCGGGCACTTGGTAGGCTGGTTGGCGGAGGCCAGGTTCAAGCTATGTTGCCAGCGCGAAGCAATAACCCCTCCGGCTGAGAGGTGCGGATCACCGCGTTTCAACTTTTAACTTTCCACTTTAAACCCCCTCGGATGCTACAATGGCGGCCTTATTCATGGAGTTAGCCCGTTATGTCTTCGTTTGCCGACCTGAACCTGCACGAGCGCCTGATCAAGGCACTTGGCGAGCTGGAAATCACCACCCCGACCCCTGTTCAGACGGCAGCGATTCCGGCGGCGCTTGAAGGCCGTGATTTACGCGTGGTGGCCCGCACCGGCAGCGGTAAAACGGCGGCTTTCCTGCTGCCCATGCTGCATCAGCTGCTCCAGTATTCCCGTCCGCGCACCGATACCCGTGCCCTGATTCTGCTGCCCACCCGCGAGCTGGCCCAGCAGACCCTCAAGCAGGTAGAGGCACTGGGCCGTTACACCTTTATCAAGGCAGAGCTGTTGACCGGCGGTGAAGACTTCAAAGTGCAGGCCGCCAAAATGCGCAAGAACCCGGAAATCCTGATTGGCACCCCGGGTCGCCTGATCGAACATCTGGACGCAGGCAATCTGCTTTTGCAGGACCTGGAAATGCTGGTGCTGGATGAATCCGATCGCATGCTCGACATGGGCTTCAACGATGACGTGCTGCGCCTGGCCGCGGAATGCCGGGCCGAGCGGCAGACCCTGCTGTTCTCCGCCACCACGGGCGGTAACGCCATGGAAAACATGATCAGCAGCGTGCTTCGTGATCCCAAATCGCTGGTGCTCGATTCCGTGCGTGACCTGAACGAGTCCGTCAGCCAGCAGATCATCACCGCCGATGACGTGAAGCACAAAGAGCGGCTGGTGCAATGGCTGCTGGCCAACGAAACCTACGAAAAAGCCGTGGTGTTCACCAACACCCGCGAGCAGGCCGATCGCCTTGGCGGGGTGCTGGTGGCCTCCAATCTGAAAGTGTTTGTGCTGCACGGCGAGAAAGATCAGAAAGACCGCAAACTGGCCATGGATCGCCTCAAGGCCGGAGCCGTGAAAGTGCTGGTTGCCACCGACGTGGCTGCCCGTGGCATTCATGTGGACAACCTGGATCTGGTGATCAACTTCGACATGCCCCGCAGCGGCGACGAGTACGTGCATCGTATTGGTCGCACCGGTCGGGTAGGCGGTGAAGGCACCGCAATTTCCCTGATCGCCGCCCACGAATGGAATTTGATGGCCGGCATTCAACGCTACCTGCGTCAGAATTTTGAATACCGTCTGGTAGAAGCCCTGCGTGGCAATTTCCTGGGGCCGAAAAACCTGAAGTCCAACGGCAAGGCCGCCGGCAATAAAAAGAAAAAAATGAAGAAAAAAGAAGATGCCAAGAAAGGTATCAAGAAATCCGGCGCCAAGAAAAAAGTCGCTAAACCCAAACGCAATGCCAAACCGCCCACCCAGGACACCAAGGGCGGCTTCGCCACAGTGAAGCGCAAGAAGACCCCCGGGCCACTGGATTGAGAGACGCTGCACGCGCCACGTTTCACGCAACAGCGCGAAGCGGAGCCGTACAGGTTTCGATAGGTGAGAGGCCGCGCCCTTATTCCGGGCGCGGCCTCTCACGTTTATAAAACGGCAAGCCTTGATCGCGTTGTTGCCTGCAGCGTGTCGCATGATGCATCTCTTTAAAACTCCGTAAAATTCCCGCCTTCTTCACGTTCTTTCGGCGCTTTTGTCGTCATTCTGATACGGTTATTCCAAGGAGGTGGTTGTGCCGGAACACAGGGAAGGGAAGTCCATGTCTGCTGACGCACTGCAGTGCCCGGATTGCGGTGCCTCGCTCGCTGTGCCTTCCCGCCGTGCCCGTGGCGCCTGGCGCTGCCCCCGTTGTGATGCCCAGCTAAGTGGTGCCTGGGCGTTGCGTCCCGATTCCCTGCTCGCACTTACCGTGGCCACCGCCGTGTTGTGGTTGCCAGCGCTGATCCTGCCGCTGATGCGTTTGGAAAACCTCGGCCTGGATCGTGAGGCCAGCCTGCTGGATTGTGTACTGCGATTGATGGAAGGCGTCTATTTTCCTGTCGGGGTCTTGCTGCTGTTTACCCTGGTCATCATGCCGTTGCTGAATTTGCTGTCAGCGGGGCGCCTGTTGTGGGCTGCCCGTGATCATACGCCGTCGACAGGGCAGCCCGATCCTTTCTGGATGAAGGCATACCGGCACAGTCGGGAATGGGCCATGACCGATATCTTTTTGCTCGGCATTCTGATCGCCATGACCAAGCTGGGTGACATGGCCACGGTCACCCCGGGGCCGGGACTGTTTTGTCTGGTGGTAGCGGTGTTGTTGCGGTTGATCGTGGAAACCCTGGCGCAGCCGGATCAGCTACAGCGGTTGCTGGAGGCGAGCAATGGCGACTAATGCACCCCCGGGGCAGCAGCGAGCGTTGGCCTGGTCATTGCTGGTTGCAGCCGTTGTCTGGCTGGTGCCGGCCAATCTGCTACCGATCATGTCGGTCACTGAAACCGGCCGTGGCAAGGCCAGCACCATTGCCGATGGTATCTGGCAACTGTTCGAGGCCGGCATGCCGGGCATTGCCATTATTGTTTTTGTCGCCAGCCTGTTGGTGCCGTTCTTCAAGGTGCTGGTGCTGGCGGTGATCTACTGGCGCGTTCCCCACGAAAATAATCCCCGCATCAGTACCCGGGCCTATCGTCTGGTGTACTGGATTGGCCGCTGGTCCATGCTGGATGTCTTCGTGGTGGCGTTGCTGGCAGCGGTGGTGGAATTCGGCAATCTGGCACGGGTGGAACCGGGGCCGGGCATCATCGCCTTTGCTCTCGCCGTGGTGCTGACCATGTTGTCTGCCCACGCTTTTTCTCCCCAACAATTATGGATTCAAGACCCTGACGGAGCGGACCATGGACACCCCTGAAGTGAAACATTCCCGTTGGCCTTCCCCTATCTGGCTGGTGCCTCTGGTCAGCCTGTTGGTGGCTGGCTGGTTGTTGTACGACCAGCTGTTACAACGCGACGTACAGATTGAAATCACCTTTGAAAACGGCTCGGGTATCAAGCCGGGGGTAGACCTGCGTTACCGGGGCGTGCCCGTGGGCAGTGTGGATGAAATCGTCCTTAGCGATGACCTGAAACACGTGACGGTCCATGCCAGCCTGAACCGGGATGCAGAAAAACTGGCCCGGGAGAAAAGCCGTTTCTGGATTGTGGAACCGGAACTGGGCATCGCCGGTGCGCGCAATCTGGATACACTGGTGTCAGGCAAATACATCGCCGTTGAACCCGGTGAGGGCGAATCGCATAAAGAATTTGATGGGCTGGAAACACCGCCGGAACAACAGCCGAATCTGGGTTTGAAAATAACCCTGGTGGCCGATCATCTGGGCTCACTGAAGAAAGGACGCAAGATCTACTACCGGGATTTACAGGTGGGCACCATTGGTGAAAGTGAACTCAGCCAGGACGGTCGTTTCGTGGAAATTCAGGCCATCATCGAACCGAAATACGCGAGACTGGTACGCAGCAATACCCGCTTCTGGAACAGCTCCGGGCTTACCGTGGATATTGGATTATTCAAAGGCGCAGAAGTGCAGGCCAGCTCCCTGGAGAATTTACTCCGTGGCGGCATCAGCTTCGCCACCCCACCCGAGCCGGGTCCGCTGGCGAAAGCGGGGGAGCGGTTTGATCTGTACAAACAACCGGAAGACGACTGGCGCGAATGGGCGCCGATCATGAAGTGGAAATAGCCGCAGCACGCAACACGCTTAAGGTGGGTAGAAGTGCAAGGCAGAGAGAATGTTTTGCCCGGGAGAGCGGGCGGAGCTGGAGTGTTAATCGTTTTCCCCAGGGTCTTTCTGGAGGGTTCCCTCTCCCTTGAGGGGAGAGGGACAGGGAGAGGGTGAGACGGCCTTGAAAATTTCTTCCAGAACCGCATCAGTGCTCTGCAGGATGTCATTGTTCCAGAATCGCATCACGCGATAGCCTTCTGCTTTTAGCCAGTCATCACGTTCCTGATCTGCCGCATCTCCATTGTGCTGACCTCCGTCAGCTTCAATAACTAGCCTCGCCCCTAGGTGAACGAAGTCAACAATGTAAGGGCCTATCGGTTGCTGGCGGCGGAATTTCTGTCCATTTAGTCGGTGGGCTCGCAGGTGTTGCCATAGCAAGCGTTCGGCGTCTGTCATGTGGGTTCGCAAATCCTTTGCGAAGCGGTGGCGGTAGTCCATTACTCTGCCTTTTGTGCTTCCTGTGCGTTGTAGCTCCACCCTCTCCCTGTCCCTCTCCCCTCAAGGGAGAGGGGACCTAATAGATGGCGCAGGTTTGAGCTGCTGCTCTACATCATTTTCCCGACCATCTTTAACGGAAAATTCCGCATGGCGAAGCCCAGCGGCCCCCAGGGCCATCCAGGCACCGACGCATTTTTCGGCTCTTTCTCGATGGCTTTCACCAGTGCCTTGCAGCCGGTTTCGGTGTCCACCAGGAACGGGGTGTTTTTTACTTTTTCGTTGATCTCGGAACGGATAAAGCCGGGGAAAATCGTGGATACCTTGATCGGTGAATCCTGCAGTTCCACTTGCAGGCCTTCGGCCAGCATGGCCACACCGGCCTTGGTGGCCGCATAGGTGGTCAGGTTTTTCTTCATGCCGCGCATGGCGCTGATGGAAGAAATCATCACCAGGTGACCGCTGTTCTGGGCGCGGAAAATTTCCATGGCGGCTTCGGTCTGTGCCAGGGCCGCCACGAAGTTGGTTTCGGCGGTCTGGCGGTTGGCGTAGAAGTACCCGGTGCCAAGAGGTTGGCCCTTGCCCATGCCGGCGTTGATGATAATGCGGTCGATGCCAGCCAGTTCCGTGCGGAAAGCATCGAACACGGCAAACACCTGATCGTAGTCGTTCACGTCCAGCGGCTTGATCAGCACCTTGATGCCGGGATGCTTTTCTTCCAGCTCGGCCTTCAATGTCTCCAGCCGATCCATGCGCCGGGCACACAACGCCAGGTTGCGCCCCATGGCGGCAAACAGGCGCGCCATGCCTTCGCCCAGACCGGAGCTGGCGCCGGTGATTAGAATATTCTTGCGTGTCGGCATTGTTATCCCCGCTCTAAATGATTCGTTGTAGGAGCGTCGCAGGCGGCGCGATTTCCGTGCGCGTGGAATCGCGCCGCCAGCGACGCTCCTACAGGAAAGGTTATCGATACGTGACCTGTTCGCTGGGCAGGTGCAGGTGTTCGTTCACTGACACTAGCCGCAACTTGCCAGCGTTCACAAGCACGCGGGTCACACTGGTGTTGATCAGGTTGCGGTTATAGGTGATCAGCGCTTCCGCATCCAGAGCCATCAACTGTTGGATGATCACACTGATGGCGCCGCCGGAGGTGAACACCAGGGCGCTGTCGCCGCTGCTCAGGCTGTTGCCCAGGCTATAGGTGCTGGCCAGCACCCGCTCACGGAACGCGGGCCAGGTTTCGCTGTAGTCCCCTTCGCCACGCTGCCAGCGGCGCAGGGCCTGTTCAAAACGGGCCTGGAACACCTTGCGAGGTTGCTCCTGCTCCGCCAGCCAGGCGGTGAGCGCGGGGCGGTCGGTGGCCAGGGGCCAGTCAACGGCGAGCAACTCTTCGTGGTTGTACTCATTAAAACCGGTGTCGGTGTGCCACTCTTTTGGCAGCCCCAGTTCGCCCAGCGTAGCCTCTGCCGTTTCCCGGTGACGGCGCATGGTGCCGCAGATAGCCCGGGGAAAGCCCAGTGCCTGGTTCTGCAGGGCGCGGCCAAGAATACGGCTTTGCTCCCAGCCCGGCTCGGAAAGCTGGTCGTAATCTTCCTTGCCGAAACTGGCCTGTCCGTGGCGAATAAGATAAATCACCGGCATAAATCAGTGCTCTTTTTTCTGTTCGGTTTTTTCCAGCTTACGCTGCAGGCGCAGCGCGCCTTTCAGCATGATCCGGTTGAACACAAACGGCAGGAAGCGTTTGATCCAGTATGCGCGGCGGCCGCTTTTGTGAGGCAGCAGGAAAAACTGCTGTTTGGCCACCGCCTGCTTGATCATCTCGGCAATCTGGTTGGCGTTGAGCTCGTCGCTGGAAAGCAACTTGTCCACGGTTTCGATCATGCCCGGTTCCGGGGTGCGCATGGACTCATGCAGGTTGGTGCGGAAAAAGCCGGGGCACACCACGGTGGTATGAATGCCATAGGGCGCCAGTTCGAAACGCAGGGTTTCCGACAGGGAAATAACGCCGGCCTTGGTCACGTTATAGCTGCCCATCACCGGTGCATGCAGCAGCCCGGCCAGGGAGGCGATATTGACGATATGGCCATGGCCCTGACGTTTCATCATCGGCACGAAGACCTTGCAGCCGCGCACCACGCCTTTCACATTGATATCGAAAATCCAGTCCCAGTCGGCCATGTCGCCACGGTCGATGCGGGCAGCCCCGGCCACCCCGGCGTTGTTGACCAGCACATCCAGCCCGCCCCAGTTCTGTTCCAGCCATTCCCGCGAATTGTTGAAGCTGGCGGCGTCGCGCACATCCAGATACTGGTACTGCAATTCCCCGGGCAGATCCTTCAGGGCGGCCAGGGTTTCTGCCGCGCGTTCCTGATTCACGTCGCCGATCAACACCCGGGCGCCCTCGCGAAGCCAGGCTTCGGCCATGGCGCGGCCCAGCCCGGAGGCGCCGCCGGTAATCAGTACCCGCTGCGTTTGGGAAGAAGTAGCCGTGTTTGCAGATGTGCTCATAGTTCGTCTGTATTACAAAAATGAATGATAGATGCCCATTGACCGATGCTAGAGACCGCGTTTCAATAAATCCAATGAATCATTGCAATAATTCTGGATAAATCTGATGCATGTTTCGCGATTCGATCTGAACCTCTTTGTGGTCTTCGATGCCATTTACACCGAGGGGTCGCTGACCCGCGCCGCCAAGGTGCTCAACCTCACCCAGCCGGCGGTCAGCCACGCCCTGGGGCGGCTGCGCGACCGTCTGGGTGACCCCTTGTTTGTCCGTCAGGGCAGCCGCATGGTGCCCACCGCCAGAGCGCGCGCCATGGTCAGCCCGGTGCGCCACGCCCTGGGAGGGTTCCAGCGCTGCCTGAGCGAAGAGGGTGGTTTCGATGCCAGCGAAGCGGAGCGCACCTTTGTGCTGGGCCTGCGTGACGGGCTGGAAGGGCGCTTGCTACCGGCACTGATGAGCCAGTTTATGGATGAAGCACCAGGGGTGAAGTTGCAGTCGCTCACCGTGAGCCGCCGGCAAATGGCCACCGAGCTGGCCAGCGGCCGGCTGGATCTGGCCTGCGATGTGATGTTGGCGCTGCCGGAAGCCATCGAGCATCAGGCGGTGCTGCATGGCCCGCTGGTGGTGATGATGCGCGACTCTCACCCGCTGGCCGAAGGCATGGATCTGCCTGATTATCTGGCCGCCCAGCATGTGTTGGTATCATCCCGTCGTGAAGGGCCGGGGCTGGAAGATTTCGGTTTGGCCCGGCAGGGCTACCGGCGTCATATCCGCTTGCGGTGTCAGCATTATCAGGCGGCGCTCAGCACCGTGCAGCAAACTGACTTGCTGCTCACCATGCCCGCCAGCCTGGCCGGGCAGCTGAGCCGCCAGGGCCTGGTGCTCAAACCGTTCCCCGGCGAATTGCCCGGCCTGGAAATGCACCTGTACTGGCACCGTGACCAGAGTGCTGACCCGGCCCACAGCTGGCTGCGCCAGCGGGTGCTGGCCCAGCTGCAAACCATGCAGAATGAAATCCAGCTCAGTGCGCCTTCGTTGTAGGTGCTTTGTCGGGTTACGGCCTTCGGCCTCTCTGTGCCCTTGGGTAAACACGACCTACCTGAAGCGTGGTTTGGTAGGTCGAATTAGCCTAAAAGGCGTAATCCGACAAAGCCTCACGGTGCCAGCAAACGCGACGCCGTTCCTGCTTTGAAACATTTCTATAAGGTTCCGTTTATTGCTTCTCTCGCAGGCTTGCTAGTGTCAAAAGGCGCTACAACGTTTGCAAAACTTATAAGAAGTGAAAAAAGGGAGAGTAATGAAACATTCAATCAGCAAGTGGCTGCCGGGTGCCCTGGCAGTAACCGCCTTGTTCGGGTGTCAGACCGATCTGCCACCGCCGTCTCCGGCCGAAGCCATCTGGTTTAATGGCCCGGTGATAACCGTCGACGATAACGCCCCCGAGGCCCGGGCTGTTGCGGTGCGCGATGGGCGCATTGTGGCGGTGGGTGAAAAAGACGCGGTGCTGCGTTATCAGGGGGACAGCACCACCATGCACGATCTGCAGGGCAAGACGCTGCTGCCCGGTTTTGTGGATGCCCATGGCCATGTGTCCTTTGTCGGTTTTCAGGCCATGAGCGCCAACCTGTTGCCGCCGCCGGATGGTGGCATCAGCAGTGTGCCGGAGCTGGTGGATAGCTTGCAGGCCTTCGCCAAAACCTCGGAACTGAACAAGCAGTTCGGCATCATTTATGGTTTCGGTTACGACGATTCCCAGCTGGCGGAGCAGCGTCACCCCAGCCGCGCAGAGCTGGATCAGGTCAGTGCCGATACGCCGGTATTGATCGTGCACCAGAGCGCCCACTTTGGTGTGCTCAACAGCGCCGCGCTGAAAAAAATCGGCATCACCGCCGACAGCCCCAACCCGCCCGGCGGCGTCATCGTTAAAGACCCGAAAACCGGCGAGCCTACGGGCTTGCTGGAAGAAAATGCCTTCTTTATGGCACTGGGAAAGTTGTTCCCGAAAATGAATGGCGAGCAAGCCGTGGCCATGCTCAAGGAAGGCGAGCGGCTGTACACCCGCTTTGGCTATACCACCCTGCAGGATGGCCGCAGCTCGCCGCAGCACGTGAAGGTGGCCATGGGCGCTGCCCAGGCCGGCGTGCTGAAAGCGGATATCGTGTCCTACCCGGATATTCTCAACGAGGGTGTGGACGAATTGATGGTGCCGCCGTTCTACCACAACGTGGACAGCACACCGCAGTACCATAACCATTTTCGCATCGGTGGCATCAAGCTGACCCTGGACGGTTCCCCCCAGGGCAAAACCGCCTGGCTCACCGAGCCCTACTACCAGCCGCCCCACGGCAAGGACGATGACTATGCCGGCTACGGCGTGGTGAAAGATGACAAGGTGGTGGAGGTGTACACCAAGGCTCTGGAAAACGGCTGGCAAACACTGACCCACGCCAATGGCGATCGGGCCATCGACCAGATGATCATGGGCTGGGAAAAGGCCGAAGCGGCGGTGCCCGATGTGGATGTGCGCCCGGTGCTGATCCACGGTCAGACCCTGCGCAAGGACCAGGTTGCCGAGCTGAAAACCCTGGGCATCCTCCCGTCCCTGTTCCCCATGCATACCTTCTACTGGGGTGACTGGCACCGCGATTCTGTACTCGGCCCGGAGCGGGCGGAAAACATTTCGCCCACCGGCTGGGTCCGGGAAGCGGGCATGCGGTTCACCACCCACCACGATGCACCGGTAGCGTTACCCAACGCCATGCGCGTGCTGGATGCCACGGTGAATCGCACCACCCGCAGTGGCAAGGTGCTGGGTGAAGCGCAGAAGGTCAGTGTGATGACGGCGCTCAAGGCAATGACAATCTGGTCCGCCTATCAGCACTTTGAAGAAGCCAGCAAGGGCTCCATCGAAGTGGGCAAGCTGGCGGACTTTGTGGTGTTGTCGGAGAACCCGCTGGAAGTGGAGCCGCAAACACTGCACTCACTTACCGTGCTGGAAACCATCAAGGGAGGGGAATCCATTTATCGGCGCAGTGAGGATGGTGCTGCCGCTGTGCAGGCGCCGCCGCTGGGCGTGTCCATGGCGCAGGCGCAATGGCCGGCAAGTCATGGCCATTACGGTGCCGATGGCTGCTTCGGCCCGGCCCTGGAGCACATCTTCCATGCGCTTAACGGCACCGAGCACTGAGGGTTCTTGGCAGCGCTCAATGTCGGGTTACGGCCTTCGGCCTCTCTGTGCCCTTGGGTAAATTCGACCCTACCTGAAGCGTGGTCGAGTAGGTCGAATTAGCCTGAAAGGCGTAATCCGACAAACTCTCTTACCCCGCCTGGGTCGGCAATAATTGCCCGGCCCAGTGCGGGTTTTCTTCCAGCCGAATATCCTTGGGCTCCACGCTGTCACCGCAATGGCCACATTGCAGTTTGGCCTCCAGCGGTTCGCCGCATTGGCGATGCACGCGCACCAGCGGTGGGCCGGCATCACCGGCCAGGTATTTGTCGCCCCACTGGGCCAGGTGGGCAATCACCGGGTAGAGGTCGCGGCCCATGGGGGTCAGCCGGTATTCGTGGCGCAGGGGCCGTTCCTGGTAGGCCACTTTCTCCAGTACCCCGCCATCGGCGAGCTTGCGCAGCCGGTCGCTGAGCACATGGCGGGTGACGCCCAGCCGTTGCTGGAAATCATCAAAACGGCGCACCCCGAGAAAGCAGTCGCGCAGCACCAGCAGCGTCCAGTTATCGCCAATAATGGCCAGCGAACGGGCCAGTGAGCAGGGCTGTTGATCGATGTCTTGCCAGCGCATAGTAAACCTCCGGGAACATTTTCTGATCATACTCGCTTGACGGGTTCCCAAAAAGAACCGACTATCAGTTCCTAATTGGAACTAACTGTTTGCAGAACGAACTTGTTGGAGGCCCCATGCCAGAATCCGCCGTAGTGGTAATCGGTGCCGGTGATGCCACCGGTGGCGCCATCGCCAAACGCTTTGCTCGCGAAGGCTACACCGTCTGCGTCACGCGCCGTAATGAAGAGGCATTGACGCCGCTGGTGCAGGAGATCGAAGCCGCCGGCGGCAAAGCTCGCCCGTTCGGTTGCGATGCCCGCGATGAAGAGCAGATGGTAGCGCTGTTCGACACCATCGAAAATGAGGTCGGCCCGGTGGACGTGGTGGTGTTCAACATCGGCGCCAACGTGTTCTTCTCCATCCGTGAAACCACCGCCCGGGTGTACCGCAAGGTCTGGGAGATGGCCGCCTTCGCCGGTTTCCTGGCGGGCCGCGAAGCCGCCCGCGTGATGGTGCCGCGCAATAAAGGCACCATCATCTTCACCGGTGCCACCGCCTCCCTGCGTGGCGGCAAGGGCTTCTCCGCCTTTTCCGGCGCCAAGTTTGCGCTACGTGCTTTGGCGCAAAGTATGGCCCGGGAGTTGGGGCCGGAAGGCATCCACGTGGTGCACCCAATCATCGATGGCGCCATCGACACCGCCTTTATCCGCGACAACTTCCCGGCCAAGTATGCCCAGAAAGAACAGGATGGCATTCTCAACCCGGAACACATCGCCGACACCTACTGGATGCTCCACCAACAACCCCGCGACGCCTGGACCCACGAAATCGACCTGCGCCCGTGGATGGAAACGTTTTAAGAGACGCGGCACGCAACACGCAACACGTTTTTTGTGGGAAGTGATGCTTGCATCACGAAGGGGCCTGCCCGGAAATTCGGCATGCAAGCATGCTCTCCCACACAAACCCAAAACCCTGCCGTAGGAGCGTCGCTTGCGGCGCGATAGCCCAACGTCTGGAATCGCGCCGCCAGCGACGCTCCTACGACAATCTTTGAAAGGAAAAACCAATGACCCCAAAAATCGAATTTCTCTTCGACGTGGGCAGCCCCACTGCCTACCTGGCCTGGAGCCAGCTGCCCGCCATTTGTGAGCGTACCGGTGCCGAGTTGGTGTATGTGCCCGTGCTGCTGGGTGGCATCTTCAAGGCAACCGGCAACAACCCGCCCGGTGCCGTGCCCGCCAAAGGCATGTACATGATGCGCGACCTGGCCCGTTACTCCGCGCGCTACCAGGTGCCGCTCACCATGAACCCGCACTTCCCGGTGAACACCATCACCCCCATGCGCATCATCACCGCCGCCATCGGCACCCCGGAACAGGATGCCGTGGTCACCGCCCTCTACAACGCCATGTGGCGCGAGCCCTGCAAACTGTCCGAGCCGGAAGAAATCACCCGCGTCCTTGCCGCCGCGGGCCTGGATGCACAAGCCTGGCTGGACAAGGCCGCTAGCGACGAAGTGAAAGAACAACTCAAGGCCAACACCGAGGCCGCCATCAAGCGCGGCGTGTTCGGGGCGCCAACCATGTTCGTGGGCAATGAAATGTTCTTCGGGCAGGACCGGCTGGATTTTGTGGAGGAAGAGGTTAAAAAATAGCTACGAGCTACGAGCTGCAAGGAAAAGAAAAGCCCGGGGCGCGCGCGACGTGTTCCGGGCTTTTGTCTTTTCGTGATGGGCAGGCGTGTTTGCTATGTGTGTTGCGCTGCGATCTTGTGTAGATTCAGGGTCTTGGAAAGAGACTAACGCGAGGGAGCGCGCGATGGCGGATCTTGTCCTTACCACCTATGACTGGGTGCCCGACATGCCACGGGGCTACGTGCGTGACCTGCGCGTGCGTTGGGCGCTGGAAGAGGCCGGGTTGCCGTACCGGGTGCAGAGTGTTCCGTTTCACGAACGGGGAGCCGAGCACTTTACGCATCAGCCCTTCGGGCAGGTGCCCTGGCTCACCGATGACGATCTCTCGCTGTTCGAAAGCGGTGCCATCCTCCTGCATCTTGCAGAGCGCAGTGAATCGCTGATGCCAACAGATCCGAACGCCCGCAGCGCGGTCATCAGCTGGCTGTTCGCCGCCCTCAACTCCGTGGAAGCCGCCAGCCTGCCCTGGTCCCTCTACCAATTCGCCGGCGATAACCAGCAAACCCCGGGCCGACAACACCTGGATGCCTTCCTCGCCGCCCGGCTCCAGCAAATGGAAACCACACTCACCGGCCGCGAATGGCTCACCGATACCTTTACCGTCGCCGACATTCTCATGGCCGACGTGCTGCGCCTGGTGGGCCGCTTCGACGGCCTGGCAGATCACCCGGCCTGCCGGGCCTACATCACCCGCACCACCGGCCGCCCGGCCTTTATCAAGGCCCACGCCGACCAAATGGCCCACTTCGCCGCCGCCGACAAGGCCGGGCACCAGCCGTAAAAAGACTTTTTCCCATGTGCATTTATTTGTGCGGGTGGATTGTGTAGATTCGGAACTGGATCACAAATAACAACCGGTCAGCCAGGGTGGCGTGGCCTGCGAAAGCGAATCGGGGGAAGGGATGCCTGTCTGTTTATCTTTATGCTGGCCTAGTGTTGGTTTCTGGAATTACTTATCTTCTCTGGCTCGGCGCACGGGGCAAGACCTGACTCTAATTCCCGGGCTCTAATTCCCGCGGGGCGTTAACGTTTACAAAATAAAAATAGGAGGTGTAATGATAGTAGGAAGTGAAGAGCTATATGGTGAGACTAAGGAGTCTCTGAGCAGAATTCAGAAATTTGATGCTGCCCTTTTGCCAAGAGAATTAGAGTTGGGAAGTCGGCTTAACTTCAATGATGCTGTTGAACCAGCTCAACAGTTAATTGATCTATATAACAGATTGTCCGTTACGGCACTTCAAGACTTTCCGGATAATATTCTGACTCCAGTTAGAGATAATGCAAATAACCTTTTTAAGCTGTTTTCTCAGATATTGGATTTTGATCCGGGTCAACAAGATCCAACCGGTGTTCGTAACAAGTTTATAAAGCAGGTTGAGGGTGCATATCAGCCGTCATTTCAGGCATTGCACCCATACATTTCCTATTCATTACATAGGTCTGCTGATTTTCAACGGCTTGACTCAGAGGCAAGATCTACTCTGCAGTCAATTGAAGATAAAGCAAATAATATTTCTGAGAATCTTTCTAAGCATGAAGAAAATGCTAAAGCCGCACTTGATGAAATTAGGCGTGTAGCAGCAGAGGAAGGTGTTACGAAGCAAGCGGCGCATTTCAATGCGGAGTACGAGCACCACAAGGCAGAAGCGGACAGATGGCAGGGTTACGCTGTAAAACTTGCAATTGGGCTTGGCGTTTTTGCGGTTGTCAGCCTATTTATACATAAGATCCCGTTTTTCAATCCTGAAAACACGTACGATGCTATTCAGCTTTCAATAAGCAAGGTCCTAATATTCTCAGTAATTGCATATATGCTTTTTTTGTCTTCGAAGAACTTCCTGAATCATAAGCACAATGCCATTGTAAACAAGCATAGGCAGAACGCTTTAATGACCCACACTGCACTGGTAGAAGCATCTGGTGACGAGGGTGTTAGAGATGCTGTCCTTTTGCAGGCTGCAAATTGTATATTCTCACCGCAGGCAACGGGTTATACGCAGGCAGGAGAGAGTGAAGCCTCTAATCAGAAGTCCATGATCGAAATATTATCAAGGCCGATAGCTCAGGGTGTAAGAGACGTCAACAAGTAAATGATAAGGAAATCAGCAGGTGAGTTTGAGGGCCAGGTTTCCTGTTTTTGACAAGTCGATATGGATTTTAGATGCATTGGTGCGATATATCGGATTCGCCTGAAGTAAAGTAATAAAGCCAAGCTGAATTTTGCTGTCAGCTACTATCTATAAATTCAGAAGGATAAGACAAGCATGAAAAAGGTTCTCTTTTTATCGATAGTTTTGGGGCTGACTGCTTGCGCGGCAAAGCGTCTCAATCCAGGGGCAGAGCGCGTCATGCTCAGCAACTCGCAGCCTTCTGATAATTGTGAATTTTTAGGCGAGGTTATCGGTGGGCAAGGGAATTGGTGGACTGATGACATTACGTCGACGAAGGCTTTAGTGGAAGGCTCTAGAAATGATATGAAAAATCAAGCCCACGCAATGGGGGCGAACTTTGTGCACATTCAACAGGCAGAGCAAGACACCTCCTACTTGGGCGGTGGAAAAATAGGCATGGCGGGTAATGCTTTTGCTTGCTCTAATGGGCGTTAGCTCGCGAGCTTTCCACACAGCGTGAGGGTCAGGTCTCCCATTTCCCAAAATTCTTATTCATAAATAATGCCCTTGCTTCCAACGAAGACAAGGGCATTATTTTTTCAACTTTCAACTTTCAACTTTCAACTTTCAACTCGCAACTCAGCCTTTTATCGCCGCCTCCATAAACGGCGGCAAAACCAGCGCCCCTTTATGAATCGCCGCTGAATAATAACGGGTATCAAATCCTTTCCCGGTGGCATCGGTTTCCCGGAATTCACTTACATCCGTGTTCTTGCCCGCCAGGGTGCAGCTCCACCAGCCGCTGGGATATACCGGCTGCGGGAAGGGCAGGGTCTGGGTGCTGGTGAAGCCCGCTTCGCGCATGTTGGCGTGCAGGTCCTTGATGATGGTATCGCTGTGCAGCAGCGGCGATTCGGATTGCTGCACGATGATACCGCCTTCGGCCAGGACGCGGTGGCAATCGCGGAAGAAGTCCGCCTTGAACAGGCCTTCCGCCGGGCCCACCGGGTCGGTGGAATCCACGATGATCACGTCCACGCTGCCGTCTTCACAGTTGCGCATGTATTGCACGCCGTCTTCGAACAGCAGTTCGGCACGGCTGTCGCCGTTGGACTCGCACAGTTCCGGGAAGTATTTCTCGGAGTAGCGGGTGACCATTTCATCGATGTCGATCTGGGTGGCTTTTTCCACGCTGGGATGGCGTAGCACTTCACGCAGGGTGCCGCAGTCGCCGCCGCCGATGATGATGACGCGCTTGGGGTTGGCGTGGCTGAACAGCACCGGGTGCGACATCATCTCGTGGTAGAGGAAGTTGTCGCGGGTGGAGAGCATGGTGGCGCCATCAATGGTCATCAGGTAACCGAAGGTGTCGGTTTCCCACATCTCGATGTGCTGGTACTCGGTTTGCACTTCTTCCAGCTTTTGTTTGAGGCGCAGGCCGAAGGCGGTGCCGGCGGTGTCGAAGTGCTCGTAAAACCAGTTGTCTTTGGTGCTGCTCATGGGCGGTTCCGGTGAAGGCAAATAGGGGTGTTCGACGGGTGAACGATAGTCGCGATTGTAAGTCCTATCGTGCGCCTGTCAAAGCAGGAAAAAGGGGTGCGAGCGCGGCGTCCCGGCAGGCATAATGCCCCCAGACGACACCCTTATTCAGGACCCGTAATGACCGACAACTCTCCCGTACCCGCCAGCGACATCTATAACGTGGATCGCTGGGGCGACAGCTACTTCCGTATCGACGACCAGGGCCAGCTGTGTGTGCGGCCCAATGGCGAGCAGGGCGGCCAGGCCACGCTGGAAGCGGTGCTGGAGAATTGCCGGGCGGCCGGGTTGCGAGCGCCGGTGCTGGCACGCTTTTCCGGGATTCTGCGCCAGCGGGTGAAGCTGCTGGCCGGGGCCTTCCGTGAGGCCATCGAGAGCCACCAGTACCAGGGCGACTACACGCCGGTGTACCCGATCAAGGTGAACCAGCAGCGCCGGGTGGTGCACGAGATTCTGCGTGCCCGCGATGAGGGTGAGCGAGTGGGCCTTGAGGCGGGCTCCAAGCCGGAGCTGCTGGCCGTGCTGGCGTTGTCCAACCCGGGCGACACTATTGTCTGCAATGGCTACAAGGACGCGGAATACCTGCGCCTGGCGCTGATGGGCGAGAAGCTGGGCTTCCGCGTGCATATCGTGGTGGAGAAGATGTCCGAGTTGCCGGCGTTGCTGGCGCTGGCGGATGAGCTGGGCGTGTCGCCGCGCATTGGCCTGCGGGTGCGGTTGATGAGCATCAGCAAGGGCAACTGGCAGAACACCGGGGGCGAGAAATCCAAGTTCGGCCTGAGTGCGCCGCAGCTGATGGCGGCCATTGAGCATTGCCGTGCCGCCGGGCGGCTGGACTGCGTGAAGCTACTGCATTTCCACCTGGGTTCCCAGGTGGCCAATATTCAGGATATTAAAGCGGGCATGCGCGAAGCCGCCCGCTACTACACCGAGATGCGCGCCCTGGGCGCAGCGGTGGAAACCGTGGATGTGGGCGGCGGCCTGGGGGTGGATTATGAAGGCACCCATTCGCGTTCCTATTGCTCCATGAACTATGGCGTGGCGGACTATGCCCGCCATATCGTGCAGACTCTGCAGCAGCAGTGTGCCCAGCACGGCCTGCCGGAGCCCAACATTATTTCGGAATCCGGCCGGGCGCTGACCGCTCACCATGCGGTGTTGCTGGTGAACATCACCGACCAGGAACAGATGGCGCCGGTGGCGGTGGAGGCGCCCACTGCGGATGACGCGGCGGAGCTGCAACAACTGTGGGATCTGCAACAGGCGCTGGCCGGCGAGCCGGGCAATCTGCTGGAGCGCTTCTCGGAAGTGACCGGCGCCTGGCAGGACATTCACCAGCGCTATATTGCCGGGGATCTGGGCCTGGCCACCCGCGCCCGGGGCGAGCAGTTGTATATCAACTGCCTGCTGGCGTTGCGCGGTCGTTTGAACCCGCTGCGCAAGCAGCAACGCGAACTGCTCGACAGCCTCAACGAAACCCTGGCGGACAAGTTGTTCGTGAACTTCTCCGTGTTCCAGTCGGTGCCGGATGTGTGGGGCATCAATCAGGTGTTCCCGGTGCTGCCGCTGTCCGGCCTGGACAAGCCGGCCACCCGCCGGGCGGTGATTCAGGACATTACCTGCGATTCCGATGGCCGCATCGACCAGTTCGTGGATGGCGAAGGCGTGGAAGCCACCTTGCCGCTGCCGGAACAGCTCAACGGCCACCTGGGCATTTTCATGGTGGGCGCGTACCAGGAAATTCTTGGCGACATGCACAACCTGTTCGGCGACACGGATTCCGTGGATGTGGACGTGGATGACAACGGCAACATCGTGCTCGACCATGCCATTCACGGCGATACGGTGAGCTCGGTGCTACGCTACGTGAACTACGATACCGACAAGCTGCTGGCGTCCCTGGAGCAGCATTGCCGCCAGGCGCACTTGAATAATGCCGAGCAGGAAGGCTTTATCGAGCTGGTACGCGAGGGGCTGGCAGGGTATACCTATTTAGAGTAACGAAACGCAGCTACAAAATGCGTTTCGACGAAGCCGCTGTAGGAGCGCATCTTGAGGCGCGAACCTTGCGAAGCAAGGAAATCGTCCGTAGGGCGATCAGGCATAACAAGCGCGCGACAGTTTTCAGAACGAATAACGGGTAGCTTTAATCTTTGTCGCCTTGCTGCGCAAGGTTCGCCCCCTGGAAGGGAACTCCTACAGGTGCTTCGTCGCTCACAACAAAATTTCAGCCAGCAAGGAGAGCACCATGCGTTATGAACTCTGTGCCAGCCAGGATCTACCGGAAGGACAAAGCCGTGCCATGAAGGCGGGGGACACCAAGTTGGTGGTGTACCACCTGAGTGATGGCTTCTACGCCACCCAGGCGCGCTGCACCCATATGTTTGCCTCACTGGGCAAAGGCAAGATTCTCAAGGACCAATGTGTGCAGTGTCCGCTGCACCGGGCGAAGTTTGATATCCGCACCGGTGAAGTCTCCGAGTGGGCAAACTTCCCGCCGGGGGTGCAGATGCTGAATGTGGTGCGGGGCGAGAAAGCCCTGGAAACCTGGCCGGTAACCGAAGAAGACGGCCAGCTGTACGTGGAGATCTAATGGCAAACCCGAGTAAAGCGCAGCAGGAAGCCGCGCTGGCGCGGCTGGAAAAGTTCAGTCGCTTCACTGATAGCAGTATTGGCATTCCCTTTACCAAGTTTCAGATTGGCGCCGAGGCGATTATCGGCCTGGTGCCGATCGTTGGTGATGCGGCCGGCCTGGTGCTGGGCAGTTATGTGGTGGTGGAAGCTCACCGCGCCGGCGCCAGCAAGGGTGTGAAGCTGCGCATGCTGCGCAACATGGGCATCGACTTCCTGGGTGGCCTGCTGCCGGTGGTGGGCGATGCCTTTGATGCCATTTACAAGGCCAATACCCGCAACACCAAGCTGCTGAAAAATTATCTGGAAAAGCAGCTGGAAGTAGAGCCGCCCCCGCCGCCGTTCCCCTGGTGGACGCTGGTCTGGCTGACGGTGCTGTTCGCCGTGATCACCGGTGGATTGACCCTGATTCTGTAACCGGGAACCGGCGCGTCCGCGCCGGATAGCCCCCTTTTTCGGTTCATCGCGGAATTGAGTGATCATCCGGCTTCAGGACTTGTCTCATTATCCCGTCTTGGCAGCCGCTGGACGCCGGATGCCCGACGACGGACGCTTGCATTCAAAACCTGAAAACCTTTGTCGTCATACTCTCTGTGTAAAATGCATGACTCGATTATTGCCATCAATGATGGCCCTGACAGTTCCTCAAAATACCTATCAAAAGAGATGCCGGGATAACGACAGCCTCTCAGGTTATGGCGGTTTACGTCAGGCATCCGGCGTCGAGCGTTTGGCAAAGTGCCGGGTGCTCGGGATAAACCCGGCAGATGGCGAGAAACGTGTTAGTCACTCTAGCCCGCGAAGAACCTTTTTCCTGCCCGAATGACCGATGGCGGGAAACCTGTCCGACAATAATTGGCCCTAAATAACCGTGTCTGTGTGCGCTTACTTACTCTGCATGCTTTTATTTATGGTGTTTTCCCGTTTTTCTGTTCCCGTTGTGTGGGCCGGTTTCTGCAAACAGAGCAATCCGAATTGAATCCGAACAAGCATTCGCTTTATTGTGCCATCAGTTAATGTAACGGTTGGTGGGGTAAGCAATGTGCTGCCTGCTTCTGCCTCCCCCTTTTTTTATTGGCTGGCGTTGGCCTTACGTGGACAGGTGACCTTTATGAGTACTGCAACCATTCATCAATACGCGCCGAAAACCGCCGGGAAAGCTCCCGAGGTGCCCATCCGGCATATGGATTTCAAATTTGATGCCAAGGATCTCGACACCACCTTCTTTAAAGATACGGAGTTTGCCACTGCGTACTTTCAGGCGCTGTCTATCTTCCTGACCTTTGGCGAAGAGCTGGTGATCGACACGGCCCGTTACCACCGCCAGTTTCTCAAGGACCCGGTGCTGAAGCAGCGGGTGACGGCGCTGATTGGCCAGGAAGCCATTCACTCCAAAATGCACGACGAGTTTAACGACACCCTCGCCGAGCATCGCTACCCGGTGGCGCTGTACCGCTTCCTGGCGGACAACGTGTTTGAGTACGGCTTCAAGAAACTGCCCAACCGCATGCAGCTGTCCCTGATGGCGGGGATTGAGCATTTCACTGCGGTACTGGCGGAATACATGATGAAGAACGAAGCCGTCTTCTACGAAACCGGAGATGAAAAACAACGTGCCCTGTGGATGTGGCACATGCTGGAAGAGTCCGAGCACAAGGACATTGCCTATGATGTCTACGAGACCCTGTCCGGTAATTACCCGCTGCGGGTGAGCGGCTTTGCTCTGGCGGCTTTTACCATCATGTTCCTGGTGCCGCTGGGCGGCGCCGCTATTCCGGTGTATCGCAAGCCGACCAAGCTGTTGAGCCTGCGTTTCTGGAAAGACGTGAAAACCAGCCTGGTGTTTCTGGCCGGCCCGAAAGAGGGTGTTTACGGCAGTACGGTTAAGCACATTCTGGATTACATGCGTCGCGACTTTCATCCCAACGACCACGACACCACGGCCTACCTTGAGTATTACAAGGAGAAGCTGCTGAACCCGAAGACGGGTCTGTTATCGCCGTATCTGGTCAAGGAATTCGTGCCGAAACTGCGCGCCTGATTTTCGTGGCACGCCCGGTTCGGGGCGTGTCGTCGATAACCTGTTGAGATAATCAAGATGATGACTTTTTTGAAGCAGCGTTTTGCCAAACCCAGCAAGAACGCCTATGCGGTAGTTACCGGTGCCGGTAGTGGTATCGGCCGGAGTTTTGCACTGGAACTGGCCAAGCGTGGCGGTGCCGTGGTGTGTGCGGATGTGAATCTGGAAGCGGCACAGGAAACCGTGGCGTTATTGGAAGCCCAGGGCGCCAAAGGCTTTGCCATTCACTGTGATGTGGGTGAGGCGGGACAGGTTAAAAAGCTGGCTGAGGAATCTGAAGCCTTGCTGGGACACCCGGTGACCATGGTCATCAATAACGCCGGCGTGGGCCTGGGGGGCAAGTTCGATGAGCTGAGCCTGGATGACTGGAAGTGGTGCATGCACGTGAACCTGTGGGGCGTGATCCATGGCTGCCACTACTTTGTGCCCGGTTTCAAGAAGCAGGGGCGCGGCGCCATTATCAATGTGGCATCGGCGGCATCGTACACGGCGGCACCGGAAATGAGTGCCTATAACGTGACCAAGGCCGGTGTGCGTGCCCTGTCCGAAACCCTGTTCTCGGAACTGGCCAGGGACAACATTCGCGTGAATGTGCTGTGCCCGACGCTGGTGCCGACCAACATCATCAAGAACGGCCGCATCCCCGGCCGTTACTCCAAGCTGGCGGACCATGCGTTGATGAACTACGCCATGACCACCAGTGACGATGTGGCCAAGCTGACCCTGAACCGTCTGGACAAGGGCGAGCTGTACACCACGCCCCAGGTTGACGCCAAGCTGTTCTGGATGATGAAGCGGGCGTCGCCGAACTTTTACGCCAAGTTCCTGGGTTTTTCTTACCGCTTTGTCAGTAACAAGGGGGCATAACCATGGCCGCTGCAAAAAAGACCAAGACCACTGCGCGCAAGGCGACGGCAGAAAAAATTCATGATTCCTTTATCGTCGGTGCCGGCATTTCCGGTATTGCTGCAGCGATCAAGCTGAAAAGGGAAGGCTATAACGACTTCAAGATTATCGAGAAGGCCGATCGTGTGGGCGGCACCTGGCGGGAAAATACCTACCCGGGCTGTGGTTGTGATGTGCCTTCCTCGCTGTATTCCTATTCGTTTGCGCTGAGCAGCAAGTGGAGCCACCTGTTTGCCAAACAGCCGGAAATTCTCGACTACCTGGAAGACGTGAGCGCCAAGTTTGGTATCACCCGGTTGATTGAATTCAATACGTCGCTGGACGGCGCCACCTGGGACGAAAACCGCCACCTCTGGGTGCTGGATACGTCCAGCGGCCAGTACCTGGCGCGGACCGTGATTTTTGCCACCGGGCCGATTACAGAGTCCAAGATTCCTGCGCTGCCCGGGCTGGAAAGTTTCACCGGCGAGATGTTCCATTCCGCCAAGTGGAATCACGATTACGACCTGACCGGCAAGCGGGTGGCGGTGATTGGTACCGGCGCCTCGGCGATTCAGTTTGTGCCGCAGATTCAGCCCAAGGTAAAAGAGCTGTTCGTATTCCAGCGCACCGCGCCCTGGGTGCTGCCCAAGCCGGACCTGCCGCTGGGTGACAGAAGCAAGCGCACCATCGAAGCGTTGCCGGTGATTCAGCGTGGCTGGCGCAAGGCGGTGGCCACTTCGTTGAATGTGATCAACTTTGGCCTGCGTAATCCCAATGTGTTGAAGCCCATCAGCACGGCGGCAAAGCAACTGTTGCGTGTGCAGATTAGCGACAAGGCGTTGCGCAAGGCGGTAACGCCGGACTTTACTCTGGGTTGCAAGCGCATCCTGTTTGCCAACGATTACTACCCGGCCCTGCAGGCGGATAATGCCAACCTGATTCCCCACGGCCTGGTGGAAGTGGATGGCAACACGGTTATCGCCGCTAACGGTGAGCGCCATGAAGTGGATGTGATTATCTGGGGCACCGGTTTTGACGTGTCGCATCCGCCGATTGGCAGCAAGGTGGTGAATGCCAACGGTGACCGGTTGTCGGACCTGTGGAAAGACAGTTCGCCGGAAGCGTATCTGGGCGCGACCCTGGAAAACACGCCGAATGCCTTCCTGGTGCTGGGGCCGAACGTTCTGGTGTACGACTCCTTTATCGGCCTGGCCGAGGCACAGCTGGACTACATCATCGATGGGCTGAAAAAAGTGAAGGCCAATGATATTGGCAAAATCACCATTCGCCCGGATGTGCTCAAGCAGCACAACGACAAGGTGCAAAAACACCTGAAGGGCACGGTGTTCAACAGCGGTGGCTGCAAGAGCTACTACCTGGACCAGAACGGCCGTAACTTTGCCGCCTGGCCCTGGTCGCTGGCTGAGCTGAAGAAAAAGCTGAGTGCCTTTGAGCTGGATGACTATGAAGTGACGTACCGGAATGAAGAGGTGCTGCGAAAGGCATCCTGACAAGATGGTACGGGTAAAAAGAAAACGCACGGTCTTCGGGCCGTGCGTTTTTTTGTGTCTGGAAGCGATGCGGGTGTGGTGTCGGATTACGCCTTTCAGGCTAATTCGACCTACAAAAACAAAAACCTCGCATTCTTATTCGTAGGTCGTGTTAGGGCGTAGCCGTAACCCGACTTCTGTCTGTTGGAATTCGTCTAATTCGACCTACAAAACACAATACCTATCCGTAGATACCGTCTCTCCCAATGAGCCACAACCCCTCTCACATGGGTTGTGGTTCATATTCTTTCTGGTGTGCCAGCACGCCATAAGCAATGTGCACCAGTTTTCTCATCGCCGCGCCCAGCGCTGACATTTTTCGTTTACCTGCAGCACACAGCCGTTGATATTGCCGCCGGATGCTGGGGTTATGCCGCATCGCCACAACGGCACCCATATACAACTTCTGCCGCAAGGCTCC
>JGI24661J20069_1000143_pt1 | contig 34835 bp, 28 predicted proteins | sample MalvirmetaMSP144_FD_20069 | JGI IMG/M metagenome (IMG submission 20069) | reverse complement strand
TCCTGGAAAAGAATCGCCTGTCGCATTTGCTCACCAATTGGCATCTGCTCCAATGCTTCCGCCAGGGGGATATCCAACATACTATCAAGAGAAGACAACATACCTATCAGAAATAGATTTCCCGCCTGCTCTCCGCACTGAAGTGCAGTCAATTCGCACATTTTTCCCCGAATCAACGCTTGCTGGAAACTGGCGCCGGGCTTGCCTGACAATGTCGCTAATGTCAAAACGTTGACCCAACGTCTTACTTCGTTCAGTCCCAGATAAGATACAGCATGTGTTATGGACTCCATTTTATTCCGCAGGCCAAAAAACGCCGAATTAATATAACGCAGCAATTTATAGCTTAAACCAGCATCTTGAGAAACGATTGAGGCAAGCTCCGAAAAAGTAACATCAGGGTCATTTACCAGTGTTAACAGCTTCACTGCAGCAAGCTGATTAACACCTACTCGCCGGCCTTTAACAGTATTTGGCTTACTGAAAAAAAAGCCCTGGAACAGCTCACAACCTGCATCACGAAACAACTCAAACATTTCATGAGTTTCAACCTTCTCGGCCAAGATGGTCAGGTTGTAAGGTTTGAGCTCTTTAATTAGATCCAGAGTTTCCTGTAATGGGTTGGCCAGCACATCGAGTTTCACAATATGGGCGAACTCCAGAAGTGGACGCCATTCTGAACTCATCTGGAAGTCATCTAATGCAAGGGTGTACCCTTCGTTAGAAAGCTCTTTAAGTGCGCTGATTATTCGCAAATCAACTGCCACATTTTCCAGAACCTCGATAACGATGCGATCCTTGGGTAAATAAAGTGGTATTTTTTCCAACAGATTTTGGGCAGTAAAATTAATAAATGCTTTTGAGTTACCAACTACGTTATTAAGTCCGATTTCAAGAATAGTGTCCGTAATTATTTGATTGGTGGCCTCGCTTGAACCATCTTTGCTGCTCAGGTCAAAATCCTGACCTCTGAACAAAAGCTCATAGGCGTGAATTGACATGTTTGAGTCAAGAATTTCCTGACGTCCGACAACTATATTTGTCATCTACTGTTTCCTGTTTTCTCATGATTTTACTATCCATTTTTTAAAATACCTACTTTTAAAATGTCCAATACCTAGACTGAGTTATGAAGATTGGACAAACGAAAAACAACAAAGAATAAATGCCTTTTTGTTCAAGTCTACACTCAGTTTTGTTGTTAATAGCCCGCCACAATTAAATCCGCGTTACTGAAGTAAAGTGCATACAGCTAACACTCAATCACATAAATGGCCCAGACAAGAGAACCATAGGAACTTTGTTGAACCGAAGACGACGTCGAGCAGGGAATACCGAAAAAAGAACCCGGCACAAGGCCGGGTCAAGAGGGGGGGGGTTATATCAAGTGCGCAATGCTGAGAAGGAAAACCAAGCCAGTTCAGCAACCGCTGTATTCAAGAATCATAGAGGAAATAAGTCTTCCTACTTGATGGTCATGTTGTTTCTTACTGAATTAACACCATTGATACCACGGGCGATGTCCACGGCTTTATCCATGGCTTCTTTTGAAGTGACAAATCCGCTGAGTTGCACCACGTCTTTAAAGGTTTCGACGTTGACTTCACTGGACTTGACGACGACGCCCTCACCACCCTCAGTACCCTGGTATTTTCCGAGAAGCAGATTCTTGCCACCGACGGCCGCTGGTTTACAGTGCGGATCATGCCCTATCGCCGACTGGACAATGTGATTGACGGGGTGGTGATCACCCTGCTCGACATTACCGAGACCAAGGAATTGGAGCAGGCCCTGCGCAGGGACTTGGAATCATGATCGGAAGCCCATGACCCCAGAACCATCTTTCTTTACCCCTGTCTAATTCCCTGCGTTGTCAGGTCTTCCAAAGGCTTTTCCGGCATTGACCGGGGCCGGATACTCACATGCTTTGCTGTGCGGTTTGGCACGGTGGTATTGTAAAGTCTGACGCTGTAGACCAGCCTTTCTGAAATACCAATCAGAGCAATGTGCCCTAACCACCAACTGAGTAACAAAACGTGAAAACATTCGCCGTACACCGCTTCCTCATCCTCGGGGTACTTGCAATCCCGGGGTTATCGTCGGCAAACACCGAGTTTTCCACCTGCCTCACGTCACTTCAGGCACAGGCCCGCAGCGCGGGCATCGACGAGAGCATTCTGAGGGATGTCATCCCCGGTCTGCAGCAACAGGAGCGGGTCATCAGTCTTGACCGGAAGCAACCCGAGTTTCTGCAGACCTTTTCCGAGTACCTCGATCTGCGGGTCACCCCGGAGCGTGTCGAACGCGGGCGGGCGCTATTGGAGCAGCACCGGCCGTTTCTCCTGGATCTGCAGGAGCAGTATGGCGTACCTCCGCAGTACCTCGTCTCCTTTTGGGGCCTGGAAACCAATTACGGCAGCTACCTCGGTCGCATGCCAACACTCGATTCACTGGCGACCCTGGCCTGTGATCAGCGGCGCAGTGATTTTTTCTCAGGTGAATTCATCGCAGCCCTGCAGCTGATGCAGCGCGAATCTCTCGAACCTGCGGATATGCAAGGGTCCTGGGCAGGCGCTGTGGGGCACACCCAGTTCATGCCCTCTTCATACTTGCGCTATGCCGTGGATGGTGACGGCGATGGCCAGATCGATCTGTGGCGCAGTGAGCGCGATGCACTGGCATCCGGGGCCAATTACCTGAAATCCCTGGGCTGGCAGTCTGGCCTTCGCTGGGGCCGCGAGGTGCAGTTGCCGAGCGACTTCCCGTTCCAGCATGCCGGACAGCGCGACCGGCGCCGCCCGTTACAAGCGTGGGCCGACTACGGAGTAAAGCGAAGTGATGGTGGAACACTGCCCACCGCCGGCGTAGATGCTGCGTTACTGGTACCGGCAGGACACCGCGGCCCCGCGTTCCTCGTCTACGACAATTTCGAGATCATCATGCGCTGGAATCGCTCCGAGCTCTACGCCATTGCCGTTGGTCACCTGGCGGATCGCATCGCCGGTGCCGGGACACTGCGCGATAGCGGCAGCGCCCAGGGGCCCCTGCGAAAGACCGATATCGAGATCGCCCAGAAGACACTGAACACACTCGGTTACGATGCCGGCCCGGTGGACGGCGTGCTGGGCTCCGCGACCCGCCGTGCACTGCGAGAATTCCAACTTGCCAACAACATGGTTGCAGATGGCTATCCCAACCCATCGACGCTGGAGGCTATCGCCAGCCATGACAGTCGTTGATCTTTTTCAGCACGTCCCGGAGTGTTTGACCAGGGCCTGACTGATTCAGTCATGGTGGCGGTCGACACCGGAGGGCGTGCCGATCCCGGCCCGCTCAACGCCATCCCCACAAATCCGCGCACAGTACCTGAAACATTAAACGCCACAGGCCTCTTCTTTTGGTAGTCTCTGTAACGAACGGCCATTCACTGCATCCAAAACAAGAGCGATCTTGCACAGAGCGGGAAGCCAATTAAGCTTGTAGAGCATTAGGAGGAGGCCGGTGCGTGTTGAAATGTCGAGATGTCGTTAACACGGCCGATCAACTGCTCGACGGCGACATGAACCACCGTCAACTGCTGGCCATAAAAATGCATTTGTTGATGTGCAGCCACTGTCGCCGCTATGTACGCCAGTTACGGGCCCTGTTGCGCGCCATTCCTTTTATGTACAAAAAAGCCAGCGACACCGAAGTATCCAAAGTGATGGAGCATGTCCACAGCCATCGGGACAACTACCCCTAGCGGGGGTGAGGTATCCAGCTCTGTAGGACGCTGTAACCCCGGCCTCGGCCGACTGCATTCGGGACACGTTCGCAATGAAAAAATTACTGTGGCTGCTATGCTGCTCTATTCTTGTCTCCGCGCCAATCGCGTTTGGCAATACCCTCACAATATGCTGGTCGGGTTGAGCGCTGGTCTTGCCATCCCGATAATACCCGGTGGCAATGCATCACTCACACCCGTTGGAATGCCATGATTCCGGCACCATCGACCTCGTTATCCGCCGCCGACGGAAAGAAGCCGCGATACCTCAGCATGTGTCACTGCCTGTTTTCAATAATGACCTCAACACGGCGGTTCTGCTGGCGACCCATTGCGGAGTCATTACTGGCGACAGGTCGTTCAAAGCCATACCCGGATACAGATAGCCTACCACTATCAACACCCCGGTTTATCAGAAACCGTCGTACCGATTCGGCCCGTTGACGTGAGAGAGTCTCATTAAATATGGCGCTACCTACGTTGTCGGTATGGCCTTCAATCAGCGACTGGCGGTCAGGGTACTGTTTCAGGAAGTTCACCAGTTTCTCCAGGTTCTGGTTGGTACCGCCCTGTAGCTCGGCACTCCCTGTGGCAAAAAGTACATCACCCAGGGTTAATACCAAGCCCCGCTCAGTAGCCTTGGCCTCAAGGTCGTCGATCTGTTGCTGCATTTCCTCAGCTTCACGTGCAGACAGGGCCGCGGCGTTTTGCTGGGAACTACGAGCGCTCTTGGCATCGGCGCGGGCTTGATTTGCTTCCCGGGTTCGGGCAGCCAGCCTGGCCGCATCGCGCTGTTCACTCAACTGCACTCTTTCCGCTTCCAGAAGCCTGGTCTGGCCTTTGGCACGGGCTATTTCAACCATCCGGTCTGCCATATAAATCCGGTAGTCCGCCAGTGCCACTTCGCCGCTACCCAATGGTTGTTCGGCAAGCAGCACAGCGGCTTCCGCATCTCGCAATTCGACGCGGGCATGGGTCCTCATATCCGGGTTCTGTTGCAGGGCCACCAACTTGCCGCGCACATCCTCCGAGCCATCAGGGCTTGTGGTCGACATGGCACATGCAGCCAACAACGCTGACGAAAGCACCAGTGCGATAGTTATTTTTTTGTGGGAAACCGGTTTCAAGAACGATAAGATCTTCATTGCTGATCTCCCTGGCGCTGCAACTCTTCATCCAGAGCCTTGGCACTGCGGCCCATTTCACGATTAATTGCCGCGGCTTTGGCCACTTCGGTTCTTGCCATCGCCAGCTCGGCCGCAACGCGGGCCTGTTTTGCCAGGCGGTCGGCTTCGCTCATCTTCTCTGCCTCTACGGCCTTGTTTGCGTTCTCCAGATAGCGGTTTGCCTCTTCCAATTCAGCGCCGGCGTAACGACGGGCCTGAGCCTGTTCGGCATTGGCAATGGCATCACTGGCCATATTTAGCGACTCTGTCGGCGGTAACGGCGCAGATGCACAGGCCGCCAGGGTCAGTGTTGTGAGTAATACTGTGATAAAAAAGCTGCAGCGTTCAGCGGCCTGTCGAATCGTGTGTTTCTTCATTCCATGGCTCCTTTTTCCAATTTTATTATTGGGCCCTGGCTCAAAAGGCGTCTGTTCACTAGCGCACGAAACAATAGTTTTTTTGCAGGAGTCTCAAAAAGTCACACATCGGCTAAATTGTGCTAAGTCTATGCAATTAAATAAAAGCCAGGCGGCCTTGTGGCCGTTCTTCCATAAAGATGACATCGACTCCCCAGAGGAGGTCACCGTACTTTTTAAGCGCAGGTATTTACGCTACAGCTTTGCCGGAATGTTTTTTATTCAATCTTGTCATTTTCTCTGGTAAAAGGTCTCTAACCCTGAACCATGCTCTATGGAGTCTCCATGCACGCCGCCACCCTTATGCTGATTATTTTGAGCGCCGGACTTGTCAGCCAATGGATTGCCTGGCGAATCCATCTGCCGGCAATCGTTGTGTTGATTACAGCCGGCCTTGTTCTGGGGCCTGTGAGCGGCATCATCGAACTGGGTTTATCTCAAGCCGAACTGACAGAGCTTATTGGTATGGGGGTCGCGATTATCCTGTTCGAAGGTGGCATGGACTTAAAGCTTGGCGAAATCCGACGTGTTGGCCACGGTGTTGGCCGCCTGACAATTCTTGGTCCACCGCTTGCCTGGGTTTTCGGTGCGCTGGCCGCGCATTTTGTTGCCGGACTGAGCTGGCCGGTCGCCTGGGTGCTGGGTGCTATTCTGGTGGTTACAGGTCCGACCGTGATCCTACCTTTGCTGCGACAGGCGCGTCTCAATGGAGAGTCGACCTCACTACTGAAATGGGAGGGAATCGTCAACGACCCTATGGGGGTATTGCTGGCGGTACTCACTTTTCAATACTTCACGCTGGCCGGGAGCGATTGGTCTCAGGTGCTCACAGGGCTCGGAGCGGCAATCGCCGCAGCAGCGCTGCTTGGAGGTGTAGGAGGATGGCTCACAGGCTGGTTCTTCCATCGCGGAGGGGTCCCCCCTCATCTCAAACCACCGCTACTGATGTTGCTGGTGCTGGTGGCTTACTGGGCCAGCAATCTGGTCCAGCATGAGGCAGGGTTACTTACCGTGACGGTGATGGGCCTGGTCATCGGTAATATGAAACTGGTTGAGCGCGAGCCACTGCGTCACTTCAAGGAAAATCTCACCATCGTACTGGTATCGGTACTGTTTATCGTCATCCCTTCCCAGCTCAGAATCGATCAGTTGGAGCTGCTGAACTGGCGAGTGGTGGCCTTCGTGCTGGCTATCCTGTTGCTGGTGCGGCCGCTGTCCATCTTTCTGGCGACCCTGGGTGCACCCATGCGCGGCAAGGACAAACTGCTACTGGCGTGGATTGCACCAAGAGGTATCGTAGCCGCAGCCACTGCGGGCATCTTTGGACCGGCACTGATTGCTGCCGGCTATCAGGACGCCGAACTGCTTCTACCGATCGTTTTTCTGATCATTTTCGTGACCGTATTGGCACACGGTCTCACTCTCGGGCCACTGGCGCGAAAATTGTCTCTGGCAGCAAAAGAAGAAAACGGTCTGCTGATCGTAGGGGCCTCTCCCTGGACTCAGGCCCTGGCAAAGGCCCTCAAGGATCTTGAGGTGGACGTGGTTGTCACCGATGGATCTTATCAACGCCTTAAACCAATCCGCATGGATGGTATCAAGGTCTACCATGGAGAGATTCTCTCCGAACATGCCGAGCATGAGTTAGATGATGAGCATTTAAGTTTTCTACTGTGCGCTACTGACAATCATTACTACAACGCGCTGGTCTGCAAAGCACAGGGCGCCCAGTTCGGACACCACCGCACTTTTCAGCTACGCCCTCACGAGGAGTCAGGCCAAGAGCAGAAACGTCTGACCTTGCAGCAGCGTGGCTATTTCGCCTTTGAGCCACCAACAGATTTTTATACCCTCCAACAACGTCTGAACGATGGCTGGACAATACAGTCAACGCGCCTGAGCGAGGATTTTAATCTCGACCAGTTGGAAAGCCGGCTGGGTGAATCCGGCATTGACTGGTTATTGCTTGGCAGCCTGTCTCCACAGGGTAAATTACGGATTTGTTCGAGCGAACAGCCCTTTAAGTTCTCGACTGGTTGGACCTTAATCTATTTTTGCCCAGGGGACGCCACCATGACACAAACGGATAGAACGAAGCCAACCGACACAGCTGCCTGAGTGTAAATGAAGCCGCCACGACTTAAATCGTGACCGATGTGGCAACCGGGCAGGCTGCTGTGGGGAAACAACCCATAAGAAAACCCGTCTGCCCAGCGCGCTCTGATCATCTGAACCGGATGATCGATACCAATTTGGACAACAGATAGTATTCCTCGCAATTGCGCAAACTAGTGAATATCTGAGTAGATGGATTAAAAAATCTGTCAGTTAATCCGGTTTCTAACGGCCAACATCTGGATTTTCAAAATAGCTTGTACGTGATGTCGCACAGGAAGCTTTATTTCTCAACTCCGTTGCCATCAAAAAAAACAGTAGAACAGAAAGTTGCGCAAGTATTTCCTGGCAGTTGCACTGGACGCCAACCCAGTCGATTTCGAAACTAACAGGTAATGGACTGATACCAAGGAGGGCTGCTTCCTGCAGGACCGATAACCGTTTTGCCCATCAAAATGAGCGCCAAAGCCAGCAACAGATAGGTGGTAATGGCAAAAATTTGGCAATAGGCAATTTTACTGAATAACGGGCCAATACCCAGGCCAGTAACACCAGAAAAGCAACACCGAGGACAAGACCGCCGATAACGGATGGGTATTGATATGTTGCTGGATATAGGCCTGCCATACCATCCAGAGGTGGAGATACTACTACTTTTGTTAGGGTCCAGAATTATTGAACCACTACACACCCGTCAGTTTCTGGGGAATACAGTGAATGAGTTCGGTTAGAACATAGAAAGCCCTAAATCTCATGCATCAGTCAAATGAATCCATCTCTAAAAACGCCGTTATTGCTACCACCCTGCCATCCTGATCAGAGTACGTCGCCATAGCTGATAAAGTGCCAGCGCTCTTTCAACAACTCGCGCAACGAGCCACCGAGACGAAGATTCAGATCCTGCGGATGAACACCGATGCGCAGGGTTCGCCGAGAGATGCGGGCCATTCCGGTTTGGCTGCTGTTCCATAGCCGGAGGATCGCCGCACGAAACCCGGAATCGGCTTCGAACCCCACCAGTGGCAGCGGATGCAGGTGAGCGGTACGCAAGTCCAATACACCGCGCAGCACCTCAATTCGCGCGAAATCCAGTGATGCCAGCGATTGTCGCGCAACTGCGCCCAGCGCCCAGGCCGGCGGCACGTAAAGTGACGGTGCAGGCAGATCGTGTTCGGCGAACCAGGCGTGTGAGCGGCGCATCAGCGCCAGAATGCTTTCGCCGTCGAGCGCCAGGTGTTCGGCGACATTGCGCGACAACAGGGTCGAGTGAAGTCGGTGGTAAAGGCTCTGCGGCGTCCCCACACGGTGCAGCCAGCCATGCGCGGCGAGTTCGTGGCCGAGTCCCGCCAAATCCCGCAGCCGGTCGAGTTGTTCGTCACGCCAATCGCATCCGGGTACAACCAGCAGGGTCATGGGCGGGATCGCGTGAGTGCTACAGAATGCCAGGAAATCTTCCACCAGGGAGAGCGTCTCGGGCATCACGTCGTGCATTGACAGCACTGCTCGGGGTTGGCTATTCATGCCGGTTTTTACGCGCGTACCGTTCCACAAAATCCAACCACTGATTAATGGTGTGGCTGTTCAGGGCTTCAGCGGCCCTGCGTGCAGCGGCAGCTTTTTCCTGCCAAGTACTCGCCGGGAGCTCACTCAGCTGTTGCAACACTTGCGCCAGGGACTCGCCCTCACCCAGGGTGAACAGCGAGTCCTTTAGCAACGGCCAGTCGTGAATACCGGCGTTGGCGGCCACCAGGGCAGGACGGCCGCGTGCCATCGCTTCCAATGCGACCGTGCCAAAGGTCTCCATATGGGAGGGCAATATCAGCAGCCCGGCAGCGTCCATTTCCGCGCGCAGGGCGTCACGTTCCAGCCAGCCGGTCAACCGCAGATTGGGTAGCAATTGAGCCTCGCGCTCGAGTTCACTACGGAGCGGACCGTCGCCAGCTATGACGAAGCGGATGTCCGGCAGTGCTTTCACAGCATCGAGGATAGCGGGCAGGTTTTTCTCCGGCGCCAGACGTCCGGCGAACAGTACCTGCCGCAGATTCTCTGTGGGAGGCACAATCGGGGTATCGAGAAACGCTCGCGATAACGGGGTACCCATCACATCCACACGGAGCGCGCCAAGGCTTTCCACGGTGGCGTTGAGGCTAGAATTGTTGACCAGCACTGAGTCGCTATTGCGGCAGAGAATACGATTGACCTGTACCAGGTACCAGTGCGCCAGGCGGAAGAACCAGGTGTCACCGTAAAGTTTCGCCAGCCCTTCGAAATGCGTGTGGAACGCGGTCAGAAATCCAGCACCGCTGCGCCTGGCAAGCCAAAGCCCCAGCAACCCGAATGGCCCCGGCGTTACCGAGATCACCAGGTCAGGCCGCAGCGCATGGAACTCGCGGTGGATACGCAGCACATTGGGGGTGATGAGTTTCTGGGTAGAGTCGCCGGGCAGAGGCAGGGCGAAGTGCAGTAATCGTTTTTTCACCACCGGCTGGAACAGTATCAGTTCGCCGAGTTGCGGCCCGAGCTGGGCGGCGAGGTCTTCATAATAGGCTCCGGCGCCGTTACGTGCGGGTAATGCGTCGGAAAAAATTGCCACCCGCAGCCGGCTCGCATCGCGTTGCCGGCAGCTCGGTTCAGTGCCTGAGGCGATCCCGGTACCGATACCGCTGCTCATGATGAGCCCGCCGGTGGTTCGAGTATCTCCCGGTAAATGCTTACCAGGTCAGGTTGTGGCACCTCGGCTTCTGACAGCGGCGAGTGGACGTGCCCGCTGCCGCCATAGTCACGGGCCTCTCTGGCAGCATCCTCCAGTACCCGTTGCAACGCATCGGTGAGCGGGATCCCCAGCTGGCGCAGTGTCGCGGTGATGGCGGTCTGCGTTTCGTTCTGTAATTGGCTGTGATCAACCACGGCGAAACGACTGGCCGGCAGGCAGCGGCGCTGCTCACGTAGTTGCTGATAGACATGTTCCAGGCTCACTTGAAACTCATGCGTGACATGATCCGATGCCGCCGTCGTACCAAAAAAAACCAGACCGTTGCGAATGGAACTGAGCTGGGAGCGCAGCGCCCCACCCGGCTCACGCAGACAGACCAGAAAGCGCGAGTCATCGAAACTTTCAGCGAGCTCGGGCAACCAGGAACCAAAGGCGGCGTTCTTAGACAACAGTCGGCGCCCACTGCCATTGACGTAGAGATGTTTCTGTAGACAGGACCGATAAAAATTCAGCAGCACGGTGCGTTCGTAATCCGGCAGTTCGCGCAATCGCCCCAGCAGCCACAACGACTTACTGGCGGGAAAGGCCAGCACGAGGATAAAACAGCCACCCGCGGGCAACAGCGTGAGGTAATCCTCTTCGGCAGCCTGCAGGCCAACCTCGTGAATGTGGGCAAAACCACCCGTCACCCGACGGGTAATTGTATCTCCGAGCCGCTGCAATGGTCTGCCGAGCAACCGATCCAGGGCGGCGAACAGACCAAACAGTTTCCGCTCGGAAACCGATGGGGCTAACAGTGCTTCCCAGGTATGAAAGGTAGTGAAACTGGCCGTATCGCGAGCCAGTGTGCGGTGCAGGAAAGTCGTTCCACTGCGGGGCACGCCACTGATGAACAGTGGCTGGCGGATTTCAACGCGGCGCCAGCCGGAAAAAAACAGCTCGTCGAGCAGAAAACCCAGCCAGTGTATGGCCTGCAACAACAGGAACAGCGGAAACAGTATCAGCAGGACGGCCAGCCGCCGGGGACCTAGTGGCGCAGCGCGACGACCTTCTGTCCCGAAGGCTTCAATAAACCAGCGCGTGTGCAGTCGCACACTGAGCAGGAAAGCATCTCTCATGAAGCCGCACCGGGGTTTTCCGCCCGGTTGCTGAACACCAGCCTGCTGGACACAGAAAAGTTGAATGCCAGGCCGACCATTCCACCGATCCAGATAGCAACCAGTGGCAACAGCAGCAGTGACTGCGGCTGGATAAGATGACTGTGACCCAGCGCAATTACGCCGCTGAACACGGCGTAGTTGAGAAGCCCTCCAGTGGTATGAACGCCGAAATGTCCGGCCATCTGGCGATGAAAGCTGCCGCGCTGGCCGCGCCCGAAAGTGAAGTAACGGTTGAGCAGATAGCCCACCATGATTGCTGTGGTCAGCGAAATGATGCGGGCGACATGTAGCTTCATACCAAACAGCCAAGGCAGCAGGTAAGTACCACCAACGTCGATCAAAGACATCTTCAACCCAACGGTGGCGAAGCGCAGAAACTGCGCGAGGCGGCTTTGCGAATGAAGATAACGACAGAGGTACCACTTCATCGGAAACTTTTGCCGGGTTTAAGACAGGAGCAACGGACATTATCGGATGCCGGCAGGAGGTGTCAATCGGCGTCTTTCAGGCAGTAGCCAACGGCCCTCTGCATGGCAGTGATGAACAAGAAAAGGCAAATTACCTAACATAGACCATAAATAGAACACTGTTCGCTGATTCCAGAACGACACGGCAAAGCTGTTCTTTTTAATCACAGCCCACTTTAAAATTCAACGCGCTATCATCCGACCTCTTCGTTTGGTGTATCCAACCAACCGCCTCCCTAGCGCGGTTCGTCAGGCTGATGTAGGTTGAAACGCGCCGATAGCGAAATGGCAAACCAGCATACTTCCATCGCCAGCACCGGCCAGTTGGTGTCTAGGTAAAGCTGCGGCAGTAGTACGAATGCCGCATAGGCATTCCATAGATGGTAGGGGCCAATTGACAGTCGGCGTGCGGCGAACAACAGATAGGCGGCACTGAAGGCAAATGTTGAGCTCCAGCCAATGATCGCCACCGCCAACTGCCATTGCCAGAATAGCGCGGGCAACGCGGCCACCCAACACAATCCGACACCGACTGTGAGAACGCTTGGCCCTACCCTTACGAACCTGAAACTTCCACCTATCAACAACCAGACACTGATCGCCGCCCAGAAAAAATTTATGCCCACCGCCTGCCAGGAGGCAATGGCTGCAGAAGATACCACCAAAGACAGGGCGGCAACGCCGTTGGCCGAGAAATACACGGGTCTGTGCCAGCGCGGATAGAAGGCGAGGTAAGCATAATTGGCAAGGTAAAGCAGGGTGCCGAACCAGCCCAGCAATTCAAAACCGGTCATAACTATTCAATTTCGATGTGCAGGTTCTTGACGTAGAACTCCCGACCAACGTGAGGACCATCGACGATGCGGATTTTTGATAATGCCACCATGGCAGCGTATAGTTTGGGGGAGTTGAACTCTTTAAATACTGCATCACTCCAATCCAGCACCAGCCCGCGGCTGCCGGGCGGAATCATGACGTAGCGGTTGTCGGGATGCTCTCCCTGCCGCTGAGTCTGTCCGATGATCACAGGATGTCCCTCCCCCACTACCAGACGCACATAGCCAGTACTGCGCCCGGCATCCAGCGAGGTTTCCTGCACCTCGTCCTGCTTGTTCACCCCTGCCAGCTTTTCCAGTGCCTCATCGAACGCCTTGATAAATGCCTCCCCCTGCGGATCGTCGTGGGTCACCAGATGAACCGTATCCTGTGACAGATAGTCCTCGCCGGGGATATGGCGAAAGGAACGGTATTGCCAGGGGAAATGCTCCAGGACCAATGCCTGCCCTACGAGCCTGGTCATGGGCAACAGATCAATATCACCGTTGAACAAAGCGCGCAGGGCGAGCACTTCCGACTGATACTCCGTGGCACCGACCAGCCATGCCTCGAATTTCTCACCGTAGGCATACTCGGCCACGCGACCGAGTCGAAGATCGCCGATAGAATCCGGCGGTGAGGAAAAATCCCGGTGCTCTCGGCTGTAATAGAGCACATTGTCCACTGTCATCAGGGGTGCAGAAAAGCGCACATCGGGATAGAGTTGCTTGCGGCGAGCCGTTTCGAAATACGGAAATGACAGGCGGATTTCGTTATTGTTGACCATTTCGTAGGCCAGCGAAAAATCCACATATTGCCACTGCGGATCGAGTCGCATATTGCGCAGGGCAAGCTCGACAATACGTGTGATGGCCCCGGGCTCCTTGTCTGGCGCCCGGTTCACGTATGGCGGCCATGAGTCTGTGTAAACCTCCACTGCGGTGAAAGGCCCGGCGGCAACAACACCCGACAGCAGCAGAGAACATAACAGTGCAGCGTTAACGCAGTTTGAGAACCGCATACAACGCTCCCAGCAAAACCACAATCAGCAAATTAATTCCCATGAAAAGATCGATATTCCAGGTCGCCAGTACGCTGAGCAGCCCCGACGTACGCTCGTCGTAGTAATTCAGTGTTGGTGAAGTCACCATCTCCCGGCTGTAGGTAACAAATTGAAGCGCGAGATCGAGTATGGCAAACAGACCAATCAGCGCCAGCAGGCTGTCGGTAAGAATCGAGGCCAGGGAGCGCTTTTTATTATTGATTTCGTTGATACGGGTCGAACAGACATCCACCATCCGCTGCGCATTTTCCAGCAGGTCATCGAAATCCCAGGCCTGCAGTATCTCCTCCATCCAGTGTTTTTTTGCGCGCACCAGGTGATTGCGTGCTTCGTAATAGGTCGTAATGTGAAGCTGCGTGCGGCCTCTGACCCGTTGCAGTTTCAGCTCGCTGGTTTTCAGGTTCTTCTCGAGAAAGACATCGGAAATATCCGCGAGAAGATCGCGGTTGATGTAGTGTTGTACCGCATAAAAATACTGGGCCAGAATCATCGCTTCGACTTTCTGGCGATCTGTCTGGTGCGCCTGTGCGACTATCACATAATTCAGCCAGCGCAACGAATGGCGCAGCCGACCATTGATTATGTCATCGGCATCTTCGGGCCGAATGGTCGCATCCAGCCATTGATGGAGCAGAATCTGGGTGTCTTTGCGCTGCACGTCCTCTGACGACAGGTTGAGTATACTGCCGACCCAGAGACACTTCAGACCGCTGCATTCTTCGCGCAATTGCAGGTTGTCAATATTTGCCTCGCGCAGAGCAGCCATAATGCGGGCAAATTCCCGGTTGGCAAATTGACTTATGGCGAGTTTGGTTTGCTCTTCGGCCCACTCTTTCAGTGCATGGGCGGCAATATCGGGCGCCGGCTCCAATACCAGTTCCACCACAGCCAGCTCGCTGTTGAAGCAGTGCAATGTCAGTTCAAAGCCGTCGACAGTTCGACCCCGCCAGTAACCCAGCCGTATATCGCGGTCGTCACGGGTGATATCCGAATAGGCAGTGGACCCGGGCCGATCCGCCTGGTCGCCCACCTCTGCGGGGCAATGCCAGTCCGGAGCGTGCAATACCTGCCCGTCTCCCAGTGCGGTTATACGCTGCACAAGTTCGCCATAGGCAGCGGAGAATTCGTTCACTCCTGCCCTGACCGACAGCGGATAGTGAACCGGTGTGATTGTGGTGATCTGCATCTCCGGACTGCCCCTGGAACACTGGTCGAGCCAGTATACGCAACAGCGATAGTAAATTGGAGGGATTACGCACTCAGACGTATACCATCAATAACCATTGACGTTTTCACAGCATCGATAGTACTGGTGCAAACAATAACAACAGGATGGCGCTTACGGCCAACGGCAATGTATTCATGATTGATGCCTTTTACGGTTGAGAATCCTACTCATGAGCACGACTAAAATAATGTCATGTCGGCCTCAAGGCTTATACGCGCCGCCTGACGATTACTTCAAGCTCGCTGAGTGTGGCTTTGAATAGCACCTCGTTCTTTATTCGCAACCGCGCAATGCTCGAAAATACCCTAGCTTGAATAATTGCAAGTTGAACAGGCGGCACCATGCCGCCGTATTGGAGAGTCGGTATCTGTTAGATCAAGTCTGAATTACTACAGATCATTTATCAGTGCTGGGGGGCAGAGTTAATCGATTATTTTATTATCAGGTAACTTTGATTTTCTTGATTACCCTTTCGATTGACGGGCTGCGGATTGGATACTCTGGACCAGCGCACGCAAGCCGTTGCCGCGGGTGGCGCTGAGGTGGCGTATCAAGTCAAGAGTTTCGAAGTAGCCCTCGATGTCGAAATCGAGTATGTCCTGGATGGTTTTGCCATTGTAGGCGGCAAGGATAATGCCCAACAGGCCTTTGACGATGAAGGCATCACTGTCCACCTCGAAATACAGATGGTCATTTTCCTGCAGGGTGTTAAGCCAGACCTGGCTCTGGCAACCACGCACGAGCCGCTCATCGGTTTTCAGTTCATCATCCATGGGAGGCAGTTCCTTGCCCAGATCGATGATGTACTGGTAGCGCTCTTCCCAGGTGTCGAAGAAGGCCAGTGTCTCCTTGATGTCCTCGGCGCTGATGGTATTCCCAAAGGGATTGCCGGTACTGTTCTGGGTTGCCGTCATGATGGATGGGGTTTCCGGTAACTAGAAAAACATGCCGGTTTCGAGCTGCGCCTCTTCGGACATCATCTCCCGGCTCCAGGGTGGATCGAAGACCAGCTCCACATGAGCACTCTTTACGTTCGGCACCTGCTTCACCCGTTGCTCCACATCGCCCACCAGTACCGGGCCCATGCCACAACCCGGGGCCGTCAAGGTCATCTGGATATCCACCCTGCCGCTGCCCTGATCAATATCCAGATGGTAGATCAGCCCCAGGCTGCGCAGATTGACGGGGATTTCCGGGTCGTAGACGGTCTCCAGCGCCTGCCAGACCTGGTCTTCATCGATGCGGCCATCGCCGGGATCAGTAAAATTCAACTCCAGTTTTTTCTGCCCCAGTGCATCGGCGTCCACGCCATCCACCCGTACCATATTGCCCTGATGCACAACGGTATAGTTGCCGCCGAGGGACTGCACGATGGTGACGAAAGATCCGGCCGGAATTGTCACGGGATCACCCACCGGCACTAGTCGCCCCGGGCAGTCACGTGCAACATTGATGATACTGCGTTCCTGACTCATTCGTTCTCTATCTTGAGGTCAAAGCTCTCGCCGCAGCCACACATGTCGGTGACATTGGGGTTTTCTATCTTCAGTGTCTGATTGACGCCCTCGCGGGTATAGTCAATTTCCATACCGCGCAGGGCAATGGCACCTTCACGACTGAAATAAATGGCCACGCCATTATCCAGCGTCAGGGTTACATCGTTTTCCTCCGGAGCAGGCACTTCCTCGATAACATACTTGAAGCCAGTGCAGCCGCTTTTCTTCAACCCGATGCGCACACCGGCACCGCCATTACGCTGCAGTTGTTCGCGAAAATGGGACGCGGCAGCCGGCGTAATGGTAATGGTCTGGGTCAGATCAAATTTCTCTACACTCATAATGCTTTACCTTCCTGCGGCAATTTTATCCTGAATGGATACGGTGCCGCTCACCGTATGAAATTTTGTTACCGCAGCATCCGTCGCGCCTTGGCGAGTCCCTCGAACAGACGGTCGACTTCTGCGCGAGTATTGTACAGGGCGAACGAGGCCCTGACCGTGCCGGGTATGCCATATTGTGCCATGATCGGCTGGGCGCAGTGATGGCCGGTGCGAACGGCAATGCCCTGCTGATCCAGCAACATGCCGACATCGGAGGGCGGAACACCGTCCAGCAGAAAGCTGAACACGCCAGCCACATGATCGGCCTCGCCAACGCGGGTCAGCCCATCAAAGGCTGCCCCCTGCGCCAGGGCATATTCGAGCACATCGGCCTCGTGTGCGGCCACTGCCACACGGTCCAGGCGCTGCAGGTAGTCTACCGCTGCGGCTAGCCCGATGGCACCAGCGATGTCCGGTGTCCCGGCCTCAAAGCGATATGGCAATCCCTGATAGGTGGTGCCGGCGAAACTGACCTGTTCTATCATTTCGCCGCCACCCTGCCAGGGCGGCATGGCTTCCAGCAGTTCCCTACGCCCCCAGAGCACACCGATACCGGTGGGGCCGAACATCTTGTGCCCCGAAAAAGCATAGAAATCGCAATTCAGTGCCTGCACATCAACAGGGGTATGCGCTACCGCCTGAGCTCCGTCAATCAGGACTTTTGCCCCCACCCGATGAGCTCTCGCGACAATGTCTGACACCGGGTTCACTGTCCCCAAGGCATTGGATATGTGACTGACAGCCACCATCTTCACGCGTTCATCGAGCAGCGCATCCAGCGCCGCCATGTCAATCTCGCCGCTTGGAGTTACCGGAATCGGCACCACTTCGGCACCAGTGGATTCAGTCGCCATCTGCCAGGGCACGATGCTGGAATGATGTTCCAGTATCGGGACCAGTACCCGGTCGCCCGGCTTCAGATTGCTACGGCCCCAGCTGTAAGCCACAAGATTGATGGCCTCTGTGGTGCCACGGGTCCAGAGCACCTGTTCAGGAGCGGGACTATTGATGAAACCCGCCAGGGATTGACGCGCATTTTCTATCGCGGCCGTGGCCTTTTCCGCCAGACTGTGGATGCCGCGATGCACGTTGGCATTGTAGCCACGGTAATAATCACTGATGGCGTCGATCATGGCATTGGGTTTCTGTGACGTGGCGGCATTATCCAGGTACACCAGTGGATATCCGTTGACCTGCTGTTGCAGGATCGGGAAATCGCGGCGCACAGCCTCCACATCGAAAGCTTGCTGTCTGATGTTTTTTGCCAGTGTTTCCATGCGCCTATTCTGCCCTCTCTGTCTGTGTCACCTGCCGCGCAAACAGACCGCCCAGCACGGGCTTAAGGTACTCGCCCAAAGAGGGGTGCTGCAGGTTGTTGATGAGTTCGTTGATGAAACCGGTGCTGAGCATCACTTGCGCATGCTCTCTGGCGATGCCGCGGCTACACAGATAATAGAGCGCATATTCATCGAGCTGTGCGACCGTGGCCCCATGGGCACACTTGACATCGTCCGCATAGATCTCCAGTTCCGGCTTGGTGTCTACCTCGGCCTTGTTGCTGGTCAGCAGATTCTTGTTGCGCAGTTCCGCCACTGTCTTCTGGGCATCCGGATGAATATGGATACGCCCGTTGAATACCGCCCGCGCATTATCGCTGATGATACCCCGGAAAACCTCTTTGGTCGTGCAGTGCGGTCTGACATGCTCTATACAGGTGTGGTAGTCGATATGCTGACTGTGCCGTGGCAGATAGATGCCATTGAGGTCACAGTGGGCACCTTCACCTTCATGGCGCACCACCACATCCAGACGTTTGAGTATTGAGCCCAACCCCAGATGGAAGCTGTTGAGTCTGGCGTCACGATCGAGCCAGGCATGTACACCGCCGATATGCAGTGCGTGCTCCTCTTCCAGATGCAGCCGGTAGTGGCAGAGTCGGGCATTGGCGGCCAATACCAGTTCGCTGACACCGTTGGTAAAACTGTTCTGCTGGGCTTCATTACAGGCGAAGTGTTCCACCACCGTAGCCTCGCTGCCAGCTTCCATGACAACCAGCAGCCTCTGGGACAGGCTGAAGGCTTCATGCTGAGGCACCGTCAACCAGACGATGTGTAGCGGCGTCGTGACCTTGCTGTCCTGTTTTACGTGCACGAATACGCCATCATCGAGCCAGCTATCGTTGAGGGCTGTGAACATGTATTTGTCGCGGTCGGCGACCGTGCCCAAGTGGGTACGTATGGTTTCCACCTGTGTCTCATCGGCCTCGCTGAAGAGCACGACCTCCATGCTGTCCACGACTTCCGCACTGGACAGTTCGGGACTGTAGAATCCGTTCACAAACACCAGCATGCGGGCGTCCAACCCGGTGATGTGCATCTGATCACGCAGGGCCGTCAGCGCTGGCGATGGGTCCTGGCATTCGGCCCGACCCAGATAGGCGCCCTCTTCCAGGGCCCGTAGCCGGGTATATTTCCAGTCCTCGGTCTTGCGCGTAGGCATGCTGCTGGATTTCCAGCTTGACCAGCCCCTGCGACGTTGCTCACTGAGCCAGTCTGGCGCGTCGGTGGGGACCATTTGCAGGGCTTCGGCGATAAAATCACTCATTACACGGCCTCGCTTTCCAGCCAGCCGTAGCCTTTATCTTCCAGTTCCAGAGCCAGTGACTTGTCACCGGAACGGACGATACGCCCACCCCCCAACACGTGAACATGGTCCGGCTCAATGAAATCAAGCAGACGCTGGTAGTGGGTGATCAATATAAAGGAGCGCTTGCTGTCGCGCATACTGTTGATACCAGAGGCCACCACCTGCAGTGCATCGATATCCAGGCCCGAGTCGGTTTCATCGAGGATACCCAAATGCGGTTCCAGCAGCATCATCTGCATCAGCTCATTGCGCTTTTTCTCGCCGCCGGAAAAGCCCTCATTGACGCCGCGTTTGAGAAAATTCTGGTCCAGGTCGACGCGCTTGCAGACCTCACGCGCCTGTTTCATGAAGCTCACGGAATCCAGCACCTCCAGGCCACGATGCTTGCGCATCCCATCCACGGCGGTTTTGAGAAACTCCATGTTGCTGACACCGGGAATCTCCACCGGGTACTGAAAAGCCAGGAACAGGCCAGTCAGGGCTCGCTCTTCAGGTGCCAGGGCCAGCAGGTCCTGCCCCATAAAAGTGACTTCACCGGTGGTGACCTCATAGCCTTCACGACCGGTCAGCACGTGACCGAGGGTACTCTTGCCCGAGCCGTTGGGCCCCATAATGGCATGTACTTCGCCTGTCCCGATTTCCAAGTCGAGACCACGCAGGATTTCCTTGCCCTCGACGGTGGCGTGCAGATTCTTGATAGATAACATCGCTACTCTAACTCTCCTGTATAAATTCTTTGAGACCGACCATTAACCGACGGCGCCTTCGAGACTAACTTCCAGCAGCTTGCCGGCTTCCACCGCAAACTCCATGGGCAACTCCCTGAACACTTCCTTGCAGAAACCGTTGACGATCATGGAGACCGCTTTTTCCTCGCCGATGCCGCGTTGACGGCACAGGAACAGCTGTTCATCGCTGACTTTGGAGGTGGAGGCCTCGTGCTCAATGATGGCGGTAGGATTTTTACTTTCAATATAAGGGAACGTGTGCGCACCACACTGGTCGCCGATCAGCAGCGAGTCGCAGCGCGTGTAGTTGCGGGCACCGGTGGCACCCGGGTTCATCCGTACCAAACCACGATACGTGTTGGAACCGTGCCCGGCGGCAATACCCTTGGAGATGATCGTCGAGCGGGTGTTCTTGCCCAGATGGATCATCTTGGTACCGGTATCCGCCTGTTGGAAATTGCTGCTCAGCGCCACCGAATAGAATTCACCGATGCTGTTGTCGCCCTTGAGTACACAACTGGGGTATTTCATGGTGATGGCGGAACCGGTTTCCACCTGCGTCCAAGAAATGTGGGCATTAGTATGCGCCACACCTCGCTTGGTAACGAAGTTATAAATACCGCCCTTGCCTTCCTCGTCGCCGGGATACCAGTTCTGTACCGTAGAATATTTTATTTTTGCGTTGTCCAGGGCCACCAGCTCCACCACTGCGGCGTGCAGCTGGTTTTCGTCCCGCATGGGTGCTGTGCAGCCCTCCAGGTAGCTGACTTCGCTGCCTTCGTCAGCCACGATCAGGGTGCGCTCGAACTGGCCCGTCTTGGCCTCATTGATACGGAAATAGGTAGACAGCTCCATTGGGCACTTCACGCCCTTGGGGATATAGACGAAGGAGCCGTCACTGAAGACCGCGCTGTTCAGCGCTGCATAGAAGTTGTCCTTCTGTGGCACCACTGTGCCCAGGTGCTGACGCACCAGCTCAGGGTAGTCCTGCAGGGCCTCGCTAATGGAACAGAAGATCACTCCGGCTTCATACAACTTCTTGCGGAAAGTGGTACCCACTGACACCGAGTCAAACACGGCATCCACGGCTACGCCGGCGAGCATTTCCTGCTCATGCAGGGGAATGCCCAGCTTGTCGTAGGTCTCGCGCAACTTCGGGTCCACCTCGTCCAGGCTCTGGGGCCGGTCTTCATCACGCTTGGGCGCAGAGAAGTAGGACATGGCATTGAAGTCGATGTCCGGATAGCTCACATGCGCCCAGTGGGGCTCCACCATTTCCAGCCATGCGTGGTACGCCTTGAGGCGCCACTCCAGCATCCATTCCGGCTCATTTTTCTTGGCCGAAATGAAGCGAATAACGTCCTCGCTCAACCCTGCTGGCAGGGTATCCGATTCTATATCGGTAACGAAGCCGGCCGCATAGTGGCTTTTGATAAGATCATTGATCTGTTCCGACATGATGTTAGTTACTCTCTGTCTGTTCTCTAAATGCTGATACCGAACCCTGCAATTGCTCAACGGCCTCGATCCTTTCTTCCTGACCGGACCGGGAACTGCCGTCGGATTCAGTTACGCGAGCCATGACATCGGCTAGGGTAATGCCCTGCAGATAGCCACGTATATGCTCGTTCAGGGCCTCCCACAGATGATGCGTCAGGCAGATTGCTCCATGCTGGCAGTTGCCTTCCCCCTGGCAGCGGGTGGTGTCCATGTTTTCGCTGACGGCAGCGGTGATCTGAGCCACGCTGATGTCTTCCGGCCGCCCTCCGAGGCGATACCCGCCCCGGGGCCCCCGAAAGCCGACCACCAGCCCATCCCTTCGCAGCCCGGCAAATAGTTGCTCCAGATACGAAAGGGAAATATCCTGCCGCTCGGCGATCGCAGCCAGGCTCACTGCAGAACGGCTCGGCTCATGGTTAGCCAAATCCAGTAAAGCCCGGAGAGCGTAATGTGCCTTACTTGTTACCCGCAATGAAACCTCCTGGAGCGATTTAAATCCTAAGCCTGCACTGTCTCAAATCCTAGTAATTTAGTCAAGTATTTGACCGGGGTTTGATAAGAAGTTAATGGGTCAGGAAAAACCTTCTCCTCTGCCCACGTTCTCGTTGTGCGCAGTTCCATAGTCGTCAAACCAGGCAGGATCATGTAGGCGGAGTTGGCGTGCAGAGTGGCACTGCTGATCTGGTGGTTATTGAACACATTATCGACCCACTCCCCGGCCCTACTGAAATGGCCGCTCAAGGCCTTGCTGGCGTTGTACACAACCGGGGAGGCCCCCTCCTCCAGTGGCACCTGGTTGGCCGGCGTAGTGAGTGTATTTTGTCAATGATATAGCTTCATCGCTATGTCCCTCGCAATGACCAATTAATCAGAGGTTTCTTAAACTATATGTGGCCTTGCAAGTGGGCTTAGGCATGAGTCGAACAATCCAATTGAAGGTTTACCTGTCAGCCCCACTGGGCTACGTGCACAACCGTACAGACCAGTGCTGCAGACCTATTCTATTGTCCATTAGACGCCTGCTCTCCGGTATTGACTACTGCTATAGCTGTCGTCTTTATACATTATTTTACCAACAGTGCTTCTAATAAGGATTCAGGATGATGAAAACACTAAAATATTTATCGTTACTACCATTGGCAGTGATCGGATCGCTTTACGTTTCTACCCCCGCATTGGCAACCCCGATACTGGGTTCGGACTTGGCTAGCTTTACGATTCTTGGTGCCTCGACCGTCACTAATGTGCCAACTAGCACCATCGTCGGCAATGTCGGTGTCTGGTCAAGCGGTGGCGCGAATGCAATCACCGGGTTTAACTCTTCACCTGGTGTTGGGGTCTCGGACCTGCAGGTTACAGGAGGAAGCGTATACGCCGGTGGCGCACTCGCACAGTCGGCTCAAGGACAACTCACAACCGCGAGGAACAATCTTGCATCTCTGGGAATGGGAACTACGTTGGCGGCCGATCTGAGTGGCCTCACGCTCGCCCCGGGCGTTTATACCGTTGCCGCGGGAACAACCAATTTATCGGGAGCACTGACGCTTGACGGCGGGGGCAACGCCAACGCCGCCTGGGTGTTTCAAATGCCCAGTACGCTGATCACCTCACCCAACTCGGTCGTGAATGTGATCAACACCGGTTCTGGTGCAGGTGTTTACTGGAATGTTGGCAGCTCCGCGACCATTGATGTTAACACCGCATTCCTGGGGAATATTCTCGCGCTCTCTAGTATTACCTTCAACACCTCCGCATCAGATCTTTGCGGTAGAGCCCTGGCGGACACGGGTGCCGTGACCCTGGATCAGAACAATCTCTCTGGCGTTTGCATGGATACTCTGGCTGACAGCAAGGGTTTGAGCGGCGGCCTTGATGTTACAAGCATGATAGGCGAGCCGGATGTGGTTGATTTCCTTCCATTCGTTCAGGTAGGCGGTAGTGATGAAGAAGGAACCGTACCCGTACCGGGTACACTGATGCTGCTGGGGCTGGGTCTCGCAGGACTTGGAGCTAGTCGACGTCGTCAGAAATAAGGCAACACAGCAATATTTCAATTCAACCTCTCAGTATACACAGTCCGTCACGCCAGGTAGGGTGTGGCGACTGCGCATGCTGTTTCAATGGTATCCACAATCAACCTCCCATGGCACATGTCGCGTTAATAGCCCGTCGGCAATTTGCTTATCTAATAAAGCCAAGGCTTCCAGCAAGATTTACTAACGGCAAAAAGGCGACTCGTTGATCATGTGGTTTAAATGCTTGGCAAACGCATTGACTGATTAATAAGCAATTACTTATTAAAATGCCCCGCCCACTCGATTATCAATTAGCAAACAAAGACTGATACTAACAAGCTGTTTCCGGGCTTCGTCCATGCCATGCGACGAACTCCCAATGCTCAAACTCGACGGTGACTTTGCAGGGATACTCCTCATTGAATAGGCCTGATGTGATCAAGGTCATACCCTCACTCTGCCTGAGCTGACCTGTTACTTCGAATGACCCCACAGCCTACCCGGTCGCCAGCAGTGCCTAAGGGCTGGCTCGCCAAGTCATCCGCGTTACGGTGAATCACGACTGTCTTTTGCAGTATTGATGCAGGCCCGGTGGTATCAAGCGCTTTCCCTGATGTACCTTTTTCGGGCCTGCTTGCGCCCGACTGTCAGACTCCCGTTCTGACAAAGATCTGTTACCCTGTAAATCAGTCAACCGGGCTGCTGCAGCCCTGCAGGAAACTTAATGAACACGCAACTCTTGCTGTTACTGGTAGCGTTGGCGCTGGGAATGCTAATCGGGCTTCAGCGTGGCTGGCACGAGCGCGACACTCCGGCAGGCGGTCGCATTGCCGGAATCCGGACCTTCGGTCTGCTGGCACTGAGTGGCGCACTGGCAGGCGTGCTGACGACACCGCTAGGTCCCGGTATCGCCATCGCCATGGGTTTTGCTGTCACTCTACTACTCGGGCTGGCCCACTGGCTCGATTCCAATAATGACCACGACTACGGCATAACTACCGTCGTCGCTGGCATCGTGACCTATCTCACAGGACTGCTTACCATACTTGGCGACCTTAGCCTTGCGGTCGCCGTGGCCGTAATCACTACCATCGTGTTGCACTTCAAACAGACTCTGCATCAGGCGATGGGACACCTGAGCGACAGTGAAATGCGCGGTATCCTGCAGCTGGCACTGATTTCAGCTGTGTTGTTGCCGGTATTGCCCAACCAGAGCTACGGCCCCTGGAATGCGCTTAACCCCTACGAGATCTGGTTGATGGTTGTGCTGATCGCCGGCATCAGCCTGGCGGGTTACTTCGCCATGCGTCTGACCGGTCCTAACAAGGGAGTGATGATCACCAGCGTACTCGGTGGCCTGGCATCCAGTACTGCGCTGACCCTGAGTCTGGCGCGCATGAATGCCCGTGTCCCCATGCCACGCCTGCTGGCCTGTGGCATTCTGCTGGCCTCGGCAATCATGTACCCGCGAATTTTGCTGGAAGTCGCCGTAATCAACCCCGCACTTTTGCCGACTCTGCTCCCCCCCATGCTGGCCATGACACTGGGTTGCGTGCTCGGCGCTTTCTTTTTATGGCGCAAGCGTGAGTCCAGTACAAGAATAAATACCGAGAAATTGGCGACACAACCTTTCCAGCTGATTCCTGCGCTAAAGTTCGGTACCCTGCTGGCCGTGATTCTGCTGATCGCGCACGGTATTCAAGAACACATGGGAGAACAGGGTCTTTGGCTGGTATCGATCGTGGCTGGCCTGACGGATGTGGATGCGATCACCCTGACTCTGGCCCGCATGGCACAGGACAGCATCGGCACGGATACCGCCGTAACCGGCATCACGCTGGCGGCAATCACCAACACCCTGGTCAAAGGTGGCTTGGCCCTGTTTGCAGGACATGCCTCACTTTTCCGCCCCCTCTGGCCCGGATTATTGCTCGCCGTTGTACTGGCCTTGCTAACCCTATGGATACTCTGAGTCCGCAACAATGGAAACTGATAGGCAAGGGATTTTGCTGAAACCCGAACACACCATCGTTGTGATATTGAAGAAGCGCTGGGACAGTCCCGTAGACCGGATGCTATCCAGTTTGCCATCGGTATCAACGATCCGGATGCCGGGTGTCGTTCGTCATTGCCCGAGCCTTCAAGGCTAACGTAATATCAAACCGCCACCCCAACCATCTGGGGCCCTATTCCGACCGCTGCCATACCTGAGTCACGAATGCCAAAAGACAAGCTGAACAAGGCACCACCATCGAAAATGATGGCTTTCTTGCAATCGCTTCGCTTCCACCCGGTGGCCTGGCTGGTCGGCATTTTGCTGATCGTTTACTCAGGCACGTTCGTCTGGCATGTCCACAAGCCGCTGCCGGACGGCCTGGACACGGGCTATCCGCTGCGTGCGGCAAGTGATGTCAATTTTCTCATCGACAGCACCTGGCTCGACGCCGATGGTCAGCAGCACCAGCGCAGCGAGATCTTCGAGACGTTGTTTGCCCTGATCGATGGCGCCGAGCAGTTGATTGTGCTCGAGATGTTTTTGATCAACGAGTTCGCCGGCCAAGCCGGCGACGGACATCGCGCACTCTCAAGCCAGGTATTCGATCGATTGATAGCGCGCCGGCAGGCCCGCCCCGACATGCAGATCGCACTGATTGTCGACCCCTTCAACCGGCTCTACGGCGGCGTCGAATCCGACCGCCTTGATGCCCTGAAGGATGCAGGAATCGATGTTATCGAAACCGATCTGACGGTGCTGCGCGACTCCAATCCGCTGTGGTCAGCGGCCTGGAGAATGTGCTGCCAATGGTTCGGCAACTCAGCCGACGGCTGGCTGCCCAACCCGGTCGGAGGGGACCCGGTTAGCCTGAGGACCTGGCTGACCATGCTCAATTTCAAGGCCAATCACCGCAAGGCGCTGGTTGTCGACCAAGGCGGACAGCTTCGAGGTTGGGTGTCCTCGGGTAACGCCCATGATGCCAGCAGCCGACACAGCAACGTGGCACTGACATTCTCGGGGTTGGCTGCAGCCGATCTGCTCGCGAGCATGCGCGCCACGGCCACGCTGTCCGGTCAGGTTCCAGACTGGCCTAATCAATGGGCACCACCGCCCCGTGAGCGCACCGCCGCTGGAGCGACGATACAAGTTCTGACAGAAGCGGCCACTCGCGATGTGGCGCTAAAACGGATCGAGCGGGCCGCAAGCGGTGACCGGTTGGACGTGGCAATGTTCTACCTGTCTCATCGCGCATTGATCGAGGCCCTGATCCGGGCTCACCAGCGCGGCGTAGGGTTGCGCATTCTGCTCGATCCCAACGAGGACGCCTTCGGGCGCAAGAAGAACGGGATACCCAATCGCCAGGTAGCCAGCGAGCTGCATGCGGCCGGCGTTCCACTGCGTTGGTGCAACACGCGCGGCGAGCAATGCCACTTCAAGCACATGCTGCGCCAGGGTGGTGACGACCAGTCGGTCTGGCTAATGCTGGGTTCGGCCAATTTCACCCGGCGCAACCTAGACAACTACAACCTCGAAACCCAGATCGCCCTGCAGGCCGACTCCGAACATCCCGCCGCGCAGCGCGCGCTGGCCTTTTTCGATCAGCAGTGGAACAACGGTAGAGAGCAATTTCACAGTCTGCCCTACGGGGCGTATGCCGATGAATCCGCCCTGCACTACTGGCGTTATCGCCTGATGGAAGCAAGCGGACTGTCAACGTTCTGAGAGCTACTCAGCTGCCCACGCGAAAGCCAAAGCCTAAATTATCTTCGTTAAATTCAATTAACTATCGCAGACAACCGTTGGTGCAGAAGCAGTTTTTGCAGATCAATCAATCAACATGACTGAAAAGCTGATGATTTTTCTTGCAATACGCTGAATTTTTTTACAGTGTGAAGTCGCATAATCACGCAATCGTGATTTGCGGGTCACCATAGGGGGGGTGTCATGTCAGATGGCTGGCAGGAAACCATCACCAATGCAGAAGTAATGCGACGGGATTTACACGCGCATCCTGAGTTGGGCTGGCAGGAATACCGTACCGCTGATCGCATTCGCGAGACGCTCAGCAGGTTGAATATTGCCTGGCGCGCTTGTGCCGGCACCGGCACCCTGGCTTGGCTGAACCCGACAGGCAAAGGCCCACATCTTGCGCTGCGCGGTGATATTGATGCGTTGCCCCTCACTGAAAACAGCCAAAAAAACTGGACTTCGCAACGACCAGGCTGCATGCACGCCTGTGGACATGACGGTCACACTGCAACGCTTATCGCCACCGCGCACTGGCTGAAAATGCACGAATCCTTATTGCCAGGTCCGGTGACCTTGATTTTTCAGCCTGCCGAGGAAGGCGGTCATGGTGCCAGGGAAATGATCCACGATGGCGCATTAGACGGTATTGACGCGATCTATGGTTGGCATAACTGGCCGGCGATCCCATTTGGTAAATTGGTCTGCCCGGATGACATTGTTATGGCTGGCAATGGCACATTTGAACTGATTATTAATGGCTTGGGCGGTCATGCCAGTCAGCCTGAGTTATGCCGGGATCCTGTGCTGGCCGCCAGTGCCATCACCTTAAACCTGCAGCAGATCATCAGCCGGCGGCTACCACCGCAACAGGCCGCAGTATTAAGTGTTACATCCATTGAAGCGCCCAGCGCGCCGACCGTTATACCTCAACAGGCCAAAATTGGTGGCAGCATCCGCGTTCCCGATAAAGCCACGCGCGAAACGCTTAACCGTCTTATCACTGAAATCAGTCAACAGACCGCAATCAGCTATGGCGTGCATTGCGAGGTCAATATTTATCCGCGCTACGAAGCGACCACCAACCATGCCCTGCCGGCTTTGCAGGTACGCGAACAGTGGCAGACTTTATTCGGATTTGATGCCGTGCATAGCGATATTCGCTTGCCAATTATGGCTTCCGAAGATTTCAGTTATTACCTGCAGGAAATCCCCGGCGCTTTTGCGCTGATTGGCAGCGATGATGGTCCTGAGCATCAGGCACCGTGCCACAGCCCATATTATGATTTTAACGACCGGTTGATCCCTTTGGTCACGGCCCTGTTTGCGCGTCTTTGTGGCGCACCTGTTCCGGAGAATCTGCCCAACGTCGGCAAGGCGTAAATACGTAAGGAGAGTTAGATGAACATATTTGAACAAAGAGAATCGGCAATTCGGGCTTATTGCCGGGTGTATCCGGTAGTCTTTGATAAGGCGTTGAATGCCCGGCAAACTGATGAAAGTGGCCGGGAATATATCGACTTTTTCGCCGGTGCCGGGGTGCTGAATTTTGGCCACAACAATCCGCGAATGACCGAAGCGGTGATTGCCTATATTCAATCGAATGGAGTCACCCACAGTCTCGATATGCATACCACTGCCAAGCGGCAATATATGGAACATTTCACCAAAACCATTCTTGAGCCACGCAATATGCCGCACAAAATGCAGTTCATGGGTCCGACCGGCACCAATGCCGTTGAAGCCGCCATGAAAATGGCCCGTCGGGTGACCGGCCGGCAGGATATTGTTGCTTTCAGTCATGGTTTTCACGGCATGACCCTGGGGGCGCTGAGTGCCACCGCTAACCAGCATTTCCGTAATGCGGCCGGTGTGCCACTGAGCCATGTTCAACATTTCCCGTTTGGTTGCGAAACCGTCTGTCCCGGCTGTGAACTGGGTTGTGGCATGCAGAGCATCGAACAACTGCGCGCCATTTATGCTGACAGCTCCAGTGGTATTGCACCACCAGCGGCTTTTCTGCTGGAAACCATTCAGGCCGAAGGTGGCGTCAAGGTCGCCGATAAAGACTGGTTACAGGCCTTGGCCAAACTTGCCAAAGAAATCGGCGCCCTGCTGATTATCGATGATATTCAGGTCGGCGTCGGTCGCACCGGTTCGTTTTTTAGTTTCGATGATCTGGATCTGGACCCCGATATTATTTGCCTTGCCAAAGGTATCGGCGGCCTGGGCACGCCAATGGCCATGAATCTGGTCAAACCCGAACACGACCAACATTGGTTGCCGGGCGAACATACCGGCACCTTTCGTGGCCAGGATATTTCCTTTATCGCCGGCGATCAGGCACTGACGTATTTTGACGACGATGCACTGATGCAAACCGTTAAAGCCCATGGCGCCATGATGGCAGATAGCCTGCAGCCATTGGTGGATCGGCATCCGCCGGTGAATCTGACGGGCAAAGGCATGATTCTGGGCCTAGATGTCGGTAATGGAGATCGCGCCAAGCAAATTGTCAGTCAATGTTTTGAATCCGGTCTGATAATTGCCAGTTGCGGCACTGGTGGCCGGGTAGTGAAGTTGATCCCGCCGTTGACCACGCCAAAAGCCGATTTGGAAGAAGGTCTGCAAATCCTTATTAAAGCCACTGATAGCGTCATGATGCAGGAGGCAGCATGAGAAAACGCGATGATATGACCTTTCCCTTTGAGGAATATGAGCGACGATTGCGCGAATTGCGTGAGCGGATAGCCGAGCGCCGCATGGATGCGGTGGTAATTTCCGATCCGGAAAACATTATGTATCTGACAGATTATCAGACTACCGGTTATTCCTTCTTTCAGGCCCTGGTCGTACCGCTCGAAGATGAGCCGTTTATGATCACCCGGAAGCTGGAGGAGTCAAATATCACGGCCCGCACCTGGGTGGAAATCACCCGGCCGTATCCGGACACCGGTGATGCGATTCAAATGCTGGTCGATGCCCTGCGTGAGTTTCGTCTTGATAAAAAACGTATTGGCTATGAGCGCAACAGCTATTTCTTCCCGGCGTATCATCAGGATTGCATTCACAACACACTGACCGATGGCAAATTGCTGGATTGTTTTGGCATTGTTGAAGAGGGCCGGGTCTGTAAGTCACCGGAAGAGATTGCCATAATGCAAAATGCCACAAGAGCTACCGAAGCGGGCATGCAGGCGGGTATCGATGCGACAGAAGCGGGCGTCACTGAAAATGAAATTGGCGCGGCGATAAGTTCTGCTATGTTTAAGGCTGGCGGAGAACCGCCGGCTGTGATGCCTTACGTCACATCCGGACCACGCACCATGATTGGTCATGCCACCTGGGAGGGCCGCGTGGTGCAACCCGGCGAGCATGTGTTTCTCGAAGTCGCTGGCTGTTACCGGCGTTATCACACAGCGATGATGCGCACCGTTGTGCTCGGCAGACTCAGCCCGTCAATGTACAAGGCCCAGGAAATCATGAAAATGGCACTGGCCGTCGTACACAATAAATTTCAGCCGGGTATGACGGTGTCGGATGCCGATAATATGATCCGCAATATCATTACCAAAAATGATGTTGGTGCCCGGCTGGTGACCCGCTCAGGTTATTCGATTGGTATCGCTTTTCCACCCAGTTGGGATGAGGGCTATATCGTCAGCCTTAAGCAAGGTGAATCCGCAGTACTCAAACCCGGCATGACCTTCCATATCATTCCCTGGATGTGGGGTGTCGATGGCGATAAAACCTGCGGTATTTCTGACACCATCTACATTACTGAAGATGGCTGCGAGTCTTTCTTTACGATGGATCGGGATTTTAGCGTCAAACCGGCAAGCAATAGTAAAAAATTGCTGAGTCTGGATAGCTCGCTTCATAACGAGGCGACCACAGACGTTAAAAAAGCCACCGCCAAACACCCTTCCTGAGGACATTATGCTAATAGCAACTAATCCCTATAACGGACAACAGCTCGAAGGTTTCCCCTCGCTTGATAAAGATGAAATGTACGCCCGTATTGGTGATGCAAGCGCCGCTTTTACGGGGTGGCGCACCACAAGCTTTGCCGAGCGCGCCAACGTGCTGAAAGCCGTCGCCCAACAGCTGCGTGCCGAAAAACAGGACATTGCCGAATTAATGGCACTGGAAATGGGCAAACCCATCAAAGAAGGCGTGCCGGAAGTCGAAAAAGCAGCAACCTGTGCCGAATATTACGCTGACCATGCCGAGGCCTATCTGGCCGACGAGACCCTACCATCCGATGCCAGCCTTAGTTATGTGACCTATCAGCCGCTCGGTACCTTGCTGGGTATTTTGCCGTGGAATGCGCCGTTATGGCTGGCGTTCCGCTATTTGGCGCCGGCACTGATGGTGGGCAATACCTGCGTGATGAAACATGATCCGCATGTGCCGCGATCTGCCCAGGCGATTGCCAACGCATTTTTAAAGGCCGGTGCGCCGGATAATATTATGGTCAACCTGCCACTGGAAACACCGGAAGTGGAACTGGCGATTCGCGATCCACGCATAGCAGCAGTGTCGTTTACCGGCTCCAACAGCGCAGGCAAAAAAGTGGCGGCCATAGCCGGCAGTGAAGTTAAGCCCTGTGTATTGGAACTCGGCGGTTCGGATCCAGTACTGGTATTAAACGATGCCAACCTCGAACAAGCGGCGGATATTATCTGCCTGTCGCGGATCATTAATGCCGGCCAGTCCTGCATCGCTGCCAAGCGGGTGATCGTTGAGGCAGACGCCCATGATCGTTTTATCGAACTGGTCGAACAGCGACTTGGCAAGTTACGACTTGGTGATCCCCTGCAGGCCGACACGGATATCGGTCCAATTGCCCGTGAGGATTTACAACTGAATTTGCACCGCCAGGTCGAAGAGACGATCGCCGCCGGTGCCAAATGTCTGTTGGGCGGCCACTTACCGGAAGGTGCTGGGTTCTTCTATCCGGTGACATTACTGACTTGTGTGACACCCCCCATGTGCGCCTTTCGGGAGGAAACCTTTGGACCGGTGATGGTGATCATCAGAGCGGATGATGTTGATCAGGCACTTGAAATGGCCAATGACACTGAATATGGCCTGGGTGCCGGGATCTGGACAGAAAATGCCTCACTGGCAAAATCACTGGCTTTACAAATCGACTCCGGTCAGGTGGCCATTAATGGCATTGTTAAAACCGATCCACGACTGCCCAGTGGCGGGATCAAAGGTTCCGGTTATGGCCGTGAGCTGGGGCCGCAAGGGATTAAAGAATTTGTTAATGCCAAGCAGATATGGATCAAGTGATTAGTGCAAACCGGCGGTGAAAGCCAGTAGTGCTGCCAAATGGTCTGGTAAAAAAGGCCGTGCTCGCGGGCGCTGGCAATGACCAACGTGCCCCCTCGCCTTTGTGGAATCACCTCCTAAAGAAACCCAGGTGCAGCCAGCGTCCATGGCTCGAGGGATATCCGGCAAAAAGCACCGCAACCCCGGCAGTCCCGATCTAGTTGGAATATTCCAGCTAAAGTTTTGGTGCTTCCGTGCCGGTTTTGGATTTTTCTGCAACCTGTTGTTGCACCCAGGCCTGTGCTTCAAATTCAGATTTGGCCTGCGCCCAAACATCAAAAATGGTGCCGCTTGCATTGGTAACGGGTTCGCCACGCAAGGTATATTCGAACAGCCCAGCGCATTGGGCGGCGTAATCTGGTGTCACGTCCACGGTGGCCATCTTCCTACCCTCTTTGACAAAACGATCCAGCACACTATTGCCTATTGAGGCACCGAGCACACAGCTCGTATCTCCGGTTTCTGCCAACTTCCATTTCAGCGTGCGTTCGGCTCTGGAGTCGGTTCTGCCATTATTAATATCTGCGACTGGTTGGCCGTATTTATCAATCAGTGCCTTCGCATAATCGGCCTGAGTTAAAGGTTCTGTGGTTTGGCGGTGGCCCCGAGTGATGGAAACTACACGTGGTTCGCTGGGAGGGTAAGAGTAACCGACTGACAGACCGACGCTGCCCCCCGGCATCTGACCATGTGTGGCGACCAGAAAGCTGTCAGTTTTGTAGCGTTTGCCCAGCGCGTTGTATTCAAAATAACGGCTGGTGTCCTGGATACGTATGCTTGCATCGTAGGCTTTCATTACAGCATTGACTTCTTCAGGTGTCATACCCAGATACAGGCCGGCGATATCGGGTCCGATACGGCTGCCAATGGTCCCTTTAGCCGGTTGCATAGCAGAAGGCTGAGTGGTTTGAGTCGCTGATTTCGTTATAGCAGTGTCGTTAGGGCTGGCGTGTTCTGTACTACTTACTGCTGAGTCCTCACTGCCACCACAACTGCTCACCACCATACTTAACGCTAGAATCTTAAAAAGGGGTAACCTGCTCATCGGATTTATCCTCAAAGATACGACGAATAGTTTTCAATGAATCGGGGATAAAGCTAAGGTACAAGCATGAAATGATGGCTTGGGTCTTGGAAGGCAGTTCTTTTCATTCTGCTATGACCTTTGGCAAAACTTTACCCCCATATAATCATCAGAACAACAATATTTTGATTAGGGGCAAGCCTAGCCATTTCACCCAATTTTCATTGTAATTGAATGATTGTCACTCATTTAATCCAGACAATATCCTGGAAAATACCATGCAAAATATTGCTTACCGCTAGCTGTGAATACCAGCCAGTATTTGTTTGATTATTTCAATTTGAGCGCAACAACTTCTCGTCAGTGCTAGCACAGATTTGGGCACCAGAGAAAAATACCGGTCCGGTGGAACAGGTTGACACTTCAGATTGAAGGGGTCCCAGATCGTCGCATTGTTTCCACCACTCGAGCCGCCTGCTGGCTATCTATCTCTGCTCCATGTATTCCACTGCTCTTTTCTCTGAGGTTTTCAACGCCCAGCGCTTCCGTCAACGTATCTAACGACGGTCCTCTCTGGCTGCAGGGCAAATTCATCGCTTGTGCCCAAGGGATGGAGGCCTTCTGGCTGCAAAACACACCACTAATTATGGGCATTTTCAAATTGTATCGCGCGGCATGGTCAAGCAGGATGGGCCAATCAAAACTGGCGTTGTGGCTGACAATCAGTTGTTCTTTTAAGTATTGCGCGATCTGGTCCCACTGGGCACCGAAGGATTCGAATTCAGCGGCCTGTTCGTTAGTAATGCCGTGTATCGACTGCGCTTCTTCTGAAATATGTTTTTGTGGCTGTATTTTAAATTCGAAGGATGCCGCTATCTCCCGATTTCTTACCACGGTGATGCCAAGTGTCACGATATCCGGCGGGCCGTTTTCGTCTGGGAGCCCGGTGGTTTCGGTATCAAGGACGATGTAATCGTCCGGGAGTTGGGTGAAGATCCACAGCAGCTCTTTATACATTGCCATCACCTCCTGCCACTGCCGCCACTATTGCCAT
>JGI24661J20069_1000102_pt1 | contig 43378 bp, 39 predicted proteins | sample MalvirmetaMSP144_FD_20069 | JGI IMG/M metagenome (IMG submission 20069) | reverse complement strand
CCACTGTCGCCGTTCCCGCCACAGATCCTCGCCGTTACTGGCGGTGACCTGTACGGTGCGTGGAATGCCACGGCGGAGTAATTGGGCGTTTTCAGGGCTCAAACCCCAACCCATAAGCGTTGTGTGATCCGACAATACCGCCAGGTTGCGCTTGTCCGCCAACAGGGCATGGACAAAGGGGTTGGGGGTTATGACGGCGCCGCCGTCCAGCCAGGCCGAACGCAAGGCGGCGTGTTCGGGGGTTTCGAGCCCGAAGTCGACCAATCGGTTGTAAACCAGGTCGATTCGCTTGTCACCAGCGTATAACGCGCCCGCCGCATATTTGAGATCAGTGGGGGTGAGTATGACGGTATCGATACCCTTGTTGCACAAGAGCTGCTGCGCCAGCCGGAACTCGGGGTAGAGATGCTGTTCCTCAGGCTTGTCATCGACGATCGCTATGCTCTGCGGGCGTCCACTGCCCCGCTGGGCGCGCCATTCACTTTCGAACTGGGCGATCACTGCGGTGTCGAAGTCTTCGGCCCAGGAGGCTCGCGTAGCGCCACCGCAGCAGGGCAGTTGGGCCCGTGCCAGCACGGCATTGAGGAACGCGCCCCCCGCGTTGGTATTGACCTCGATCAGTCGGGGTCCCTCCGCGCCGAGGTGGAAATCATAGCCCATAAAGGCACCTGTGGGTCCGGGGTTGATCATGGCATTCTGCGGGGCCCAGGACAGGACCCGTCGCCGATAGTCGGGGAGGGCGGCAGCGGCCTCCAGAGCCTGGACGATGGCCAGCATATGGTCCAATTCCTGACCGGGAACGAAGACAGCGGCATTGGAAAAGAGTTGCTGCCAGGCCGTGCTGGACAGGATTTCGCCGGCGTTGTCCCCCAACTGACTGGCAAGATTGGCAACGATTGCTGGCCGATCGAGGGTGACGCAGAGACAGTGCCGGTTCAGCCTTTCCGCTTCTGTCTGTTCCGGCGTATCATCGGTTGGTTGCAAGAGCTGTCCTCGATTTACTTTTGCGCTGGCCTCTTCATACCGTCTGAGCCCTGCGCTCTTTGCTAACTGCTTTTATCGGATTGGTCATGACGAGCATTGGTCATTGTTGGCCTGTCTGCTCTGCCGGGCACAACGGCGTGACGCAATTCGTAGGCGATGCTCAGACTGAGAACCGTTCTGACCAGGATAACGGCGGCCAGAAGTGCGATGCTTTCCAGTGACGGGGTATGGAGCGTGGCGAGAATGTCAGCTGCAATCAGAAATTCCAGAGCCAGAACCAGGCGCTGCCCGAGTTGCAACCGTACCGGTTCTACATCTTCACGCACGCCGCTATGGTGCCAAGCACGTACCAGATCGTAGAGAGACAGGCCAACCGCGCCGATTATGATGACGCCGCCAATTCCCTCAAGAACCAGCACAGTAACGTGTAGCAACATTTCCATAATATCAACTCCTGGCGGAAGATCTCAGTGATGCTTGTACCAACCTACGCCCTTGATGTCGTTCCAATCGTTGGTTTTATGACAGAGAAAGCATTGGGAAACTTCCGCGTGCATCACGTTGGCAACCTTCATTGAAACCATTTTGAAGTGTCCCATGTAATGGCTGGGCGGCGCCTGATGACATTGCGCACAGTCGGTGGACGTCGCTGACGGATGACTAAACTCGGGTACGCTCCAGGCTGTTGTCGAGTGGCAGGACGCGCAATCCGAACCAAACAGTGTGCGATGCGGATCCTGATTGGAATGACAGCCCGCGCAGTCTAGACCTGCTTCCCCCTCTGTTATTCGCGAGTGTGCCAGCCTAATGTTGCTACGCTGAATGCGCTCATTGACTGGGATACTTTCCATGGCAATTCTCGCCAACACTTCATGATCCATCGGTATGGACTGTCGATCACTATCCATGTGCTCGATATGGCAGCTGCGGCAATTGCCGATATCGGCATGGAAAGCCGTGGACTGGGTGGCCAAAATCCCCTGATTGTTGGCGTGACAGACAATGCAGTTGGCCGCTTCCGGCCCCTTGACGGTGGTATGGCACGCGGCGCAGTCATGTTCCAGGAAGGAATGACCTGACGACAGAGGCCCTGGACTTGCCATGCGTTGCCAGGCAGTGGCTTCCAGCAGGGATGACCGTTCACCACCCGGGTGAGGCTTCCCCAAGTAGACCCAGAAAAAGAGGGCAGTCGCGATTGCCACGGCAGTGATCAGGTACGGCCAGAGCTTCATGTGAACCACCTCAACCCGAAATGAATGCCCGCCCAGACATGCAGGGCAAGCAGTCCGTAAAGCACGAAGGCAATGGTAATGTGAAACCTGAGCCACCACGTGAAAGCCGTCTTGAAAAATTCATGCATCTTGATGGCGTACTCAATCTCTGCCATGGCATCCGCCAGTGCGAGAGCGCGTACCGGTGCTGGACTCTCTTGCTGAATTCCCTCCCGCAACAACAACATGTCTGCAATCCAACGTGTGAACAGTCCAGAGAACGGGCGGAGCATGGATGCCTGGTTATGGTCGGAGGCCAGGTCAGTGGCCACCTGGCGGTATTGTATGTCCAGCTGGGTCAGGGTCTCGCGCTTTTCGCGGATGGTTTGCGAGAACCGCGTCAACAGGTAGCGACCGGAAAAGCCACTGAGCACAACAATCAGCGTCATCGCCGTCAGCGCGATACCAAGGGTGTTGTCGAACTTGTGGCTTGAGTGAATGATTACCAGGATAGGTCCAAGGACACCCGCGTAGATATGCCATGTCAATAGCGTGCGTATGGAAACGAATCGCGTGATCCAGCGGTTGAGGATCTTCACACGCTTTACCACGAGATAGGCCAGCGGCACGAGCATCAGGACAGCCCCGGACACGCCGAGCACCCCGCCCCAGACGCTGCCGGCAAACCGGGGGGAGCGATGAAAAAGAAAACCCAGCCAAAAGACAAGCATCAACAGGACAAGGGCGGTGATAACTATGCGTTCGCGCTCTTTCATGCCTTCACCGATATGTCACTGGTGGCACTGGCTTGGCAGGCCAAAATGATGTGGCTCTCCTTGTCCCCCGGTTGTAAACCATCTTCGACCGCCATGCTGACTTCGCCGGAAAGCAATTTAACCCGGCACACACCGCAGATTCCGGAACGGCAGGAATAATCGATATCGACACCGAGCTCCTCAGCAACATCCAGCACCACTTTGTCCGGTGGCAGAGAGCCGGCTTTGTTTGAGTCCGTAAAGGTCACGGAGGGCAAGCCTGTCTTTACGGAGTCAGGTCCCTCCGGCGTCCTAGCTTGGGCAGCTTTCGGCAAACGCTCTTCCTTGCCCAATACCGGGCCAAAGGCTTCCATCTTGATTCGTTCCTGGGGTACTCCGAGTTCCGCGAGCAGCTGCTTTGTCGCTTCCATCATCGGTACCGGACCGCAGATATGAATATAGCGTGACGGCAGATCCGATACTGTTTCAGTTATGAGTTCCTTGGTAATACGACCGTGCGGCCCCGGCCACACGGTTTCACCGTCCTGCGAGACGGTAATGACCACCTGGAGATTGGGGTGACGGCGTTGCAGGTAGTCCAGCTCCTCACGAAAGATAATATCGTCGGGATTGTGGCAGCCGTAAATCAGGAAAATATCCCCATTCCAGCTGCGATCAAGGAGATAACGCAGCACGCTCATAAGAGGGGTGATCCCAACACCACCGGCAATCAGCAGTATGCATTTGCATTCACGGCCGGTGAAAACGAATGAGCCAGCGGGGCCTGAAAACTCCAGTATATCGCCCTCGTGCACTGCAGAATGAAGATGGCTAGATACCACACCCTCTGGTGCGTGCTTGACCGTCAGTTCGATGTAGTCCCGCTGGCTTGGGGAAGAGGCGATGGTGTAACTGCGACGTACGCGTTGACCACCGCTCGGCACCATGACAGTCATGAATTGACCCGGAAGGTAATCGAAGGGCAAGTGGCCTCCAGCCGGATTGATGAGCCGAAAGGTTTTTACATCGGCTGTCTCCTGAAAAATTCGACCGACGCGCAATTGTCCGTACCACCTTTGAGTGGTGGGCGTAGTGGTATTCACTCCACGTTTGTGCTGCTGGTTGTCAGGCTGCGCCGAACTTTGGGCAGCGGGCAACACACCTGCGTCAAGGCCCGTCGCCGTCAGGCTTCGTAGAAGCCGTGAAGCACGCCGCATCTTGAGCAATTGCAGCCAGAGCAAGGTGACCACGAACAAAGCGGAACTCAGCATGACCCAGAAATGAAACCAGGTCACACCCAGAATGCGACCCTGAATTCGTCGTGTGGCAGGCGATTCAGGTAATCCCATTTCGCTTCGGAACCAGTCAAGTGCCACGGTTCGGGGATCGTTGGTTCCCACAAGCGCGCGATGAGCCGCCAACCCGCTATCAAAACGAGCCATTCCCTCATGCAGCAGTGCAATCGCCTGTTGCATGGCTTCGTAATCATTCGAGGACAACGAATTCGCCAGGCTATCCAGGCCTTCAGTCATCAGATCGGTACCGCTCGCCATGCGGTCGTGCGCAGAGGCCTCGACCTCCGCACGCTTTTCCGGGGAAAGCTCCGGGAGCGTCATCAAGGAGGGATAAAGCTCTCTGGGCGGTGGAACACCCATCTGGCGCATCATATCGCCCATGCCTTCCATCATCCCTGGATTCGCGGCACCCGAAGGAGCAGGGCTTGGCTGATTAGGTGCGGGTGAGGGCGCGGGCGCACCAGGATGGTGCGCTTGATGATCCTCGGGAGATACCTGTGCGGTAGCCTGAAGGTTAAAAAATCCTGTGAATACGATGGCAGACAACGCGAGAATTAGGGCAGTTCGCGTTCGGAGGCAATGCAGGATCGCTGCCAATGCTTTTTTGAAAAAGTGTTGAAAAAAGCTCACTACCTGGCTCACCTTTGACGATTAATTAATTTCACTACCCATAAGGCGATTGTCAACAATCGCCAGTAATGCTCCTGCATCGAGTGCGCGTTGGCTCACCCGGACGCGCCATCGAAGTATTCGCGGGTACCCTGCCGGGCCATGGCGTCGGCAATGCGGCCAATGGCCTGTGTATAGGCCGCAGTTCGCAGCGTTGTGGCATTCTCCTCCGCATACTCGAAACACAACCTGGCCTCGCGGGCCAGGCGCGCGGCGAGCCGCTGGTTCACCTTCTCTTCGGACCAGGAATCGCCAATGCGGTTTTGAACCCATTCCAGATGGCTGACGATTACGCCGCCGGCATTGACCAATACATCAGGCAGCACCTCGACACCGCGATCCGTCAACAGCAGATCGGCCGCACCACTGACCGGCCCATTGGCGATTTCCAGAATCGTGGCGGCGTTCACGGACGCGACATTGCGCTCGGTGATGGTGTCTTCGAGGGCGGCGAGGACCAATACATCCACATCCATCGCCAGCAGTTCGTCGTTCGTCAATTGCTCCACCCCGGCCTCGGCCTTGTCGCAGACCGAAGCACAGCAATAGACCATGTCCTTGAGCTTACGGATCTCGTGTTTGTGCCGCCAGATCGGGTCCGGGTCGAGTCCGTCTGCGGCATGGATGGCGCCTTTGGAATCCGATAGTGCGACGATGCGATAGCCGCGCTCGTGGGCCAGTCGGGCGAAGTGATAGCCAGCGTTGCCGAAGCCCTGGACTGCCACGCTGAGCTCTTTCGGCGCTTTGCCCCGACGTTCGGCCCATAGGTCTAGTACCTGTAACGCGCCGCGCCCGGTGGCTGCGGTGCGCCCCCTGGAGCCGCGCAGTCCCAGTGGTTTGCCGGTGACGGCGGCCGGTACCTGACAGCGTTCGATCCGGGCGAATTCGTCGGCCATCCAGCCCATGATGGTTTCGTTGGTATTAACGTCCGGTGCTGGAATGTCGCGGTCCGGTCCGATGATGTCATGAAAGGCGCGAATATAACCGCGCGACAGGCGTTCCAACTCCAGTCGAGAGAGCGCCTTGGGATCGACACAAACACCACCTTTGGCGCCACCGAACGGTAAATCCACCACGGCGCATTTGATTGTCATCCAGAAGCTGAGCGCCGTGACTTCCTCCGCACTGACGTCCGGGTGGAAACGAATGCCACCCTTGCCGGGGCCGCGGGTGTCGTCGTAGCGGATGCGCCAAGCCGGAAAGAATTGCAAGGAGCCGTCGTCCATGCGGACCGGGACATTGGTCTGCACGGTCTGCTGCGGCTGGGCCAGACGTCGGCGCACGTCTTCGGCGACGCCTAGTTGGTCAAAGATCGCGTTCAGGTGATCGTTGTTACCGAATACTTCGGAGTTGGGGTGACTCATAGGTTAGACTCCTCTGATGGATCCAAGTATCAAAGTTCTTCGTAGATTACTGTGAGGCTACCGTCAAAAATCAGATCTTCATCACAATGCGGCCGTCTATCCGACCCTCGCGCATGCGGTCGAAAATACTGTTGATATTATCGAGTGGCTCGGTAGTGTAATGTGATGTCACCTTGCCCTCGCCAGCGAATGCCAACGCCTCGCGCAGATCTTCGCGGGTCCCGACAATGGAGCCGCGAATCGTTTTGCGGGTCAGCACAGTATCGAAAATATCCAACTCGAAAGTGCCAGGCGGCAAACCGTTTAGTACCATGGTACCGTGGCGACCGAGCATACCGACACCCTGTTTGAAGGCGCTGTTGGAAACCGCAGTGATCAGCACGCCGTGGGCGCCACCCACCTGTTTCTGCACTTCGGCAACCGGATCGACTTCCTTGGCGTTGAGAGTCCAGTCGGCTCCGAGGGATCGGGCCAGCGACAGTTTTTCCTCGTTGATGTCGACGGCAATTACTTTCATACCCATGGCCTTTGCGTACTGTACCGCCATATGGCCGAGCCCCCCAATACCGGATATCACCACTGTCTGACCCGGTTTGCACTCGGTTTCCTTGAGGCCTTTATAGACGGTTACCCCCGCGCACAGCACCGGGGCCGCATTGCCGAATTCCAGTCCGTCCGGGAGGTGGCCAACAAAATTGGGATCGGCCAGTACATACTCGGCAAAACCGCCATTCACTGAATAGCCGGTATTGTGCTGATTCTCGCACAGTGTTTCCCAACCTGTGACGCAATGCGGGCAGTGTCCGCAGGCGGTATACAGCCAGGGCACACCGACACGATCGCCTTCCTTGACGGTTGTCACCCCCGCCCCGATCTCGGCGACAAACCCGACACCCTCGTGGCCGGGGATGAAAGGCGGCCTGGGTTTCACCGGCCAGTCGCCTTCGGCGGCGTGCAGATCAGTGTGGCAGACACCGGACGCTTCCACCTTGACAACAATTTTTCCCGGTTCGACTTTTGGTACCGCGACTTCTTCGATCGACAACGGCTTGCCGAACTCGTGTACTACAGCAGCTTTCATAGCAGTGGACATGGTCTGTCTCCTCTCGATAGAAACTCTCTTTCCGCTGACGGCTAAGAATAATTTGTGAGTGGCATGAAAATGGCTGACATCCGATTCAATCTATGATCTATAGCTCACACAGCCTTCCATTCATTAGCTGGCTGTTGTGATGGTGGGTAGACGCTCCTCCTCTGGCGCAGGCCAGGAAGAGAAGCGTTACCGTTGTCACGATAAACTACTGCTTGGCGGCACTCTCGTGCAGTTCGGCAAGGGCGTCGTATTCCTCAGCCATTGACTGTTGCAGCTCAACCACCCGCTTGCAATGCCGTTCAGTAGCCTGCCCGGCGGGCTGACCCTTGAACTTGGCATGGCTGTGGCGATAGGTCCCTTTCATTTTTTCATGCAGACTGGCCTCGTTCCTCGCCTCGGCAGCCATTTTTCGATAGTAGTCAGCAATGGCCTGGTGTTGCTCTGGTTTTTCCGCCATGGTGTCCAACAGCTCCATGATGGGCGCCTCGTCGGCGGCTTGCGCATGCAATTGAAAAGGCGCGGCCAGGGTTGCTGCGAAGAGTAGTGCAAAAGCAATATTTGAAGGTTTCATAGGTTTTCTCCAACGTGTCAGTAAATTAATGGTTTCGGTACGGTTTCAAATTGCTACCGTGAGCGATCTGGTTATCTCATAGGCATGACCTCCATCAACTGGGAATATCGACTTCCATATTCTCCGTGCGACTCATAAATTGGCTCAGCCCGGCGGTAAACCAGACCTGTGTGCTGAGCATCGACAAACGCAATGCTTAGCACGCAGGAAACGCGCCAACACAACACTTCTAGTCCAGCCATTCCGTATGAATGACCTTGCCGCTGCCATCATCTTTGCGTCGATAGGTATGGGCGCCGAAGGCGTCGCGCTGCGCCTGGATAAGATTCTGCGGTAACTCCGCGCAACGATAGCTATCGTAATACGCGAGCCCCGAGGCCATTGCCGGGACGGGGATGCCATGAGTTTGTGCAAGGCATACCACCTCTCGCCAGGCCACCTGCCGCGACTCGATCACCTCGCGAATTCCTGCGTCCAGAAGGAGGTTTGGAAGTGCGTTATCACGATCATAAGCCTGGGTAACGAGATTGAGGAGACGGGCTCGGATGATACAGCCGCCTTTCCAGATGCGGGCGATTTCACCTAGATCGATACCCCAGGCGTTCCTCGATGACAACGTACCGATAAGGGACAAGCCTTGGGCGTAGGCGACAACTTTCGAAGCGAGGAGGGCATCATGTATCTGCTGAATGAGTTTTCGAGTATCTCCCATATGCCTTGGCTCGTTAGGCGCTGGTAACAAGCTGCTGGCGCGAACCCGTTCCGCTTTTTGGGAGGACAACGCCCGGGAATCGATAGCGGCAATGATGCTAGGAATGGCCACGCCCTGTTCCAAAGCCACTTTGGCGGTCCAAAGGCCTGTTCCCTTTTGCTCAGCGCTATCCAGAATCTGATCTATCAAGTACCCATCACCTGCGGGATCCTTAACAGCGAATATCTTCGCCGTGATTTCGATCAAGAATGATTCCAGCGGACCCAGATTCCACTCATTGAAAACATCCTCCAGTTTATCGGGGTGCAGGCCTGCCACATCTTTGAGTAAGTGGTAGGCTTCGGCAATGAACTGCATGTCGGCATACTCTATGCCGTTATGTACCATCTTCACAAAATGGCCCGCCCCGTCAGGGCCGACATAGGTCACGCAAGGACCGGATTCGGTTCTGGCGGCGATCGCCTCAAAGACTGGTTTGAGTGCCTGGTACGCTGTGCGATCACCGCCCGGCATTAGCGAGGGTCCATGTCTGGCGCCGTCAACGCCACCGGATACACCCACGCCAAAGAACTTTATCCCGGCGCTGAGGTAATTCTTTTCGCGGCGACGGGTGTCTTCATACCAGGAGTTACCACCGTCGATGACAATATCGCCTGCATCCAGAAGCGGCGCCAGTTGCTCCATGACTGCATCGATAGCCTCGCCTGCCTTGATCATCAACAGGATTTTGCGCGGTCGCCCCAATGAACTCACCAGCTCCACGAGAGATGAGGTGCCGTGGAGCTTGCCGCCGCTTAGTTTGACCGCCGTCTCGGTAGGTTCGGAACTGCGGTTGTACACTGCCACTCGGATTCCGTGATCCGTCATGTTCAAGGCCAGATTTCGACCCATCACTGCCATTCCGATCACGCCAAACTCGTATTCCTTTTTTTCAGTCATGGTGTCTCTCCACATCGGACAATGGCACATTCAGCACTGGAATTCCGATTACGCACATGTCTTGCATCCCATCTCAAGAGCGCATTCAGAAATAGAAAAAACATTCGCTTCCATGGGACCCCATGTGCCCGCTGGATAGAGGTTCACTTTCTGCGGGTGATCGATGACTGGGGTATATATTCGCCACGATTCTTCAACCTCTTTCCAATGGACGAAGAGGGACTGGTCGCCGATGAGAATGTCGAGAAGCAGCGCTTGGTAGGAATCGGGAATGCCGCCATTGAAGTGGTCTGCGTACTGAAAACGGAGGGGGATGCGCTCCAGGCCCAGGGTCGTTCCGGGACGCTTGATGGAGAAAAAGAATGAGAAGCCCTCGTCAGGTTGCAAGTTTATGATGAGGACATTACTGGTGGCGCCAGCGCATCCATATTGTTCAAAAAACTTTATGGGAGCTTCGCGGAAGCGAACGGCAATCTGGGAAAGCTTGTGAGGCATTCGCTTCCCGGTGCGCAGGTAGAACGGTACCCCCTGCCATCGCCATGAATCGATATATAGCTTGAGGGCAATGAATGTTTCAGTTTGTGAGTCGGCTGGAATGCCGCTTTCCTGCAGATAACCCTTTATCGCCTTGCCTCGCATCTCGCCTGCGGTGTACTGGCCAAGTATCGCGTTGGCAGTGGTAATGGGTCTGATACTGTTAAGGACCTTGATCTTTTCATTGCGGATAGCATCGGCTGAAAAGGATGCGGGGGTATCCATGGCCACCAGGGTAAGTAACTGGGTGAGATGGTTCTGCACCATATCCCGCAACGCCCCTGTGGAGTTATAGTACTCCGCGCGTCTATCGACCCCGATCTCTTCTCCTACCGTGATCTGCACGGCATCAATGCGGTCGCGATTCCACGATGACTCGATAAAGGCGTTGGCAAGACGGAAAACAAGCAGGTTCTGTACTGTTGTCTTGCCGAGATAGTGATCGATGCGATAAATCTGACTCTCATCGAAGTGCTCATGGATAAGCTTGTTCAGTGCTTGGGCAGAAATAAAATCCCTGCCAAACGGCTTTTCAACCACCAGTCGCGTCCAGCCCTGGCTGTTGCGGTTAAGCTTTGCGGCGGCGAGGCCTGCAACCGTAGATGAAAGAGCCTGTGGTGGTAGCGCTAGATAAAAGGCATGGTTGTGTGGAATGTCGAATAGTTTGTCGAGTTCGGTCAGGCGTTTGGCAAGCTCTTGATAGTCACCGTCATTGCCTTCGAAGATGGGTTGGTAATGAATTCGCGCTACGAAGGACAGGGATCGTTCGGCAGAGATTCCTGCCTGCTGAAGAGTATCGCACACCGTTGCCCGGAAGACATTTTCATCCAGGCAATAGCGACCAACCGCAAGAATATTAAAGCGCTCGTGAAGCTGACTGCTCTCGTCTAAACGCGCCAAGGCAGGAAGGAGTTTGCGCCTGGATAGATCGCCGGTAGCGCCAAAAATGACGAACAGCGATGGCTCCATGTTGTTCTTGTCTGTTCTCATAGTAGTGGTATCAAGCTCCTTAGAATCACACAGTGACGATTGATCGATAGCTGGCGACATCGACGGAAAAATCGGTATGCGCACGGAGATGGTTTCGCAATCCTTCCAGTGCCTCCGGGTCTCCGTGAATCAGCTTGATAGGGGTGGAAGGGGATAAATCGGAGGCCCCCAACCACTGGGTGAGTTCCACATAATCGGCATGGCCGGACAGCGCCGGTATCATCTCCACCCTGGCGCGCAACGGAATCCATTGCCCGTGGATCTTCACCGACTCAGCACCTTCGAGCATCTTGGCCCCCCGGGTTCCCCCGGCCTGATAGCCGCTGAACAAGACGGTCGTTCTGGCATTGCTCAACAGCCGCTTGAAATGGTGCAGAATGCGCCCGCCTGTCGCCATGCCGCTGCCGGCGATGATGATGTGGGGAAAAGCCTTCCCAGCCAGGGCCTTTGATTCATCCACGGAACGGGTATAGGTGACGTTCTCGCACATGCGCATGCACTGTTCGGTTTGCAAGCGGTGCTGATCGATATAGTGACAATAGATGTTGGAGACATTGATAGCCATCGGACTGTCCAGAAAAATGGGTAGCCGGGGAATCTTGCCGGAATCCATCAGGCCAGTCAGTGCATGTTGCAATGCCTGGGCTCTGCCCACGGCAAAGGCGGGAATCAGCAACACACCACCGCTGGCGGCCACCCGATTGACAATGTGTGCGAGACGCTCAGCGGGATTTTCCTGATCGTGACGCCGATTGCCATAGGTGGATTCCAGCAATAGCATATCGAGTCTGGGCAAGGGTTCGGGTGGACGCATCAGAATATCGTCCTGTCGGCCTACATCGCCGGAAAAGCCAACGACCTTGCCTCCGCTTTCCGCGATGATGCTGGCAGCGCCGAGAATGTGGCCAGCGGGCTGCAAGTGAAAGTGGATATCGCCAATTGTGACCACCTCTCCAAATTCAACCGATCGAAACAGACTCAGGCTCGCCTTGGCAGTGGCTTTGTCGTACAGCGGTTCCGGGTGAGCATGTTTGCCAAGCTTGTGCCGATTGAAGAACTTGGCGTCTTCTTCCTGAATGTGGCCGCTGTCCTCCAGCAGAATTTCACACAGGGCCTTGGTCGCATGATGCGTATACACCGGCCTCCTATAGCCTCGTTGATACATTACGGGTATGTAGCCTGAATGATCCAGATGCGCGTGGGTCAACATAATGCCATCGAGAGTATCGATATCCACAGGCGGAGCTTGCCAGTTACGTTCCCGCAGCCACTTGTAACCCTGGAAAAGCCCGCAGTCGATCAGGACGCGCGTGCTTACGGTTTCGAGCAGGAATTTCGATCCAGTAACCGTTTCGGTTCCGCCCAGGAATGTGATTTTCATGTCGTCTTCTCCAGGCTGCGCAGAAATTGCATCACCGGTTTTACCAGCAAGGCTGTTATATCAACCGCGTTGGAGGCATGGGGGATAGTATTGGTGGTAATCAATGATTCAACACCGGCTACCATGAGCGCTTCATCTGCGCCGTCGGCAAAAATGCCATGAACGGCCGCGCACTGGATATTGTGAAAGCCTTGGAATTGCAGTGCTTTCATGCATTCCAGGATGGTTTGTCCGCTGGAGATGACGTCGTCGATAATGATTGGCGTTCTCCCGTGGAAATCGTCCAGAGGCTGTAATATGACTTTGACCTTGCGGTCGCCATGACGCTCCTTGGCGGCGACCACATAGGGATGCCCGCTGTAGTGGGCGATTTTCGACACCCACTGGCGGCTTTCCTCGTCCGGCCCGACCAGCAACAGCTGGTCCTGGGTTTTGAGCCACCTTGACAACGCTGGCGCCCCCTGAACCACTTGGCTGGGAATCGAATATATCTCGTCAAGAGCATGGTAACGATGCAGGTGGGGATCCACCGTGACCAGCCAATCGAAATGGCGGGATAGGGAGCGGGCGAACAGACGGGAGGTGACAGCTTCACCGTCGACGAACCTCCGATCCTGCCTCATGTAACTCAGGTAAGGCGCCACCAGTCCCACGGAAGCGGCGCCGAGTTCACGCAGCGTCTCGGAGAGGAAGACCAACGGCAGATACTTGGCATTGGGATGAGAGAGTTCTTCAACGATCAGGCAGGGACGACCGCGGACGGAAGACAGCACTTTCAGATAGGTCTCCCCATCGGGGAAGGAACGACTTTCAATACGCCCCGATTCGGCACCTATCGCCTCTTCGAGACTAGTGGCCAAGGGATGAAGATTCAGAGAAAACGCCAGCGCGTTCGGCTGCTGTGACATGTCAGGTACAGTCATAGGGATTCCTCGATGGAAAAGATTGCCGCCTGGTGCCGGTAGTAATCCAGGGCATAGTCCCGTTCGCCCCCGCTATCGGCAAACAGAGTGAACAGTGGCGACGTGGGTTCCACCTGGCTACCCAGCTGGACGTGCAACCGCAATCCGGCTGCGGGAGAAAAAGGCGCGCCAGCCAGTTTCGCCAGGCGCGACAGCTGCCTGTTGTCGATTCTGGCAATGATGCCGCGTTTACCAGCATACTCTTCATGTTGGAATCTGGCTTCGGGTAACGTTTTCAGTCCGCCTTGGGCAGTGGCAATGCGCTGAAATTGTTGCCACGCGGAACCGTTGTCGAGCAGTGTACGGGCTTCCTCATGCGCCGTCTCAAGCGCACAATTCCTGGCCAACATCAGCAGCTTGGCCGACAGAAACAATGCCCGCTCCCGCAGATCCTGGGGAGCATCTGTTTCATTACGAAGTACCGCGAGAACATCTCTTGCTTCTTCGGCAGGTCCGATTCCCCGACCCACGGGTTGCAGGCCATCGGATATCACGCAGAGAATATGGATTCCACACTCCGCTCCCACTTGGGTAAACAATGACGACAGCCGTTCAGCGTCCTTGAGAGTACGGGTTTTTGCAGTTTCTCCCACCGGAATGTCCACAATGGCATGGGTGGCGCCAGCGGCGATTTTCTTGGACAACACGGATGCGACCATTTGCCCTTCGCCGTCGAGATCCAGGGCGCGTTCAATGCGAATCAACAAGTCATCTGCCGGGCTGAGATTGACTGCACCGCCCCAGGCGAGACAGGCACCTGCGTGGGCCACCACCCGGCGGATTGCCGGCAACGCCAGATCCACGTCCATCAGTGTCTCCATGGTGTCCGCAGTGCCTGCCGGGGAGGTAATGGCGCGGGACGACGTCTTGGGCATCAGAAATCCAGCAGCGCTGACGACGGACACCACAAGTGGTGTGGTTCTGTTGCCCGGCAATCCGCCGATGCAGTGCTTATCCAGTACCATGTCATGCCCGGGCCAGGACAGGACCTGTCCACAAGCCACCATGGCGTTGGTAAGGCCGATGATTTCATCAATATCCAGGCGGTTGCCGGCGCAAACACTCAGAAAACTGGCGATTTCAATGTCGCTGTAGCGATGGGCATTGATATCTTCGATGATGGCCGCGAGTTCGTCACCACTGAGTTTGTGGCCGAAGGTTTTTTTCCGTACGCTGGCGACGGAACGAACGACCGGCGCATGGGTAACACGGATGGTTTGTCCGGGGGCAACGTCCAGACGGCTAAGGGCGACTTTTGACAGGCCCGCCTCCCCGTGAGCTAGTACAGAATCATCCACTACGTTCAAGGTGGCGATGGTGGTGTTGCCATTGTGATTCACAGACACCCTGGTGCTGGCGACAAACCCTTCAGCACGGCAGACAAGGCAGTCACTGCGCATGTAGATGACAGGCTCCTGATGCGTATTGATGCCAATGTCAATCACTTTCAGGGTTTCCATGGAATAGACTCTCTGTTCATGAATGAACGATCCTTCAACTTCAGAAGCGCCACGCAGGCCAAAAGCCTGTCGTGAAAGTGGTGTGCCGACGCCATGGGTCACCGAATTGCCGATCCAAGCGCTTTTGCTCCCGGCGCATTGCCAAGAGCATCAGATGCCGCAGGATCAGGTAGATCAACATTCCCATCAGCTGCGCCCTATGCTTCTGTACCAGAAGTAGAAGCGCGAACGTGTCAAAACCACAGGCGATGAACAGGGACTTCCCGTTGATAAAACCTGCTTCGTCACCTCCATGATTCTCCTGTTGTGGTGATCTGTGTTCATTGGCGATGTCATTAAGTCGGTGGCCTGGGGCTATCAGGTTCGCCTACATATGAGGCATGCCCTGCCCGGAAGTCTGGCCGCCCATACCTTTTTGCTCCATCATCTGACCCATCATTTGTTCCATCATCTGCTGCATCATGTCCATGCGGTCGCTCATCATGTTCATGCGTTTTTCCGAGTTCATAGCATCCGCGTTGGGGTCATCTGTCATTCCCTTGTTCATCAATTGCATGCCTTCTTCCATAATGGCCATGTGTTCCTTCATCAATTTTTCCCGAGCCTGGGGATCCTGCTCAGACTTGATGCGTTCCATGAGCGACTTCATCTTTTCCATTTGAGCGTGCATGGCGGATGTCTGCGCTTCTTGGGCTTGCATCGAGTCGTTCATTTTCATCCCCTCGTGCTGGTGCATGCCCTGGGAAAATGCCGGAGCTGAAATGAGGGTGGTTAGGGTCAGTGCTGTGATAAGTGTTTTCATGGCTATCTCCAGGTTTAAATTTACTTGCGTTGTTGAGTGGGAGTCCGAAGTTCACGTTCAGGAACGTGCTCTCGGATCCTTTCGACCATCCTGCAGTCCGCGTTGATACGCTTCCTGCGCAGATTCGTTTTCCCTGCCATGCTGATGGCCTTCGCCATGGCCTTTGTGCATAAAGAGATGCATCAAGGGGCACAGCAGAATGATCAAGAAGGGAAGATAGGGAAGGACATGGGCGCCGTGTTCCACAAAGAGAAAATAGAGCGCGGCGCCAATAAGAGTGAGCGTTGCCAGGCCGTGAAGGCTGGTCCAGTATCCGGGTTTGGTTGACATGATGGTGTCTCCTGTGGGCTCTGTAATTCGTTATCTACTCGGTTTCAGGTTGGTTGTTCACGTTCAAGTTCACCCGCTTGAGCAAGAGAGAGTTGCCAATCACCGAGAGCGAACTCACGGTCATGGCAATAACCCCGATCATGGGGTGCAGCAAACCGATCGCGGCGATGGGGATGGCGGCCACATTGTAGGCACTGGCCCAGATCAGGTTTTGCACGATTTTTCCAAACGTGGCACGCGATAGATGCATGGCTTCCACCACACCGGTCAGTTCGCCGCGCACCAGAGTGACATCCGCCGCCTCGATGGCGACATCGGCACCGGCGCCGATGGCAATGCCCACATTAGCTTGTTTCAGCGCCGGGGCATCATTGATGCCATCGCCCACCATGGCGACGTGGTTGCCGTGCTTTTTCTGCAGTTCACGAATGGCACCCACCTTGCCTTCCGGGAGCACGCCGGCCTGTACTTCGTCGATGCCCACTTCGTTGGCAACAGCGCGGGCCGCGCGTTCGTTGTCGCCGGTGATCATCACCACATGCAAACCCAGTTCGTGCATACCGCGAATCGCGGCTACCGATTCTGCCTTGATAGTGTCCGCCACCGCGACGATGCCGCAGGCTTTGCCGTCAACCGCCACCAGCACGGCGGTGCGCCCGCGACCCTCCAGGTCATCAAGATCCTGATCCAGCGCTTCCAGACCGCTTACCGATTCTTCGGCCAATAACTTGCGGTTGCCGATCAGCACCAGGGCACCGTCGACCTTGCCGGAAACACCGCGCGCGCCGGTGGACCGGAATTCCGTCACCTCGCCCGGCTTCACGCTGCGCTCGCCGGCGCCTTCCACAATAGCCCGGGCAATGGGGTGTTCGGAGGCATTTTCCACCGTGGCGGCCCACTGCAATAATTGTTGCTCGGTCACGCCTTCGGCCATGGCCACTTCGGTCAGTTTGGGTTCGCCCCGTGTGATGGTGCCGGTTTTGTCCAACACCATTACCTTGACGTCCTTGAAGGTCTGAATGGCCTCGCCGGAGCGAATCAGAATGCCGCGCTCGGCGCCGATACCCGAGCCCACCATCAACGCGGTCGGCGTTGCCAGACCGAGAGCGCAGGGGCAGGCGATAACCAGTACCGCAATGGCGGCGAGAATCGCCAGCACCGGGGTGCTCGCTGTCGGGTCAACCCAGGGCAGAAATCCTGCGCCCCAGACCAGTATCGGGCGCAGAGAGTCGGCGGCGACAAACCAGATAACAAAACTCGCCAGGGCAATCAGGATGACGACAGGCACGAAACGCCCGGTCATGCGATCGGCAAATTCCTGAATGGGCACCCGCGATCCTTGTGCCTGTTCCACCAGTTTGATGACCTGGGACAAAAAGGTATCGCCTCCCACCTTGGTGGCTTTTACCCGCAGTCGCCCTTCTTTATTGATGGTTGCGCCAATAACAGTATCGCCCGGCGCTTTATAGACCGGTACCGATTCACCGGTGGCAATGGACTCATCCAGGTGGCTCTCACCCTCTACCACTTCGCCGTCGGTTGGCACCTTGTCACCGGGGCGGATGACCATGATGTCGCCCGGCTGGAGCTCTTTCACCGGAACTTCCTGTTCCTGCCCGTCGCGTTCCACCCGCGCCGTTTTGGCGCCCAGGGTCAACAGCTTGCGGATCGCCTGGGACGCTCTGCCTTTGGCTTTGGCCTCAAGGTAGCGCCCAAGCAGGTGGAAGGTCATGATGGTGGCGGCCATTTCGATAAACGAGGTCATGGTGACGAAAAACCCCGCCAGGCCGATCAGGTAGGGCGGTGCGCTGCCCATGGAGATCAGCACATCCATGTTGAAGGTGCGGTTGGTGAGTGAGCGCCAGGTAGACTTGTGGGTGGCGGCGCCGCCGTAAAGAAAAACCACCGGAAACGCGAGCACCGCGATAATGGCCAGATAGCCGGGAATCGGCTGCCAGAACATATGGGGGATCATCAACAGCATGATCAGGGTGGTGGGGAGGCCGGCAATCCACAAGCGTTTGAGCGCCTGGCGCAAGTAGGCGTCTTCGATATCGGCATCCTTACCCGCATCGTCATCCTCAGCCTCGGAAGAGACCTGGGCAACGTCGTAACCGGCTTTTTCCACCGCTTGTCTGAGCTGGTCAGCACTGGGGCCGCCATCGGTCACCTTAACGTGAACCTTGTGACTAGCGATACTGGTGCTGATGTGCGTGATGCCGTCGAGCCGCTGGAGAGACTCGCGCACAATACCGGCGCAGTGATCCGAGCCCATGCCCGGGACAATTAGCTGGACGCCTTTGCCAGCTCCGGAGCTACTGGCCGAGGCGACATCGTAGCCTACCTTTTCCACGGCTGTGCGGATATCGCTCAGTTCGAGCTTGCTGGGATCGTAGTGGGCCTCCACGCGATGAGCGGCAATGTTGGTGGTAATTTCATCCACACCGTCCAGACGCTTCAGCGAGGTTTTTACAATGCCGGCGCAATGGTCTGATCCCATGCCCGGCACAGTCAGCCGTGCCAGTGCTGTTGTCTGCTTTGCTTCAGTGCTCATTTTTGCTTCCTGACTTTTCAGAATTCGATCGCTTGCGTCGCAGGTTCCAACCCACAAGGGCGAAAACAAGCAACAGGACAATACCGCTGATGATGGTCGTGATTTCTAGGTTCATTCAAGACTCCTGTCGCAGTAGATCATTGATATTGGGGAAGAACATCGGAACCCGCTGTTGATAGTGGCGGTATTCGTCGCCGAACTGTTCCAGCATCTGACGCTCCTCCTTGCGAGCCAGTAGCGTGTAGGCCAGCAAAATCACTGGAAACGCAATCACAGAGAGAATGGTTGGCCAGTGCACAACCCCTTCGCCGAAGACGATGAGAAACAGACCCGTGTATTGTGGATGACGAACGTGCGCATAGATGCCATCGGTCATCAGTATCGTACTGCGTCGCGCCAGGTGAATGCGGCGCCAGCCGTCAGCGACCAGGGTTGCGCCGAAGAACACCAGGCTATAGCCGATCAGCATCGCAACGATGTGAGCGGTAGGTGTGCCAAACAGTTGCGCCCACAGGTTGCCGCCTTCGCCCCAGGCCAGGTCGAGGCCGAAAAACCGCGCGAGAAAGTAGATGGTCAGGGGAAAGCCGTACATCTCGGCGTAAAAGGCAATAATGAAAGCCTGAAGTACGCCCGCGCGCGTCCACTCTTTCCAGCTGTCCGGCGCCAGATAGCGGTACATCAACCACGAGACAACGACGGTGACGATAACCGCCAAACCCCAAGCACCTACATGCATTCGTTTATTCCTCTTTCCGCGACACCAGAATCAACTAATTTTTGTGCCACCACCCCGACCTTTAATGATTTTCAGGTCTGAACGTTTCTTCAACTGGTATGTTCGCCATCACTGAATTCTTCGATCAGATGACAGACCATGTCTCCCGTAGGAGCTCGGTCAGGCTTCTGATTCCATGTTGCGACGGCGCTGAGCATGCGCTGCCGTAACTGTGCACTGTCTCGAAAGCTTTTTCCGTTCTCCTCCAGTCGCTGCTGAATAAGCCGTCTGGCCAGAGGACAAGGGGAAATACCCTGGTCGGCGGTATGGAGGATCTGGCCAATATCATTTACCGAAAACCCCAGTTGTCTGGCGCTCAGGATAAACCGAAGAAGTCGCCTGTCTTTTGGACTGTATTCCTTGTAGCCGTTGACAGGATTCTTTACCGGGTTCAGGAATCCAATACGGGTGTAATAGCGCACGGTGTCCCCGGTCACCCCTATATCCCTGGCCAGTTGATTGACGTGCATTTGGCAAGTTCTCTTCGCTCAGTGTTACCTGCAATGTTAGACCCGCGCTTAAAACGTCGCCTTGATCTGTGTCAAACTGCCAGGTCTTAAACATGAGTTTTGGTACAGTACTGTGGATAATGATGAACCTGTGTCCAGCGCACAGGTCAAGTGTATGCTGAGGTCTCTGAAATTTTATGGGTGGGGTTTCTGTTGCAATTCTCATGCATGCCTCGTCAGAAAAATTGGAGACCCGTTTAATGTTGATAGTAGAGCTTGTCCCCTGTCGGCAGCATTACCCCAGGATTACAAAGATGTAATCCTGGGGTAATCTCCCTGTTGGTGACAATTACTTACCATATCCATCGACGTGTTCATCCTAAATGCCTTGGTGGATGGGCTTTGTCAGGGGTCACGGGGGACATTAAAAAGGGCGGTGCAAAAATGGGTGGAACTGAGTGAACTTCTACACAGGTATTGTCACGCTGTTGGTAGTGGTGTTGCTGACACAGACTGCGGAAGCGGTTGCGCTAACCTGCGGTCTCAGTGGCGTGGGGGCAGGAGCATTAGCATCGCAGCAAAATACTCCCTGTCACCAGGGTGGGAACACTTCGGTACATCCTGTCCATGAACAGGATGTTGAAGCGGATTTTTGCAACGTTGATCGACCGGGGGAGGAGTGTTCGCTGACAGGAGGATGTGCCTTGCCGATGCAGTTGCTGGCATCAACCATGGCTGCACCAATGGCATCGGACAATCGCTCTACTGGCATCGCTTCCCATCCCATTGTCTTGCCGCCGGCGCCGGTTTTTCTTTTCCTAAGGCCTCCCATCGCCTGATTTCACAGGCGCAATTTGTCCAGAAACCCCAGGCAAGGTGCCCAGTCCAGTAGGGCAGGGGCATACACACAACCGTGTTGCCGGAAGCTGAAATTGATTGGCGATTTATCGCCGGAGGCAAATATGAAGTTATCGCAATTAAAAGGCCTAACGTTAGGGTTGATCATGCTCCCCCTGCTGGCTGCCTGTGGTGGTGAGTCGCAAGGCAGGTCAACACCCAGCGGGTCCGATTCATACGGGGTGGAAAAATTCACCGTCTACAAGCAACCCACCTGCGATTGTTGCAAGAAGTGGATGTCTCGCCTTGAAAAAGCAGGGTTCGACACGACCGCGAGACACCCATCGGATCTCAATGCCATCAAAGAGGGATACCAGATCGAGCCCCGTCACCAGTCCTGCCATACCGCCGTGTCGTCTCAGGGGTACGTGTTCGAGGGGCATGTTCCGGCGCGCTATATCCGGGAGTTCCTGGCGAATCCGCCGCACAACGCCATCGGACTTGCGGTGCCCGGCATGCCGCTGGGCAGTCCTGGTATGGAAGTCGGGGACAGATTTACGCCCTATCAAGTGCTGCTGCTGAAAAAGGACGGTAGCAGTGAAGTGTTTGCCAGCGTGGAAAACGCGGCTCAGCAATATCAGCGGGAAGCACAACCATGAAAGTATTCATACACCTGCTAATCCTGCTGTTCGGTGCCGGCAGTGTCCTCGTCAATGCACAGGCAGTAGAGGAGGGATTGACGCTGAACAAGGCAGTCGACATCGCCATTACGGCCGATCCCTGGCTGGCTGGCAGCCGCCATACCCAAGCTGCCTTGAGTGACGAAGCCACGGCTGCGGCCACCCTGCCGGACCCAAGGATGAGCCTGACGGCCGGTAACTTTCCCGTGGATACCTTTGACATCGATCAGGAGGCCATGACCCAGCTATCCGTGGGGATCAGCCAGATGTTTCCCCGGGGTGACACGCTCGCGCTGGCGAAGCAACAGAAACAGCAGCTCGCGCTGCGCCATCCATTGTTGCGGCAGGATCGCCGGGCCAAGGTGGCGGCGACGGTGACGCAGTTGTGGCTGGAGGCATTCAAGGCCCAGGAGAGCATTCGGATCATTGAACAAGACCGATCTTTGTTCGAGCATCTGGTGGATGCCGCGCAGGCGAGCTATGCGACAGCGGTAGGTCGAACACGTCAGCAGGATGTGATCCGCGCGCAACTGGAATTGACCCGCCTCGAGGATCGTTTGACGGCACTCAGGCAGCAACAGGAAGCTGCCCAGAAGCGCCTGGCCGAATGGGTTGGCTCGCGAGCCAACATCGGCCTGGCACCGACGCTGCCAACTCTCTCGCCCACTGCGTCAGTGTCGGCTCAGGCTTCCGAACAGGAACGTTATGAACGGATCATGAGTCATCCCGCCTTGCTGGCGATGGACTTGCGGATTGACGCCACGGCAACCGATATCGACCTGGCGCGCCAGAAATACAAGCCAGAGTGGGGGATCAACGCCCAATACGGCTATCGCGATCAGGACCCGCTGGGCCGGGACAGGGCTGACCTGTTCTCCCTCGGAATAACCTTCGATTTGCCAATTTTCACATCCAACCGGCAGGACAAGGCCCTGAGCGCCGCGGTGAGCCGCACCGAGGCGATCAAGACCGAGAAATTACTGTTGAGCCGCCGGCTGGTGTCAGAACTGGAGACGGCGGCGGTCGACCTGGCCCGCCTCGATGAACGTCATGCCCTCTATGTCGACCAGCTGCTGCCACAAATGGCCGAACAGGCTGAAGCCTCGCTGGCCGCCTACAACAACGACGACGGCGACTTTGCGGAAGCGGTGCGTGCCCGCATTGCCGAATTGAACGCCCAAATCGATGCCCTGGCCATTGCAGTGGAACGGCAAAAGGCGACTGCCCGGATCAATTACCTGCTTACCCAAGCATCGGCTGACGCCCTGCGATCGGTAGAAGATTTATAAGGAGATCATCATGAATGTATTTTCGAAACCCTTGATCGCGGCCGTTATCGGCATTGTGATCGGCGCTGCGGGCGTCTGGCTGCTGAGTGCTGCCAGAGAAGATGGTGCGCAAACCGTTGTTGGCGAACGCAAGCCGCTCTACTGGGTGGCGCCCATGGATCCAAACTACCGGCGCGACAAGCCTGGCAAATCACCCATGGGCATGGACCTGATCCCGGTATACGAGGAAGGTGATAGCGAGGATGAAGCCGGTACCGTGCAGATTTCGCCGGATGTCGTCAATAATCTCGGGGTCCGTACTGCCAGTGTGGAATCAGGTCGGTTGTCCCTGGACGTCAAAACGGTGGGGTATGTGCAGTACGATGAAGACCGATTGGTCCACATCCACCCCAGAGTGGAGGGATGGGTCGAGAAACTTCATGTCAAGGCCGATGGTGATCCGGTTGAAAAGGGGGAACCCCTGTACGCTCTTTATTCACCAACCCTGGTGAATGCCCAGGAAGAGTTGGTGCTGGCACTGAAGCGTGACAATCCTCAGCTGGTTCGCGCCGCCGTCGACCGACTGACGGCCTTGCAGGTTCCCCAGAGGGCAATCGAACAGCTGCGTCAAACCCGACAAGTCAATCAGGCAATCACCATTGCCGCGCCGCAATCCGGTGTCGTGGACAACCTGGGCGTGCGCGAGGGCATGTTCGTCAAACCCGGCATGAGTCTGATGACCATAGGCCAACTGGAGCATGTTTGGGTGATCGGTGAAATCTTCGAACGCCAGGCCAGCCTCGTCAGAACCGGAAACAGGGTACGCATGCGACTTGATTATCTGCCTGGCCGGGAGTGGTTGGGACAGGTGGATTACGTTTATCCCTCGCTGAACGACGAGACGCGCACCGTGCAGATTCGAGTGCATTTCGACAATGCCGACAGGTTTCTGAAGCCGGGCATGTTTGCCGAAATGCACATCCAAACCCAGCCGGGGACTAAAACCCTGTTGATCCCGCGGGAGGCGCTGATTCGCACCGGCACCCAAGAGCGCGTGGTACTGGCCCTGGGCGAAGGCAGGTTCAAGTCCATTGCCGTGAAGGTCGGACGCGTGGGAGAACGACAGGTGGAAATACTGTCGGGGCTCAAGGAAGGCGAGCATATCGTCACTTCCGCACAGTTCCTGATCGATTCGGAATCCAGTAAGACATCGGATTTCAAGCGGATGTCCCATGCCGGGGAGGTCGAAGCGCCTCTGGCGGTATGGGTGCAGGCACGCATAGAGAGCCTGATGCCCGACCACTGGATGGTGACCCTGGCCCATGCCCCGATTGATGCCTGGCAATGGCCGGCGATGACCATGGATTTCGCTGTCGCCGAGTCGGTCGATATGGAAGAGCTCCGGCAAGACATGCGCCTGCAGGTTCAGGTCACGCAGGATCCCGACAAGGGTTATCGGGTAACCCAGGTGCGGATCCCGGACCAAACGCGAGGCAGCACTGAGCCATATTCCCCAGAGGATAGGGAAGCGGGCTCTTCAGTGGACAAGCAAAAAGGGATGACCCATGAAGGTCACGATCAGAAGGAGAGCGACCATGATTGAATCCATTATTCGCTGGTCGATCGGCAATCGCTTTTTCGTATTGCTGGCTACCCTGATACTGGTCGGCGGCGGCCTGTTCGCACTGAAAAACACCCCCGTGGATGCCATTCCGGACCTGTCCGACGTCCAGGTAATCATCAAGACCAGCTACCCGGGGCAGGCGCCGCAGGTAGTGGAGGACCAGGTGACCTACCCACTGACCACCGCCATGTTGTCGGTGCCGGGTGCCGTCACGGTGCGGGGATACTCCTTCTTCGGCGACTCCTACGTCTACGTGATTTTCGACGAGGACACGGACGCCTACTGGGCGCGCTCGCGGGTGCTGGAATACCTGTCCCAGGTGGCGCCCACGCTGCCGCCCAACGCGCGACCGCAACTGGGACCGGATGCCACCGGTGTTGGCTGGGTCTACCTCTACGCGCTGGTGGATCGCACTGGCCAGCATGACATTAGTCAGCTTCGCAGCCTGCAGGACTGGTTTCTGAAATATGAACTGCAGACAGTGCCCGGGGTTTCCGAGGTCTCTGCACTTGGCGGCATGGTCAAGCAGTACCAGGTAAAGGTAAATCCGGAAAAACTGCGAGCATTTGGTATACCGCTATCCCATATCCAGATGGCCATTCAACGCGGTAACCAGGAGATGGGCGCCTCGGTAGTGGAAATGGCCGAAGCCGAGTACATGGTTCGCGCCAGCGGCTACATTCAGGGCATCCAGGATCTCGCCACCATCCCGCTGGGCGTGAACGTCAACGGTGCACCGCTGCTACTCAAGGACGTGGCTGATATCGAGTTGGGGCCACAGATGCGCCGGGGTATCGCCGAACTCAATGGTGAAGGCGAGACGGTCGGTGGCATCGTGGTGATGCGCTTTGGCGAAAATGCCCAGAAGACCATCAATGGCGTCAAGGCCAAGCTGGAGAAGCTCAAGGCAGGCTTGCCGGAGGGTGTCGAAATCGTCACCGTTTACGATCGATCGGGGCTGATCTCTCGAGCCATTGAAAGCCTCTGGAAGAGCCTGCTTGAAGAGCTCGCTATTGTGGCAGCGATTTGTGTCATTTTCCTGTTTCATGTCAGATCGTCCCTGGTAGCGGTCATCAGTCTGCCACTGGGTATCCTGACGGCATTCATGGTTATGTATTGGCAGGGTATCAATGCCAATATCATGTCGCTCGGGGGTATCGCGATCGCGATCGGCGCCATGATAGATGGCGCTATCGTCATGATCGAAAACATGCATAAGCATATGGAACGTATGCCCTTGACCACGGAAAACCGTTGGCAAGTCGTAGCACAATCGGCTTCCGAGGTGGGTCCGGCATTGTTCTTCAGCTTGCTTATTATCACAGTGAGTTTTCTGCCGGTATTCACCTTGGAAGCCCAGGAGGGCCGGATGTTCTCACCCCTCGCCTTCACCAAAACCTATGCTATGGCGGCCAGTGCCGCGCTGGCCATCACGGTGGTGCCGGTGCTTATGGGGTATTTCATTCGTGGGAAAGTAGTCGCTGAAGGCAAAAACCCGATTAACAGGATTCTGATCGCGGGGTATATGCCGCTGCTAAAAGCCGTATTGCGTTTTCCAAAAATAACACTTGTTATCGCTGTGTTGATCTTCCTAATTGGGATCTGGCCGGTGAACAAAATCGGCAGCGAGTTCATTCCCGATCTTGATGAAGGGGATCTCATGTACATGCCCACTACCTATCCTGGGCTATCTGTTGGCAAGGCTAGAGAACTGCTCCAGCAGACCGACAAGCTGATTGCCACCGTGCCAGAGGTGAAAACCGTGTTTGGAAAGATTGGACGCGCCGAGACGGCGACGGATCCGGCACCGCTGACCATGATCGAGACTTTTATCCAGCTTAAGCCGAGGGAGGAGTGGCGTGAGGGTATGACCACGGAGAAGCTCAAGAAGGAGCTGGATGCGCTGGTGCAATTTCCCGGCCTGACTAACGCCTGGGTAATGCCCATCAAGACACGCATCGATATGCTGGCCACCGGCATCAAGACGCCGGTGGGCATCAAGGTGGCCGGCGAGGACCTGAAGGAAATCCAGAAGGTTGGCCAACAACTGGAACAGATCCTCAAGGATGTGCCCGGTACCGCCTCGGTTTACTCCGAACGGGTAGCGGGCGGGCGCTATATCAAGGTGGATATCCAGCGGGAACAGGCCGCGCGCTACGGCCTCAATATTGCCGACGTTCAGCAGGTGGTAGCCACCGCCATTGGCGGCATGAACGTGGCCCAGACCATCGAGGGATTGGAGCGCTATCCGGTGAATCTGCGCTATCCACAGGATTACCGCGACTCGCCGGAGCAACTCGCACTCTTGCCCATTGTCACGCCTGGTGGTCAACGCATCGCTCTGGCGGATGTGGCGAATGTCTACGTGGAAGACGGTCCACCGGCCATCAAAAGCGAGAATGCGCGGCTCAATGGTTGGACCTTTGTCGATATCGACGGCGTGGACGTAGGCAGCTATGTCGAGCAGGCAATGGCGACCGTCGCGCGAGAGCTGGAACTGCCCGCGGGTTACTCCGTAACCTGGTCTGGCCAGTATGAGTATATGCTGCGGGCTAAGGAAAAGCTGACCTATGTGGTGCCACTGACTTTGGCTATTATCATCGTGCTGCTGTACATGAATTTCCGGAGCATTGCTGAGGTTGCCATAATTTTAGGTACCTTGCCGCTCGCTGTAGTTGGGTCCATTTGGCTGATGTACCTTCTGAATTACAATTTTTCTGTAGCTGTGGCGGTTGGGTTTATTGCTCTTGCCGGTGTCACGGTGGAGATCGGCGTCATTATGCTGACCTACCTTAACCAGTCGTATACTCAACTTTTGAGTGATGGCGAAGAACTAAAGGCGCCGCTACGGAAGGAGGAGCTATCCGAGGCGGTGATACGTGGGGCTGGACTACGTGTTAGGCCGGTCATGATGACTGCGGTGTCCACTATTGCTGGGTTGCTGCCCATTATGTTTAGCTCTGGCACTGGTGCAGAAGTTGTTAGCCGAATTGCGGCTCCAATGGTAGGCGGCATGGTAAGTGCGCTTATTCTGACCCTGCTGGTACTGCCGGCTGTATACTACTTGTGGCGTGAGCATTCTTTGAGATCCTGATGGTCGTGTGTACACCAAGCTGTAGTTGGCCTCGTGCGCGGGAAGTGAAACCTGTGCCGGGTTCAGCCTGGTTACACTTCCCGCGCGTCATCGGTCTGATTAGCGCCCAGCTCAGATTGCCTCGCAATAGGTATTTTTCGGGGTGTTCACCAGAGCTACACACACCGCATTTGATGGTGGTGAGGACGTTTGGGGCTGTAGCTCCTAGTCGTTTGAGACAACATGTTAGTAGACGACAAATGTGGCTTCCGTGTTAGAATACTTGGGTTTTTTTGAGCCCCTGCGCGCGGAGTTCCACGCTTGGCTCTCCGATCCACTTGACTAAGGTCTGCCATGACCCGTACCGCTTCGATTACAGTTGCTTTGTGGTGGCGCTTCCAATAGGGAGCGGCTCGTCGTTGCGGTTTCGACCGCGCCTTGCCGCCGAACCGGTGGTCAAGGTATAGCAGATGACTCTCCGGCACGGCGGCTCCAAGACCTAAGGAGATTGCCCGGTGCCACTTACATTACTTGTCCTTTATCAGAGCATGCGGCGTGTAGCTGGGTTGCATCAGACGGTTGTGCTTGCCATTGGCTTTAGATCCTGGGTTACCAGTACTGTGTTTTGCTTGCAGAGTGAAGTTCGCCGTCTGTACTTCGGGGCTGCCTGCGAGGTGATTTCCGGGTATTGTCTGCGGGAATCCAAAGTCAATGTGTATAATGGAGTGTATAACAAGATGGCAGTATCTCCTATAAAATCAATTAAATCAAGGAGTTATAATGCCTAAAATCCTGATGATCGATAATTACGACTCCTTCACCTACAACGTGGTCCAGTACCTCGGTGAGCTGAAGGCGGACGTGCAGGTATTTCGCAACGATGAAATCACCATTGCCGAGGTGGGAGCCCTGGCGCCGGAAAAAATAGTGATCTCTCCCGGCCCCTGTACCCCCAATGAAGCGGGTATTTCTGTGGCGCTGGTAAAAACCTTTGCCGGTAAAATTCCAATTTTGGGTATCTGTCTGGGCCATCAGAGTATCGGCCAGGCTTTTGGGGCCCGAGTGGTGCGCGCGCGACAGGTGATGCACGGTAAAACCTCGTCTATCTATCATGCAGATACCGGGGTATTTCGGGGCCTGTCCAATCCTCTCGAGGCCACGCGCTACCACTCGCTGGTGGTGGAACGCGAGACGCTGCCGGATTGCTTCGAGATTACTGCATGGACGCTGACCGAAGATGGGCAGGTGGATGAAATCATGGGCCTGCGACACCGCGACTATGCATTGGAAGGGGTGCAGTTCCATCCGGAATCGATTCTCACCGAGCACGGTCATGACCTGCTGCAAAACTTTCTCCGGGGCTAGAAGATGGATATACAGCAAGCGATAGCCAGTATCCTTGAGCGTCGGGATCTCGATAGCGGCGAGATGCGAACGGTGATGCAACAGATCATGACCGGTGGCGCCACAGCCGCTCAAATCGGCGGTTTTCTGGTGGGACTGCGCATGAAAGGGGAATCGGTTGCAGAAATAACCGGCGCTGCGCAGGTGATGCGTGAGCTGGCAACGCCGGTTGCGATAACCGGTGATTTCCTGGTCGATATTGTCGGCACCGGCGGCGACAGTGCCGGCATCTTCAACGTGTCCACCGCCAGCAGTTTTGTGGCGGCGGCGGCCGGTGCGCGGGTGGCCAAGCATGGCAACCGCTCGGTGAGCAGCAAAAGCGGCAGCGCCGATCTGCTGGAGTGTGCGGGGGTGCAACTTGACCTCTCGCCCGAGCAAGTGGCGCTCTGTGTGGAAGAGGTTGGCATTGGTTTTATGTTTGCGGTGAACCACCACAGTGCCATGAAGCATGCCATTGGTCCCAGGCGTGAGCTTGGCGTGAGGACGGTATTCAATCTGCTCGGCCCCCTGACCAATCCGGCCAGGGTGCCGAATATGCTGTTGGGTGTGTACGACCGCCATTGGTTGAAGCCTGTGGCTGAGGTAATGCGTGAGCTGGGTGCCAGACATGTGCTGGTGGTACACGCTGAAGACGGACTCGATGAAATCAGTATTGCCGCCGATACCCTGGTGGCCGAGTTGAAGGATGGTGAGATTGTCGAATATGGGATCGGCCCGGAGGATTTCGGTTTGCAGCGAGGTACGCTGGACAGTCTGAAGGTCAACGATGCCAAAGACAGCCTGGAAATGGTGAAATCTGCGCTATCCAAAAAAGGTGGGGTTGCATCCGATATGGTGGCCCTGAATGCCGGTGCGGCACTTTATGTGGCGGGAGTCGCCGCAGACCTGGCGGAAGGTGTCAATCTGGCACAGGACGCCCTCGGCAGCGGTCTGGCAAGAGCAAAGATGGACGATCTGGCAGCCTTCACCCGCTGCCTAAAGGAGTTGGATAGATGATGAGCCCCGCTGTCGATACACCGACTGTGTTGAAAAAAATTCTCGATCACAAGATCGAGTCAGTCGCTCGTCGCAAGGTGAAAGTGTCAATGGCCGAACTCAGAGAGCAGTGCCGGGAGCCGCGTGAAATTCGCGGTTTTTCCGCTGCGCTGCAACACAAGCTTGACCAGGAGCTTGCAGCGGTGATTGCCGAGGTAAAGAAGGCCTCTCCCAGCAAGGGTCTTATCCGGGAAGATTTCGATCCGGTGAGCATTGCGCGAAGTTATGAAAAAGGCGGGGCAGCCTGTCTTTCGGTGCTTACAGAGGAGGCTTTTTTTCTCGGTGCCGACGAATATCTCAAGATGGCCCGGGAGGCCACCCGCTTGCCCGTGCTGCGCAAGGACTTCATTGTTGACCCCTATCAGGTCTACGAATCCTATGTGCTCGGTGCCGATTGTATTCTGCTGATCGTCGCCGCACTTGAGCAGCCCTTGATGGAGGAGTTGCACGGCATTGCTGTGGAATTGGGCATGGACGTACTGGTTGAGGTGCACAATGAAGCGGAACTTGATCGGGGGCTATTGATTGAGAACCCCATGATCGGCATCAATAACCGCGATCTGAAAACATTTGAGACGACCCTGGAGACCACTTTTCAGTTGCTGGAAAAAATTCCTGACGACCGTATTGTGATCACGGAAAGCGGGATTGTCTCTATTGATGATATAGCTGCCATGCGAGGGCATAACGTCAATGCCTTTCTGATAGGTGAGACGTTTATGCGCGCCGGGGAGCCGGGCCTGAAATTGCTGGAAATGTTTAATTAGGGTCCAGCGCTGTCACCAGGGTTGTTTCTGGTGTTGCTCGACGCCTTCCGGAATCTGGTACCAGTCCTGTTTTTCACTTGTCCAGACATGCATAACGGGTTGGATCATGCGAGTGTCGGACAGGGTTCCCGGCTTCAGTTTGATAATGTCCGGTTGCGCCGGATTGAAATGATAGATGCGGTTGCCACAATTCGGGCAAAACGTTGCGCAATTTCGATTGCCGTTTTCCGCCAACCGCTCCCAGGCTCGCATCTCCCCATTAATCCTTAAATCGTCCCGGTTCACCATCGCCGTTATACTGAAGGCACTGGTGGAAAGCTTCTGGCATTCCCGGCAATGACAAATGATCACCTTGATGGGTGCTGCCAGCAGTTCATAGGTGACTTTTCCACACTGGCATGAGCCGGGAACTGGATAGCGGATATCAGTATTTTCCATTGGCTTTCCTTGTATCTGTTAAGGGAGGCTGGGGCTCTGTCAGCGCCAAGAGGTAACGAGCAGTGTTAGACCGGGGGAGCGCCAGGAAGTCCTCCGGTAAAATTTTTTTATACAACCAGCTAGCCGGTTTTAGCGGGTGCCAAACACGACCATGGTTTTTCCTTTCACCGACACCAATCCCTGGTCCTCAAGGGTTTTCAGTACCCGGCCAACCATTTCCCGGGAGCAGCCGACAATTCTTCCGATTTCCTGGCGAGTGATCTTGATCTGCATGCCATTGGGGTGGGTCATGGCATCGGGCTCCTTGCACAGATCCAGCAGTGTGCGTGCCACGCGACCGGTAACATCCAGAAATGCGAGATCGCCCACTTTACGGGTGGTATCGCGCAGGCGCTTGGCCAGTTGTACTCCGATGGCAAAGAGAAATTCCGGATGCTGCCTGGATAGCTCCTGAAACTTGCCGTAACTGATTTCACCGACTTCACACTCTGTTTTGGCACGAATCCAGGCACTTCGATCCGGCTGCTTGAACAGCCCCATTTCACCAAAAAAATCACCTTCATTGAGGTAGGCCACAATCATCTCGCGACCATCGTCGTCTTCAATCAGGACAGTGACAGAACCCTTGACGATGTAGGAGAGGGTATCCCCCTCATCACCGGCGTAGATGATGGTGCTTTTTGCTGGATATTTTCTGCGGTGGCAGTGAGCGAGGAACTCTTCCGCATTTGGCATGTGGGGTGTGATGGGTGCAGGAGCCAACTTGGTTTCCTCCTCATGATGAGGTTTTTCGAACAGAGCACCCATTATGGGCACAAACGCCTCGCTGTCCAAGTTAGAATTTATCATCACCCGTTGCTCCTCATTGCGAAACGCATGTGCGTCAAGTCAGGTAATTCTAGGGGTAAAGGCACATCAATTATGTTAGCCTTTTGGCACTTTTTGGATTGAGTATCGTCATGAAAGCAAAAGTCATCTGGGGTGGTGATGTAACATTCACCGCAGAAACGGAAACAGGTCATCAGATCGTAATGGATGGTCCGCCGGATCACGGCGGCACGAATCAGGGTGCCCGGCCCATGGAGATGGTCCTCTGTGGTATGGGGGGATGTTCATCGTTTGATGTGGTGCATATTCTCAAGAAGAGCCGTCAGGATGTGACGGGTTGTGTGGCAGAAATTGATGCGCAGCGTGCGGATGCCGTACCCGCTGTTTTCACCAGCATTCATATCCACTTCGTGGTCACCGGTCGGGGCCTGAAAGACAATCTGGTGAGTAATGCGGTAAAACTGTCCGCAGAGAAATACTGCTCCGCGTCTATCATGCTGACCAGGGGTGGCGTCGAAATCACCCACAGTTACGAAATCCATTCTGGCTGACAGCCGCCAAAGACTTCCCGCCTGTTGAATGAGCTCCCCGGTCCACCGGGCGGTGTCCCGTGCGCAAAAAAAAGGGCAGCGGTGCTGCCCAAGGGATTTTAAATAGGAGGGAGATAAAAGTATCAATGGATTGTTTGAGAAGCCAACCTTGTCTGACAAACAATGGGCTAACTATAGTTCGCGCCAGACCATGATTGAAATGTATTAAATTTATCTAGCTCATTCCCTGTGTTTATTTCTTCTGTGCATGCAAAAAAACAGGCAACTTGCGTTGCCTGAAAAAGATATAGAGGGAGTAAGAGAACTACACTTGAATGTCCTGATAATTCAATACTGGGAGTATTTCACTCATCCGGCACATTCACGGGACTTCGGGTTCAGCGACACCAGATAACCGGTGAGGGGGTGTCGCTTGGTGGAAACCACGCCTTGGCCCCGCTTGGTACAGTCTCAATATAGCCATTGGCTAACCATGACTCAAATGTATTAAGATAATATCATTCATAATCTATAGGAATGTTTTTGTGGATACCAAAATTCTGTCCCGGGTTGACTTGAACTTGTTGGTGGCTCTGCAGGTGTTGCTGGAAGAGCGCAGTGTGACGAGGGCCGCGGAACGACTGTTCATTACCCAGCCGGCCATGAGTAAAACCCTTCAGCGTCTCAGGGACCTATTCGATGACCCCTTGTTTATCCGCAGTGGGCGAGGGCTGATTCCAACACCCAGAACCAATGAGTTGGCTGTTCACCTGCCGACACTCTTGGCCAGCGTGTCGGATTTGGTGGCCAGTGGCAAATTTGATTCACTTACCTATGAGGGAGAAATTTGCATTATGACGGCAGAGTTTATCGCGGTGCAGGTGGTGCCCACCCTCACCCAGAGAATAATCAGGGAAGCGCCGAGAATGTCACTGACGTTGACCAGCGAGGCGGAGGAGGAAGGTCGTGCGCTGGAAGATGGTGATCTGGATTTTGCCATCGAAATTTCTCGCCCCTACGGAAGTGAATATCATGTGACTCCGCTGGGTAGTTTCACGCCAGCGGTGTGGATGCGTGCCGAGCATCCGCTTGCCAAGAAGGACAAGTTGACCCTGGTGGAAATGCTTGAATACCCTTTTATTCAGTATTACCTGCTGCTGACGGGCCCGATCTCGGCCAATGCAGAGAGCCGGTTTGACCGGGAGTTGGCAAAACATGGTCTGAAACGGCAGAAAACCCTGGTCACCACACAGTTGATGACAGCCATGGATGCCCTGTGGCATACCGATTGCCTGATGATGGCCACCATGCACGACCTGAAAATCGAGAGTGAGTCATACGGTATTGTGCGTAAACCCTACCCGGAAGAACTGGAGTTTGATAATACCGTTCCGGTGGTATTGGTGCAGCATGTCAGGACCATCAAGTCGCCGGCTCACCAATGGGTCAAAGATCAGATTATTGGCATTGTTCAGGACATCAAGGAGCAGGCTCGACAGGCAGCCCGTGCCCGCTGATCAGATATGGTAGCTGGTTTTGGTCATGGCGCCGGAGATCAGCGTCATCAAACCCTTCACTGGTGACGGAAATTCCAGGCCGCCAGCCTCCTTCGCCACCGCCGCATGTTCGCCCTCATCTTCCAGCATTTTCTGCACAATGGCGCGGCTTTTGGTGTCGTTTTCCGGCAGTATTTCCAGATGATTTTGGAGGTGTTGGCAGACCTGCTGTTCGGTGGCTGACACAAAGCCGAGGCTGAGTTTGTCACTGACTAGACCGGTAGTGGCCCCGATGCCAAAAGACAGGCCATACCAGAGTGGATTCAGCAGGCTGGTGTGTCCACCCAACTGCTTGAGTCGGTCCTGGCACCAGGCCAGATGATCAATTTCCTCATCGGCAGCCTGCTCCATCTCAGTGCGAACCGAAGTGAGTTTTGCTGTCAGTGCCTGTCCCTGGTAAAGCGCCTGGGCACAGACCTCTCCTGTGTGGTTGACTCGCATCAGACCTATCGCGTGCCGCTTTTCACGCTCATCCAGCGTATGCTCCTCGACGCGTTTTCCCGGTGACAGGCGGGCCGGTGCCGGAGGCTCGGCTGCCAGGGTGCGCAGGGCACGGTCTACCTGAAGAAGAAGTCCATCGAGCTTGGTAAGCTGCCTTGTGCGCACGGTTTTGCCCTAAACTGTTGGTGGTGACAGGATTGTAGCAAAATCATCCGTCAACACACGAGGGTAATAGATGATAGGTCATCCAAAGCAATTTCTCGGTTACGGTATTTACTGTATCGACGCGCAATACGTGAGGCCGGGCCAGGCCTGTTGTTATCTGCTGGTGGACGACGGTGAGGTGGCGATTATTGAAACCGGTACCAGTCACACCGTGAGTGCTATCAGTGAGGCACTGGATTCATTGGGTCTGACGGCAGAGGCCGTTCGCTACGTGATTCCCACCCATGTGCACCTCGACCACGCCGGTGGTGCCGGATTGCTAATGCAGCGTTACCCAGATGCCCAGCTGGTTGTTCATCCCCGGGGCGCTCGTCATCTGGTGGATCCCACAAAACTGATAGCGGGTGTTATCGCCGTCTACGGGGAGTCGGCCTATCGGACACTGTATGGCGAGCTTATGGCTGTACCTGAAGAGCGCATTATCAGTGCCGAGGACGGGTTACGACTGAATCTGGGTGGGCGCACATTGGAGTTTCGCCATACGCCGGGACATGCCGAGCACCATTGTTGCGTTTGGGATAAGGTCAGTGGCGGCTGGTTTACCGGAGACACTTTCGGCCTCGCCTATCTGACCCCGGCGCTGGGGGGTGACCGGTTTATCATGCCCACCACGACACCTGTGCAGTTTGCGCCTGAGCGATTGCTCAGCTCGCTGGACTTGCTGATGAGCTATCGGCCCCGGCGGGTTTATCTCACCCACTATAGCCAGCTGGATGAACCTGAAAATTACGTGATGTTGTTGCGCGAGCAAATAAACGCCTGGTGTGACATGGCGCTGTCCCTGGAGGCTGGGCCGCAGCGGGAGAGCACGATTTACAAACGTATAACAGAGCTCACACTGACACGGATAAAGGCTCGCTGGCCGGATGCCGACATGGCGCTGATTGAGCAGGATCTTGAAATGGATCTTGAACTGAACGCCCAGGGCCTTGAGGTCTGGTTGCAGCGTCAGCAGCAGTAGCCAGGGCCTGTTCACACTAAATTTGGTTGCCTCTGTTGTGTGACTAAAAAACGTCAATCCAGGCGTGAGCAATGAATTTAGTGATTCTCACTGAGTGACGAGGGCCCTAACTCGGCTTGCTTTCAAACCTTCTCCCGTGCGATCGCCCGATAGCCAATATCGTGGCGAAAATAGACATTGTCCCAACAAATCTGTTCTGCCAGCTGGTAAGCCCGCTGCTGGGCTTCAGAGACCGTATTGCCCAGACCGACGGCGCAGAGCACTCGCCCGCCGTTGGTGGCAACCCGTCCATCAACCTCTCTGGTCCCCGCGTGAAAAACCTTGCTGTCTTCTGTGCCGGAAGCGGGAAGACCTGAGATGACATCACCCTTGCGGTAGTCATTTGGGTAGCCTCCCGCCGCCAATACGACACCCAGCGCGGCCCGCGGGTCCCAATCGACAGTGCAGTGGTGAAGCGTCTTGTCCAGTGCCGCAGTACAGAGTGCGACCAGGTCAGATTTTAGCCGCATCATGATCGGCTGGGTTTCCGGATCGCCGAAGCGGCAGTTGTACTCGATCACCTTGGGGGTGCCGTCGGGCATGATCATCAGTCCGGCATACAGGAAACCGGTGTAACGGTTACCCTCTGCCGCCATCCCCTGCACGGTGGGCTGAATCACCTCGGCCATGACGCGCTCGTGAACTTCGGGGGTCACCACCGGTGCCGGGGAGTAAGCTCCCATGCCGCCGGTATTCGGCCCCCGGTCGCCGTCATCCCGTGCCTTGTGATCCTGCGACGTCGCCATTGGCAGGATGTGCTCCCCGTCCACCATGACAATAAAGCTGGCTTCCTCGCCGGCCAGAAACTCTTCGATCACCACCCGATGGCCGGCGTCGCCGAAGGCGTTGCCGGCCAGCATATCGTGCACGGCGTTTTCGGCTTCCTCCAGGGTTGTGGCGACAATCACCCCTTTGCCCGCAGCCAGGCCATCGGCCTTGATGACAATGGGGGCCCCTTTCGCGCGCAGGTAGGCGAGCGCCGCTTCGATCTCAGTGAAATTCTGGTATTCCGCAGTGGGGATGTTGTGGCGCGCCAGGAAGTCCTTGGTAAACGCCTTGGAACCTTCCAGCTGCGCTGCCCCTTTCGAGGGGCCGAAGGCCCGCAGACCACGACCGGCGAAAAAATCCACAATGCCATCCACCAGTGGCTGTTCCGGGCCGACGATGGTCAGGGCGATATTATTCTGCTGGGCAAAATCTGCCAGTGCTGCAAAGTCGTTGACATCGATAGCGACGTTCCGGACACCCGGTTCCAGCGCTGTGCCCGCATTGCCAGGTGCCACAAAAACCCTTTCCACGCCCTGGCCCTGGGCTGCTTTCCACGCCAGTGCGTGTTCCCGTCCGCCGGAGCCGATCACCAGAATATTCATGCGTAATTCTCTTGCCTTAAATGACAGCGGCGGTTGTGTTGGCAGGGCACAAGCGCCACAAAATCAACGTGATGGGGGCTACGTTGTCGTGCATTATCAGTGACGAAAGTGCCGCATACCCGTAAATACCATGGCCATGCCGTGTTCGTTGGCGGCGGCGATGACTTCCTCGTCGCGGATCGAGCCCCCGGGCTGGATTACGCAACTGATGCCCACTGTGGCGGCGTTATCAATACCATCCCGGAACGGGAAGAAGGCGTCGGAGGCCATGACTGCGCCCTTCACTTCCAGTCCCGCGTGCTCCGCCTTGATGGCGGCGATACGGGCAGAGTTGATGCGGCTCATCTGGCCCGCCCCGACACCGATAGTCTGGTTGTTTTTTGCGTAGACGATGGCGTTGGATTTCACCATTTTGGCTACCTTCCAGGCGAACAGCAGGTCTGCCAGCTCGTCATCCGTGGGTTTCCGGTCGGTGACCACTTTCAGGTCGGCGGCGGAGACCATGCCGTTATCTCGATCCTGTACCAGCAGGCCGCCATTGACCCGTTTGAAGTCAAAGTCCTGTGGGCGGGTTTTGCCCCACTGGCCACATGCCAGCAGGCGCACGTTTTTCTTGCTGCTGACCGCAGTCACTGCGGCGGGAGAGACGCTGGGGGCGATGATCACTTCCACGAACTGGCGCTCGCAGATAGCTTCGGCGGTGGCCGCATCCAGCTCGCGGTTGAAGGCGATGATGCCACCGAAAGCGGATTCCGGGTCAGTGGCAAAAGCCAGGTCATAAGCGGTCCCGATATCCACTGCCACGGCCACGCCGCAGGGATTGGCGTGCTTGACGATCACGCAGGCAGGCTGGTCGAATTGCTTGACGCACTCCAGGGCTGCGTCGGTGTCGGCGATATTGTTGTAGGACAGCTCCTTGCCCTGCAATTGACGTGCGGTGGCGACACTGGCCTCCGCCGGACTGGCTTCCACGTAAAAGGCCGCCTTCTGGTGTGGGTTTTCGCCGTAACGCATTTCCTGGATTTTCAGGAACTGGGTGTTAAAGGTGTCGGGGAAGTCGCGTTTCTCGTTGGCGCCCGGCAAAAAATTGAAAGGGCGGGCGCCAAAGTGGTTGGCGATCATGCCGTCGTAGGCGGCAGTGTGCTCAAAGGCTTTGACCATCAAGCTGTAGCGGGTGTCATAACTGAGTTGGCCGCCGTTGGCCTGCATTTCATCCAGCACTGCGCTGTAGTCGCCGGCATTGACCACAATGGCGACATCCTTGTGGTTTTTGGCGGCGGAGCGAACCATGGTGGGACCGCCGATATCGATATTTTCAATGGCGGTTGGCAGGTCGCAGTTGGGATCGGCCACGGTGGTGGCGAAGGGGTAGAGGTTTACCACCACCATGTCGATGGGCAGGATGCCGTGTTCACCCATGACGCCGTCATCGGTGCCGCGACGACCGAGGATGCCCCCGTGCACTTTGGGATGAAGGGTTTTGACCCTGCCGTCCATCATTTCCGGGAATCCGGTGTAATCCGAGACTTCCCTGACACTGATGCCGTTCTCGTTGAGCAGGCGGTAGGTGCCGCCCGTAGAGAGGACCTCGACGCCCTGATTGCTAAGTGCTCTGGCAAATTCAACAATGCCTGTCTTGTCAGAGACGCTGATCAGGGCGCGGGAAACTTTACGCAAGTCGGTCATATGGTCCTCAGTATTGGTGTCTTATAGTAGGTTGTATTGTTTGAGTTTTTTTCGCAGTGTGCCGCGGTTCAGGCCAAGCATTTCTGCCGCCTTGCTCTGGTTGTTGCGGGTATAGCTGAGCACCGCTTCAAGCAGGGGTTCCTCCACCTCCGTGAGTACCAACTGGTACAGGTCATTGGTCGGCTGTCCGTCCAGATGCAGGAAATATTGTTGCAGTGCGGTTTCCACACAGAGGCGCAGGGATTTGTGATGGTGTGTGGTATCCGATGGTTCGGCACTTACCTCAGCCTGGATCGTGAATGTATCAATGGCGCTCATGCGGCTTGGTCCCAATTGTTTTGTCCTGCCAGGTAGGTGTGCAGGCGGTCTATTTGTTCGTTATGGTTGTCCAGCTGGTTGAAAGACCGGCGAAAGGTGTCACCGCCGGGCAGGCGCTCAACGTACCAGCCCACATGCTTGCGGGCAATCCGGATACCTGAATATTCCCCGTAGTGCGCATGTATGGCGCGAATATGGCCAACCACCTGGACAGCGAATTCCTGCCCGTGGAGGGGTCTCGGTAGCGAGCCGTATTCCAGATAGTGATTGATCTCACGAAATAGCCATGGGTTGCCCTGGGCGGCGCGGCCAATCATCACGGCGGCTGCACCGGTGTGGTCGAGCACGGCTTTGGCATCCTCCGCAGAACGGATATCACCGTTGGCGAATACCGGGATATCCACTGATTGCACCACCTCCGCGATTGTGTCGTATTCAGCGTGGCCGTTGAAGCGACAGGCGCGGGTGCGTCCGTGGACAGCGAGCGCCTGGATGCCGCAATTCTCGGCAATTCTGGCGATGTTGAGCGCGTTGCGATTTTGGCTGTCCCAGCCGGTGCGGATTTTCAGTGTGACGGGAATGTCGACGGCCCCGACCACGGCATAGAGAATAGCTGCCACCAATTTCTCATCCTGGAGCAATGCCGACCCGGCTGCCCGTTTGCAGACTTTTTTGGCGGGGCAACCCATATTGATATCGATGATCTCGGCACCGAGCTCCCTGTTTTGTCGGGCGGCATCTGCCATGAGGGTCGGGATGCTGCCGGCAATCTGTACGGATCTGGGCGAGAGCTCATCCTTGTGGACCAGCCGCTGCTGACTCTTCCGGGTGTGCCAAAGGCGGGTATCGGAGGTGATCATCTCGGACACGGCCATGCCTGCACCCTGTGCTCGACAGAGCCGGCGAAATGGCAAATCCGTCACGCCGGCCATGGGTGCCAGTATGGTTCGTGATGCCAGCGCATGATGACCAATCTTCACCAAGTTGGGTTGCCTCAATCTAAGCTCGGAAAAAACGGGGTGTTGATGATACCCGCTCTTGGCCGGCGGAATAAAGATTATTTGGGAATGAATAGCAGATAGCTGACGGCGTCTTGTCCGGGGTCAACCAGCTCCAGCCTAAGTCTAACCGGCTGTCTGGCGGGCATCATGGTCATGTCGGCCAGGTCACCGTGCAGGTATTCCTTGGGCTGAAAAAGCCGCTGGGCAAGGATTTCCCCCTGCAGGTTTTCGAACCTTAGCACCAGCGCCGGGAAGGGTTGTGCAAAACTGGCCTCATTGACCAGGACGGCATCTACGCTCAGGGCATCGGGTATTTCCGGGTGGCTGTAGACCATTAACTGATCGCTGCTGATTTTGTTCAGGTCCTGCAGGGGTGACAGTTTACAACCCGCCACCTCGCAATAGCGGCCTATCCATTGCTGGTGGTTCGGGTCCGCGCCAATCACATCGGCGAAAAAATACAGGTACTGTGCCGCCAGCAGGGCAACAGCCAACAGGGAAAGTGACAGCCACAGCCAGGTTTTTTGCCGGGGTTTGGCGGGGGGGTAAAAAATGGTGGTCTCGCTCTGCTGATGCGCCGGGTCGCCCTCTGCCAACTCCTGTGGCGAGCTTTCACGCTCTGTTGGTGAGTCATCTTCGGGCCGCTGAGTAGAGTCGGCTGTTGCAGGGTCGGGCCAGTGAATATCGATTTGTTCTGGAAGTCTTGCCTCGGTGACCGTTTCAGCTTCAGGCTCATCCTGTTCCTGTTCCTGTTCCTGTTCCTGTTCCTGTTCCTGTTCCTGTTCCTGTTCCTGTTCCTGTTCCTGTTCCTGTTCCTGTTCCTGTTCCTGTTCCTGTTCTATAGGGTTGCTGGCGTCATGGTTCTGATCGGGGGTTGCGTGATTGGTATGCCTATCAGCTTGGGACGCGTCGACGAGGTTCTCACGCGCGTCAAACACCATCAGGCAGGCGCCGCACCGAACCAGTCCATTGGCCGCCTGAAGGTGGGCCGGCATTGCCCGGAAAGAAAGTGAGCAACTGGGGCAGCGGGTGATGATCTCATTCATGGTTTGTTGCCGGAAAATCGCCTGTGTCAGGCCGCTAGTTTAGCGGTCAGACTCAACGCTTGATAGCGGTGAGTCTGACCCATTGTTCCCGGCTGGCAGGGGGGGCGAAATCAAACCAGGGCGCATAGGCAGACATGACTTCGTCGGCCTGGGTATCAATGATGCCGGAGAGGCAGAGGGCCCCACCGGGCAGGGTTAGTGCGTTCAGTTTCGGCGCCAGCGATACGAGTGGCCCCGCCAGGATGTTGGCGATGACCAGATCAGTGGCGACCTGTGGTGCCTGCTCCGGCAGGTAGGTCAGCACCTTTTTTGGCGCCAGCTTATTGCGCAGGGCGTTGTCTGCGGTCGCCAGCAGTGCCTGATGGTCGATATCAATGCAGTTGGCCGAATCTGCGCCGAGCAACAGAGCGGCAATGGCCAGAATGCCGGAGCCGCAGCCGTAATCGGTAACGGTTTTCCCGGCCAGCTCAATGCCATCGAGCCATTGCAGGCAGAGAAAGGTGGTCGGGTGTGTGCCGGTGCCAAAAGCGAGACCTGGGTCCAGCAGCATATTGATTGATGAGGGTTCCGGTGGTGCGAGCCAGCTCGGGCAAATCCACAGGCGTTTGCCGCAGCGAATGGGTTGGTAGTGTTGCATCCACTCCCGCTCCCAATCGCGATCTTCCAGTGGTGACCAGCGGTAATCTGGCAGTTGGCCGCCCAGCTGCTCTGTCAGTTGATGGGTCACCCGCTCAGTGGATATTTCAGCATCGAACAGGCCGGTAATCCGGGTTTGCTGCCACAGGGGGGTTTCTCCCAGGGCGGGTTCCAGGATGGGTTGGTCAGCATTGTCTTCAAAGGTAACTGAGGCGGCACCGCTATTCAGCAGGGCATCTTCAATGGTTTCGGCAGATTGGCGCGAACTGTTAATAATCAATTGTAGCCAGGGCATATGACCTCTGTGGAACAAAAAGCCCCGGTATACGGGGCCTGGTTAAGCTGGCTGAAAGCTCAGTGATATTCCTGGGGTTATTCTAGAGATTGAGCTTTTTTTCCAGATAGTGAATATTCACTCCGCCCTTGCGAAAGTTGGCATCACAGACCAGATCCCGCTGCAGGGGAATGTTGGTTTTGATCCCCTCGATATGCAGCTCGTCGAGTGCGTTGGCCATGCGTGACAGGGCCGCTTCCCGGGTCTGGCCGTAGGTGATGATCTTGCCGACCAGCGAGTCGTAATAGGGTGGAACGGTGTAGCCCGCGTAGATGTGGGAGTCAACGCGCACCCCGTTACCGCCGGGTGGGTGGTAGGCAGTAATTTTGCCGGGACTGGGCATGAAGGTAACGGGATCTTCTGCGTTGATGCGACATTCGAAGGAATGCCCGCGAAAAATGATATCGTCCTGGCGAAGGCTGAGTTTTTCGCCACTGGCGATCAGCAGTTGCTGTTTGACGATATCGACCCCAGTAATCATTTCGGTGACCGGGTGCTCCACTTGAACCCGGGTGTTCATCTCGATAAAGAAGAACTGCCCGTTCTCGTAGAGAAACTCGAATGTGCCCGCCCCCCGGTAGCCAATTTTTACACAGGCGTTGACGCAGGCTTCCAGCACTTGCTGGCGCGCGTCATCGGGAATGCCCGGTGCCGGGGCTTCTTCAAGTACTTTCTGGTGACGCCGCTGCAGTGAGCAGTCGCGATCACCGAGGTGAATGGCGTTGCCCTGGCCATCGGAAAGTACCTGGACCTCCACGTGCCGGGGGTTTTCCAGGAATTTTTCCATGTAAACCGTTTCATCGCCAAAGGCAGATTTTGCCTCTGATCGGGTCACCTGAATAGCTTTCAGCAGTTCGCTTTCTTCGCGCACCACGCGCATGCCTCGACCACCGCCCCCTGCTGCCGCTTTGATGATCACCGGGTAGCCCACTTCCAGGCCAACAGCGCGGCTGCGGTCTTCATCATCGGTCAGGGGGCCATTTGAACCCGGCACAGTGGGCACGCCCGCCTTGCGCATGGCGTCAATGGCCGCGACCTTGTCGCCCATCATGCGGATCACGCCGGCGGTGGGACCGATAAAGATAAAGCCGCTTTTTTCTACCTGCTCGGCAAAGTCAGCATTTTCAGCCAGAAAGCCGTAGCCGGGGTGAACCGCATCGGCATTGGTGATTTCCATTGCGCTGATGATGGCGGGAACATTCAGGTAACTCTGGCTGGAGGGGTTCGGTCCGATGCAGACTGTTTCGTCGGCCAGCAGCACATGTTTCAGGTTGACGTCGGTCTTGGAGTGGGCGGCCACGGTTTTAATGCCGAGTTCCTTGCAAGCGCGCAGAATGCGCAGTGCAATTTCGCCCCGATTGGCAATAAGCACTTTTTTCAGCATTGCTGATGCTCCTGTGGGCTACGGCTCAAATAATCATGACCAGGGGTTGATCGAATTCAACGGGCTC
>JGI24661J20069_1000029_pt1 | contig 95118 bp, 104 predicted proteins | sample MalvirmetaMSP144_FD_20069 | JGI IMG/M metagenome (IMG submission 20069) | reverse complement strand
CGCCGCCGACAGCATCACCCCGGGCATCCTCAAATCGCCAAGGTACAACTCCTTCGCCAGCGCAAATACGCCCACCAGAATCGCAACGTCGAATAATGACAGAAACACATAGGCGCCAAAACGATACCTTTCCAGCGAGGGGGCCAGGCCGCCGGGCGGGGGGAGGAGCGCTGGCCCTGATCGGATCAGTTCCTGAGCCCCTACATCTTTTGGGGTGGCCGAACTGGCACCAGCGACGAAGCCGCTCGCGCCCTCGCGGCGCGGCAGGTCACCAACCGACTTCTTGTAGAAAGAAGTGCTGACGTTCAAAAATCCATCCTAGAGCTCGCAACCGACAGGATTCGGCCAGTGAGCATTTTCGCTCATGATGCAGCACCGTACAACCTACCCAGAATTGCCAATCTCCTCCTGGCGATGCAGGCGGATGGGAAACAATGAGCCGCATCCCTTGGAAAAAAGTAGTGTAATAAACAACTTGCGGGACATTCGTACCGATCCTGCAAGCCTGGGTAAGTTCTCTTGAGAATAGCTATTCCGGCCTCAGCACAGATCCGCATTGCCCTTCACTGTCCCTGAATGATGCACTTCACGGTAAACGAAACAGGTGGAAGCATCCTGGCAAACGCATTGTAATTAAGCACTTTTACCTAGTTGATCGTGCGACAAATCGGGTCAATTATGTCGCCATGCGAAAAGCATTGAAATCCTTGGCTCTGGCTTGGTGCTCGTCTGTCATGATGGCTATGTGGGCCGTCACGGCAATCATGCTCACCCCTGGTATGCTGCTGCTTTGGGGAACTGACAAAAAGGCGCCCGAATAGGGGCACAAGCCCGCGCGATCGTCAGCGACAATGGCACCGAACTGACCGGTATGGCGATCCTGCGCTGCTCGAAGGAGCGGAATGTCGAGTGGTACTATATCGCTCCGGGCAAGCCCTGCCAGAACGGGTTCATCGAGAGTTTCAGCGCACGGCTGCGCGACGAGTTCTTGAACGAGACGATCTTCACCATCCTCGCCGATGTTCGCCAGGCGATGGAAGCCTGGCGGCATGATTACAATCACTTACGGCCCCATTCGAGCCTCGGGAACGAACCCCCGGTCGAGATAGGGGCAGGCCCCAAACCTGGTTATTGCCATCACGCCCAGCGACAGGCATCAGACAGGCCCTAGGGTCTACGCGTAGCTGGTAGACAATTCGGGCCCAGACCTACCCCTATCAGAAATTCGTATCGACCTTTCGTATGATATTTTGCGCTAGACAAAACTTAGAGGGTTACGTGTTTTGTCAGATGCACTATCTGGATTCGGCTTCTGGTTTAGTAGAACAATCCTTACGGGGCTCGATCCTTGATTGATGAAAACGATAACGTACGTAGTGCCAAGAAACGGATAAACTACGCCCTCGCCGATGTCAGCGACGAGGAAGCATCGCGCAATCTCATTGACTTCCGCGCCATTGGCGTTGTCCTGATGCGCAGAAAGCTCGCGTTTGGCCTTGCGGTGCTTGGCGTCTTGGCTGCCGTAATTGCCATTTTTGCCTTTAGCGACAAACGCTATGACGCGATTTCGCTAGTAGGCCTTGAGCGAAAGCCTGAGCAGGTAGTCAACACGCCGGGCCAAGCGAATTCCAATCTGCCGATCGACATGCCGTCGGTCGATACTGAAGTGACGATATTGATGTCGCCGGCGGTGGTGCGCGCAGCGGTCGAACGCGGCAGGCTAAACGAGGATGACGAGTTCGTTTCAGCCGCGACCAATGGTGCTAAGTCAGCGCCGGTCTCGGTCGGCGAGGCAACAGATCACATTATCGCTAAGCTGACCGCGCAACGACAAGGCGCATCCTATGTTATCGAGACGGTTTACAGTTCGCGCGATCCGGAAATCGCAGCGCGCGTTACCAACGCTGTCGTTGATTCCTATATCAACCGTCAGGTGACCTCGGCCGAATTAGGCAGAAGCTCCGACATATCGCTTTTGGACAAACGGCTCGAAAGCCTGCGGGGCGACGTGCTGGAAGCCGAAAGCGCCGTGGCGCGCTACAGGGCATCAAACAGCCTCGTTACCATCGGCAACGAAGGCACCTCGGTGCAGGACGAGATCGGAAATCTCAACACTCAGCTTGCAGAGGCCAGGGCGGAACTTGCCGTTGCGCAGGGACAGGCGAGCGCAAACAATAATGAATCGGGCTCGATGGTCAGCAACTCAGATATTGTGAGAAGTCTGCGGCTCGATGCGGCACGACTTTCCACTGAGGCAGCGCGATTGGCAGAACGGTACGGGCCAAGCCATCCCGAACGCGTCGAAGTCGCTAGCCAGCTTGCTTCGGTCCGCGCAGAACTTGCCCGCGAGACTGCGCGCACCCAGCAGGGTATCGCCAATGACGTAGCCGTGGCCCGCAACAGAGTAAATGCGCTGCAGTCTGCCCTGAATCGCGCGCAAGGCCGACTGGTTGCTGGCAGCAATGCCTCGGTCCGCTTGAATGAGCTCGAGCGAATTGCCCAGAGTACACGCGACCTCTATCAGGTATTCCTCGATCGTTATCGCAGCGAAGTGGCAAGTTCCGGAACGGAGAAGAGCCGGGCCTATGTGATTTCAAGGGCCGCTATCCCGCAAATACCCTCATCGCCCAATCCAATCTTGTTTGGCCTGATCGCATTGCTTGCCTCAATCGCCATAGGCGGGGGCACGGTTTTCACGCTAGAAGCGCGCGAGAAAGGTGTCATGGTCCGCGAGGATGCGGAACGCCATTTTGGCGTACCCGTAATTGCCGCAATTCCTGATCTGTCGACGGTCAAGGATTTTCCCTTCAAGGGCGACGAGACAATCGATATCGCCAATTATGTTGTCGAACACGATGGTTCAGTCTTCAACGAGGCCTTCCGAGGCATTCGAACCACCCTCAAGGTCGGTCAGCCCAAACCGCTGGCAAAGACGGTAGTTATCACTTCTACGGCACCCGACGAGGGCAAGACGACCACCTCCATCTGCCTTGCGCGCACTTCAGCAATGGCCGGCTTGAAAACATTATTAATCGATGCCGACACGCGGCGAACAGCGGCAAGCAGAACCATGTCTGCATCGGTAGAACTTGGGCTACTCGACTTACTCGACGGCAGCGCCTCGCTCGACGATGTGCTGCTCCGGGATGAAGCCACTGGTATGTTTATCCTGCCCCAGAAGATTCGAGACACGCCGAATTTTGATGCTCTGCAAAGTACCCGCATGCAGGAATTGCTCGACCGGCTGAAAATGCGCTTTGATCTTATCGTAATCGATTCTGCGCCCGTGCTGCCGGTCGCGGAAACCAAGGCGCTGGCGGCCATGGCCGATGCCACGCTACTGGTTGTGCGCTGGCGACACACCCGTATCAAAAGTGTTCAGATGACGATCGAGCAATTGCATCGCGCTGATGCGAACGTGCTTGGGACGCTTATGACGCAGGTTAACTTGCACGCCAGATCGATGATTCGCGAAGACGAAGTCTATTACAGGCCATACTACCAGTCACACGCATAGCGTTTCCGATGATGGTGCGTGCAATATAACTGCGCGACCGCCTATGGATCACGATTAACACGGTTGCCATCACCTTCTAATGCGTAATATAAATATGCACTGAGTAAATGTGTTTATTGCGTGGTATTCCATGCCATAATTGCCCTTCAATGCGCGGATAAGCATTTCTTCCGATTACTGGCGCAAGTTCCCCAGATCTAATTCGCAAGGAGGTTTCGCACACTTGCGCAAAACCGGCAGAACAATATCTCTGATACTCGCGATTGGATCAGTGGGTCTCTCGCTGGCAGGTCAGTTTGGCCGTTTGGTGCCGGCCCTTGATCCTGCCAACGCACTAGCCCCTTTCGTCCTCGCACTATCGATCATCGTATGTATCGCAGGACTGCGCTATGGTCGGATTATCTTAGTAATGGGGGCGTTGGCGCTCCTCTGCAGCGCCGAGAGGGTCTTCTCTGCTCGGCCGAGCTCCGTTACAGGTGCTGTTGCGCCAACCGGGAGCGGCATAACCGTACTCTCTTTAAATGCCTGGCATTACCAAGAGCGTCCCGAGGAAACTGCGCGAGCGCTCGCAGCAAGTGGCGCCGACATCATTCTCCTGCAGGAAGCCGGAACGGTGCTGCAAGTTCAAGATGACCGGCTGAGAGATGCCTATCCGTTTCGGTCCGATTGCCCGGAAGACTGCGATCTTGCGATCCTTGCGCGACTCCCGGTCCGCGATTTTCGCTATCGCATGGAAGGCAGCGATGGGAAACTTGCCGGTCCGCGGATCGTATTCGCCGACATCGCTCCCGCCGCTGGCAGAAGGCCGATGACCGTCGCCTCGATCCATGTCGACCGCCTATCCCAAGGGGGCAGCAGCCGATCTGACTTAGCCGACCGTCTGGCGCAGATGTTCGAACACATGGGTAAAGACGATCTGGTGATCGGTGGGGATTTCAACATGACCCCTTACAGTTTTGCCTATTCAAGCGCCGCCCGGATCCTGAAACCGATACGACGGGTAAGCGCCGGCGACGCCAGCTTCCCTGAGCAAATCGGAGGGCACGGTGCCATTCCGGTATTTGCCATAGACCACATTTTCGCCTCACCGCGCTGGCATGCGGTGCCGATCGAGGCAGGGGCGGACTTTCATTCCGATCACGCGCCTGTCGCTGTTACCCTTTACGAACGCATTATTCTTTCCCCCTCATGATTGTATCAATGATGCACAGGGTCATTGAAGAAATGTGCCGGGCAGCCCGCAGTGGCCTAACCAATGGCAGAAGGTAGATAAATTCCCATGCTGCGCGCGCATCGACCCAAATGTCTTCTGGTAATCAACTCGCTTGCGGGTGGGGGGGCCGAACGCGTATTCACGACTCTAGTCGGTGATCTGGTTAATTTCAGGGATCGCTGCGATTTCACGGTGGCCCTGCTCGATAACGAAGATTCAGAAGCCTACAGCCTGCCTGACTGGATCGAAGTGCATCGTTTGGCCAGCGGCGCCAGCCTGTTTCGGAGCGTTAGCGGCCTTTGCAAGCTGGTCAGGACGATACGCCCGGATGTGTGCTTGTCCTTCCTCACCAGAGCCAATTGCGCAGCAATAATCGCATGCCGGTCATATGGCGGAAAGGCTATCATCAGCGAGCGGGTAAACACTACCGCCCATTTGTCGGGCGGCGTAAAATCGGTAGTCAACCGAGCGCTTGTGCGCCTGCTCTATCCTCGCGCCGCTGCCGTCGTCGCCGTTTCCCAGGGGGTAAAGGAAACGCTTTGCCAGGAATATGGCGTCTCCAGTGGACAGGTGACGGTAATCCCGAATCCCGTCGATGTGACTCGGATCGAAAAGCTTGCCAGCGAACCCGCACCGTTCGATATCGCAAATGGCGATTGGGCGACCATGGGTAGGCTGGTGCCCACGAAGAACTCAGCTTTAGCCGTTCGAGCCTTCGTTCGGTCGGAATCCGAGGGGCGGCTATTCATACTGGGCGACGGCCCGCTGCGGCAACAAATTGAGACGCTGGTAGATGAGCTCGGCGCTCGGGACAGGGTGGTAATCTGCGGATTCCATGCCAATCCTTATGCCATTCTAGGTCGCTGCGCTGGCTATATCCTCCCCTCCAATGCGGAAGGATTCCCGAACGCCATGGTCGAGGCGATGGCGTTGGGTAAGCCTGTGGTCGCTACCGACTGCCCATCAGGTCCGGCAGAAATCCTGGAAGCACGGATTGTGTCGGCCGAACCGGCCTGTGGGCGGGGCGGCATGCTGGTGAAATGCGAAGATGAGGCGATGATGGCTACCGCGATCCAGGCATTGCAGGACAAGGTTCTGCGCGACCAGCTTGGCGAGCTTGCTCGCGAACGCGCCTTGGATTTTTCTGTCGAGCGCGCCACAAACGCCTTCTGGTCGATTATCCAGGCCGAGCTGGCGGTTCCGGACAGGAGGGTCGCAGCATGAACGTTGCAATAGTTGGCCTGCGAGGAATTCCCGGCATCCTCGGGGGAGTCGAAACCCATTGCGAAGAGGTGATGCCGCGCATAGCAAGTGCCAATCCCGACATGGCGGTGCAGGTCATCGGTCGTACGCCTTATGTTTCACAAGACATGCGCTACAAGGACGTCAGCGTGAGCTCCGTTTATGCTCCTGGTGGCAAGCACAGCGAAGCAATCGTCGCGACTTTTCTCTCTATTTTGAAAGCGGCGCGCGGTGGTTGTGACGTGCTGCATATTCATGCGATCGGCCCCGCCCTGCTGGCACCGGTGGCCCGGCTTTTTGGCCTACGCGTGCTGGTCACCCATCATGGCGAGGATTACCAGCGCGCGAAATGGAATCATTTGGCCAAAGGTGCCTTGCATATAGGCGAATGGCTGGGAGTGCATTTCGCGCATAAGGTGATCGCTGTATCCCCGTCGCTGAAGCGCAGGCTACATGACAGATTCCCACAACATGCGAACCGCATCGTCTATATTCCCAACGGCATGTCCGCGCTGCCCCACGATGTGGCCAGCGATCGGGTCGTGCTGGACGAATTCGGGCTAAGGAAGCGCGGGTTCATTCTGGTCGCAGCGCGGCTCGTACCGGAGAAGGGTATCGATTATCTGATCGCTGCCCATCGAGAGAGTGGAACCACCATGCCGCTGGTCATAGCTGGCGCGGCGATGCACGGATCGACTTACTCGAACGATTTGAAGAACCAGGCTGGGCCGAATGTGATCTTCACCGGAAACTTGCCTCGCACCAGGCTGGCCGCACTCTATGGCAATGCGGCGCTCTTCGTATTGCCTTCCTATCACGAGGGGCTGCCGATTGCCGCCCTCGAGGCACTGTCGTTAGGTGCACCAGTTCTGCTCAGCAATATCGCCGCCAACACGGATATCGGCCTGCCCGATAAGCATTACTTCCCAGTCGGCGATACCGAAGTTCTTGCAGAGCGGCTGAGTGCGACTAGCTTTGACGATCTGCAAATCGCATCATGGGATGGTGCTAGTCGATTCGATTGGGACCACATTGCAGGCCGGATCGCCGAGATTTACAGAGAGCTTCGCTAGTTTGCCGCCATTTGCGCGACACGAGTGTAAAGGATCGCCCGCATGAACGGCATCACAGCGCCAAGTCTACCCGGCGTTGCTCTGGGCCCCACCATTGCCGCCTATGCTATTTTGGTCGTTTTCCTGGCATTCCGCAGCCGTTCGGCTCCGAGCGCTTTCGTCCTGGTGGCGGTCGCGATCAGGCTGGCCATGTCCGCCGCGCCGGCAATCTCGTTTTCACCATCCGGCCTGGGACTCAGCTGGAACGCACTTGCATCATGTCTGGTGATCGGCGTCGGTGGGCTCGTCGTCCAGCGCAGCCCGATGTTATCCTGGACCCTACCTCCGGTCATCGCCCTTGCGATCGTCATCGGCGTCAGCGGGTTAGTCAATGACCGTCTGCCGGAAAGCGTCGAGGCGATATTAAAATATGGATACTTCGCCATTCTGGCCCTCACCGTGCACGATGCCTGCAAAGCCGATGGCTTCGGGCCATTTATGGGCAAAATTGCCATCATCCTGATGTTACCATTGGTACTTCAGGTCGAGAGTCTGGCACTCGGCGTAGTGAAGGGGGGCGAGGCCGATGGCTCGGCATCCTATATCGGGGGTTATAATCACGAAGCTAGTTTCTCGCTGCTTTTGATGGCAGCCTTGTTTGTGGTGGCGATTAATCGGCGCCTTTCAATAAGTATTCAATTGCTTATTGCGGCGCTGTGCGTTGGGGGCGTGCTGCTGGCCAATTACCGTACCGCGATAGGTGCGATGGTCCCAATGCTGATCGCGCTGATACTGACGAACGGCATGCGTAATGTTGTCAAGAACCAGCGGGTCTACGCTATTGCCCTCGCCAGCCTCGTGGTGCTGGGACTGGCGCCAATCATACTCTCCCTGTTTGCCGAGCGGTTTGAAACGCTTGTCATACTGCTGCAAAACCCAGGCTTGCCCTTCAAGGATCCGGGGGCCTTCACCTATGAAGACCGGCAAGTCATGTCAGGCCGTGCCTTCATCTGGGCGAGCTATCTTGATATTTGGGGGCAGGCACCCCCGCTTCAGAAATTCATCGGCTTCGGTGCGGATGCGTGGGAAGACCACTTCGCGCTCTACGCGCACAACACTTTGGTTTCGACATTGTTTGAATATGGGCTCGCGGGCATGTTGCTGATGCCGGTGCTGTGGGCATGGATGATCGTTATCGCCTGGCGTTGCGGCTCACCCATCAGCTGGATCTTACTTGCTTCCCACGCCGGATTCATCCTGCTCAACATGGCCACCATGCCGTTCTGGATGATCGAGGGCTTGGTATTCTATGGCCTGCTATGTGGCACCAGCCTGTTCATCTTCGATGCCAGGCAGCGAAGGAATTCCGCCCCGGCCCGGCAGCCCATGCATGACAGACCGCGGTCCATCGGAAGCCGGGAAGTCGGCAATCAGCTCGGGCCAGAGGATGCAACTGCTGGCCATTAGAACGCCAACCCCCACGCTCGCTGGTTATCTTTGACAGGCAGTATAGTTCACATGCAAAAATTCAGCTTCGCGCAAATGAAGGCTTACCTCGCCGCCGATCTATACCGATACGAAGCGAATGTTTCCGCCAAGGCCTTTCTCAAACACTTTCTATTCACGCCGGGATTTAATTACACTGTCTGGCTTCGCGCAAGCGTGTGGAGCAAGTCGGGCGGCATCAGCAAACTGCTCTATCCATTCTTGAAGTGGCGGCTGCTCCATTCGCGCTATAAATACGGGATCGCGATCGCCGAAGGTACCGTAATCGGCCCTGGTATATTCATCAATCGCTTCGGCGGGATCTATGTCCATCACTATGTTGTAATCGGCTGCAATTCCAACATCACGCATGGGACCATGCTGGGTTACATGAACCGGGGCGCCCGGCAAGGTTCGCCCGTCATCGGGGACGAGGTATTCTTCGGATCCGGCGCCAAGGTGATTGGCAATATTCATGTCGGCAATGGCGCGGCCATCGGTGTGAATGCAGTAGTCACAAAGGACGTGCCTGAATACGGCGTGGCCGTCGGGCTCCCGGCCAAAGTGATCAGCACCGACGGGTCGGATGGCTACATCAACCGGAAGGCAAGCCCTGAAATGATAGCGCGCACCGGCTGGTCATCCCCTCGCGCGAAGATGGAACAGCAGGCTGGCACCGAGCATCGCGATATAACGCCAGTCTGATGGCGCGGACCATCGCAGTGAATGCAGGAAATGTAGCGGTACAGGCTGCTTTCGGCCAAGGCTGTAGCGAATATAAAGGCCGATCTCCTGGCTCTTGAGGCGGCGCAATAGGGCAGCGTCGACTCTCCCCTCATCCAGAAGCTTGTCTATTGTCTCTGTGATGGCAGGCAGGCGCGTATGTTCAGCCGAATTTGAGACTCGGTTGACGGTATCTTGATAGAACGAAGCCGTTGGCTGCGTACAAAACCGGCTTTGCGTGGCAGCCACGATGCGCAGCCACATGTCCTTGTCGCCGCCACGGGTGATGCCCTTTTCACGAAAAGGCCCCACATCATTCAACACATCGCGGCGTACGCAGATCGCACCGGTCCAAAGTGGACATCGACGCGACGCTAACCACGCGGCTATGACATCGTCGGCGGAAAGATCGCGGTTTGCGAGCATTTCGGCCTGTCGCTCGGTCGGAAAGATCCGACCATCGGGAAGAATTCGATGCGCGGTAAAAACGCATCCGATGTCCGCATTTGTCTGGGCAGCCATTTGCGCCAAATGGTCGGGCTCCCACTTGTCGTCTGCGTCAAGAAAAGCAATCCAGTCACCTGCGGCCGCCGCGATGCCGGCATTGCGCGCAGCATACCCCCCTGGCCCAGGCGTATCGCGCGCAATCAGTTGAATGCGCCTGTCGCCAAGAGCGAGCACCTGTTCCGGTCCACCATCCTCAGACGCATCATCAATAACAATAATCTCGAAGGCGGGGTGGGACTGTTCCAGCACGCTGTGCACCGCGCGCAACACGTGTGGCCCCTTATTATGCAGAGGGATAACCACGGTGAAACGCGTTCCAGCCAGGCTGTCGGCGTCAGTCAAAACCAGCCTGCCTTGGCGCAGCTAACTGGCGCTTTCTGTCCCGGCGCTCCATTATTTTTTTTCGTAGTTTCTGGCTCACCGGCATGGGCAAAAGCCGCATCGCCTGAACCCGCATATAAAACCCCATTCCGCCGCCTTTACTAAGGCCACGGACCATATCACTATTGATTGTGTCGCCGTCCTTCCACGCCTTCAAAACGTATTGATAGATTTCGCGATTGGCGATCTTCTGAAGTTTCTCGGCAATCGCGGGCGGCTCAGACTTTAGCCTGTCGTCAATCGTGTCCATCAAGCCAACGCGGAAGTCGAACTTCACGCTTCGAGTGACCATGTTGTCCGAATCCTTGTGATAAACGGCGGTCGGCTTGCCGCTGTAGGCACTCGGCCCCGCCAGCACGGTTCGCAGCCACAGGTCGCGATCCCCTCCGCGCCGCATCCGTCCGACCGGAAACATGCCGACATCAAGTATAGTCTGTCGACGGATCGCGACGGCCCCGGTCCAGAACGGGCACCCGCCCGCCAGCCACTTGTCCAGCATATCTGGCGTATCGAAGCAGCCTTGGGAGTATCCGGCGCGGGTGAACCAATCTTTCAGATTAAGTGTTTCGGTCATGATCTCATAGCCGCTGAACGCGCTCACCGCCCTGCCATCGGCCTTACCGATTGCGTCCGCCAGCCCTTCCAAATGATTGGGTGCCCAGCTGTCATCTGCATCGAGAAAAGCAATCCATTCGGATTGCGCGTATTCGATGCCCAGATTGCGCGCGGCGTACCCCCCTGGACCCGGCTCATCACGGCGCAGCGTGACGATAGGGGCGTCGATCTTCGCGATCTCAGCCATCGACCCATCTGTCGAGGCATCGTCGATGGCTATGATCTCATGCGCAGGGCAGGTTTGCGCCAGCGCCGACAGGACTGAGCGTGCGACATGCCGTTCCTTATTGTGAACGGGAATGACGACCGAGAATTGTACGTCGGACACCGAACCTCCTTAGATTTCCACGCCTGGCTAAATCATGCTGGCTTGGTTTTGGGATCTCTATTCTGCGGGCTTTCGAGGGAACTTCTTGCGATATTGCTGCACGGCCAATTCGATCACCTCCCTTATAGTGCCCCTTCCCGATGCCGTCAGGGCGACAGCACCCAGGTAGAGGGTGCAGGACGCACCTGCCATTGCCGTCAGAACCGCGATGCTGGGCAGGTTGAGCGCCAGCAACCCCTGACGCAACAGCAGCAGCGCGGCAAGCACCGCCAACGCCGCCGCGCCATAGGAGAGGCCCAGCCTCACGAGATCGCCGGTCCGAACCGGCCCCTTGCGGCCGACATACCACCAGACTGCAGGCATCCTTACCAGCAAGTCCGATATCGCATAGGCTGCGGCTACGCCCACGACCCCCCATGGCAATCCGGCGAAAAAGGCCATCACGCAGGTGATCGCGTTGACCACACCCCATTTGGCAAATTGGCCGGTACGGTTCTGGGTTATGAAAAGCCAACCGATGGTAGCTGTCAGTGGCTGATGCAGAGCCGCTACCGAAAGCCAGACAAAGATTTCCGACGCCGCACTCCATTGCGGACCAAGCAAGAAGGGGATCAGCTCGTAAGCGCTGGCAATGCAAAAGCACACGATCGGCATCGTTACGAGCAGCAATATGCGCAGTGCGCGCAAGTAGGCATGGCGATAGCGCGCCGGTTCGTCGACGAGGCGAGACAGGATCGGGATCATCACTCGGCCCGCCGGACCGTTGATCTGCTGCAAAGGCATCAGCATCAGCTTGTAGGCCCGATCATAATAGCCGAGCGGCCCGGCACCGATAAATCGCCCGATAACTACATTGTCGGCATTTCGCGCAAAGAAGTTGGCGAGGTTGAAGCTGGTCAGCCCGCCGCCGAAGCGCAGCATTTCGATGACGCGGCCCTTCTCTCCCGGCTTCGCTGGCATCCATCGCGTGGTTGTCCATGCTTGCAACAATTGCACCGCGCCGGTGACGACAGTGACAGTGGCAATGGCCATGGCACTGGGCGCGATCCAAGCATGTACGAGGCCCGCAACAACACCCACAGCAGCCGAAATTACTTCGATCCGGCCCAGTGTTCCATAGCGCAAATCGCGGGTCAGGATCGCTCGGTGGACGGAAGATGTGCCATTCATTGCAACGCCCAGCGCAATAAATTGGACCACCGGAATGACTGAGTCGTTACCGTAAAACGCGGCAACAAAAGGTGCCGCCAGCGCGATGATCGCGGCGATCGCGATAGATACTGCCAGGTTCAGATAAAACATCGCACTGAGCAGCGGCTTGCTGATATTGCGCGATGTAACGATTGCCTGGGTCAGACCCAGATCTTTAAAAAGATTGATGATCGCGATGACAGGCGATGTCATCGCATAAACACCGAAATCCTCGGGCGCGAGCAGCCGCGCAAGGACAATCGTGGAGCCGATTTGCACGAGGAATCGCAAGACTTGCGTGGCGATTGTGACGATCGCCCCGCCAGCCGCCTTCTGTTTGAGGCTCGCGCTGGGTAGTTGGTCTGTTATCGGAATGATCTCCCGCTTGTGCACTTAACGATCTGTAGCGATGTCAAACTCAACTTGGTCCAGAAACATAAACGCGATATCATCGCCAAACTTTCTGACCGAGGGAACTCAATGCAATACCGCTCCATAGCCGACCTTAGCCGGTCGATTGCGGTCGGCGCGTGGAATGTGCCAGGCGATGTAGACTTGATTGTAGGCATACCGCGCAGCGGGCTGCTCGCCGGATCGATTCTCGCCCTCCACCTTAACAAGCCGATCGTCGATTTCGATGCCTATCTCAATGGCACCGACCCCCGGATCGGACGAACCTCGAAACATACGCTGGACAGTAAGAACGATGGCAGCCGCAAGGTCCTGTTCGTCGACGATACCATCGACACCGGCAGTTCGATGGCCCGCGTGCGCGAGGAGGTCGCTGCAGCGCAACTTGGCGACAATGTGCTTTTTTGCGCGATCTACGGCACCCAGACACGGCACGAAGGTGTCGATATCGTCTTCGAGCGCGTGAACACCCCTCGCATGTTCGAATGGAACATGATGCGGCACAAGCGGATCAGCGATGCCTGTTTCGATATCGACGGCGTCTTGTGCCACGATCCCGATCCGACTGACAACGATGATGGAGCGCGTTACAAATCCTTCGTCTCGGGGGCGAGGGCGCTCTATATCCCGAAACTGCCTGTTGCCCATGTCGTCACCAGTCGGCTCGAACGCTATCGCCCTCAGACCGAGGCTTGGCTGAAACAGAATGGCATCGAATACGGTAGACTGTGGATGATCGACCTGCCCACGGCGGAAGAGCGGCGCAAGCTCAAGGCGCATGCCCCTTTCAAGGCCCGTGTCTATCGCGAATGCGGAGCGAGCCTGTTCATTGAAAGTGAGGACCGGCAGGCGGAGGAAATCTCCCGGCTGAGTGAGCGCCCCGTCCTCAGCATCGAAGGCCAGCGAATAGTCTGGCCCGAAAGCTCGGCGGCCAATCGGCGACATATCCGACGGGCCGGCTGGGCGCCTCCAAAACGAAGCTTCAAGAGCCGAGTCAAGCAAGCTGCGCTCCAGTTACTTCGGTATTTTCGAGGTCCAGGTGGCAGCCCGAAACCCATGCGGCAACCGGGCGGGCAATCGGTCTCACCGCCCAATGCTTGAATAGGTAAAGCCTGCCTTCGCCATCTCGTCCGGATTGTATATGTTCCGAAGATCGATGAGCACCGGCCCCTTCATCAGCGACTTGACACGGTCGAGGTCGAGCGCGCGAAAGGCATCCCACTCTGTCACAATAGCGATGGCATCGGCACCCTCGATGGCCTGATAGGGGCCATCCGTCATCTCTACCCATGGCATTAGCGGGGCTGCCATCTCCATGCCTTCGGGATCGTAGGCGGCGAGCGATACGCCCGCATCATTCAACGTTTGCGCGATGGCGATCGCAGGGCTGTCGCGCATGTCATCGGTGTCGGGCTTGAATGTCAGGCCCAGCAAGGCCACCCGTTTCCCGCGCGCTTGCTCTGCACCGCCCAATGCGTCGACGATCTTGCGGCCCATGGCGCGCTTGCGCTGTTCGTTAACCCTCACCACCGATTCAACGATCTGAACCGGGCTGTCGAAATCCTCGGCGGTCTTCAACAGCGCCAGCGTATCCTTGGGGAAGCACGAGCCGCCATAGCCGGGGCCAGCGTGAAGGAATTTCGCCCCGATGCGATTGTCGAGCCCGATACCGCGCGCCACGTCCTGGACATTGGCCCCCACCTTCTCGCACAGATCGGCCATTTCATTAATGAAGGTGATCTTGGTCGCCAGAAAGGCATTTGCAGCATATTTGGTGAGTTCGCTGGTGCGGCGATTGGTGAACATGATTGGCGAGCGGTTAAGGAACAGCGGACGATAGACTTCCGTCATGACCTCACGCCCGAAATCGTCCTCGGCCCCGACGACTATTCGGTCAGGCCGCTTGAAATCACCGATGGCCGCCCCTTCGCGCAGAAACTCCGGGTTGGAGACGACTGCGCAGGCGATCCCCTTGCCATGCTCACGAATAATCCGCTCCACCTCGTCGCCGGTGCCGACCGGCACGGTGGATTTGGTAACGATCACCGCAGGTTTCTCCACCGCCTCGGCCACTTCGCGGGCGACGGCATAGACGAAGGACAAGTCCGCATGGCCATCGCCTCGTCGCGAAGGCGTGCCGACTGCGATGAATATGGCACTCGCATCGCGGATTGAAGTGGCTAGCTCGGTCGAGAAAGTCAGTCGGCCTGCCTTCACGTTTGCCGCCACGAGTTCGGCAAGCCCCGGTTCGTAGATCGGCATGATCCCTTCGTTCAGCCGGTCGATCTTCGACTGATCCTTATCTATGCAGACGACTTCATGGCCAAAATCGGCGAAGCACGCGCCCGAAACCAGGCCGACATAACCTGACCCAACCATCGCAATTTTCATGGGACTTGCTCACTCCTTGATGGGATATCGTATCGCCCGTTTTACCAGCTAACTGGACGACAAGTTTTGCTGAAGCTGTCGGAACGCAACGAGCGCAAATTAAACCAGCCCGTCCGAATCAGAATCAAGCCTTCTTGTAATGCGCGAATGTGATCTTCTCGATGCCGCAATGATCAACGCGGCCTCAGTTCATCTTGAAGGAGAATCCTTTTGTCGTCGATATTTCATTCGGATGAGGGGTTAACCCTTCTTTGCCAGTGTGTGCCCTAAGAAGCTGCACTATTTTCTAACAGACCTCGATCGTTCAGAGATGGAGCTGGCCTTGCGTTCCTTGCCCGTAGATCAAATGCCTGCGGCTGCTGATCTGGTCCTCGTCGGGACCGGGTTCTCGACCAGTTTCTTTCTCGCACAGGTCTTGATGCGGGCACGCTCGGATCTCAAAATCGTGGTGCTCGAACGAGGCGCAAATTATAGCCACCAAGACAGAATAGACCGGCGGAACAAGCCCGAGTTTGACGCCGACTCTTATTATCGGAGTTCTGGCGATCCGGAAAAAAAGTGGCGCTTTTCGTTAGGCTTTGGCGGATCTTCGAACTGCTGGACTGGCAATACGCCGCGCATGTTGCCCGCAGATTTCGAGATGCAGACCCGCTTTGGGAAAGGGCGCGACTGGCCGATTTCCTATGACGATCTGGCACCCTATTATCTGAAAGCGGAAAAAATGATGCAGATCGCAGGAGCAAGGAACAGCCTCGCACCTGCAGAATCGCCGTTCCCGTTACCACCACACCGCCCCAGTCTGCCAGAGGTGTCGCTGGCGAAGGCATGGCCCGGCCAGTTCGGCCCCATGCCCTCCGCCCGGGCAAGCATTGCAACCGCGACGAGGCCACCATGCTGCGCCAATGGAGTGTGCAATCTGTGTCCGGTGCAGGCCAAATTCACAATCATGGGAGATCTATCTGCCCCCTATGATGATCCGCGGGTTAGTTGCATCTTCGGCTGCGAGGCTACCTCCGTCCTGACCACCGGCGGCGCGGCACGCGGTGTCAGCTGGAGGGGGCAGGACGGGCGGCAGGGCGAAATTGCCGCCGACCATATCGTGCTGGGCGCCAACGGAATGTTCAATGCGGCTATCTTGAGGCAATCGGGTGATCCCTCACCTCTTACAGGGCGCCGGCTGCACGAGCAGCTGGGCGTGACGGGGCGTGTCTATCTCGACGGTATGGATAGCTACCAGGGTTCGACCTATGTCACCGGCATAGGGTATCCGCTCTGGACCGACGAGGCCCGTCGCCGCACCAAGGGCGCCGCGCTGATCGAAACGCGCAGCGTCGGCCGCATGCGAACTGAACCGGGCCGATTGCGCCAGATTATGCCATTCCGGCTGGTAATTGAGGATCTGCCCGAAGCCAGCAATGAAGTGCGGGTCGAAGAAGGGCTTGGAACGGGCGAAAACCCACTCCCTATAGCGCACTTCGAAGGCATCGGAGGGTATGCGCGCAAGGCGTTGGACAGTGCCGAAGACGATCTGGCACGTTTTTTTGCGGCGCTGCCGGTTGAAGCGATCGAACTAGACAGACCGGCCCCGACCGAGAGCCATATCCAGGGCACCACAGTCATGGGCGACGATCCGGCAAGTTCGGTCACCGATCAGGACGGGCTGCACCATCGCTGGCGCGATTTGCGTATATTGGGCAGTTCGCTCTTTCCGACCGGCTCGCCAGCCAACCCCACGCTTACCCTCTCGGCGCACGCGCTGCGCGCCGCTGAACGAATGGGGCGAATATGAAGACAAGTCGCAGGGCTTTCGTGTTTGGCGCTATTGCCGCTGTCGGCACGACAGGGGCGATATCGCTCTACGCGCTCAACGTCAGTGCCGAAGACGCGGTGGCCAGTTTGGTGCGCAGCAGCTTTCCCGATGAAAACATCTCGAATGCCGACCTGGCAAAATTCGCGCGGATTATTGACGATCGGCGCGGCCCGTTCTCCCGCGGGCAGGTTCTGGCGATGGATAGCACCTTGTTGCGAGAGGCGACCGACAGGTTAACCGATAAAGATGTCCGGACCACCCCCGGCCGGATCATCGCCGATTTTGTGCGATCGAGCGACGTTCTCGATCCCGACCGGACAGGGCCGTGCAACTACTTCGCCTATGCTGACCCATATGAAGTCGGCTGCTCAAATCCCCTGCCTTACTATGCAGATGCACAGCTGGAATGGCCCGGGTCGGTGTACAACTGACCGCTTGCCGGCATCAATTCGTCGATTGGTCCAGTTTGGATTTGCTGCGTTCATGCATGCTATGCGAGGGCGGATCGTCAACTCTATGCCATTCTACGCCATGCGGACTGGAGCACATTTTGATCGACAGACGAACTTTTGCGACCGGCCTTATATGTGCTGCAGCAGGCAAAGCATTCCTGCCAACCGTTCACGCACAGGCCGCTGATTACGGTCGCATCCTGCCGCCCGCTCCGCCCAGGATTTCAACGCGCGTGAAGAAGGGCCATGGTGCGCAAGGCGCCTCGACAGGCAGGGCACTGTCCGTTTCCGATGCGTGGTGGACCGATATGTGGATTGGCATCAAGGCCAATGATATCAAGAACCTCGGCCCTGTCCGCTTCCGAGATGTCCGGCTCGAACGCTATGGCCCGATGATCGTGATGCGTGGCGCGCCTGAAATTATCCTAGACCGGATCGAGAGCATTGAAGGCAAGCCGTCGAGCTACGGTATGGGCCTGCTGCGCGCTACCGACCGCATCGGCAGGCTGCAAGCCAGCAACTTACGCTTCTCCGGCGCTCGCGAGATCGACAATGCTAACGACGCCTTCGCTGCCATCTGCCTGTGGGGCAAGGGAGAGGATGATGTCTGCACAGACTGGCAGATTACGAGGTTCGACTTCGCCAATGTGGTCATGAAACAGGGAAAGCGCTATCGCAATGCTGACGGCATTTCAGTCGAACGCGGACACGATGACGGACTAATCGAGCACGGCATGATTCGGAACGTTTCGGACGCCGGGATAGATTGCAAAGGCGCGAACTGCCGCATCAACCAGGTCGAAATTGCTGAAGCGCGCGAAAGTTTGAAATTGTGGGACAGCAGTATGCGTCATGGCCGAATTGTCAGCCGCTCACCGCGCTTCGCCCATATCATAATCGCGGGGAGTGGTCGGCCCGAGCCAATCGTAATCGACAGGCTGGAATGCCACGGCGATCCATCGCGACCTGTGGTCGCATTCGAAGGCGCGCCAAGAGATGTGGTGATTCGCACGCTGATTGCTCCTGAAGGCCAGAAACTGCACTCGATTGCTCAACGCTCGAAAGGGTCAACTTTGCGGGTTAATGGGCGCAGTGTCCTGTAACACTCTAAAGTTTTGATATTTAAGAACATATTCCGATATCGGATACTAACCCCAAATAGCTATCGCTTCATACCACACTATCTGTAAGAGCAGGTATGTTCTGAATTCCGCTGGCTTCAGGGGGCAATGCTATGCAGTTGCAACTTCGCACTTTCATCTATTGCGCCATAGTCCTGGTCATGCTTCTGGGGCTTATTGTCGCAGCATCCAATCTGCCGGTCCTTACCCATTGCCAGTACTACGGTGAATGCGGCTCAGCTGCCAATCTTCCTGAAGAGCAGCCAATAAGCACCGATCCAACCGGGTACTGATGATGTCCAGCAGCGCCGCTGCCCGCGGCGGTCCGGCTCGGTCTTTAACCGCCGACAATGATGCGATGGTTGCGTTCTGCGTCATGTGGGCGCTGGCGACCATCCTCAGCGTGGTTTCCCACTACGACAACCTGATGCTACGCACGGGGCTTAAATATGCCGCCGTCAACTATGCGACGCTGGGTGTTTGCGTCGCGCTGATCGTTCGTCACCGCGATCTAAGGCTGCTGTTTGCGCTGTCGGCTCTGATGGGGCTGCAATATATCGCGCGAATGCCGGTGGCTTCGAATAACCAGACCATCGCTTTCTTCATGAATACGGCCATTGTGCTGGTGTTAGGCGTTCAGTGGCTGCGTAGCCGTAGCTTCGATGGCAAGACGGTCGAAATTTACGAAAGCTTGAGGATCGTAGCGCGGCTCCTGCTGGCGGTGATGTATTTCTATGGCATCTTTCACAAGATCAATACCGGCTTCCTCGATCCAGAGGCAAGCTGTGCAACGGCGCTGTATCGCCCCTTGGTCCATGTGTTTGGGCTCGAGGACAATATTATCGGGCAGTATGGTGCAATTGCATCGACCTTCATCATAGAAGCCATAACGCTTGTCTGTCTTTTCTGGCGCCGTTTCTTCGCCTTTGGGCTGATTATCGGACTAGCGTTCCACTACATCATTCCGATCTCCGCCTATTCCTGGTACATGGATTTCTCGTGCCTGGTGTTTGCGCTCTACACATTGTCGATACCGGTAGAGGCGAGTCTGGCCTTCTATGCAAAGGCACGGGATTTGCTCCATCGCATCGCCTATCTACCGGCGACCGGCGCGGCAATCGCCGCAATCCTTGGCCTCTTGGCGGTCGGCTGGTTCACCGCCTCCTACGTACAGTCGATTGATCCGCAAGGCTTTAACACCACTGGCAGGATGCTCTGGCATTCAGCCTGGATAATCGTTTGGTCGGTGGTTGGCGGCCTGGCTATGGTTTGGCTGACCGGCGCTTCGCTTTCGATCTTGCCGTACCGCGCCGCACCGATCCCCAAGCATCCGAAGTGGATCTACGCTATTCCGCTCGTGCTGTTCGTTTCGTGCCTGTCGCCCTATTTGGGCCTAAAGACGGAAAGCTCGATCGCCATGTTCAGCAATCTCCACACCGAAGGCGGAGAGACAAACCATCTGTTATTTTCTCGTCCGCCGTACATCGCACCCTATCAATCGGAAGTCTTGATCATCACCGGATCGTCGCTGCCTTCGATCCAGCGCCTCGCCGATGCAGGTAAGGGCATGGTCCCGCTTGAGGTCGAGCGTCTATTGATGGGCAGGCCGAAACATTGGGTCAGCTATACGTTGAACGGCCAGAGCTATGATCAGGTAACCGCAGCGGATTGGGGCGCACCGCGCTACTCCGCACTGGAAAAGCAATTGCTGCTGTTCAAGGATGTGGAATTTTCCGACCCTCAGGTCTGCACCCACTAACTTCCTGCTCCGGGTCGGTCCCTCAGCAGAGTCCTTCCCCGTAGCATCAGGGTGATCCGGCGGCCCAACTTCATTGCAGGATAGAGCGTGCGGGTTAGTGCGGGAGAGGCAAATATCCTGGCATTGAGCCGATTTAGGGCCGTGGCTGAACTGGTCAGCGTCGCCAGCACATGAACGGCGTCGGCTCCGTGGTGCACCTGTTTTCCATTTACGAACACCATACCTTCATCGAGATCGATGCCCTTGTCCACCAGTGCGGCGACACGCGGATCGCCCGACCGTGCATCGACAAGTTCAACCGGACCCACAGCCTCCTGCAGGCGCAGGAAGGACACGTAGTTCTGGCAGAAAATGCATTCCCCATCATAAACGATTAGCGCTGGTGCGGACACGTTGCCTCCTTGAATGGCAACAAGGTAGCTTGTCATTCCAATAAGCGCAGGTGGTTACCTCGATCGAGACAATCCAGCCTATCTTATTGTATGCAAGTTACCTTTAGCAGACTTATCGGAACTTCGCCAGAATGGAGCATAGCGATGAGCAAGGTATCTTGCAGCGCTCATGCTCAAGTGATGCGAATCGAACAGCACGGGTTTGCCCTTCAACACTGCCGGGCAATTGCCGCCACTGCAGAGTAAGTCGGCAGGCCATAGTACAGTCGCACCGTCTTGCTCAAGCTTCGCAAGAAGGCGGATCGCGTCCTGATGCTCCGACTCGTACCCTTCCAACGACAGTTGCACGTTACCTCCTCGAAGCAATTGCCGCGGCAGATCTACGTGGTCATCATTTTCATGTGGTGTCGGCGCAAGAACATAGACCTTGTACCCGGCCGCGATCAGCTTTTTGACTGTAGCCCTCATATGCGCAACATTGCTGGGATACTTGTTCACCGGAGGGTAATAGGCCGCCATGAGAATGTTACGGGCCTGCTCTTGATCGAGGAGATAGTCGATGACTGCCTGGTTGTGCTGGGCGCAGTCAGGTGCCTGATCAAGGTTATTATAGATGCCCGGCGGGCAAGACGAATATGTCAATGACCGCACGACAAGACCTTCCTCGAACAGGGCATAGGCCATCTCGACGCCATGGCTGTCCGCCCAAAGAACCAATTGGGCAGGGCCGTCCCCCAGCACGCAAGCTGTTTCAGGCGGGGCAACGCCAGACAACGAGTGGCAGCGGTCGCGATGCGGGCTCACATCATCGCGCGCGGCGTCGAACGCCAACGTCTGGCGCGAAAATGTCCGGTCTCCCAAGTCGACAGAAAGCGCGAACGCGGCGACCGCCATCAAGGAAGTCGCCCCGATCCCTGCCCCCGCAAAGACCTGCCTGCGCGTCACTTTCGCCCGGTCGCGAAATGGGTTCTCGACGAAGCGCCATGACAGATAGCCTGCAAGGATCGAGGCCAGCACATAGGCGGTGGCGGTCCCGAACCCGAGCTCGCCGTGCCCCGCCTTTGTCCCGAACACGATGATTGGCCAATGCCACAGATAGAGCGAGTAAGAAATGAGGCCGATAAAAACGAATGGCTTCCAAGACAGAAGGCGGTCCACCGCTGTGTCCTGCCCGTAAGCGATCACCAGGGCTGCCCCCAGCACTGGCAGAATTGCAGCGTAGCCTGGGAACGCCATCTCGCTGTCGAACGTGAAAATTGCGGTGAGCACCATGACCAGACCTGCCAGAGCCGCCGCTGCCCGAATCCTGCTGCCCGGAGCGCTTTTCACGGTACCGCCTGGATAACAGCCCAGCGCGAGCAGCGAACCTGCCAGGAGTTCCCACGCGCGCATGGGGATCAAATAAAAGGCGGCATCGGGCGCAAACGGCGTCACGACCACGCATAGCGCCAGCGAGAGCGCTGCCATCATCGCGACAAGCAGTCCGCGATGGCGCGGCAAATATTTTAAGACGAAGAAAAGAATTATCGGGAATATGATATAGAATTGCTCTTCCACCCCCAAGGACCAGGTGTGTAGCAATGGCTTTTCTTCGGCGCTGTCGTCGAAATACCCCGCCTCGCGGTAGAATACAATATTTGCGACAAAGGCGATCGCGCCGATCACGCTCTTGCCAAAACTTCGTACTTCGCTTGGCAGGATGAAGAAATAGGCGGCGACAATGCTGGCGGCCAGCATTGCGAACAATGCGGGAAAGATCCGACGCAGGCGGCGTTCGTAAAAATTGGCGTAGCTGAACCGGCCACCCTCGAAATCGCGAACCAGAATGCCCGTGATCAGGAATCCGGATATGACGAAGAAGATGTCGACTCCGACAAATCCGCCGCTGAAGCCCGGAATGCCTGCGTGAAACAGGGTTATCGGCAGCACGGCAAGCGCGCGCAGCCCGTCGATGTCAGTCCTATGTTTCATGCTGGGAAGACACGACGATAGCAGGACCAGCTAACTCGGACAAAATTGGCTGGAGCCAGTCTTGGCCGGGACGGGGACAGCGGCAAAGATGCGGAATTTACGATGGTGGGCTAGCATCTACTGGATTGACAAAAACAACTGTCGTCGCCTGATATCACGTGCCATGATATCGCAGGTGCAGCAAGCCCATTGGCTACGTTATCAAGAGCACTTTCCTGCCCGCCTGTGCGTAACAAAATTTCGCCAATGCGCCGCATCGCGACGCCCTCAAAATGTTTGCGGCTGCAAATGAAAGTGAATCTTCTCAAACTTGATATAGGTGTGATTGAAATTTATCAGTTTACCGCGTGCTTCGGGCAAAAAATATGATTCGGCGATTTTGGAATCGGCAAGAAGATGTCAATCGCAAGCCCTGCTTGCCGCCTGGCACACGGATCTATGCCATTGGCGACCTGCATGGCGAGGCTGGCCTGATGGTCAAAATGATGGACCAGATTAACCGCGACATCGACCAAGGTGAGCCGGATAACGTAAAGCTGATTTTCCTGGGGGATCTTATCGACAGGGGAAAAAGCTCGAAGGTTTTACTCGACAGCTTCTTCAGGCTCCGAAACAAAAACATCATTGTCCTTAAGGGCAATCACGAAGCAGCCCTGGTTGATAGCTATCGCGGTAATGACGCAGCCTTCCGTTTCTGGCTGGAATTTGGAGGGATTGCGACCTTACTAAGCTACGACATTGATGCCGCGACAGATGAAGTTCCTGACCTCGCGAAGTTGCGCGATGAGATGCATCGTAAGTTTGATCCCGAGCTTATCGACTGGCTCGACGCCCTGCCGCTTTCATATTCTGAAGGAGACTATTTTTTCGTCCATGCCGGCATCCGGCCAGGTCGCGAACTGGCGAAACAGCTGGAGGAGGATATGCTATGGATACGCGAACCCTTCCTGAATTCGACGGATGACCACGGAAAGGTAATTGTACACGGCCACACAGTAAGCGACGAAGACGTGGTTCTCGGCGGAACCCGCATCGGACTCGATACAGGCGCTCATGAAAATGGTCGGTTGACCGCGCTCGGGCTGCAAGACTCCCTGCAATGGACCGTCTGTGTGGAAACGAGCTATCGAGATCAAACAGGCACTCTAGCTCAGAAGACGGGTTAGCCATGAAATGCTTGCATTTCAATGCATTCGAACCGGCAAAACGGACTGAGCGATTTTGCTCTGGACTTCTGACAAATCGCCAGCCGAAGGGACGCGCTGAATCCCTATTCCCCATCGGCCTGAAAGTGCCGACCGCACCGTTCATGGAATCAGTCCATCAGCAAGATCGAAATCCTGCGATTGCGAGGGTCGTTGGGGTCGTTCCTGACCAGCAATTCCCGGTCGGCAACGCCTTCTATGCGATGAATGCGCGTTGCCGGGATTCCATCTCTCATCAAGGTCTGCCTTGTGGCCTCGGCTCGTCCGGCAGAGAGAGCCCAGTTATTGCCCGCTCCGCTCTTCCACGGGACGGCGTCGGTATGCCCGCGGATTATCAGGCCGCCCGCTTGCGGGTCGATCGCTTGCGCGACCGCATCAAGCAATTGCGTTGCGTCGCTGGTAAGAAGGGTCGTACCGAGCTGGAACATGGAGAAATCGGCGTCGTCGACCAGGTCGATGCGAATCCCTTCGGTCGTGTCCACCAGCCGGACTTGTCGCGCCAATCGCTTCAGATCGCTGGATTTCGCCAGTTTCTCTTCCAGGCGAGACTTGATCTGCTCAATCGTCAGCTTGCGCGTCGCACCCTCGTTGATACCACCCGTCGTGTCGCGCGGAATCGTCAGGGAGCGAGTGCCCGTCTGGCCTGCCCGGTTCGGGTAATTATCGACGTCTGTGATTGAAGAGCCGCCAAGAAGGCCGTCCGATCCCGCACTTTCCTGGCGCATTTTGACTAAGGTTGGCGTGAAGTAATCGGCGATTCCCTTGCGCTGCTTTTCCTCGGTCGCGCCAAGCAACCACAGCAGCAGGAAGAAGGCCATCATCGCGGTGACGAAGTCGGCATAGGCAACTTTCCAGGCTCCGCCGTGATGGCCGGTCGCAGGAGCCGCGATCACCTTCTTCACGATTACCGGAGTAGGTAGCTCGTTCTTACCGCGTGGAGAGCTTGCCATTTCAACGGCCCCGAAGGCTGTCGAGCAGCTCGGTTAGACCAGGACGGAAATTATGTCCCAGACCCGACCGGGCCGATTCCACGACCAGCGGTTGCGGCCAACCATGCAGAGAGGAGATAATCACCTGCTTTACCGCGTGGAAGACCTGCTCGTCTTGTTCCACGATCTGTTTGAGCCTGGAAGCCAGCGGCCCCACGATCCCATATGCCAGCAAGACGCCGAGAAACGTTCCGACAAGCGCAGAGCCGATCATCCCGCCAAGTACTTCCGGGGGTTTGTCGATTGAGCCCATCGTCTTTACCACGCCCAGCACAGCCGCGACGATTCCCAGCGCCGGAAGAGCATCCGCCAGACCCTGCAACGCATGTTGCGGCTCATGCATTTCATTGAAATGCGTCTTCATAGCGTTGTCCATGACTTCTTCGACCGCGTGGGTTTCGAGATTCCCGGAGGATACGACGATCAGCATCAGCGTGTCGCAGATCAGATCCATGAGCGGCTTATTCGCAAGTAGTTTCGGGAATTCTGAGAATAATGGCGAGCTTCCGGGATCCTGTACATGCACCTCCAGGGCCACCGGACCTTCACTGCGCAAGATGCGCATGAGCCTGGTGGTCAGGATTATCGCATCGACGTGATCTTGCTTGGAATGCTTTGGCCCCTTGAAGACCTTCGCCAGGCCCCCCCCAATTGCCTTGATCTCGTGGAGAGAGTTGCCTGCAATAATCGCGCCCAGCGCGGCACCGCCGATAATCAGCATTTCGTGGGGCACTGCATGCATGACCGGACCCAGCGCACCCCCCGTCAGGGCGAAACCGCCAAACACCATGACAAGCAGGACGACGATTCCGATAATTGCGAACATGAGAAACCTCTGACTCTGAAGAAACGGCGCTGTTCAGCGGATCACGTCGAACAGCGAAAGGCTGGCCAGCTTGGCGAAACTCGCTTGACTGGCTTCCAGCACCGTCATGATTTCTTGCAATTCGGTGATGGCGGTGGCGACGTCGATGCTTCCCGCCACGGCCTGTTCGTCGGCGCGCATCTCGCCCTGCCGCACATGCCGGGCGACATTCAGGTCCACCCAGTTCATTCGCCCGCCGATAATTGTCTGCGTGGTGGTGATCTTTTCCAGACCGGTGCTCATGGCGTCAAGCGCATCGCGCGCGGCCGCGGCCGGATCCGGAGAGCCACCCGACATGGCCTGCGCCAGTCCGCTGATCACCGCGAACAAATCCGTCGGGACGCCGCCATGGCTGAAGTTCAGGAATTCCGGCCCGGTAACCCCGCGGGTGACAGTCTGCCCGTCGCCGAGAGGAAGTTCGCCGGACGTCACCGTTCCGACATAGACCGGATTGCCGGTCGCATCGTATTGGTAGGCTGTTCCGTTGACTTCCCCGCCGAACAAGGAATGGCCGGAACCGTCCTTTGAATTGGCCAGGGCAACGAGGTTGCTGCTGATATTGGCGAGTTGCTCGCCAATCGCCTGACGCTGTGCGTCGTTTAACGTGCCGGTCGCTGCCTGCGTCGACAGTTCCTGCGCCCGGATCAAGTTGTCGGCCATCTCCTGAATAGCGCTGTCGGCCAGCGTAAGGTCTGCCAATGCCCGGTCTGCATTGGCTGTGTTTACGGCGGCAAGATCATCCGCCCGGGCAAGCTCGCGCAGTCGTGACGCTGCAACCGGGTCATCAGAGGATTGATTGATGCGCTGCCCGCTTGAAACCTGCCCCTGCAGGAGTTCGGCACGCTTGCGCAGCGCCGACAGGTCCTGCGATGCACGCTCATAGAAGGCGCTTGTCGATAGGATCGTCATACTGGCTTCACCTTATGCTCAACAGGGTGTCGAAAATGTCGCTGGCGACCTGCATCGCCCGGCCTGATGCCTGAAACGCCTGCTGGAACCGGATCAGATTGACAGCCTCCTGATCGAGATCGACGCCCGCCTGGCTCTGCAGGGCATTACTCGCCGACGAGGCGATCGCATTGAGCGCATCCCGTGTGATCGCAAGCCCGGAGACCTTGCTCGACACACCGAAAATGACGGTGTTCATCTCTTCCGCCACCTTGTTGGCGGCGAGCGCGTTTCGGAGCGCTTCAAGATTGGCGGGGTCCCTGGAACCGGCGCCTGCACCGGACGGAGCAGTGGCAATTCCACCGGCAGAGGACAGTGTCACCGCAATATCATTCGCGCCGGTGCCGGAAAAGAATGCCTGCCCCGCAGTTCCGTCGAGCGCCGAACCGCCAGTCTGCACATTGTTCACGACCGTGATGACATTGGCGGCCACTGCATTCAGATCAGCGCGAAAATCGCGCAAATTGGCAAGCGCCAGCGCACGGCCGGCAAGATCGCCGCCCGCGAGCGTCACCGCAGTGGCACCGACAGCGAAGGTCAGCGTTCCGTCCGCCGCCGTCGTCGAGGTAAGCGACGACGCGGTGCCGCCCTGGACAAGTGGCACCGATCCGCCCGTTCCCAACCGCACCTCAACGGTCTGGTCCCGCGCGATCGTGACCGAGATATTGGCCCGCTCGCTGATCTTCTGCAACATCAGGTCACGCTGGTCGAGCAGCGCGGACTGATCGGAACTGCCGTTCTGTGCGCGGGCGAGGCGCAGGTTGATCTGCGCCAGCTCGCGAGCATAAAGATTGACCCCCTCGACACTCGCAGCCGCATCGAAATGCAGGCTATCGCTCACCGCGTCCAGCGATGCGGAAGCCACGTTGAAGCTGCGCGCCAATGTTTGCGCGTTTTCGAGCACAGATGCCCGCAAGGACAGGTTCGTCGGGTCGGCTGTGAGCCCTTCGAGCCCCGCCTCGAAATTGACAAGCGCCTCGTAGATGCGCGCGTTCTCGACCGAGGCTTGGATATTCTCCAGCCCGTTCAGCTCGGCATTGGCGCGCATGCTGTCGGCGGTCGTGCGGCGTAGTTCGGCCAGACGGAACAGATCCGCATTGCGCTCAACCCCGGCCAGCCTGACGCCCGAAAGCGATGTCGCGCCAGCTTGGCCCATCGGGCTGGGATAGGCCACTTCGGCGAGAAGGGCGGTCCGGCGCACATAACCATCGCTTGACGCATTGGCGATGTTCTGCGCCGTTACGTCCAGCGCTGCACGCGCCGCCCTTGCGCCGCTGGAGGCGATGGCAAGAAGATCGGAAGCCATCGCCTGTTACTTCGTCCCAGCTGCGCTTTGAGGGACAATCTGTGTCGCTAGCTGGGTCTCGATCATCGTCGCGAAGCCAAGCGATCCGCGCTCGGCCAGCAGGTCCGCAAACCTTTCGTCCATCATCTGGCGAAAGGTCTGCATCCCCTGCGATGCGAACAGCTCGTCTCCGAAGCCCGCCTGACGCGCGGCGGCCAGCATCTGGCGCGCGAAGATCGCCTCGAAGCCCTTGGCGACCTCGGCCAGGCCCTGGCGTTCGTCTGTCTGCGGGTTCAGGGTGAAGGTAGTTGCAACCTGCATCATATCACTATCATCTCGGCGTTGAGCGCACCGGCCTCCTTCAGGGATTCCAGTATCGCCACCAGATCAGACGGCGTGACGCCCAATAAGTTAAGGGCATCGACCAACTCGGCGAGCGAGGCGCCGGGCTGGAAGTTCGCGACGCGCGTCTCCCCTTGGTCGATCTCGATGGTGCTGGCCTCTTCGACCTGAGTGCGGCCCCGGCTGAACGGTTCAGGCTGGATTACCCTGGGGTCTTCATCGACGCGCACGACAAGCTGGCCGTGGCTTATCGCTGCGGGCGACAACCGGACCGCGCTGTTGATCACGACCGTGCCGGTACGGCTGTTGACGATGACCTTGGCTCTGCTCTCCGCAGGCTCGACCTCGATCATCTCGATCTGCGCCATGATGCTGGCCCGCGTGTCCGCCCCTGTCGGCAGGTAAAGGGCCAGGGTGACCCCGTCCTCGATCGAGGCCACGCCCGGAAACCGGCTGTTGATGGCATCGCGCACCCGGGTGCTGGTCAGGAAATCGGCTTCAAACAGGTTCCAGCGCAGGACCGCGGAACTGTCGAAATTCGTGACCACGGCGCGTTCGACGCTGGCACCGCCGGCGATCCGGCCTACGGTCGGCACATTGACGGTCAGGTTGGAGCCGTCCTTGCCGGTCACGCCGAGGCCGCCCACGGCAAGATTGCCCTGAGCCATGGCGTAAATCTGACCGTCGGCGCCGTAGAGCGGGCTGAGGATCAGCGCGCCACCGCGCAGGCTCTTGGCCTTGCCCATGGTCGATACGGTTACGTCGATCCGCTGGCCCGGCTTGGCAAAGGCAGGGAGTTCGGCCGTAATGATGACGGCCGCAGCATTTTTCAGCCCCGGACTCACACCCGGAGGCAACTGCAGCCCGAGCCGTCCCGACATCCCGCGCGCAGCCTGAGTCAGGTATTCCAGATTGTCGTCACCGCTGCCGTCCAGCCCGACCACGATGCCGTAGCCGGTCAGCTGGTTCGAGCGTACACCCTGGAACGCCCCGATGTCGCGAATGCGTTCCGCCTGGGCGGGGCCCGTCGCCGTACAGACGGCGCACAGAACGAGCAGAAAAATTTTCAAGCGGGACATTTCGCACCTCGACCTTAGAATGGGGTGATCATGTTGAAGAACCGGCTGAGCCACCCTTCGTGGCTGGCGCGCTGGATCGAACCGTTGCCGGCATAGATGATACGGGCGTCGGCCACGCGGCTGGAGAGAATGCGGCTATCCTCGTCGATATCCGACAGGCGCACGATGCCGGAGAACTGGATCCATTCTTCTCCCTGGCTGAGCGTCATGCGCTTCTCGCCACGCACGAGTGCTGTGCCGTTGGGGCGGACCTCGGCGATGGTCACGGTTAGCTGGCCGGACAGGGAATTCGACTGGTTTGCCTTGCCTTGCCCCTTGAAGGACGAATTGCCGGAAGCAGAAAGCGCATCGGGGCTGAGAATGCTGAACGGCCCGGTCGATGGCGGCGTCAGACTGAAGCCGCCATCGCGCGCCGTATTCGAACCCGCTGCTTTCGTCGTGCTGGTGGATTCCACCAGCATGACCGTCAGCGGATCGCCGACCGCCCGCGCGCGATTACCGGTGTACAGGGGCGCATAACCGGCATTCGCCTGGAAGATGCCACCATTCGCGCGATCAGCCGGCAGCGCAGCTGGTGGTGGAGGCAGCGCCGCGGCAAACTCGGCCGAAGGCTGCTCCCTCATGCACGCGGACGTCAGTGCGCCAAGCAAGGCAACGGAGGTGATGATGCTGAACTTGCTCATGTCATCACATCGTCTGGTTTGCGTTGCGCAGCATTTCGTCGACGGCGGAGATCATCTTGGAGTTGATCTCGTAGGCGCGCTGACACTCAATCATGTCGACCAGCTCTTCCACGACATTGACGTTCGACCCTTCGAGCATGCCCTGACGGATATTGCCCCGGCCCGATTCCCCTGCAGTGCCGATCAGCGGCGACCCGCTGGCCGCCGTTTCGAGCAGGAAGTTTTCGCCGCTCGCCTGCAATCCGGCAGGATTGGTGAAGGATGCGAGCTGCAGCTGGCCCAGTTCGCTAGGCTCCGCGCTGTCACTCGTCGTTGCCGATACGGTGCCATCGGCGGCAACCGAGATCGCCAGCACGCCTTCCGGCACGGAAATGGCTGGCTGCACCCGGTATCCCTGCGTCGTGACCAGTTCGCCTTCGGCCGACACGGTGAAGTTGCCCGCCCTGGTATAGGCTAACTGCCCGCCGGGCATTTCGACCTGGAAATACCCTTCGCCGTCGAGCGCCAGATCCAGCGCGTTTCCGGTATTGTTCAACGTCCCCTGAGAGACGATGCGGCTGGTCGACTGAACAGCCACACCCGTTCCCAGGTTAAGCCCCGTGGCATAGGCTGTTTCGGAACTGGACTGCTGCCCGGCCACGCGCATGTTCTGGTAGGCGAGCGTAGCGAAATTGGCCCGCTCGCGCTTGAAGCCTGTGGTCCCGACATTGGCCAGGTTGTTGGCGATGACACGCATCCGCGTATCTTGCGCCTCGAGGCCCGTCCGGGCCACTTGAAGAGCAGAATTTGGCATCGATCAATCTCCTTCCAGGATTGTTCAGATTCGCATCAGGTTCGCGCCGCCTTCATCCAGCTCCTTGGCTGTGGCGACGAGTTTGGTTCGCATTTCGAAGAGGCGCTGGGCCTCGACCATTTCGACAAGTATCTGGGTCATATCGACGTTCGACTGTTCAACCGCTCCGCTATGAACACGGCCCTCCTCATCCTGTGGGAGCACACCGCCGTCTCGAACCCGAAACAGACCATCCAGCCCCTTGGCGATGGAACTGCCCTCCCAGCTGACGAGCTTGATCCGGTCGACCGCTACGGGCGGTGCCTCGGGCGTTTCGCCGTCGGCCGTGAAGACCGTTCCATCCGGCCCTATGGTCACGAGGCCGCCAGGCGGCACCGTGATGGGACCATTGGCACCGATGACGGGCCGACCGTCGCCGTTCACGAGCGATCCACTGGCAGTGACCGAAAGGTCACCCCTGCGTGTATAGGATTCGGTCCCATCCTTTGCCTGGACGGCCAGCAGGCCATTGCCTGCGATCGCGATATCCAGATCGCGGCCTGTCTCGATGAATGACCCGGCCGACATATCCACCCCGTCAATGCCGGTGCGGACCATGGTCCGGCCATCCAGCGCGTTTGGACTGGCGACGCGCACCGGCGTCGAATGGAAGGTCTCTGCGCGAAACCCGATCGTCTGGGCATTCGCCAGATTGCTGGCGATCGCGCCCTGACGGGTCATGGAATCCTTCATGCCCGAAACGGCGGTGTAGATGAGCCGGTCCATCGCGATCAGGTCCGCAGGTTGATCACGGTTTGCGAGATCTGGCTTGCCGTATCGATCGCCTTGGCGTTGGCCTGAAAGTTGCGCTGTGCGGTGATCAGGGCCACCAGTTCCTCGGCGATATCGACGTTCGAACGCTCGAGCGATCCGGCGAAGAGCCCGCCAAACTTGCCTTCGCTGGGGTTGCCATATTCCGGTGTGCCGGACAGGCCGGTGGCCTGCCAGTTGGACGATCCGACCTGCTTCAGGCCGGTCGGCGAGACGAAAGTGGCGAGGCTGATCTTACCGACCACCTCGGTCGTACCATCGTCAAAAGAAGCCGAGACATTGCCATCCTCGCCAACCGCAACACCTGCGAAGCTGGCGCCAGCGGCATTGGTCGCCGGAAGCAGGATGTCTCCTGGCGTGGTTGCGGTCGGAATACCGGCGGCATCGACAGAAAAGCCCTGCAGCCGGTTGTCCGACCCGTCGGTGAGATAGCCGGATTCGTCGATGCTGAAACTGCCGTTGCGGGTGAAATAGGTCTCACCGGTCACGCCCGAACGGGTCGTGAAGAAGCCGAGACCGCCAATGGACACGTCCAGAGCCGACCCGGTCTGCTCGATAGGGCCGACGGAAAAGTTCTGGGTAATGCTTTCGACTGCGGAACCGACGCCCTGAATCATCTTCGGATTGGTGATCGCCGAGCCGGCCACCACATCGGCAAACTCGGTGCGGCTCTTCTTGAAGCCGGTGGTTTCCGCATTGGCGATATTATGGGCGATGACGCCCAGATCGACCTGGGCATTCTTCATTCCATTGAGAGACGTATAGAATGACATGGGTACTTTCCTTCCTTGTAAAAAATCGTCGAGCCATGCGGTTACAGGGCGGCTTGCGTCCCATCCGGTTCGGTTGGCTGAGTTTCGGCGGCCTTCATCTGCAGTTCGATCAGGGCGTCGAGCTTGCTAGCGATCGAGGACAGGGTGTCGCCCATGTCAGAAATCCCGGCGAGCGAGGAAAACTGCGCCATCTGGGCGAGCATCTCCTTGTTATCGACGGGGTCGAACGGATCCTGCTGCTGCATCTGCACGGTGAGCAGTTTGAAGAAATCGCCCTGCCCCAGGGAGGCAAAACCGCTTGAAGCGGTGCCTGCAGGCACGGGCGCATAGGGGCTGACAGAATTTACGGTCATTTTATCCTCATCGTTTCGAGCATGAGCTGTTTGGCGGTCTGCAGCGCCTCGACCATGTTTTGATACTGGCGGGCACTTTCGAGCATCTCGACCATCTCGGCATTTTCATCGACGGGCGCCTCGAACACATTGCCGTCCGCATCGGCCATCGGGTTGCCTGGATCGTAGCGTTTGACCGCGGAGACATCGCTGCGGATGACCGCGTTCACCCGAACGGTCGAAAGGCCGCTCGCCTGGTCAAGCTCCTCCGCGAAAACCGGGCGCATCGGACGATAGGCGCTGCTTTCACTGCCTGTGACGCTGCCCGCATTTGCGAGGTTGGACGCCGCAGCGTTCATCCGCACGAGCTGCGCGGACATGGCGCGCTGCGCGACGTCAAAGAGGCTCATGGTTCCGGACATGATCAATCGCCCTTCATTGCGCGCGTAAGCGTTTCGACACGGCCGCGGATGAATGAGAGGGTCGCGGAGTACGCCACGGCGTTTTCCGCAAAGGCAGTCTGCTCGGTTGCCATCTCCACCGTGTTGCCATCGAGACTGGGCAGGACCGGCATACGATAAAGTGTCGCGCCATTAACTGCCCGGTCGCTGTTGGCGCCGTCCAGGCGTGCGCGCAGGGCCGAAGAGAAATCGATGTCGCGGGCCTTGTATCCAGGCGTTCCGGCATTGGCGATGTTGGAAGCCAGCAGGCCCATGCGCTGCGAACGCAGTTCAAGAGCGGCACCATGAATTCCAAAGATACTATCGCTCATAACTCTCACTCCATGTGTACGACCAAAAGCAATGCAAACAGCGTGCCAAAAATAGAATATCGTTTGGTTTCCAATATTTAAGGGGATTTCCGGCCCTCTAGTCGACAGTCCACCGAATGCGCGCGGCGAGCAAGGCGGCAAATCCTTGCCGTAACGGCAAGTACTCGCCGCAAATCCGCGAAATTTTTACCGTCTCCCGCTGAATTTCTCGTCGGCCTGCCGTCCTTGATCGTGAAAGGACCTCCATGACCGAATATTTGAACCTGGTTGACGGCGCTTCAGCAGCGATAGTCCTGGGCGGAACGGCGTTGGCCACCCTGTTGCGTTGCGGCCCCGCAGATTGCTGGCTGGCCGTGAAGTGCCTGTTCGGAACGATGGGCGCGCGATTCGACGCCGATGAGGCCCGCACCGAACTGGCGTTGCAGATCCAGGCCATTCAGCGAGACGGAATCCTCCGGGCGGAACCGCATCACTTCGCCGATCCGGAGTTCAGCGAGATGGCCGACTCCCTATTCGCCAGTCGCTCGCTCGAGGCCTTGCCCTCGCAGCACCAGCGGCACATGGCGGACCGCCTCGATGCCAGCCGTGCTGCTGCGAAAGCCTTCCTGGCAGCTGCAGATCTCGCCCCCGTCTTCGGACTGGCTGGAACTTTGATTGCCCTGAGCCAGCTTACCGGGGGAGCGGCAGCGGGATCTTCGCTGTCGGCCAGTATCCCGGCCGCAATTACTACGACACTCTACGGGTTGCTGGCCGCCAATCTGCTGTTCGCGCCCATGGCCCAACTGATCCTGCGTCGCTCGCAGGCAGAGGAAGGTGAACGACAGGCCCTGATCGACTGGCTGACCAAAACGCTGGCGAGCGGGGACCTGAAGCTCAAGCCGGCATCCCAACGAGCGGCAGCATAGTCATGGATCGCAGCAATGGCTGGCTGACGACGCTCACCGACCTGGCCATCATCCTGTTCATGGTGACGGCGGCTGACCTCGCCAATACGGAACCTGCCGACAGCCCGGAAACGAACGATCCACGGGTCGTCACAGCCGAACAGCCGGTGGCGATCTTTCGTCCGCAGCTCGGCGGCGGATCATTGCCCGAATGGCTCGCGGCGCAGCAGGAAGATGCTCGTCTGCGTCTCACAATACTGGTCCGCTACGGCGCCGGGGAGCGGCAGGCCGCCGTGGACACGGGGCTTTCGCTGGTCCGGCAGGCCGAACTGGTCGGCAGGTCCGCGCGCCTGATTGTCGAAGAAGGGCCGCAGAGCGAGGTCGTGGCCTTCCAAGCCTATGACAACGACGGGAGAGGCGTGGCACGCAACTTGCTTGGTAACACTCATGACACCATTCAGGAGGATGAAACATGATTGCCAGAGTAGGTATCGCGATAGTGGTGCTGGCTGCGGGTTCGCATCCGGCGCACGCCGCCGGATTTGAAGACCTTGCCGCAATCGAACGGCAGGTTGCGATGTATGTCGGGGGGCAAACCGCAGACACGCGCGATGTGCTCGTGCCAATTGACCGCCGCTTGAAGCTTGCCGTGTGCCCGCTTGGGGTCGATATTGCCTGGCATGGCTCGCGGCGGGATTCCGTGCGCGTTTCCTGCCCTGCTGCCGGAGGCTGGAAAATCTTTGTCCGCCTCGTGCAGCACCAGAACATGGCCGTGTCCATACCGGTTGTTCACCGCGGCGACGAGGTGACCGTTACGCTCAACGCGCCAGGTTTCAGCGTTTCGCGCTCAGGCGAAGCGCTGGAAAACGGGGCCCTGGGGGAATGGGTCCGCATTCGCGTCGGCAAAGATGAAGAGCGGCGCGCTCAGGTCTTGCGCCCGGGCGCGGTCGGCATCATGCTGCCGTGATGGCGGCAAAAACTGTCCTTGCCACTTAAGGTCTGCTCCAAAGTGCCGTCCTGATGGATCAGAAGCACTACGGAGCAGTAAGATGCGGCCAATTGAAACCCAGCCATCACGCCTGACCAGCGCGACGGAACGCGTGGTTCCGGTCGAAAAGCCACGGCCAGCAGATGCCGTCGCGAAAGGCGAAAAGGACGTACAGGTTTCACTCGCCAACGGGCTTGAAACCAACGCTACGCCAATCGACCAGGAACGCGTCGAACAAATCCGCCAGGCGATTGAAAACGGCACCTATCCCCTGGTTCCAGCAAAGATTGCTGATGCCATGATTGCCGCAGGCATCATTTTGAGGAATTCGCAATGACGGACCCGACCGACCTCAAACAGACTTTGCGGCAAATGCTTGCCGTGATGGAGCAGGAACGGCAAGCGCTTGCCGCAATGAACCTGCACTCGATCGTCAAGTGCGCGGCAAGCAAATCCGCGCTTGGCGACAGGTTGCAGGCGACTACAAACGACAATCTGGACGAGGAATCCCGCAGCCTGATCGACGCCGCACGGCGGCTAAACGAGGTAAACCGGCAGGTTCGCAACCTTGTTGCGGCCAATGTCGCGGCCCGGCTCGATGCGCTGACGGGGACGGCATCGGTCTACCGGGCGCAGCGCGCTCGCTCTGACAATTACCGGATTACGGCAAATCCAGGAGCCTGAACTCAAAATGGCATGACTTTTGCTTAACCACCTTCGGAAGACTGACCGGAGGTAAAGTTGAGCGGTGTTAATGCAATCGGAGCGTCGGACGTGCGGACATCCATCGCCCGCGCTTCGCTGGCGACGGGTGTCGATTTCGATTACCTGCTGGCACAGGCCAGGCTGGAATCGGATCTCGATCCGAACGCTCGCGCCAATACGTCCAGCGCGGCCGGCCTTTATCAATTCATCGGCACAACCTGGCTCGAAACGCTAGATCGCCACGGCGCTAAGCATGGCCTTGATTGGGCGGACGTGGCGATCACCGACGATGCGCGGGGCCCCAGGGTCGCCGATCCGCTACTGCGCTCGCAGATTATGGATCTGCGCTACGATCCGGACGCCTCCGCGCTGATGGCGGCCGAACTCGCCATCGACAACCGAACCGAATTGCAGGCGTCACTGGGACGAGAGCCCGATCATGCGGAGTTGTACCTTGCGCACTTCATGGGCGCGCAGGGTGCGAGCCGGTTCCTGAGCGTGTTGACCGAGAGTCCTGACACCTCTGCGGCAGCGCTGTTTCCGCGGCAGGCAGCGGCCAATCGCGGCATCTTTTTCGACCGTTCGGGCACGGAGAGATCGCTGGTTGAAGTGATGGACCTGTTCCGCAACCGCCTTAGCAAGGCCACCGACCAACAGGGCGACGCGCTCCCCGTCCCCGTCTCAGGCTGGTCCCGCCATCCTGCATCGCCGGTCCATGATCAAGGCACCCGCATGGGGCCTTTGGAGCGCAAGTTTCACGAGACGGCCAGTGGTCTTTCGGCCCGCACGCGCCCGTCCATCGTCAATACGCTGCAAGACTCCTTCAGCGCCGGTACCGGGGGTGTCGGCACCATGCCCGATAACGTCAAATCCGCCTACACCAAATTCAAGGCATTCAAGCTATGAACCTTACGCCGTTTCCGAAGGCTGCGGCGTTTGCGCTGCCACTGGGTATCCTCACCATTATCCTGTTGATGATCATGCCGATTCCGGCGCTGGTCCTCGACGCATTCTTCGTCCTCAATATCGCCTTGTCCGTGGCTATCCTGATGGCGGCGATGAATGCCGGCAAGCCGCTGGACTTCTCTTCCTTTCCTTCGGTCCTGCTGTTCGCCACGCTTCTACGGCTGGCGCTCAACGTGTCCTCGACGCGAATCGTCCTCGTGCACGGACACGAGGGAGGCTCTGCCGCCGGTCACGTTATCGAGGCCTTTGGCGCCTTTCTCGTTGGCGGCAATTTCGCTGTCGGCCTGTTCGTCTTCCTGATCCTGATGGTCATCAACATGGTTGTGGTTACCAAGGGCGCGGGCCGAGTTTCCGAGGTTTCCGCCCGCTTCACCCTGGATGCCCTGCCGGGTAAGCAAATGGCGATCGACGCAGACCTCGCCGCTGGCCTGATGACGGCCGACGAAGCAAAGGCGCGCCGCCGCGAAGTCGCCACCGAGGCGGACTTTTACGGCTCGATGGACGGCGCGAGCAAGTTTGTTAAGGGCGACGCTGTAGCCGCGCTGCTGATCCTCGGCCTCAATGTGATCGCCGGTTTTGGTCTTGGCATGATCAGTCATGGCCTGGACGCAACCACTGCGGCCGAACGATACGTAACGCTGGCAGTGGGCGATGCCCTGGTTGCGCAGGTGCCCGCTCTGCTGCTCTCCATTGCTGCGGCCGTCATTGTGACCCGCGTATCCGACAGCCGTGACCTGTCCGGGCAGATAGGCGCGCAATTCGCAAATCCTCAGATCTGGCTCCCGGTCGCCTGCATTCTGAGCGTCATGGGCATCATTCCGGCCATGCCGCAAACGATATTTCTGCCTGCAGCTGCTTTGGCAGGTCTGATCTGGTGGAAGTTACGCCAGCGCTTGATAGCGCCTCAGGAGGTGCTCGATCCGTTGCCGCAGCCTGATCCTTCGAGGATCTCACTGGACGAGGTGAGCGACAATACCCTCGTCACGATCGAGGTTGGCTACGGACTCGTTCACCTCATCGACGACCGCCACGGTTCGCCCCTCGTGTCTAGGATCACCGGCGTTCGCAAGCAATTGTGTCAGGAACTCGGATTCATCGTTCCGCAGTTCCGCATCCGCGACACTTTCGAGCTTTCCCCCGACGAATATCGTATCATGCTTGGCGGTGTTCCGCTCGGCGGCGACAGGGTCCTGCCGGACAAGGTTCTGGCCATCGATACCGGCGACAAGGCGGTCGGCGCTGAGTTGCCGGGCGAACCGACCAAAGATCCAAGCTTCGGTTGTCCGGCGGTGTGGATTGATCCGGGCCAGAAGGACCATGCGGTCGCGCAAGGTTACCTGACCGTCGATGCCGGAACGGTGATCGCGACGCACCTCAACCAGCTGTTGAGCCAGCAGCCCGAGCAGCTGCTCGGCCCAGACCAGGTCCATGACCTGCTGATGGGAGCGAAAGAACACGCCGCCCAGCTTGTCGAGACGATCTACCCGCAACCTCTCACGCTCGCGGCCATCACACGCATTCTCCGCGCCCTACTGAAAGACGGAATCCCGATCAGTCACCCGCAACCGATCTTCTCAAGTCTCAGCGATGGAGTGCAGGCGACGCTGGAACACAATGTGCTGGTGGACCAGGTCCGCGCAAGCCTTGGTGCGTTGATCGTGGGGAGGGTTTGTTCGACCAGCCAGCCTCTGCCAGTGATCACACTTGACGCCAGACTCGAAGGGACGATCCTGCAGGGGCTTACCGATCCAACCTCTGGCGAGCCGGTTCTCGAGCCGGAACTGGCGCGCAATATCGGCGAGCGCATCGCTTCACTCGCGAACGGACGCCCTGCAGGCAGCTGCCCGCCTGCCCTGATTGTCCAGCCCGGCACGCGGCGGGCCATGGCCGCCCTGCTTCGGATGCGCGCGCCGTCATGCCTCGTCCTGTCGATCGCAGAACTGCCCCAGAGCCAGCCGATCGAGGTCCTTGAGGTGATTGGCGCTGAAGCAGGCGGAGTCATCCCCGATCAAAACACTCGGAATCACATTGAGAGCAAAGCAGCATGATCAACCAACAACGCAGCGCCACAACCGCCCGCGCCTATTCGGATCCGGCGGCAGAAATCCTGGCAAACTTCACACCGATGGTCCGAAAGCTTGCCTGGCACCTTCACGGCTCCGCATGCACCGACATCGAACCTGAAGACCTCATGCAGGTAGGGTTGGTGGCGCTGACTGAATGTGCAAAGCGGCACGTTGGCCCACAAGACGCAGGCTTTGCCGCCTATGCGAAGATTCGCGTGAAGGGCGCAATGATTGACCAGCTTAGACGCTCCGCTCCCCTTTCGCGCGGGGCGATGAGGCGCCGCAGGGAAATCAGGAACGCTGAAGCCCAACTTTACGGTTCGCTCGGGCGCAATCCCAATACGACGGAACTTGCCGAGGCGCTGGACATGACGCCTGCCGAACTTGAGCACATCCGGGCCACGTGTGAACCGATCGAGTTCGAGAACATCGATGATCGCTATTCCGATGCCAACCTTGCCTTCCAGGATCAGTCGGAAGACACATTTGCAGTGCTGGCCGCGCAAGAGAGCCGTGAGGCCTTGATTGCGGCGATCGCAAAAATACCCGACCGGCAGAAGCTAGTTATCCAGCTCTACTTCGTCGAGGAACTCAATCTCGCCGAAATTGCCGAGATACTTGGCGTCACGGTGCCGCGCGTGCACCAGATCAAGGACAAGGCACTGGGTTCCCTAAAGACCGAGCTCAGCAAATCTGGCATCAGCGCGCACTTCTACTCTGACGAGTAGTAGGAGCGCTTCTTATGTACTCCTACGGATTGCCCCCTGCGACTCGCTGAAGGAAAAGGCAAATCGCTATCGATCTATTGGATTAATTTGAGCGAAGCTCAGGGGCAGTGACGGAGAACCAGATGTTGATCGGTTCAACCGAGTTCAATCTCGAAGATGCGAAATCTGAATTAAATAATAATCAGAACTTTAGTAATACTTGTCGGCCCGTTCACATCGTTGACGAAAACCACCGCAATCGCGCAAGAATCGCGATGTCCGTTTCTCAAAGCGGTGGCATAGCCGAAATCTTCGATAGCCTCGAAGAGCTTATCGAAGCGGAGGTCGCTTCGGGCACCATCCTGGCAAATGCCGCCTGCGGAAGGCCTCGCGATCTGCTGACGAGGCTGCGCCGGGCCAACATCTTTCTGCCATTGATTCTCTTTGCAGAAGAAAATTTGTCGACAACCCAAATTGTCCGAGCGGCACATGAAGGCGTTGCCGATATTCTGACCTGGCCATTCACAGGTGACGATATCCTGCAATCCAGCATATACTGCCAGGAGTTCATGACTGGGCAGAGTGAAAATATCAGGCGCCGCGAACTCGCAAGAAATCTCCTTTCCCAATTAACGTCGCGGGAGCGAGAAGTTCTCGAATTCATGATCGACGGACAATCGAACAAGCAGATGGCCAACCTATTGAATATCAGTCCGAGAACCGTCGAAGACTATCGCCTGAACTTGATAAAAAAACTGGGCGCAGGTGCCTCGACCGCGGCGATAAGGATCGGATTGGAAGCAGGGATTTGAATGCAGGCCGCGCCCCTTTCTCCGTGCTACAACTAGGGGGCGACGGCGAAGCTGATGTATTCAGCCCACACCCCAATGACAGCTAGCGGAGATGAAGCCGCAGAAAATTCTCTTACGGACGTCTCATCAAGTACAAGAGCCGCCTGCGCTTCCTTTTGATCGGATCGTTTGTCCGCCAGCTCGATTGAGACTGTTACGACCTTCAAGGCAGCCTGCATTGTCTTACCTTTGTCGAGCAAGACCTCCAACTCCGTCTCAGTGATCGAAGCCGCCGCAAGCGGCGCTCTCCTAATCGCCAACGGCGCTACCTGTATCAGATAATAGGCCCGGCGGATTGCCTGGGATTCCGCTTCGCAACTTGAACCCGTGGTCGAGCAAAAACCACCCAGCCTTCGCACTTGTGCGAACCAAACACTGGTATCCAGCGGTTTCAGTTTACCGCGCCTCAAGCCCACGACCCTCTTTTCTTTATTACATCGTATTCGAGTCAAATGGTCGCAATGACGATTCGGTTCCGCCCCTGACTCTTTGCCTTATAGAGCGCGCCGTCCGCCGCGCCCAAGGCCGTGCGCTTGTCGGCATATGCAAAAACATCTGCCAAGCCAGCTGAAAACGTCACCTGGCCGATCGGCTGCTTTGTCTTTCGATCGATCATCCGGCGAGATTCGAGTTCCATACGAATACCGTCGAGCAGCTGCATCGACTGGTCCAGCGTCTTTCCACGAAATAGTACGACGAACTCTTCGCCGCCATGCCGCGCTACAAAACAGCTTTCACTGGTTACTCGCAGCAGGCTTTGGGAGACTGCCTTCAGTACGCGGTCCCCGGCGTCGTGCCCATGATTGTCGTTGATTTTCTTGAAATGGTCGATGTCACAAAAGCCGATGACGAGGGGTTGCATCTCCTCACGGGCCTTCGCGAACTCACTCTCAAAGGATTTTTCGAAGGCCCGCCGGTTGGGAAGTCCGGTTAGCTCGTCTTCCTCGGCAGTTCGCACTGCAACCTCCAGTTTTCGGCGTAGAGACCGGGCCTGTTGCTCGCTCCGCCTCATCTTCTTTTCCATTTCCGACGTGTTATCGATCATGACGCGAACCATGCCGAGAAGCTCGGTAACCGGGACATGGACATCCTTCGCACTGTCAAGCCGCTGGGCATGTCCTTGGAGCGAGCTGCCGTAATCCCTGGTCGCTTCACGAGCCGCGGTTGCAGTGGTTCCGAATTCAACAAGATGCCGCTCGATCTCCGCGAATCTGCGTTCCAGATCATCCGAAGTCGTGTCCGCCCGGTCGAGGTGGCGAACCGTCTTGAGCCAATCAACGGAGACTGCCTGGCCAAGGGATAGCCGATCATCGATAAGCCGGACGATCAGCGGATCACTCTCGGTCACGTAGTCGAAAGCGATGCGCAGTGAGAACGGAGAAACGCTCAGATCGTGCTGCGCATGGAATTCGGCGATGTCTGCAATGATCTCCGCCGATGTTCCCGGTGCCAGCAACCGGATCTGTTCCGCAAGTGCCGACAGTTCAGGTATCCTCGTCGCAGAATGGCGACCCAAACCAAGCCATCCCAGAACACCCCTGCGTTTCGTGAACGTCTCTTGCTCTTGAATAATCATGTTCACTATGACGGTCCGAACTGGCGAAGATTAAGCCGAACTGTCGGGATGCCGGTTTTTGCAGAAGGCTAAGCGCCAATGATGGTGCAGGTGATCGTGGTCAGACCCGCGCAAGTGCTAACCCGTCTCGAACTTCCATGAAATCCTTGCGAATTTCTTCCAGGCCGGCCCGATCGAAGGAAAGTGAACTGGCGAGCACGCTCCTTCTGGCGGCGCCGTAAAATTCGGTCAGCGCACCAGCCACGTCATGGTCTTGATCCACGCCCAGCTGCAAGGCCATGAGCGCGGTGAGTGCCCGCGTCAGCGAGCGGCTCCGCAACAGGGCATCCCTGCGCTGATCGGCGACAAGTGCCGCACCCAGCGCATTGACGAACTGATCATAGCAGACATGGACTAGTTCGGAGGCATTGGCGCCTTTGACGCGGGCGTCGAATTCCACTCGCTGATAGGCATCAAGAGGGTCGCGTTTTAGCAGCATCGGATCAGTCGCGCTTGTTCCAGAGGGCGATCTGTGCCTCCAGGAAGGACAAGGTCGATTGGGAGATGCCGATCCTTGTGTCGGCGGCAACGAACTGCTTTGTCAGACGCGCGCGAAGCACTTCCTGCTTTTCGGCGATCCTGGAGTTTTCCTCGCTGACCCTGGCTTGCTGACTGGTGTAGCGGCTGACCGAGCCCGCCAGCGAACCGGGATTGCCCGCCGTTGCGGCGGTCCGCGAAATCCTGTCGATCGTGGAATAGACGCCATAGAGGCCGTTCGTGAACATCGCCGCAACCGCCTCTGGATCCCGCGCCAATGCTTTATTCAGCGTCGCATCGGAGAAGCTGAACGTACCGTCACGGCCAATCGCAAGGCCGAGTTCTGCCAGCGTCGCGGGTGCGCCATCCGCCGCATTGGGCATGATAACGGTACTGCCCAGACTGGAGAGGCTGCGCCGCAACGCGCGGGCGCCGTCATCACGTGCAAGTTCCCCCGTTTGCGGGTCCAGCGCCGCAGAGACCGCAGCGACAATCTCGTTCAATGCGCTGGTGAGATCGGACATGACCGAGCCGATGGCCTCCGAAGGATCGCTGAACCCGATCCTTGCCGGATTGCCGATATTGGTAGCGGTCAGGGTGAGGGATATCCCCGGGGCGACCTCGCCCGCCTTGTTGGTCGGCGAGGTCATCTCGATCCCGTCGAGATCGAACCGCGCATCGTCGGACTGTGCCAGCAGCCTTCCGGCGTCTCCGCCAACCGGCTCCCATGTAAGTGCTGCCAGCCCTTCCTCGCCGGGCACTTCGGTTGCTTCGAGCACGAAACCGTTGGCAACGCCTTCGGCCCCTTTGAGTACCAGTTGCGCGCCATCGACCGAATTGGCGACATAGGCCGAAACCGCCGCCCCCGAACCATTGATCGCTGCGGCAATGTCGGACAGTGTCGAGCCGCTGGGAATGTCGATCGCAATCGGGGCTCGGGCAGCATCGGGCGTGAAGGTGCCCGGCGCCACTTCGCCGAAACGAAGCGTCAGCGTTCCGGCACCCACCGGCGCACCGGCATCCGGGACAGCAGGACCGACCAGCGTTTGCGCAGAGGCCAGCGCCAGCACTTCCAGCGTGTAGCTGCCGGCCGGTGCCGCAGACCCTGAGCGGGAGACCGATGCGACCGAAGGCGCGCTGATCACCGGCGACGGTGCCAGATCGCCGTTGCGCACTCTCTCGCCGAAGGCGCTCGCCAGTTGAAGTACTTGATTTTTCAGGGTCGAGGCTGCTGTGATCTTTGCATCTAGCACCTCGCTCTTGAGACCGAGCTGGTCGAGACGCGTCTGGTACTGCGCATCGGCAAGGTTTCTCGCCAGCGCCGCCATGTCTACGCCGCTGCCGGCGCCCAGCGCTGATACAATCGATGTGGTTGAGCTCTCCATGCTATCAAGGACGGCCAGCAGAGCGGGCGTTTAAGTGCTCGCCTGCGGATCAGGCCGCCCTGTTGTATCGAACCGCATTTCGACAGGTACATATACGAGCGGGACAACCGGTTTTTCGCCTCGTTTGAGCGAAAGGACGAAAGCCAGCACACTTGCAACGGCCCCATAGAGCTCCTGCCGGACCACCTGTCGTTCGCGCGTAGTGAAGTAGATCGAACGGGCGAGCGCAGGATACGAAAGGACCGGTACGTTCATCTCCGCCGCCAGTTCGCGAATGGCCATCGCCTTCTCACCGCGACCCTTGGCAAGAACCATGGGCGCCGAGGCCTTTGCGGGATCGTACACCATGGCGACTGAGTAGTGGGTCGGGTTGGTGATCACGAATTGCGCGTCACGCATAGCCGCCTGTACGCCGCCCATTGCCAATTCTCTCTGGCGCTGGCGCTGAGCGGCCTTCTTCTCGGGAGCCCCCTCGGTTTCCTTGTGTTCGTCGCGCATTTCCTGATGGCTCATCTTGAGCCTTTTCTGCCTGCGCCATGCCTGGACCGGCACGTCGATGAAGGCAATTACGGTCAGTCCCGCAGTGAGGACGAAGAGCAGCGAAATGATCGCGTCCCACGCATGCCGGAGCTGCACCAGAAGCGTCCCGTTGGCCAGCTCGCCCATCATCCCGAATTGCGCGGAAGCCCAGAAATATGCCAGCGTACCCAGCAAGCCGACCTTGGCGAGACCTTTGCCCATCTCGATCCAGCCGGTCGGTCCAAACATCCGCTTCAAGCCGGATAACGGATTGAGACGGGAGGCCTTCGGGGCAAGGTTTTCCCCTATGAAACGTCCTTCTGCGAACGCCAGCTGAGAGAAGACCGCGGCTGTCATGACCGCGCAGGCCAAGGTAAGGATCGGCAGCAGCACGGCCTTGATGATCGGCACGACGATCCGCGTGACGGACAGGTCCTCCAGCGCCTCGCGGTTCCAGCTCAGGCCGACATAGGCCACCTGTTCAAGGCCAGTCAGCAGCACGGGCCCCTGAAACTTCAGCCAGGCCGCGCCCACAAAGACTGCAACAGCAGTGGCCAGCTCCTTGGACCGCAGCACATCGCCCTTGCGCGCCGCATCCTTGCGGCGCTTCGGGGTAGGCGCAAAGGTCTTTTCGCCACTATCGTTCATGGGATCAGCAGGCTCGCGCTGTCGGTCACGGCCAGTTCGCTCAGATCGATCAGTTGCTCGAACAGGAACGGCGCAGCCGCAATCAGGGCGGCAATGCCGGCAAGCACCCCGGCCGGCAGGCCGAGCGCAAACAGGTTGAGCGACGGTGCCGAGCGGCTGAGCACGCCGGTCACAAATTGCACGAGCAGCAGAATCATGACAACCGGAAGTGCGATACCCACGGCCAGGGTGAACATCTTGCCGCCGAACTCCACCACGTGGTTCATGCGTTCGGCGCCGAGCCAGGTCTCTCCGGGCGGGAATACCCGATAGCTTTCGACTACCAGCGAAATAAACTGTAAATGCGCGCCGAGCGACAGGAAGATCAGCACCAGCACGATGGTGAAGTACTGCCCCAGCGCGGTCGAGCGTTCACCCGTCGCCGGATCGTTCGACACTGCCATGCTGAGACCCATCGTTCCGCTGACCACCTCGGCAGCGATCACCGGCGCGGCAAACAGGATCTGAAGGATGAAACCAAGGGCGAGACCGACGAGAACCTCGCCCGCGACGATCAGCATGCCTTGCAACGACAGCAGCGCCTCGGGCGTCTGAACCGGGCTCCACGCACAGACCAGCACCGCGACGGCCCCGGCTATCGCAATCCTGAGCTGCACTGGAACGCTGGCTGCCCCGAAGAACGGTGCGGCCAGCAAGGCCGCACCGATACGCGTCATCACAAAGAGCAAGCGCCACAATTCCTGTTCGACTGCGCCGAAACCGAAATCTACACCTATCATTGGCCAATCCGCGCGATCTCGGCGAAGATATCCTGGGCGAAATCGGTCAGGAGCGCCATCATGGACGCGCCAAATATCACCAGTACCAGCGCAATCACCGCAAGCTTCGGGACGAAGGTCAGTGTCTGCTCGTTGACCGAGGTGGCAGCCTGAACCAGACCGATCACGGCACCGATTACCAGGCTTGAGAGGAGGACCGGGGCTGCCACCAGTGCGGTGACCCACAGCATCCTGTCGGCCATGGAGAGGAGGAGTGACATCTCGTCCATGGCACTACCCGAAGCTTGCCGCGAGCGAGCCCATCAGCAGGACCCAACCATCCACGAGCACAAACAGCAACAGCTTGAATGGCAAGGAGATGATCGTCGGCGACATCATCATCATGCCCAGCGACATCAAGACGCTGGAAACGACCAGATCGATGACCAGAAATGGCAGGAACAGCATGAAGCCAATCTGGAATGCCGTTTTCAGCTCGCTCGTCGCGAAGGCCGGCAACAGGATAGAGAATGGCACGTCCTCGGGCGCGTCGAATCTAGGCGCATTGGCGATCTCCGCGAACATGGACAGATCCTGCTTGCGCGTCTGCCGGATCATGAACTTGTGCATCTCCAGACCCGCTGCTTCAATCGCCTGCTCAGCGTTGAGCGTACCCTCGGCATACGGCGTGATTGCGGTTTGGTTGACCTGCTCAAGTGTCGGCGCCATCACGAACAGCGAAAGAAACAGCGACAGCCCGATCAGCACCTGGTTGGGTGGCGATTGTTGCAAGCCGAGCGCCTGACGCAGGATCGACAGAACGATCAGTATCCTGGTGAAGCTCGTCATCATCAGCAGCAGTCCGGGCAGGATTGTCAGCAGGCCCATGACCAGCAGGAGCTGCAAGGACATGCTCAGCGGATTTCCCTCTCCGCCCCCGACTTCCTGAAAGGCACGATCTAGCGCACCCGGAACGGCGCTTTGCGCATACGCGGTTGCTGGCAGAACGATCAGCGCGGCGGCGCAGACAAGAACAAGACGTCTGATCATTGCAGGTTGCTTTCGGTGTGCGCACCGGACTGTGCTTCCGCGAGACGCGAAATGCCCTGGCGCGAGACGGAGACCAGGATTTCCCGGCCATGGAATTCCAGCACGGCCAGCTTGAGGGTCGGCGAGAGCATGGTCGTTTCCACGACCCGCACGGATTTGCCGCGCTCCCCCACCGATCCGCCGAGCCTGGCCTGCATCTTTTGCGCGAGCTTGAGACTGCCCCAGATCAGCAGACCGATCAGCGGCAGCAGGACCAGCAGTTTAAGGACATACCAGAGCATTATGCCGCAGCCTCTACCGGAGCCTTCGGACGGCCCGCGAGTTCGACGATCTTCATGCCGAACCGACCGCCTTCGGAGATGATCTCCGCCTTGGCGATCAGCTTGCCATTGACCATGACGTCCAGCGGCTCGTCGACGAGGCGCTCCAGAATGACCACGCTGTCTTCGCCAAGCGCCAGCACATCCTTCAGCTTCATGCTTGCCCGCCCCAGTTCGACTGACAGGCGAACGTCGACCTCTCCGAGAAGGGCATAATTATCGTTTTCATCCAACACCTTGATTCTCCTATGAATTGGCTGTTCTGGTAATTTGCAGGGCGGCGCGTTCATCCATCGCGCCAACGCTTCCGTGCGCGATCACCTGGTCGCCAGCTTTGAGGGGAACGCTGCGGGCCACCGATACAGGCAGAACCATCCCCACTTTCAATTTCGAGAGGATCGAAACGGACACTGGCATGTCCACGAGAATAGCGCTGACTGGAAGTGGAACGGTGCCGAAGGGCTCAGATGCCATGGCTCCGTTTGACGAATGGACACCGAGCCGGCCATCGACATCGTCACTCTCATGGCCATCGAATACGGCCGCGAAGCTGGGACCGGGAAACGCAAAGCTCAATTGCCAGGCTTCCTCGGCACCAAGCGAAATGTTCACCGGCAGGACGGCTCGTTTGCAGCTGGACAGTACCTCTTTCGCCTCCCGGCCGACATCGCTGTCGCCTAACTGGACGAAGGTGCTCTCCGGAAGCTCCAGTGCGGCGGCAAGCACAGCGACCGCAACCTGTTGCACACGACCGACCATCATTCTTGCAGACAGGGGCAGATTTCCGTCGGCTATCTGGTAGCTGGAGCCGCTCCCGCCGAGCGCCAGATCGACGAGGCGCATCACGGCACTGGTCGGAATTGAGGCGGTTATGATGGCCTTTTTTCGGCCCACCGCGATCATGCTCTCCAGCAGCGGATCATCGTCGCCAGGCTGGCCCCTGTCGCCCTCCTGCTCGACCGGCTTGCCGACCTGCACGTTGACTTTGGCGCCAGCACACAGTTTCGACAGCCCATCCTGCAGCAAGGGCGGCATCAATTCGCCAAGCCGTGCAAGGTCGTCCAGCGGATCGACCGCTGCCTTCTTCTTTCGCGCGATCAACTCGTCGCAATGCCTTGCGACAGCTCGCTCGGCGATCAGGGCTCCTTCCGGCTTCATTGGACCAGCAGGCTCCGGAAATAGACGGCATTCACGCCGCCGAAGCCTTCCGCTTCGGTCAGCACTTCGTTGATGGCCTTGGTCAAACGTTCCTGCAGGTGCTGCTTGCCCTCGGGAGTACGCACGTCATCTTCAGTGGTATCGGCCAGCACGACAACCACGGCGGAACGCACCGCCAGCTCGTGCTTTTCCAGCCACAGCAATACGCGACTGTCATGATGTGTGGATGCGGCCAGACTGACCTGGATCAGGCCGGTCGTGTCCTTGAGGTTCGACGTAAAATCATCGGAGAAGGTGAAGTAGGCCGTGCGATACTTGTTGCCTCCGTCACCGGGAATATCGATCGCGCTATCTTCGGAGCCGGCATCCGTCAGCGATGCATAGGGGTCATCTTCGCCCTTCAGCACCAGCTTCGGGTTATTGTCCTCGGAGGTTTCCTCATGGCCGGGTCCCGGAAAGACGCCGGCCAGTTGCAGGCCATAGGCCGCACCGCCGCCAATTCCGAGCAGGACAAGCGCGATCCCGGCCTTGACGACCAGCCCGCCGCCTTTCTTCTTTGGCGTGATCGCCTCGTCTTTGACTGTTTCATCACTCATTGCTGATTGCCCCCTGTGTATCTATTTGGATCAGGCGAAAATTCCGCCGCGTTGGCGGCGCGTTGCAGGTGTCAACTCACGGCTTTCCGCCTCGTCGGATGGTACGAAGGGCACATCCCGCGAAGCGCGATCATCCGCAGATTGACGGTGCGCATCCGCAAACTGGCCGCCCGACGTCTGGGCGCTTGAACCGGGATTGCTCGTGTCGGCACGGGCGAACAACTGCTGCTGGCCGCCATCCTTCTGGCCATGGTGCATCAGCGTATCCCCGCTTTTGGAGGCGTCAGTCGGCAGGGCCGCCGAGACCGAACGTGCGAATTCAGGGTCCGCGTTCGCGAGGGAGACATGAAGGTCTCCGCCATGCTGGCTGAAGTGCATTTTCACCGCGCCGAAGTCCGAATGAACGATCGACAGATGGGCCGATGTCCCCCGGCCACTGTCACGCGCCTCCACCAGCATATTGACCAGCGTCGCAAAGTCTTGCGGCCTGACCGCCTGGGGCTGGTTGAAGGCCTGTGAGCCAGCCTTTCCGGCGGTGTCGGGACCGGCAAGATCCACGATCTGGGAAACCGCAATGTTCGGCCCATTGGCGGAAGCCGGTGAATTGCCCGCTTTCGTGCGCAGGGAGACCTGATCGGCGACCTCTGAAAGACTGGCCTTTTCGGTGGAATCGCTTGCAGGTTGCGTCGGGCCGGCTTTCGCCAGCGGCTCGGCGCCTTGCTGTCCCGCCTGCTGCGTATGCGCCTCGGGCGGCAGCTCGCCTTTGACCAATACCGCCTGGGCGCCGGTTGCCGGAAGCTCGACCCGGGGATCGGCATGCCGATCACCTCCAGCGCGCACGAATCCCGGCATACGGGGCTGGCCTGCGCCATATCCGCTGCCGGGATCTTGTCCCTCGTCAGTAACAGGCTTACCGTTGGCAGCCGTTGCAATCATCGAAATCGCCGTACCGAGCGACTTCGCCGGATCCGCCTCGACTTCGGTATCGGTTCCTAATTCAGAGGCCGGATTTTCCATCGCGCGATAATCCATTCTTGCACTGGCAATCGCCAATGGCAGCGCGACCGGCAAATCCTTGCCGCCCTCCGGCAAATGCTCGTCCTTTCGGCTGCCGGATTGGCCCTTCACAGCGTCCAGCGCGCCCCTGAAATCGGCCTCGGGACGGCCAGAAAACCTAAGCTTTTCAGGGCTTTTATGACTTTTTACTGGTAAGGATGAAAGCTCAACCATGAATACCTCGAATTACATTCGAAGGTATTTATTCAAGTTCCGTGCCAATTCGGCGACGCTGGGCCGAAGGCGCTGGTTCCTCGTGCATTTCCAACAAGCGGTGCGCCCGGTTCAGGCGTTGCTCCACCGCGGCCCGCCGCCGCTCTGCAACCGCCAATTCGCTCATCTTGAGGTCCGCGTGACCCCTGGCACTGGAGGCCTCGTCGCCCGACGCCCGTACGATCTCGCAAAGACCTGCGGCGAAGCCGCTCAGCTGTGCCAGTGCGAAGCCGTCTGCCGGATCGCGCCGCGAACCATACTCGCTCGCAAGCTCGCGCGTGCGCTCGGTCAGGGCATTCAATTGCGCCAGCACCCTTTCGGCGTCAGCAGCATCCGCAGCCAGTTTCTGCTTGGTGATCGCGCGAATACGCTCCAGCCGCGTGAGCCTCGAAATTCGTTTCCGCTCAGGCGTCATCGCCAAAGAGGTCTTTCAACGCCGACACGCTCTGCGCGAAGGAGCAGCGCTCTTGTACATCCTGGCTCAGATACTCCACCAGCTTGGCATGTTTCACGATCGCCTGGTCGAGCTGGGCATCGGAACCAGCGCGATAGGCGCCCATCAGGACGAGATCGCGGTTGGCTTCATAGCTGGCCATCAGGCCCCGGAAACGCTTCACCAGCGCCAGATGATCGGTGTCGGTGATGTCCGCCATGACGCGGCTGAGCGACGCGCCGATTTCAATCGCCGGATATTGTCCCCTTTGCGCCAGGTCGCGCGACAACACGATATGCCCGTCCAGGATAGACCGTGCCGTGTCGACCACCGGATCGTCCTGGTTGTCGCCATCGGCAAGGACTGTGTAGAGCCCGGTTATCGAACCGCCGCTCTGGCGCGAATTGCCTGCCCGTTCGACCAGTTTGGTGATCGTCGAGAGCGCGGACGGCGGATAGCCGCGGGCAGCGCCTGGCTCGCCCAGCAGCAAGCCGATCTCGCGCGCCGCATGCGCGACGCGAGTCAGGCTGTCCATGATCAGCAGAACGCGCTTGCCCCGGCTGCGAAAATATTCGGCGAGGCTGGTGGCGAACAGCGCGCCGCGAAGGCGCAAATTGGGTGCGTAATCCGCAGGGACGGCGACAACCACCGTTCGCTCGCGCGTCTCGCCCGCCATGTGCTTTTCCACGAAGTCGGACACTTCGCGCGCCCGCTCGCCGATCAGGCCGGCGACGACGATATCAGCCTCGGCACCCTTGGCCATCATGTCGATGAGGACCGATTTCCCGACCCCGGAGCCGGCCATAACGCCCACGCGCTGCCCGACCCCGAACGACGTCAGACCATTGAGTGCGCGAATGCCGGTGTCAAAGGCCTGGGAGACACGGGCGCGGTCCAACGCGCCCACACGCACGCCGCCGACCGGCCATTGGGCGCCGGTCCTGACCGGCTCGCGCCCATCGATCGGCTTGCCCTCGCCATCCACTGCACGACCAAGGAAGCGCTCCCCGACCTGCACCATTCCCGGTGTCCCGCTCAGGCTCACGCGCGAGCCCGGCCTCAGCGACACGGTATCGCCCAGCAGGAGCATCATGGTCTTGCCGTTACGAAAGCCGATGACTTCGGCCCTGAGGGGATCGCCCCGTCCATGTTGAACGTGGCACAAGGCGCCGACGGGGGCCGACAGGCCACTTACTTCCAGCAGGCCGCCGTCGCATGCCGATACCAGCCCGTATCGCCTGCAACCCAGGTCCAGCGGTTCGGTCGGCAGATTGGCGACTATGGCTTCAAAGCGACTGATCACAGCGACAGCGCTTCTTGCAAGGTGCGCCGCCATTGCTCCGGCCCATCCTCGATCCCACCTTCGCCGGTTTCAATGCGCAGCTCGCCGCGAACCATTGAGGGATCGGGTTCGAACCGCAGTCCTTGGGGCAGGCGATGCGAAACCAGTGCATGATCGTCCGGGTGAAGCCGAAGCACGCGTTCGTCCTCGGCCCGGCGCAGGAGCGCGAGCGCTTTGTGGATTCTTCCGGTCAGCGCGTCGGGGTCATGCGCGAGCGTAGCCAGCACCGTTTGGCACAAGGCAAGCACCGTTTCACGCAATCGCTCTTCGAGCCTCAGTCCATCCGCTTCGCTAAGCCGTTCGAAGGTAGATTCGATCCGCTCCTGCGCGGCGGCGAGTTCGCGCGCTTCGGCCTGCGCCTGCGCGGTCGCGGCCTCGAGACCCTGGGCATAGCCCTCGTCATAAGCCAGTTCGGCCGGCGTCTGATCGCGCGTGACACTTACTTCGCCCTCGAACCGCGTATCCTGCCGGAATCCGCTGCCGGGCACGAAAAGCGAGGGCGGGAGCCTAGACATAATCGTCATCCTCCCCGAACGAGATCACGCCTTCGGCAGACAGGCGCTTGGCGACATCGATAACGGCCTTTTGCGCCGCTTCGACCTCCGCCATCTTGATCCGGCTGCGCGCCTCGATCTCATCGCGCACACCGTCGGCGGCTCGCGCGGACATGGCACCGAAGAAACACTCTCGCTGCGTTTCGTCGAGGCCCTTGAGAGCGTCCACCAGCGTCTCGCTGTCGACCTCCCGCAAGAGCGAGCCCATGCTTTGGCCATCGAGGGCAAAAAGGTGTTCGAAGCGGAACATCTCGGCCTCGATCTGCTTGGCAAGCGCCCGATTGGCCTTGCCCAGGCTGGACATTATCTGTTTCTGGGCTGCCTTGCCCGCCTTGTTGATTATTTCGGCGGCGTTGGCGGGCCCGCCCATTTGCAAGGGAAGACTTCCATGAGTCTCGGTGATCTTCTCTTCCAGCACCTGTTCGAGCATGGCAAGGGCATCGACCGATATGTCGCCGAGCGATGCAATCCGGTGGACCACTTCGAACTGCAAAGTCGGCGATAGGCCGTGGAGGACCCTTGCCGCGACATCGGGGTCCAGCTGGACCAGAAGGACGGCGACCGCCTGTGGGTGCTCCCCCTCGAGCAGCGGGATCAGCGTTTCGGGATCGAGCCATTTGGCCAGAGCGACATAGGATTGTTGGCGGCTTTGTGGCGGAAGGATCGACCGCATGAGAGGCCCGGCCTTCACTTCACCGACCGCGCCGGTCAGCAATGTCTCAACCTGGCGCGCCCGGTCTGCGGCAGGCATACCATCCCGCTCGGTCCGGCCCAGGAAGTCTGTCACTGTCTGGGTAATCGATCGCGGATCGATCTCACCCAGTGCGCACATGCGCTCCCCCAAGACCCTGAGCTCTTCTGGCTCGAGTGTTCCCAGAATCTTCTGGGCCAGACCTTCATCAAGCAGCATGATCATGATCGCCGCGCGTCCCGCGGGATCGAGTTGCGACATCGCCGTCATTTTCACGCCCCTTCCGGCTGGCTCAGCATCTGCCGGATCGCCACGGCCGCGCGATCGGGTCGTTCCTCGGCAAATTTCTGTGCCGCCCCGACGTGCCTGTTCAGCAGCGACCGGTCGATCGCATCATGCCCAGTGTGCATTGCGTCCGCCTTCGCGCCGCCGTCACTTCTGTCGATCAGGGCCGCCGGATTTTCGACGTCCGGCGCGAGCTTGACCCCCCGCAAGGCCTTGAGCAACGGGCGTACCGCCAGCAGCAGTACCAGAAGCAAGCCCAGCAAGGTGACACCGTAGCGCACCAGGCTGGCAAACCAGCCCGTCTCGTAGAACGGGACTTCCTCGAATTCGGTCGCAGCAAAAGAGCGCACGACCACTTCCACCTGGTCGCCGCGCTCCGGGTTCGCCCCAAGGGCGGCGCTGACGAGGGTCTTGATGCTTTCGACATCGGCCTTGGCGCTCTTTTCCATTGCCTCGGAACTGAGAGCGACGGCCACCGACATGCGCTTTACCCCGCCGGTGGCAGCATTGATGACGGCGACTTCGCGACCGATTTCGTAGCTGCGTGAGGACCGTGACGGCCCGTTCGGCGGCATCGCGGCCGTCGTGCCGGGCTGGCCGGGCTCGCCGGACTCACCAGTCTGGTCCACGCCATCCTGCTCCTGCGCGACCCCGGCAGGAGGCGGGGTGTTGGACAACATGCCAGGCACGCCGACCGCTCCGCCCCCGGACCCGGTCCCGGCGCCAGACACTTCTTGGGTTTCTTGCCTGACGACACCGGGATTGTCGAAGCTCTCCCGCGCGGTGGTGCGTTCCTCCATGTCCAGTTCAACCTGGACCTCGCTGGAGAAGTTTCCGAGGCCCAGAACCGGGGCAAGCAGTTGATTGATCTGGGTGCGGAGTTTTTCTTCCATCTGCGCCTGCAGGTCGATCGCGCTCGGATCCGCACTGCTCCGCTGCGAAAGCAGCTGTCCGTGCTGATCGACGATCCGCACATTCTCCACAGGCATGCCGGATACCGAGCTGGCAACGAGGTTGGCAATAGCGACGACCTGGGAATCCGACAGCTGCCGCCCCTTGGCGAGCCGCAGCATGACCGATGCTGTCGGTGGAGACTCTTTTCTCACGAACACAGATTTCTCCGGCTCGGCCAAATGTACCCTGACCGCCTCCACGGCGTCGATTTCCTGGATGGTCAGCGTCAGCTCACGAATCCGTGCCGCCCGCACGCGCTCCCCCTCCAGCGTCCGGCTCGCGCCCAGCGGCAAGCTATCGAGCAGTTCAATGCCGCTTTCCGGCGTCGCGAGCGCGCCATCCGAAGCCACGATCATCCGGGCCTGGTAGAGATCTTCCTCATTTACGGTCAAAGCGCCGCTGTTGTTATTGATGCGGTAGGGTATCGAAGCCTTGTCGAGCGCGCCGACAATATCTGCGCGCTGCGCGTCGTCAAGCTGACTGTAGAGCAGTCTTTGCGGCGGAGACGAAAGCACCGACCAGGTCAGGGCCAGGGCACCGATTGCCACCACGCCGCCAAACCAGGGTAAAGCGCGGCGCACGGCCGCCTGGCCAGTGAGTCCGCGCAAGGCGTTCAAAGGGCTTGTGCCCGCACCGGCCGATAAGCCGAAGGCGGGCTGCAGCGCCGTGCCTTGCGAGGTTGGAACGAGATCGTCCATCTATTAGACTCCCATCCTCATGATGTCCTGATATGCTGAGAGGAGCTTGTTCCTGACCTGCAAGGTTGCCTCGAAAGCCAGGCCAGCCTCCTGTCGTGCAAGCATGACCTTTGCGATGTCAGTGACCTCACCCTTTTCATAGGCTTCGGTCAGCGACTGCGCGTTGGCCTGCATATTGTTCACTTTGTCGAGCGCGGTCGTGAGGTTCCCCGCGAAGCCGCCATCGGCAATGGTGGAGGAGCCCTCGGTAGCCTCGACGCCAGGATTTTTGAGTTGCTGGAGAACCTGCGACTGATCGATGATCTGCTGCCGCATGGCGATGATGTCACGTACGCCTGCGGCGCCGGATCCGGAATTGACGGGGTTCATCGTCAACCACCCGCGACCGCGATGCCCGCATCACGGAAGGATGCAAGACGATAGCGCAAGGTGCGCTCGGAAATTCCCAGCTCCCTGGCTGCGGAGGCGCGGTGGCCGCCACAGGCTTCAAGGGTGGCCATGATCGCGCGGGCTTCGGAAATCTGCACGATATTGGACAGCTTGCCGCGATCCTGCTCTTCGTCATGGCTAGGCTCTGCAAGGCGCACGGTCCGGTCAAAAACGATATGCTCCGGCGTGATCGTGTCGTCGCCATGCGACAACAGCAACGCGCGCCTGATCACGTTCTCCAACTCGCGGATATTGCCCGGCCAGCTGTGCACCTTGAGCGCTTCAATCGCCGGTTGGGAGATCCACGGGATCGCCTGACCCGCCGGGCAATGGCGCAGCAGCATGGCAAATGCCAGCGCCGAAATGTCCTGCGGACGGTCGCGCAAGGCGTTCAGCGTCAGCGGAAATACGTTCAGCCGATAGTACAGGTCTGAGCGGAAGCGACCTTCCTCCACTTCCACGGGGAGGTCGCGATTGGCACAGGCGATGATCCGGACATCGACCTTTATCGGCCGGGTTGCGCCGATCGGGACGACTTCACCTTCCTGCAAGGCGCGCAACAGCTTCGCCTGCAAGGCAAAGGGCATTTCCGCGATCTCGTCCAGCAACAAGGTCCCGCCATCAGCAGCACGGAAAAACCCTTCGCCGGCAGAACTTGCCCCGGTGTAAGCGCCTTTTTCGTGACCGAAGAGCATCGCTTCGAGCATGCTTTCGGGCATCGCCGCGCAGTTTACCGCGACAAAGCGTCCCTTGCGCCTGTTGCTGCGCTCATGAATGAAGCGCGACAGGACCTCCTTGCCGGTTCCGGTCGGACCCGCGATCAAAACCGGAATGTCGCTCGTCGCGAGCTTGTCCGCCAGCGCCAGGATTGAAAGGCTTTCGGGATCTACTGCAATCGGCATGCCCGGCCGTGTCGCCGCCGCGACTGCTGCAGCCAGCGTCGCCTCATCCATGGCGTCGGAATAATTGAGCCCAAAGCCATCGCTGGCATCCAGCTTCTCGATGCATGGGCTGGCCGTGGCCCTCAGTGACAGAGTGTAATCGCCGTTGTGCGGCGCTTCTGAATGATCCAGGACGGCAATATCGTAACTCGCGACACCGACAGAGAGAATTCCCGACAGCCGGTTGATCAGGCTCCCATGAGCCGACTTTGCTTTTTGCGTAACCTGCTTGGCGAACATTACTTTGCCCCCGTTAACCATATGCGGTGAGGCCATTTGCTCGTCTAATGGGAAATGCCCGCTAAATTCGCCGCACCGGAAAACTACGGTGCCACCACGCATTTCTGCGGTTTTCATGAAAGAAACCCGATTAGGTCCTAAAATTCTTCGACGCCTGACCGCCTTTGTGTCTGGCAGCTGCCTAAACAATCCAATCGTCGCAGCGGCTGATATCGAAGACCAAGGAGACAAGAAATGTCGGTAATCAATTCAAACATCAGTGCGCTACGTGCGAGTAATGCTTCGACCGCAGCCGAGAAGATGCTCGGCTCCGCGATGGAACGCCTTTCGACGGGCAAGCGTATCAATAGCGCCAAGGACGACGCGGCCGGGCTCGCTATCGCGACCAGCATGACTTCGCAGGTTCGCGGCATGAACCAGGCGATCCGAAACGCCAATGACGGTATTTCGCTGGCGCAGACGGCGGAGGGTGCCCTGAACGAAGTCACCAACATGCTGCAGCGTGTTCGCGAACTCGCTGTCCAGAGTGCCAGCGGTACCTACTCTGCCGAAGACCGCACCAACCTGCAGACTGAAGTTGCCGAGCTGGGCGCCCAGATCGACGACATCATTGCCAACACGACCTTCAACGACGTGACGGTGTTCGGTGGTACGGACGTGACAATCACGATCCAGACTGGGTCAGGCGCGACGGACCAGGTCGACCTAGTCATCAGCGGCCTCGACGTTTCGGCGGCCTCGGCTTCGGACATTTCCACCTCGGGCGGTGCGACCACCGCGCTTGGCAACGTCGACACCGCTCTTGACGCGGTCGGCACCACCCGCGCATCGCTTGGTGCCGGTCAGAGCCGTTTGGACTCGGTCGTGAACAACCTGACCAACAACGTCACCAACCTGTCGGAAGCGCGGTCGCGCATCGAAGATGCCGACTATTCCGCAGAATCCACCAAGCTGGCAAAGGCGCAGATTCTGAGCCAGGCTTCGACGGCGATGCTGGCCCAGGCCAATCAGAGCCAGCAGAACGTCCTCTCGCTGCTCCGCTAACAAGCGGCGGCGAAACGCTGCCCTCGGCAGCGCAGGTGCCCGGTGGTCTGCGTTCGGACCACCGGGCATTTTTTCTGTTTGTCGAGCGGAAGCAGAAGAGCGGGCCTCTGAATTCGCGGTTGAGGAAAGCCCACAGTGAGGCCCGCAGAAATCTTCGGCCAAGATGATCCGGGACATCTCGAGCTTCGAGCGCGTGGGACCAGTAATTCTTTGAAAAATATAAATAAAGACAATCATCTGGAGAACCAATGCGAGTCCTCCGATGACGCCAATATCCTCTTTATTTCAATAGTTTGAGTCAATGGTGCCCAGAAGAGGCATCGCATTCGGTAATGTTCTCTGTTTCATTTCAAGTACTTAGAAAATTCGGCCTTGCCAAAAAGCCCGCAAAAGGCCCGCAAATGCCGTCTAATGTACTGGTTTGATGCCTTTTTCAGGACTCGAAACCCATTCACGCCGTAAATGCCAAAGGCGAAGTTTCACCACCAGTATGCCTTTCGTCAAGCTGCGCTTACCTCTGAGCAAGCGGCAATCGACCAGAGGCGCGGAGGTGAGTTTCGTCATCTATGAACAATGCTGCATTTTTGCCTGAGACGATCGAAGAATAGCGCTACATCGGGCTGAGACATTCACGCGTCATCGGGACCATCATGTTTGAAAACAGCATAATTCTCCTCGACTGGATCGGCATCGTGGTGTTCACGATCACAGGCGCCTTGGTTGCCTCGCGCAACCAGATGGATGTGATTGGCTTCATTCTTCTTGGCACTGTTACCGGCATCGGTGGCGGAACCATTCGCGATCTCATTCTCGATGCGCACCCGGTCCTGTGGTTGGATCGCCCGCAATATCTCGCAGTCTGCGTCGCCGTGTCGATCGGCGTCTTCTTCACTGCACATCTCGTGACTTCGCGCTACCGGCTGATCCTCTGGCTTGATGCGCTCGGCCTCGCGCTTTTCGCGACGGCGGGCGCAGAGAAAGCCGCAAGTCTCGGCGAAGCACCGATCGTTGCAATTACCATGGGCGTGATCACCGCCTGTCTCGGTGGAATCATCCGCGACGTGCTTGGGAAGGAGGATTCGATCATCTTCTCCCACGAGATTTATGTGACCGCAGCCGTGGTTTCGGCAGCAAGCTATATCAGCTTCAGCGCCTTGGGGTTATCCCGAGAACTCGCAGTCGGCTTGGCGCTGGCCGCGGGGTTTGGGTTGCGCGCAGGGGCGCTCGCGTTCGGATGGTCGCTACCCCGTTACAAGCCGCGCGCTCCCGACGCTTGAAAACCGGGTTATAACGCGCTCTCGAGCGCCTGCAGCAACCATGCCGTCGCAGGACCCGGCAGCCGGTCCTTGCGCCACAAGGCCGAGAGCCGGTAATCCACGCTCGTGCCTTCGGGGAGATCGAGGATCCTCAGACGATCTTCGGCGATGTCATCCGCGACCAGATGGCGAGGCATATTGCCCCAGCCGCTGCCCCCGATAAGAAGCGCGCGCTTCGCCCCAAGGTCCGCCAGTCGCCAGCTGCGCGGGCTCACCACCGAAAAGTCCTGCCCTTCGGTATAGGTGGAACGGTCGGTCAGGACGAGCTGCAAGTAATTGCGGGCCTGGCCCGGACGGATTTCGGCCAGCTGCGAGAGTGGGTGTCCTGGCGCGGCGACCGGTACCAGTTCGACGCTGCCGATTTCCTTGCGCTCGAGTTCGGGCAGATCGAGCAGCACGGGGCCGGCCACCGCCAGGTCGGCGCGCGAATGGAGGAGAAGTGCGGCCACGGCGCCCAGCGCCTCGACATGCAGCCGCAAATCGACCAGCGGGAACGCCTGCTGAAAGTCCTGAAGGATCGCCGACACCGCGCCGAACGGCACCATGACATCGAGCGCCAGCGACACTTCGGTTTCGACGCCTGCATGGATGCTGCGCGCCCTGGCGACAAGATCGTCGGCATCGTCGATCACTGCCCGCGCCGACGCCAGCAGCGACCGGCCTGCAGCGGTCAGCCGCGGGCGCCGCGATCCTTCGCGGTCGAACAGGCTGACGCCAAGCTGCCCCTCGAGCGTGACGATCCCGTAGCTGACCACCGAGACCGCCCTGCCAAGCTTGCGCGCCGCGGCGTTGAAGCTGCCTTCGTCGTGCACCGCAAGGAAGAGACGCAACTGGTCTAAGGTAGGTTGGCCGATCTGCACTGTTCAACTCCATAGAACATTTAGGCCAAGTTTATCCTGGTTTTCCGATTGCAATTCAAGGTCCATATCGGGTTCAAGACGCCGATACGGAGTAAATCACATGATCGAGGTCAGGAAATTCCACACGCTGGGGTCCGCCAATCACGGCTGGCTCGATGCGCACCATCACTTTTCCTTTGCCGGTTACCACGACCCTGCACGGACAAGCTGGGGCAACCTGCGTGTCTGGAACGACGATACCATCGCCGCGAAGTCCGGTTTTCCGCCGCACCCCCACAACGACATGGAGATCATCACTTATGTCCGCGAGGGCGCCATCACGCACCGCGACAGCATGGGCAACGAGGGCCGGACCGAGGCGGGCGATGTCCAGGTCATGTCGGCCGGCAAGGGCGTAACGCACTCGGAATACAACCTCGAGGACAAGACGACCCGCATCTTCCAGATCTGGATCATTCCCGACCAGCCCGGCGGTGAGCCCGGTTGGGGTGCCCGGCCGTTTCCCAAGGATGACCGTGCCGGCAAGTTCGTAACGCTCGCTTCGGGGCTGCCCGGAGACGATAATGCACTCCCGATCCGCACCGGGGCGCGGGTTCTCGGCGCGACGATCCGCGCCGGGGAGAGCGTAACCTACGAAACCACGCCCGACCGGCACCTCTATTTGGTTCCCGCAACCGGCAGTATCCGGATCGAAGACCAGACTGCCGAGGCACGCGACGGCGTCGCGATCACCGGCCTCGACCGGTTCACGATCACAGCGGTCAACGACAGCGAGCTCGTCCTGGTCGACGCCGCCTGATCCACCGTTTCATTCATCCAGAACTATTCTCAGGAGATCCTCATGTCCAAGTCCTACAAAGTCGCCGTTGTCGTCGGCAGCCTGCGCAAGGCGTCGGTCAACCGGAAAGCCGCCGAGGCGGTCACCCGGTTGGCGCCCGACAATCTCGCGTTCGAGTTCGTCGAGATCGGCGACCTTCCCCTCTATGACGAGGATGTCGAGGCCGCCGGCGCACCGGCCCCGTGGACGCGTTTCCGCGAGCAGATTTCTGCCGCCGATGCGGTCCTGTTCGTGACTCCCGAGTACAACCGCTCGGTCCCTGGCGCGCTCAAGAACGCGATCGACGTGGGTTCAAGGCCTTACGGCCAGAGCGCCTTCGCGAAGAAGCCCACGGCGGTGATGTCCGTGTCCCCGGGCGGAATCGGCGGGTTCGGCGCGAACCATCACCTACGCCAGTCGCTGGTGTTTCTCGACATGCCGGTCCTGCAGCAACCCGAAGCCTATATTGGCGGCGGTTGGGAGCTGTTCGACGATGCGGGCGAGTTCAAGAGCGACGACACCCGCAAGTTCTTCAAGAGTTTCGCCGATGCCTTCGCAGCGTGGATCGAGCGCACCGCCGCCTGACCACCGTTCTCGATCAATCAGTTTAGGCCTGCCCCGATTGCGGGGTTCGGCTCTCCATCGTCCAAGGAAACCGTCATGAACCACAAGTATGCCATCATCGCTGCTCTAGGCGTTGCCGTTCTATCGGGAGGCGCCATCGCGCAGAGCGACGCTCTGACGCAAAATCCGGTGGAGGTCCGTTCGGGCAGTTATGTCCTCGACCCTGCGCACGGCAAGATCACCTGGTCCATCGATCACATGGGCTTTTCAACCTATGTCGGGCAGTTCACCGATGTCGCGGCCACGCTCGATCTCGACGTCCGCAATCCTGCCGCGAGCACGCTTTCGGCCACTATCGATACCGACAGTGTCGGGACGCTCAACGATCAGCTCGACAGCCACCTTAGGACGGCCGATTTCCTCGACACGGCAAACTTCCCGCAGGCGCAGTTCGCCGCCACTTCGATACGGCTGATCGACCGGGATAGCGCGGCGATCACTGGCAACCTCACGCTACGCGGCGTGACCAGGCCGGTGACCATCGAGGCCGATTTCAACCAGGCTGGCATTAACCCGGTCGATCAGAAATATACCCTCGGCTTCGACGGCGAGACCACGATCAAGCGGTCCGACTTCGGCATCAACTATGGACTGCCAATGCTGGGTGACGAGGTCACTCTGAACCTGGAAGCCGAGTTCAAGCTCAACGAGACGGCGAACGGCAACTGACGGCACATTCCTGCGTCCCTTTCGTTGATCCCCTGTCTCATTACCCTGCTGGAGACTCCCAATGCCCCGGATGCCCGCTCTCTTCATTGGCCACGGCAGCCCGATGAACACGCTCGAAGCCAATGGCTACACCGATGCGTGGCGGGCGTTCGGGCGCGCCTTGCCCCGACCCAAAGCAATCCTCGCGGTGTCGGCGCACTGGTACTTCGGCGCGACCGCGGTGACCGCGATGGCGAGGCCCAGGACGATCCACGACTTCTACGGCTTTCCGCAGGAGCTCTTCGCGTTCGATTATCCCGCGAAGGGCGATCCCGATCTCGCGGGCGAAATCGTTGAAGCGGTCAAACCCGAGTGGGTCGGTCTCGACCAGGACCAGTGGGGTCTCGACCATGGCACCTGGTCGGTACTCGCGCATCTCTATCCCGACGCCGACATTCCGGTCGTCCAGCTGTCGCTTAACGCGACGCGGCCCCTCGACTACCACCTCGATCTCGCGCGGCGTCTCTCTGCCTTGCGGGATCGCGGCGTGATGATCCTCGCCAGCGGCAATGTGGTGCACAATCTGCGCGCGCTGCGCTGGGACCAGCCCAACCTTGGCTTCGACTGGGCCCAGCGGTTCGACGACGCGGCGGCCGAACAGCTTCTCCGCGACCCCACCGACATCCTCAAGCTCGAAGAACATCCGGACTTCGCGGCAGCCGTCCCGACGCCCGACCATTTCCTGCCGCTGCTTTACGCTGCCGGCCTGGCATCGGCAGCAGGCGCGGCGCTCGAAGCGCTGGTGCGTGGCTACTCGATGGGATCGATCTCGATGAGCTGTTATGGTCTCGGCGCCGAGATCGAACTGCGCAAAGACCCGACATGCGCCGCGCGCCTGCCGAGCGGTGTGCCGCCAGAACAAAGCAATATCTGAGTGATCGTCCGCCTCGAAGAGAAAACCAAATCCCATCCGGACATGTCGGCGAACGCGTCGACCGCCGCAGTCATGTGGACTGAAGGAGTAGGCTATGCTGCAAAAGGCGTTTTTGGCGAGGCAGAAACCAATGGCTTTCGTGTTGGTTAGCATATGATGGCGACCACCCCTTACGAAACCGACAGACATTCCCTTGCAGTCCGCTGGTTCGTGATCGCGGCCGCTGTCCTGCAGGTCCTCGTTCCGGTCCTTCCGAGCCTTGGTATCGGCGAGCGGATCGGCTCGCAGTCGGATGACGTGCGGACACTGATCACTCCCGCCGGGTGGGCGTTTTCGATCTGGGGTCCGCTCTTCACCGGCTCGTTCGCGTTTGCGATTTACCAAGTTCTGCCGCGAAAACGCGATGACCCTTTGCTCGCACGACTGCGTTGGCCGTCGGCGGGGGCCTTCATGGGTAACGCCGTATGGGCCTTGTACACGCAGTCCTTTGGTCTTTCGGCGATCTCGGCCGCGATCATTATTTTCACGCTGGCCTGTCTGCTTTGGGCGTACCGGGTGTTCGCCGGGTGGGAAATCGCATTTACGCGGATACAGCGCTGGCTTGTGGTGCTACCCCTCAGCGCTCTCGCAGCCTGGCTCACTGCCGCAACGATCGTGAACATCGCGGCATCGCTGCGGTATCATGGAATCCATGGCGGTGATGCTGTGGCCGCAATTAGCGCCGGAATCGTGATCATCGGCGGCATTATCGCGGCCCTCGCGGTCGCACGCGGACGCGGGAACCCACCATATGCGCTGGTATTCCTGTGGGCTCTGGCTGGAATCTACGCTGCGGGCGGACAACAAGCCGGTATCGTCGCCGTTGCTACCGGGGCCTCGGGCTTGTTGGTCATTGCGGGGCTCATTACCGGATTAAAGCGCGCGCAGCCCGGTACATGGCAGGGATCTCCGGACGCTCAGAACCGGTAACCGTAGCCGACCCCCAGCGTAAACTGCGTGGCCCGTCCTCGCTCGATAACGAGCGGAGAATTTTTCGCCACTCCGCCCAGGTGCTCGAGACTCGAGAAGGCAGTGATAGCGCTCCGACGATCGAGCGGCCGAACGAGCGATCCACCGACACCATACGAGACCAGACCGCCATTCGGCCTGTAAACCGCGAGTCCGGATCGCACCGATTGCTCGCTATCGATACCGAAATACGTCTGGGTGAAACCACTGCTCGCCACGGTAGCGCGAGGCCCGATGTTCACAATCGTCCGGCCGCTGCGCAACTGGTAGGACAGCGACACATCGCCCACTGTGCCTTCATGTCCGCCGAATCCGCGCCGGGCCTCTATACGTCCCCGCCATTGCTGGCGCTGGCCGAACCGCTTTTCCACAAAACCGCCAATTTCGGCGGTCGCGCCGATGTCTCCGAGACCAATCAGCGCATCGCTGCCGCCAGTTACTGCGAACGGTGAGCCGCTGCCGTCCTCGTCCCGGCCAAACCGAAGTTTGGCAATGGGCCCTGCCTTCCATCCGCCTGAATTGACCGCATTCCAGCCAATTCCGTCGGGAATCGACGCGAAAACCGTATCTCCATAATTTACCCGCAGATCAGGAAAGACGGACAAAACGTAGTTTTTAGATCCTTGCCACGCGGGGCTCACGACAGGCGCCGCGCCGATTGTCACCGACCATCCCTCATCGGTCGTGGGACGACCAGAAGCTGCCGCGGGAGGCTGCTCGGGCTGAGCCAAGGCTGGCGCGCTCCAGACAACCATGAACACAAAAATCGGAATCGTGCGCCGCATCTCATTTCCCAAAATTATCGCAGCGTAAAGTGCGGCGAAGAAACGCCATCCCCGTGGAGGAATTGCCAAACGCTGAACAGGCGTCGCTCACTTTGTATAATCCGCGTTCGATTAGAACGAGAGAAAACCGTGCGGGCTCATTAGTGGGCCTCGCCGATAAGAACTTTAGATTTCGCAAGGCGGCTCAAGCAGCCCTAAAACAAACGGGGTAGCTTTTTTGGGACTCGAAACTTAGATTCGTCGTTCCCCGGCGTCATCCAATTTTTGTCATAGCGAGGATCTCCGGCACCTCCAAGGATGCCTTTGGACGAGCAGGGAGTGAGGCTTTGCGTTCGGTCTAGGATCACCTCGCTTCGGGGCCTAGTAGCCTCCCATGCGTGTCTGGATTCTCTCAGATTTACATATCGAGCAATGCCGCTGGGACCTGCCGGACCCTGCGCCGAACTTCGACTTGCTCATCGCGGCCGGCGACATTCATGACGCTCTGAGCGACGGTGTTCGCTGGCTTGCCGAAAGAGCAAATGGCCGACCGGTTATATACGTTCCGGGCAACCATGAATGGTATGCTCACCCATCACCTTCCGCATCCTCGTTCGATCCACCCGCGCTTTGCGGACGATCCGTTGACGCCTGCATTTTGCAGCGACCTGTCGGATCTCGTCGAGGGGTCAAGAGCCGCGCTTTGGGTGCATGGCCATACCCATACGAGTTGCGAATACATAGCTGGCAACACTCGCGTGGCCTGCAATCCCAAGGGCTATGGCCCGCAATCGCCCGGTGGCCGTATCGAGAATGAGCAATTCGACGAGAACCTAGTGATCGAGATTTGATCGGGCCTGACCAGATTTATCCCGCAAATCGGGAAATTGGGAAAATGCGGGATAAAGCGTTGCAACTCAGAGCATCGGCGAACGTCAACAAGCAAACAAGACCGAACTCCCCGCAAGACCTGAATGAGCCGAAGCCTCACGCGCCGCGAGTTCTACGACCTCGTCTGGTCGTAACCCATAATCCATTTCGCCAAGGAAATTGGTGTCTCCGATGTCGCGCTCCACAAGATCTGTCGCAAGCACAACATCCCCAATCCTCCGCTCGGCTGGTGGGCCAAGAAGGCGGCGGGCAAAGACGTAGGCCGCAGTTTGGCGGCTTCACGTTCTCCCGTCAGCTTTTGCGAACATTTCTGCCCAAAATTCCGAAATCGGTCGTGATCGTACAAAAGGAAACTGGCCCGAGACTGGTCCGGACATTCTATTGCTGACAAGCGAGGTTAGCCGCAATAATGGCGCATTCGATGCAAATGCTTCGCGCCTTGATTCGGGAACACCGCCACCTTGCGCTGGCGCTTCTCGTGCTGGCGTTCTGCATCAAGGCCATAATCCCGGCAGGGTTCATGGTCTCGACGTCAAGCGACACGGTGTTGACTGTTACGATCTGCTCGGACAGCGCGAACGGTCTCAAGACCATGCAACTGGTGATCCCCGGCAAGGAACAGAGCAGCGATCATTCGGACGCTTCGAAGAAGGGCGAGCATTGCGCTTTCTCCGGTCTCGCCAAGGTAGCGGTCGCCGGTGCCGATGCGATCCTGCTGGCAATCGCCTTTGCCTTCATTCTCGTGCTCGGTCTTGCGCCGGTGCAGCGCCTGCCGTTCCGGCAAATCTCCCATCTTCGTCCGCCTCTGCGCGGACCACCGGCAGCAGCCTGACAATCTAACCTGATTTGTCGGCCCTACCGGCATGCGTGCTCTGCGCATGCCGGGCTGTCGGAGTTTCACACATGTATTCAATACACAGCCGCCCTGACGGGCGGCCCACGGCGGAGGAATCCGTCCGGTCCGCAAGCAATGCGGGCCTGATCCTGCATCTGCGGGAGAACCGTTCCGCGCTTTCGCAGGAGGCGCGCGTCACCTTCACCGTCCTCATCGGCCTGTTCATGACCATGGCGATCCTGCCCGCGATCAAGGGCGAAATGCTGGTTCCCATCTTTGCGCTCGGCACCATGGCGCTGCTCGTCGGCGCCATTGAATGGCACCAGCGATCACAACCTGCTGCCGAGTGGCTGACCATGGAGAGCGACCGTCTGCACTGGAGCAGCAACCATCATGATCCGGTTGATCTGCCTGCCCGCGCCACGCGCCTGGTTCAGGATGATGCTGTTCCGGCACGAATGCGGCTCTTTCTCGAAAGCCAATGGCAGCGGGTCGAGATCGGGCGGTGCCTCAGCCTCGATGAACGACGGGAAATTGCCCCGCTGATTGCCCGCCAGTTGCAGGAGGTTCGATCATGAGCCTTGCCACTATCGCTCCTGAAACCGCGCGTCTGCTGCAGCGCGTTCGCTGGCTGGCCTGGGGCGCGATTGCGGCCCTGCTGGCCCTGCACCTCGTCACGGCACTTTCGCAACCATCCGAATCCCAACCTCTGCGGCTCGAGCGGGTCGCCGGACACTCCGGCGCTGCCTGTGGCTGCACCCACTATCAGGAGACCATTTGATGACTATTCGCACCCTGCTTGCGGCCACCGCCCTTGCCGGAACCGCTGTGCTTGCCGCTTGCAACTCGGGTCCCGAGAGCGAAGCAACGGCTGCCACTGATGCAGCCACCAGCCAGATTGCCATTACTGCTCCCTGGTCGCGCGAGACCGCCGAAGGGCAGGATGCGGGCGGCGCATTCATGACCATCGCCAACACGGGCACCGTCGCCGACCGCCTGACCGGTGGCAGCACTGCGGTAGCTGGTGAAGTGCAGGTCCACACGGTGGACATGACCGATGGCGTGATGCGCATGCGCCAGCTCACCGACGGGCTGGAAATTCCTGCCGGCGGCTCGGTCACGCTCAAGCCGGGCAGCTTTCACATCATGCTGATGCAGCTGAAGCAGCCGCTGGACCAAGGCGAAACCGTTCCGGTCACGCTGACCTTTGAACAGGCGGGATCGGTCGAAGTCGAACTGGCGGTGCAGCCGGTCGGTGCGCAAGGCCCGGCGGTCGAAGCGGCGGGAGGCGACGATGGCTGACCCGTTTCCCGAATTGGAGGAGGAGCAGACCGAGGAAGAGCGTGCTGCTGGCCTGAGGACCTTCCGCATGATCGTCTGGATGCTGGTCGCGCTCGTTGCAGGGATCGGCTTGTTCGCCATGTTCGGCCCCGATCGGCATGCTTCGTCTTCTGAGCCGGTCAATTATGGCGACACGGTAGGAGGGGCGTTTTCGCTCACGGCACCCGATGGCTCGACGGTCACCGATCAGACGCTCCAAGGTAAGCCGTTCGCGATATTCTTCGGCTTTACCCGCTGCCCCGACGTGTGCCCGACAACGTTGGCCAGGCTTGCCCGATTACGGGAGAAAATGGGTGAAGACGGGGACAAGTTTCAGATCGTCTTTGTCTCGGTCGACCCCGGCTATGACAGCCCCGAGGATATCGGGCGCTACGTCGACCTGTTCGGCACGCCGATCATCGGGCTGACGGGATCGGACGAGGACATCGCCGAAGTCGCTGCCGCTTACCATGCCTTCTACGAAAAGGTGCCAGTCGAAGGCGGTGACTACACCATCGACCATACCGCCGCCGTCTACCTGATGGACTCCGACGGCAAGCTTCAATCCATCATCGACTACCACGAAAGCCCGGAAACCTCGCTCGCCAAGCTCGAGCGGCTGGTCGGCTGACTTTCAGACAACAGGATCAAAGAAATGACCAAACTACCTGTAACCCCTGCTCTGGCGCTAGCGCTGGCTGCTATCCCGGTCGCCGCTCACGCCAACGAGGACGACAATCCGGAAAACACCCGCCGGGCCGATACCGGCTTCTCTGTGGGTGACATCGTCATCACCGCACGGGGCATGGCAGGCAGCAGCGACAATGTCCTGACCTCGGTCGACCGCATGGGTGGTGATGTCGCGCAAGGATCCGATGTCGACAATGTGTTCGAACTTATCGGCCGGATGCCGGGCATCCAGGTGACCGATTTCAACCAGGGCACCACGAGCGGCAAGTTCTCGATGCGCGGCTTCAACGGCGAGGGGAACATCAACGCGGTGAAGCTGCTGATCGATGGCATTCCGTCGAACAGCAACGATGGCAACATGCCCTATATCGACATGGTATTCCCGCTGAACATCGAGACTATTGAGGTCGTGCGCGGCACATCCGATCCGCGCTACGGCCTGCACGCCATTGCGGGCAGCGCCAATATCGTCACGCGCTCGGGCGGCACCTATCTCGATGCGCGCGGGTCGGTCGGCAGTTACGACACCTACGAAGGCCAGCTGGTCGCTGGGCTTGAGACCGGCAACATCACCCAGAACTACCAGATCGCCTATCGCGACAGCAGCGGATACCGCAATCATGCCGATACCGAGCGGCTCAGCCTGTCTGGCAGGTGGGGCGTGACGCTGGGCGAAGATGTAAAGTTGGGCGCGATTGCCCGCTATTACGAGGCGGATGCAGAGGAGCCGGGCTACCTCACCTTTGCCGACAGCCGCGCCAATCCGCGCATGACCAATGCCTACAATGTCTCGGATGGCGATACGCGGGATATGCAGCAATATGCACTCACCGCAGATGTGTCATTTTCCGACCATCTCGACTGGTCGAGCGCGGCCTGGTTCAACCGCCTGCGCGATGATCGGTACGTCAAGTTCTCCGCAGGCGCTTCGCAGCAGCGTCGCCTGACCGAGGAAGACCATTACGGCCTGTCGAGCGCACTGCACTGGCATGGCGATTTCGGTGGCATGGACCTGATGCTGGAAGCCGGCGGCGACGTCCAGTGGCAGGACAACCGCTCGCTGCGGTGGCTCTCGGTCGAGCGCGTACCGACCAGCCAGACGCGCGATCAGCAGTTCGACCTCACGGTGGGCGGGGCCTATGTCCAGGCGATCATTGAACCGGCGGCCTGGCTCAGGATCACGCCTGCCTACCGGATCGACTGGGTTGGCGGCAATTTCGAGAACCGCCTCAATTCCACCACCGCGCCGATCAACGATTATGGCAGCATCGATCAGCCCAAGCTCTCGGTCGCCATCCTGCCCGTCGATGGCCTGACGCTCTACGGCAACTGGGGCAAGACGTTCCAGATCGGGCTTGGCTCGGGGGCATACCTGATCCCGCCGCGCGCCGTGGACCTCGCGCCTTCGATCAACGAAGGCTGGGAGCTTGGCGCGAAATACCAGCTTGGGGACCTGTTCGAAGGGCGCGTGGCGTACTGGGAGCAGAGCGCCACGGGCGAGATTGCCCGCAAACTGAACGATCCGCTCGGCGATTTCGAGAATGTCGGCGCGACGGATCGCCGGGGTGTCGATGTGCAGGCCAGCGTCCGTCCGATGCCCGGCCTCACCATCTGGGGCGCTGTTGCCTGGCAGGAAGCGATCATCACCACGCCCGCGCCAGCCACCCCGCAATTTGCAGGGAACGAGATCGGCCATACGCCGCACTGGCTTTGGTCAGGCGGGATCGACTGGTCGCCCATCGAGGCGCTGACCTTGTCACTTAGCGGCCGGGGGCAGTCCTCCTACTACCTCACCAGCGCAAATGCCGAAGGCAAGTGGGGCGATCTGACGGTTTTCGACGCGAGCGCTTCCTATCGCCTCAATGAGACGGTGGAACTGGGCCTAGCGGTCAAGAACATTGGCAGCGACTATTACGAATATGTCTGGTGGGACGGCACGCAGACGCTGCACAGCCCGGCCAATGGCCGCAATGTGACCGCCAGCGTGCGGTTGCGCTACTGATGCGGCAGAAGGGGGACAGGCTACGCCATTGGGTGCGAAGGCTCCACCTCTGGCTGGGGCTTGGCCTTGGCGGCCTGCTTATCCTTCTTGGCCTGACCGGATCGATCCTGGCCTTCTACCCGGAAATCGATGCACTGCTGCATCCGGAAATCCGGATAGAGGGTTCGGGCCCGCCGGACTGGGGCCGGGCATTGGCAACCGTGCGCGCAGCTTATCCAGACAAGGACGGACCATGGCGGTTCGAAGTGACCGACAGGCCCGGCACGATCCCCGCGCGCTATTACGATCCGCCTGAGCGCGCGGGCCATGCGTTTCGCCCGATGATGGTCTGGCTATCGCCCGATGGCGGTGCGGTGCTTCGCCGCGACTATTGGGGCGAATATGCCATGACCTTCATCTACGATCTGCACTACCGCCTGCTGCTGGGCGAGACGGGCGGCAAGGTGCTGGGCTGGAGCGGCTTCGCTCTGCTGGCGCTGCTGCTCAGCGGGCTGTGGGCCTGGTGGCCGCGCGGCACGTGGAGCAAGGCGCTTCGCATCAAGCGCGGCGCACCGCCGCAACGCGCCTTGCGCGACTGGCACAAGCTGACCGGATTGTCCGGTCTCGCCTTCCTCTTGATCCTGACGATCACGGGCATCATGCTCGAACTGCCCGATGAAAGCGACGCGGCGCTGGGTGCCATCGGCCTGCCGGTCGATCATCCGCCGCATGTCCATGAACATGTGGCGCAAGCCACGGCTTTAGGGGGCATTCCGCCGTCGAGGGCAATCGAAGCGGCGATGATCCGACTTCCCGGCGCACGGCTGGCCTGGATCGAAACGCCCGCTGCTACTGGCGGCACTTACCGTCTACGCATGCAAGTATCCGGTGATCCCAGCTTCCGCTTCCCACACAGCTTTGTCTGGGTCGACGGTGACACCCGTGCAGTATTGGCTGTGCAGGACGCCCGCGGAGCTGCATCCGGAACGACGGTAAACAATTGGGTCCATCCGCTTCACGATGGATCCGTCGGCGGACCGGCGGGGCGAATACTTGTTGCCCTGGCAGGACTGCTCCCGCTTGTGCTTTTGATGACCGGGTGGTTGCGGTGGAGAACAAGTGTAAGCTCTGCAGTATAGCCAAGTCTCCACGTTTATCGCTCAATACGATCATCCGTATGCGTGCCTCAAGCTTTTCGAGAAGTGGCGCGATCTCCCTTTTCTCCACATCGATGAGAGTGCTCTTGTGAAGTTAGAACCTTTCCGGTCGAATGACGTCGACAGTAGAACGCAGTACCAATAGTCCATGGCTTTCGAGGAGAGGGGCCAGCGATTCAAGAAACACGCCTGCTCTTTCGCTATTTGCAACGGTCAGAAAGATATATTTAGCCGTGGCGCCGCTAAGCAGGTCTTCAGACCATTCTCCGTTGCTTCCGCGACCACTCTCAGTGCGGATGAGTGTATGGCCGGTGATTCCGGCCAAATCGGCCAGTTCGGCCAGTTTCGGGGCCAGTGGGGCATCGACAAGCACCTCGATCCGCTCGCGCGCAGTCATCTCAATCATACCAGGCCTCCTATGGTTTCTGCCATCCATCGGTATAGTGGAATGCCGATCACAATGTTGAACGGGAAGGTGACGCCCAGCGACATCGCAAGATAAAGACCAGCATCGGCCTGCGGCAGCGAAAGCCGCATTGCAGCAGGTACGGCGATATAGGAGGCGCTTGCCGCCAGCACCGCAAGGGCGGCAACGGATGGCGCGTCGAGACCAACGGCAATACCCACAAGAACACCAAGCGTCCCGTTCACAACCGGGAAGATGATTGCCAGTATCGCGAGGCGCATGGTCAATGAGCGGGTCTTCAGGATCCGACGCATCGCAATCAGGCCCATATCGAGCAGGAACAGGCACAAAACCCCTGTGAAGCCAGCCTGGAACAAAGGAGAAATCGGTTCGAAGCCGCTCTCCCCAATTACCATTCCGATCACGAAACTGCCAAGCAGCAGCACGACCGAGCCGTTGAACAGCACCTCACGCAAGAGCTTGCGATCGAACAGGCTACCGCCGGTGCCGCGCCGCGCAATCAGCAAACCGGAAAGGATTGCAGGCGTTTCCATCATGGCCAGCACGGCGACCATGAAACCGGCGATGATGAAACCTGCATCACCGTAGATTTGGGTAGCGGTGACGAAGGTCACCACACTGACTGAACCATAGTGTGCTGCGACCGCGCCCGAATTGGTTCGGTCCAACCCTCCAAATCGGCTGAGAACCGGCGCGACCAGGAAGGGTATTGCCGCGCTCATTACCAAACCGGCGGCAAGCGCGGCGATCAGCTCTTCACCAATCCCCGCTTTCGCGACTTCCACCCCGCCCTTAAGAGTCTGACTCGAAACTATCGGCTGTATTTTCATAGACGTACGATGCGTCGAGTGAGGAGCTGGACGGAAGCGGTGAACAGCCAGCAGCGGGCCGATGCGAGGGTCTGTTCGAAGTCCTTTGCAAGGCGACGGTTGCGGCCGAGCCAGGCGAATGTCCGCTCGACCACCCAGCGTCGCGGCAGGATTTGGAAGCCCTTTGCCCTGTCGGACCGTTTGATGATCTCGATGGTCCACTGCCCGAGCCGGGCGAGGCTACCCCTGAGCTTCTTCCCGGCATAGCCGCCATCGGCGAAGACGTGCCGCAGCCATGGGAACGAGCGGACGATCTCGGCCAGCAGCAGCGGAGCACCGTCACGGTCCTGGATATCGGCGGTGTGGACCACGGCATGAACCAGATTACCTTCGGTATCGGTCACGATATGACGCTTGCGCCCCTTGATCTTTTTACCTGCATCATAGCCCTGCGGACCTCCGCTTTCGGTCGTCTTGACGCTTTGGCTGTCGATTACACCGGCACTGGGCGAAGCCTCACGGCCCTGGGCGGTGCGTAGGTCTTGCAGCAGATAATGGTTGATCCGTTCCCACAGGCCCGCATCGCGCCATAAGTAGAACCAGCGCTGCACGGTCGAGGCCGGCGGAAAACAGGGGGGCAGCATCCGCCAGGGCAACCCGCCGCGAAGCAGGTAAAGGATCGCCTCGACAATGCGCCGGACTGGCCATTTGCGAGGCCGCCCAGTCTGCGATGGCGGCGGGAAAAAGGGCTCCAGAACGGCCCACTCACCATCGGTCAAATCGCTTGGCAGGGCGAGGCCTTTGCGCGAATGATGCGCGCGGGTGGTATCGGTCCACATCGCTGATCTCCGGAAGTTCTTCGCAAAACCTCCTGAATCAACGGCAAGGCACGGCGTCAAGCTAACCTGCTGATATCACCCACCTTAGTTTCGGGTCAGACACTAAGACCGATGGCGGCCATCAAGTAGAGCGACATGCCCTTGGCGATGGTTTCGGGAATAGCCAGATCGGATCGCGCCAGCGCGGCGAGACCGCCCAGGGCGAAAAACAATACCGGGGCCGAAAATAATGTAGCGGTAAGTTGATCCATCTTTTGTTGGAATCCCTATTATATAGCAAACAGCCTGACAGTCGCGGGTTCAACCTTCCTTTTCCGCGAACACGCGCAATGCCCGCACTTCTTCGCCCAATGCCCGAAGCTCGCGCAAAATTTCCTCTCGCTCTCCGTGAGCCTCTGCATCGGTTGCTTGAGCCATGGCGTTCACAATCACGCCGATGAACAAATTCAGCACTATGAAGCTGGTGAGCAGAATGAAGGGAACGAAGAATACCCAAGCGTAGGGAAATTGCTCCATGACCGGGCGAACAATACCCATAGACCAGCTCTCGAGCGTCATGATCTGGAACAACGAATAGAGCGAAGCGCCCAACGTTCCGAACCATTCTGGAAACGTTGCGCCAAATAGCTTGGTGGCCATGACTGCAGCGATATAGAAGAGCAGCAAGAGCATAACGAGCACTGTCCCGATACTGGGGATCGCGCTGAACAGCCCGACAATCACCTTGCGCATGCTGGGGACCACTGAAACCAGCCGGAGTGCGCGAAGGATGCGCAGCGAACGCATCACCGAAAATTGCTGTGTGGCCGGTACAAGCGCCACGCTGACGATGATGAAATCGAAGATATTCCAGCCATTGCGAAAGAAGCTGAGGCGATAGGCAATGAGCTTTGCCGCCAGTTCCACCACGAAGATCGCAATCGCGATACGGTCAAGTGTTTGAATCAACGCACCGAAGCGCTCCATGATCTCCGGCGAAGTCTCTAATCCCAAAGCAATCGCATTGATCACGATCACTGTAGTGATGAAGTACTCAAAACGCCGGGCTTCGAGAAGCGACCGAAGGCGCTGGCGCAGCGACAAGAGGTGTTGGGCTTGGTGCATTCTGGATGGCCTGTAAGCGCTTGGACTCGGTAAAATGATGAGCGTTGATTTTGTGTGACCCGCACAGGCGGAAGTAGCTGCCCGCCGGGCCGTCGCCGTCCGACCGGACGCGCTGCGGGTGCCCAGTTCGATTGGGGTTCTGTCAATCAGCTCGGTTCCGACCGAAAGGCTGAGGCACCACTCTGGCGCATTGTTTCAAATCGGAATCGGGCGAAGCGTATCTGGCAAGTCCAATCACCAGGGAGCAGACTGGACCGGGGCCCGGCTCTTCGCTGGGCAGGCGAAACCGCTGAGAACGGCTCCGCCTGCATCGCTCTGGCTATCAGGGTGCGTAGGGCATCGAGCTGTGATGGACATTGATGCGAAGATCGCCGTCCTCATCACGGACATAACCAAAGGTGTACTCGACCTTGGTCACCGCGCCATCGGGCCCGGTGAAGAAGTAATTGCCCATTGCCATCGCATTGTCGTCATCAGTGACGATTCCCTCGTTCTCGAAACGAACGTTGGTCCAGCCCTTGATTGCAAAGCCGGTGTCCTCGGCGCGCATGCCGGTGACGAAGTAGCTCAACGCTTCGTCATATGTGCCGCGAAACTGGTCTTCCGCGGCCAGAGTCGGCTTGAAGAGCACCATCCCGCGAGAGTAGTTATACAGTTCGTCAAGATGCTCACGAGCCCGCGCCGTATAGTCTCCTTCATCGCTGTGGACCTTGCTGATTGCAACGATGCCATCGCCCCACGCCTTCTGGGCCGCTTCGACATCTTCAGTGGTAATCGGCGTGTCCTGCTTAACCTGCGCGTTGGCGAGGCCCGGCAAGCCGAGCGCGAGAACTGCTGCCATGAAACCGTACTTCATTTTATCTACTCCTCACGTTTTCCATTTTGTGAACTCAGAAACTAGCGCTGATTTTCGGTTGCCTCCGACTTGACCAGTTCCGCAGGCCAATCCGGCTCTTCTTCGGCCCTCGTCTTCCACAGCGAGTAGAGCACGCCGGCGGCGATCAGCGCGGCGGCTACGCCAAGGCTGCCCCATGCCGGAAACTTGTCCCCGCCCAGCAGGAAGTCGCTGACGAAGATCTTGCTGCCGATGAACACCAGCACCGCCGCCAGCGCATATTTGAGATAGTGGAAGCGATGCACCATCGCGGCCAACGCAAAATAAAGCGCGCGCAGGCCCAGTATGGCAAAGATGTTCGATGTGTAGACGATGAAGGTATCGGTGGTGATCGCGAATATCGCCGGCACGCTGTCTACCGCAAAGACCAGATCGGCAAGGTTGATGACGACCAGCGCGAGCAACAGCGGGGTCGCGGCGCGAACCATCCTGCCGGTTTTTTCGTCCCTCACCCTGACCAGGAAATGCTGACCGTGCAGCTCCGGCGTGACGCGCATATGCCGGCTTATCCAGCGCACCACGGGGTTGCTGCCTACATCCATCGGCTCGTCCCCGGCGAAGAACATCTTGATGCCGGTGAAGACCAGGAAAGCCGCGAAGATGTAGAGCACCCAATAGGCTTCTGCGAGCAACGCCGCGCCGCCTGCGATCATCAAGCCGCGCAGCACGATCACCGCCATGATGCCCCATAGCAGCGCACGATATTGATATTTGGCCGGAATGGCGAAATAGGTGAAGATCAGGCTGATGACGAAAACATTGTCGATCGACAGCGCTTTTTCGATAAAAAATCCGGTATAATATTGCATCCCGGCTTCTGCGCCGCGCGCTGCCCAGACCCACGCGCCAAAAGCCATCGCCACGGCGATGTAAAAGGCGGAAAGCTTCAGACTTTCCGCAATTCCCATTTCGCGATCTTCCTTGTGCAGAATGCCAAGGTCGAAGGCTGTCAGCGCGATGACAATCAGCAGAAAGGCGGCCCAGAACCAAAGCGGCGTTCCCAACCAGGGCATAAGAAGAAATTCAGGCAACAGCTTTCTCCGGGGTTGAAGTCTCAATGGCGTTGGGCGCGCGCAGCAGCACGGCGAGCCCAATGATGGCGGAGATGAAGGAGCCGGTCAGAACGCCCATTTTGACCGCGTCAATGTCGACTGCCGCATCGAATGCGAGGCCGCCGATGAACAGGCTCATGGTAAAACCGATGCCCGCGAGGCAGGCGAGACCGTAGAGCTGTCGGAAACTCACTTCGCGCGGTACAGTGGCGAGACCAGTTCTGGCGGCAATCCAGCACGCGCCAAAAATGCCGACCTGCTTGCCGATTACGAGGCCGGCGGCGATGCCGAGCGACAGGGGGGCGAACAGTGCGGCCATGCCCGCTCCGGCAAACGAAACACCGGCATTAGCGAATGCGAATATCGGCAGGATGAGAAAGGCGACCCAAGGGTGCAGCGCATGCTCCAGTCGCTCCAGCGGTCGTTCGTCACCCGCAATCAAAGGCACGAACATCGCCGTGGCCACACCCGCCAGCGTCGCATGGACGCCCGACTTGAGCACCAGATACCAGAGCAGTGCGCCCAGCAGGAAATAGGGAATAGTGCGGGCTATGCCAGAACGGTTGAGCAACAACATTGCCGCAGCAGGAATTAGTGCAAGGCCCAGAGCGTTGAAATTCATCTGTTCGGTGTAGAACAGCGCGATGATCGTGATCGCGCCGATATCGTCAATGATAGCGATGGCCAGCAAAAGTGCCTTGAGCGCCGCCGGGACGCGCGATCCGAGGAGCGCCAGCAAACCCAGCGCAAAGGCGATGTCGGTGGCGGCGGGAATTGCCCAGCCACGAATGTTAGCCGGCTCGCCGGCGTTTATCGCAACGAAGACAAGCGCGGGGACAAGCATGCCGCCGATCGCCGCATAGACCGGCAGCGCCGCCTGTTTCCAGCTGCGCAGCTGCCCGGTAACGATTTCGCGTTTAACCTCCAGCCCGATGAGGAAAAAGAACAGGGCCATCAGCCCGTCATTGATCCACAATAGCAGCGGTTTATCGATGGAGACAAGGTTGCCAGCGCCGAAGTTGACCGGCGTCGCAAGAAAGCCTTGATAAGCCGGCAACATCGATGAATTGGCGATAACCAGCGCAACGGCAGCGGCGACGATCAGGATGAGGCCTCCACCGCTTTCCTTGCCGATAAAATCGCGCAGCATCGGAGGGAAAGCGGATCTCATTGCCGGCTCCTTGTTCAAATGGTCGGGCGGTGCGACCGGGGGAAGTCGCACCGCCCTGGGCGCGCCTTAGTGCTCATTCAGGGGTCAGGCGGGGAGCGCGCGTCCGTAATAGTGCCGTTGAAGCGCCGTGATCTTGTCCTTCAGCCGAAGGCGCGCGCGCTTCATGGCCTTGACCTGGTCCTGGGCGCCAAGTGCCTTGGTCGTGTCGATCAGACGATCAATAGCTCGGTGTTCACGCATGAGCTTTTTCAGATAGGGCTTCATGATTTTTTCGTCAGGTGTTTTGGGCATCACACATCTCCATCATGTCGGCTTAGATGAGATCACCCACTTCCAATCAAATAGCCAATTGATAGAATCAATGCCATTTGATAGATTTTACCTATGAGGTGGATATAGATGCCCACAATTCGACAACTTGAATATCTCGTTGCCGTCGCCGATGCGCGGCATTTCGGACGAGCGGCCGCTGCGGTCCACGTTTCGCAACCCACCCTCAGCCAACAGCTGCGCGCACTTGAGGCGCGACTTGGTGTGACGCTTGTCGAACGCGGCGACAGTCCTGTCCAGCTGACCCCGATCGGTCGCGAGATCGCGCAGCAAGCACGCAAGGTCTTGATTGGTGTGGACGATCTCAGGGCGCTTGCGAAGCGTAGCGTTTCCGGCATGGCTGGCACGATTCGCTTCGGCGTCACACCGACGCTCGGACCTTATCTCATGCCGGGCGTTGTCGCGAGACTGCATCGCGCGCATCCCGACATGCGGCTCTACATGCGTGAAGGCATTCCCGATGAGCAATTGAGCGAGTTGCGGCGTGGAGCGCTCGACATGGTGCTTTCTCCGCTTCCGGTGGCTGGTAACGATCTCGAAATCGAACCTCTCTTCCGCGAGCCGCTTCACATTCTTGCGGCCCCTGACAATCCGCTTTGTCGCAAAGCGCTTCTTCGCCGTTCCGACCTTGGAGGAGCCGCATTGCTCAGCCTCGATCCGAGGCACCATTTCCATCGTCAGGCCCAAAAGATCTGCGAGGAACTCGGGGCCGAACTGCTGCGCGACTATGAAGGCACCAGCCTCGATAGTCTGCGACAAATGGCCGGCTCCGGTATCGGGCTTGCCATCCTGCCCGAGCTTTATCTGCTCTCCGAGGTGGGCGGGGAGGATATGGTCCGACGTCTTGAAATTGCCGACTGGAGTGCCACCCGCTCGATCGCCGCGGTGTGGCGCCAGGGGGCGGCTTACGCCGACAACTATCGCCTGATCGCCGAGGCGGTCGCAAGCAGTGCGCGAGAGATGTTAAGCCGCGATAGATAATAGCTATCGTACGAAGCGTCAAATTTCGATTGCAGTGATCTGGAACCGGCGCTCAGACTATCGTATCTTCTGCGCATATTCTTAGCCGAGAGGTTATTATGCGTAACGAGAATCTATACCGTGACCGGGTTGCTTTCGCGCCGACGCTTGGCGCGACGTTCGATGCCGGTCTGCGTCGGCATATGTTGGGCATTTACCGCAACATGGGTCTGGCGCTGATCGTCAGCGCCACCGTCGCCTGGATCGTCGCGGCGACGCCGGCGATCTATCAGCCGATCTTCGGCACCCCGCTCAAATGGGTGGCAATCTTTGCGCCTTTGGCATTCGTGTTCTTTTTCAGTTTCCGATTCGAACAAATGTCTCTTGCCAGTGCGCGAGCGGCGCTGTTCGCTTTCGCCGCACTCATGGGCCTGTCGCTCGCGAGCGTGCTCCTCGTGTTTACCGGGGCGAGCATCGCCACGACCTTCCTTGTCGCGGCCGTCACATTTCTTGCAATGAGCCTGTGGAGCTACACGACCCGCGCCGACCTGACGCGCTATTCGACGTTTCTGTTCATGGGGCTGATCGGCGTCGTGTTGGCAAGCGTCGTCAACCTGTTTCTCCAGTCGGGCACGCTCCAGCTCGTCGTCTCGATCATCGGCGTTCTGGTGTTCACCGGCCTCACCGCCTGGGACACGCAGCGCGCCAAGTCCGACTACCTCGCCTTCGGTGCGAGTGCGCAGACCGAAAAGCTCGCAGTGATGAGCGCGCTTTCGCTGTACCTCAATTTCGTAAACCTGTTCCAACTTCTGCTGACGTTCTTTGGTCAGCGGGAGGAAGTCTGAGCTATGCGCACTCCCGAGCAAGTCCATTCGAGGCTTTGCCCCATTTGTGAGATCAGTCACTCAAAGAGCGAACGCAGTGGCGTCGAGATAGACGCTCGCCCCGGCGAGGGAGTGCTTGGAACCGAGCCTTCAGGGCTGTGTAATTGCCAAACGTAGGAGTTTCCTATTTCATGACCAGTGCCACGATCATGATGTATGCCAATCCTGAAACTTGCGAGCCGACCTCGGGGGCCGCTGAACTCGCGAAAGGTCTGGCTGTCCGTCTGGACGCTCATCTCTCCGTCATGCTCCCTCGTCACAGCGTTTTGCCTCCCAACTGGGAGGGACGTTCGGCGCAGGAGATCGAACAGGAGGAGGCCAGGTGCTTGCAGCTGAGCACAGCTTTGGCAGAAGAGATTGCAGCCGATGCCCGTCGCGAAAACGTTTCCGTTTCGACGCAGGTCGAGTGGTCGCATGCATTCGGCCTGGTCTCATTTGTCGGCGAACAAGCCAGATTGCACGATCTTGTGGTCACCGGCACAGACCGGAACACCTTCCTGAGTGAACGGCATGTCGCAGAACATGTTTTGTTCGAGGCTGGCCGTCCTGTGCTTATTGTGCCCGATGGCGACACAAAGGATTTTAGCTGGCAGCGCATTGCCGTGGCCTGGGATTATAGCCGTGGGGCGGCGCGTGCATTGCACGATGCCCTGCCGATGCTTCGCCTTGCCGATGAAGTGGTGCTCATCGCAGTCGGAGGCGAAAAACGCTTTCAGACCAATCTGGAACCCGGCGCCATTGTTGCAAACCTGGAGAAGAAGGGCTTGAACGCCCGTTTTGAGCGCACGGAATTGAACAAACGCAGCATCGCCGACGCACTTCAGGAGTCAGCGGCCGATGCCGGCGCAAGCATGCTTGTCATGGGCGCCTACGGGCATTCCCGGTTCCGGGAGTTCGTGCTCGGCGGAGCCACCCGCGGGATACTGGACAGGCCAACGCTGCCAGTAATGTTATCTCACTAAAACTGGCCCAGATGATGAATTTGACACATGTCAGGGTCAGCTCCCGTAAAGACTGTAGGTAGGTAAAGACTTTAGGTAGGATTGCCTCCCAGAGAAATCATGCCGATTTCAAGACCTCGAGATTAACGAGCCTAATATGACCGACCAGAACCAGAAGCCTCAGATCCTTGTCGCTACAGACCTCAGCGCGCGCAGTGACCGTGCTGTTGATCGAGCTTTATCCTTGGCCACTGCGCTGGGCACCAAGCCCACAGTGTGTCATGTCGTTGCTCCTGAAAGCGCGGATGCTCTGGATCAGGAAAAGCTCCGCGAGATGGTTCGATCCGTACTGCCCGATCCGGATGCGGATATCGACATTCTGCTACCCAGCGGATCTGCCCCGGAAACAATCGCCAAGGTCGCCGATGAGCTCAATCCGCTCTTCATTGTGATGGGAGTAGCCCGCTACAATTCGGTCGGAGACTATTTCCTCGGGACTGCAGTCGACCATGTCGTCAGGCGCGCAAGGGCGCCGGTGCTCATTGTAAAGCACCGGCCTCACAAGCCATATCGGCGCATCTTGTGTGCAGTCGATTTTTCAGCTCATTCGGCGAAGGCCCTTCTGGCCGCCCTGCGGCTGTTTCCACAGGCAAAAGTGATCGCCATTCACGCTTATCACGTTCCCTTCGAAAGCTGGAACAAGGCAGATTATGTCCGGGAAGAAGTGGCGGCAACTGCACTACGAGACCTCGAGGCTTTCCTGAAGGATCAGCCGATTCCCGATGAGGACCGCGAACGGTTGGAATACCGCACCGGTTACGGAGACGTTGGCTCAGCGCTCAGGAAGGAAATGGACAGCGAGGAATTCGACCTCGTGGTGTTCGGCACACATGGAATGGGCGGATTTCGGCATGCCACGCTCGGCAGCGTCGCATCGTCGTTACTCCAATGCGTTGTTCCGGACACCTTGGTCGTTCCTCCGAGGTGACACGAGAAGGCCTGGGTCGGCCAAGCCTTTGCACGACTAGCTATTCCCGCGAAAACCGATGGGCTGGAGGAAAACAATGTACAAGGACATCCTCGTTCCGCTCGATGTCAATGATCCAGAGAATGCTCAGGCAGCCCTGGCTCACGGAGCCTTCCTGGCCAAGGCATCTGGCGCCCAGCTGCACCTTGCCCATGTTCGCCTGCAACTACCGCGTACCTATGCCCGGTATCTGCCGGAAGGCTGGGATACACAGGACAAGGCCGATTGCGAAAAATGGCTGGCCCTGCAGGCCGAACTTCTGGATCTTCCTCGGCAGCAGATATCACTGCATCTCCGTCAAGGGTCCATTGCCCAGAAGATACTGGAACTGTCGGAAGAACTCGAAGCGAATCTCATTATCATAGGTTCGCATATGCCCAGCATTGGCAGCCGAATTCTCGGTTCTAATGCGTCAGCGGCCGTTCGTGATGCTCAGGTCAGCGTTCTCGTCGTCCGGGATAAGAAATAACCATGCCATCACCACAGGGGCAGAAGATTCATCTAGTATCCCCGCGATGTCACTCCCAGGCTTAGACATGGATGAGATCGAGCACGGCTGGAGGAGAATAAAGTAAGCTATTCTTCTTTCGACGCTCTCTTGACCTCCCTGGGCGCTACGCTCTCGAAACAAAGATCTTCCCGCTCCTGATCGACGACGCTTCTGGCCACTTCTTCAGGCACGCCAAGGCCGAACAGAACGGATTCAGAGAGCTGAAGGCTGGCTTCCGTTGTTTCCGGAACCGCATCGAATGCTCCTATGTTTCTCAGTTTTCGGGCCTGATCAGGATCGCGCGCACGGGCGTAAATCGGAATGTGCGGCCATGATTTGTGAACGGCGGAAACGATGCGTTCGGCAGCGTTTCTGTGGTCCATTGTGGTCACGAAAGCAGCGGCATGGGCGATCCCGATGTGACGCAATAACTCCGGATTGCTGGCATCACCATAAAAGATCGGCAGTCCCCGCGCCTTTTCCGAAGCGACGAGATTGGGATCGGAATCGATGGCCACGTAGCGAATACGCTGGCGTTCGAGAATCTTGCCAAGGGTCCGCCCCACGCGGCCAAAACCGCCGATCACAATCGCTTCGGACGCTACATCTTCAGGCATGGCATTTGCGCTTTCCTGTTCAGACGCCGCGATGGCATTGCCGATCTTGCGTCCAAACCAGGCAAGCCCCGGCGTTGCGAGCATCGTCAGGACCACGACAGAAATCACATACTGCGACAGCTCTGGAGCCATGACACCCATGGCGAGGGCTGCGGTAACCGCGACCAGCGCGAATTCGCCGCCTTCGCCAAGCAGGATGGCGGTTTCGGCGGCGACACCCCATGGACGACCGAAAGCGCGCGCGAGCAGAATGAGGATCACTGTCTTGCCCACGACGAGCGAGATCGCCGCGAGCGCTATCGGGCCGAAATCGTTCCAGATTGCAACCAGATCGAGCTGCATCCCCACCGATATAAAGAAGAGTGCCAGCAACAGACCCTTGAATGGCTCGATGTCGCTGTTCACCTGATGGCGATATTCCGTGCCGGAAAACAGCAGGCCTGCCAGGAACGCCCCAAGTGCCATGGACAGACCGGCTTGCGCCGTCAGCGCCGATGTTCCGAGGATGAACAGCAGCACCGAGGCCATGAACATCTCGCGGCTACCGCTGCTTCCGGCAAAACGCAGGACCGGCCGCACGACGAGGCGACCGATCAGGAATATGGCTGTAATCGCCAGCAGGGCTTCACCGATGGACAGGGACACAGCCGTCCAGAAAGAGCCCTCGATATCGGAACCGATAAGGCCGACGTAAAAGAGGATCGGCACCACGGCGAGGTCCTGCATGAGCAAGACGCCAAACGCGGTCCTGCCTGTCTGCGAGCCCAGCCGTAGCTGTTCCGACAGAAGCTGCATAACGATTGCCGTTGAGGACAGCGCAAGACACAAACCAAGGAGAATTGACGTTTGCGTATCAGTGCCTAGAGCATTGGCGACCAGTCCGATGACAACAGCGCTGAGCAGGATTTGCGCCGAACCAAGCCCGAACACGGTTCGTCGCATGCCCCAGAGCTGGGCTACCGACATCTCAAGGCCAATGCTGAACAGCAGGAAAATGACGCCAAGCTCGCCGATTGTCTGGACGCCTTCGAGATCGGAAACCACAAAGTAGCCGATCCCCGGCACCTGACCTTCAAGTCGCCCGAGGCCATAAGTACCGATCACAAGTCCGATGCACAGAAAGCCTAGAACCGGGCTGATATTCAAGCGTCGCACGACCGGCATGACCAGACCGGCGGCGGCCAGAAACAGGATGATCTCCCGCAGGTATGGTATTTCGGTGTGCATGCGTGGGCCCGCCGATCTTTCAGAACTTCAGCCTGTTAATAATCATCACATCCCGCCTGACCGAAAAACCAGAGAATTCTGGCGAACAGCGCCAAGCGTCGGTAAGATACCGCCTTTGTGTGAGAACTGATATGGTGAACTCTGGCCTGAAGGGCACTCGCCGATTCATCAGCATTGGCTGACATGAGGATTGAGAATGCCGGTTGTTGCAGTCGCGACTGATTTTTCGACCCGTTCGGATCGAGCGATCCGGAGAGCCGAATTGTTGGTCGAGCACTCCGGATACGACCTTCTCATCGTGCATGTGATTGACGATGATCAGCCCCAACGCCTGATCGATGCCGAATGGACTGCGAGCGAGGCACTTCTTGATGAATTCCAGGAATCTATCACGAGCAGGACGGGTCTCACGGTTCGAACAGCACTGCGAACAGGAGAAGATTTCAAAGAGATCCCATTAGCGGCGCAGGAGGCGGAAGCCGAGCTCATAGTTATGGGACCGCATCGCCGCCAGGTCGCGCGCAGCACATTCAGAGGAACCACCGCCGAACGAACCATCAGGCACAGCACCGTTCCGGTCCTGGTCGCTAACTCTCCGCCCGCCTCCCAATACAAACGTGCTCTGTTTACCGCGAAGCTCGACCCCATTTCGGCGACATCTATTCGTCGGTTCGAAAGCTCGCCCTATCTTGACAGCGCAGAACGCATGCTTCTGCACGTGTACGATTCGATGGACAAGGAAATGCTTTCGAGGGCCATGGTCCCGGGTGACGAGCGAGCTGATCGGCTGGCGCAAGATCGACTGATAGCTGCTGAGGCACTCGCGCGCTTCATCGAAGAACACGAATTGACTATCGATCAACCCATCGTTCGGGAATCCTGCGGCTCGTTTGCTACCGACATTCTCAATGTCGCCTCGGAGAAAAATGCCGATCTCGTCGTGGTTGCACCGGGCTCAAAGAACATTTTCGAAGCTGCGATCTTGGGACGGGTCAGTCTTGCCGTCCTGAGACAGGCCGAGTGCGATGCGCTGATCCTCCCGGTTGGATAGGAATTATATGTGCTTACCACTTCGCTATTGTCCTCGCAGCGCGAGCCGAAGCTGCTTTTCGGTTTCGATCACGGCGAAGAATACAACACCACAGCCAATGATCAGCAGGCCATCTAGGAGCGGGACCGGATAAGTTTCGAACACGGCCTGCATCGGCGACAGGTAGGTGATGGCAAACTGGCCCAGCGTTACTATGATGACGCAGGCCCACACTATGCGCGTTCCTTTGACCGCCTTCCATGTGAGTGATGTCCCGTAGATGTTCCGGATGAAGAAGAGGTGGAATATCTCCAACACGACCAGCGTGTTCAGCGCCATCGTGCGCGCGAGTTCTTCCGGGTATCCCTTGTCGAGAGCGTAAGCGGAGATTCCGAAGACGGTTGCGACGAACAGCCCCGAAACCAGCACAATATGCCAGATCAATTCGCCATTGAGCAGCGGCTCTCCGCGTCTGCGTGGTGGCAGGCGCATAGTGCCCGCTTCGGTCGGCTCGAATGCAAGCGCAATTCCTAGCGTCGTCGCCGTGATCAGGTTGATCCAGAGAATCTGGATCGCGGTGATGGGCAGCGCCATGCCCAGAAACAGGGCAACGATAATGACCATCGCCTCACCGGCATTGGTGGGCAGGGTCCAACTGATCACTTTCTTGATGTTGTCATAGACCGTTCGACCTTCCCGAACCGCCGCGACAATCGAGGCAAAATTGTCGTCGGCAAGGACGAATTCGGCAGCTTCCTTAGCTGCCTCGCTGCCCTTCAGGCCCATGGCCACACCCGCATCGGCGCGTTTGAGAGCGGGCGCGTCATTGACGCCGTCCCCGGTCATGGCAACGGTCAACCCGTGCGATTGAAGCGCGGTGACCAGTCGCAGCTTGTGCTCCGGACTTGTCCGGGCGAAGACATCGGCCTCGACTACGATCGCAGCGAGTTCTCCATCGTCCATCTGCTCGATCTCGGCCCCCGTCACGACCTTTTCGGGGTTGAGCAGGCCGATCTGCCCGGCGATGGCCGAAGCGGTGCCGGCATGATCGCCGGTAATCATCTTCACGCGAATTCCAGCCTGGATACATTCGGCGACGGCAGACACGGCTTCAGCGCGGGGCGGATCCATAAGTCCGACCAGGCCGATCAGCACCATCTGCCCTTCAAGATCGGCACTGTTCAGAACAAGGTGGTCTCGCGGCACTGTGCGCATTGCGAGCGCAAGAACCCGCTGACCCAGTGCTGCGATCCGGTCGGTCTGTTCCAGCCAGTAGCGCTTGTCTAGCTGTTCGTTCCCTCCGTTATGACTGCGCTGGCTCGCGCACATTTCGAGTATGCGTTCGGGCGCGCCCTTGGTATGGATCAGGGCGTTGCCTTCATGATCATGATGCAGCACCGCCATATAGCGGTGACTGGCATCGAACGGTATGGTATCGGTTCGCGACCATTCGCGGAGAGTTTCCTGGTCATCTCGCATGATCTTTCCCGCGAGAGCCTGGAGCGCACCTTCCATCGGGTCACCTTCAACCCGCCAGCCGTCCTCATGGGCGTGCAAGCCGGCATCGTTACACAACGCAGATGCGCGTGCGAACTCAACGAGAATTGCATGCTCTTCAGGGTCGACATCGGCGTCAGCCAGCCGGATCGTCCCACTCGGCGCGTAGCCATTGCCACTAACGGTCAGGAGATGATCGGTGGTCGCCAGCGAGGCGACCATCATCTCATTGCGGGTCAGCGTTCCAGTCTTGTCGCTGCAAATGACAGAAACTGCGCCGAGCGTTTCAATGGCCGGAAGCCTGCGCACAATTGCGTTGCGGCGGGCCATCGCCTTGACGCCGACAGCAAGGGTAATTGTCAGGACAGCGGGCAGACCCTCGGGGATCGCCGCGACCGATAGGCCCACGACGACCATGAATAATTCACCGAAGGGCAGATGGCCGACGAAGTAGCCATAGACCAGCAGGATGGCTGCAATCAGCAGGATCAGGATGGTCAGCCAGCGCGCGAAGATATCCATTTGCCGGATCAGCGGTGTCGTCAGCATCTGGACGCTGCCCAGCATGCCACTGATGAGTCCGATCTCGGTATCCGAACCTGTAGCGACGGCAACGCCCCGTCCTGCACCCCGGACGATCAGAGTGCCGCTGAACGCCATGCATGACCGGTCGCCCAGAGGAACATCGGGCGCAACCGGCCTGATGCCTTTCTCGACTGGCACTGATTCGCCGGTCAGAACAGCTTCTTCCACCGCCAATCCGGCTGCTTCAATAAGGCGCAGATCGGCCGGAATGCGTTCGCCAGCTTCTAGCAGAACGATGTCGCCGGGAACGACTGAAGCGCTGTCAATCGCGATGCGTTTCCCATCGCGCAATACGGATGTCCTCGGCGCGAGCATCTGGCGAATGGCCTCCATCGCCTGCTCGGCGCGTCCTTCCTGAATGAAGCCGATGGCCGCATTCACGATAACCACGGCCAGAATGACGCCAGTATCAATCCAGTGGCCGAGCGCAGCCGTGATCAGTGCTGCGCCCAGGAGTACATAGATCAGGACATTGTGAAGTTGACTGAACAATCGGTGAAACGCACTACGGCGAGGCGGTTCAGGAAGCCGGTTTGGCCCAAACTTTTCAAGGCGACTGGCGGCTTCTTCCTGCGTCAGGCCAGCCGGCTGGGTGGCAAGTGCGGTGACTACCTCCTCGGCAGACGTCACATGAAATTCGTCCTGAGGTTGCCTTGAAGTCAACGGTCACTCCTGGCGCTTATGGCTTTTCCGGCAGCCTTGTTTCTGTACATTCTTCTTGCGGACCTGCCGCGAACTTTCATTGAGCCGACTCAATTATCTTATCTGCCTGGACCTGAATTATCGCGAACCGTCTTTCCCGGGCGATGCCCGTTTTGAGGAGGCTCAATCAGAATCAGAAAGTGGCCTCTTCAATCTAACAACGGGTCAGGCTTCAGATTTGTTTCCCGATTTTCGTTTCCGGAGTTCTTTCGAACGCTCTGTTTGGAAGTGAAGCCGAGCGGCATCGCCCGTTTCATCGAAACGATGAGCTGACACAGAAGGCGTCGCGGACCCTGGATTGGTATTGGTACCTCATGCGATCTGTCCCGCGGACAGTGCAATTCGTCCGTGACACACTCAAATGCGGGAAACCTGCCGGCACCCCGCCATTCTTTAAGTGTGACGTCCTGTTGGTCGGCACTCGATCGAGAGCAACCTGAAGGACGATCTGGAACACCATAAGGTGGTTACTGTCGTCTGCCTGACCTTTACGAAGTGTCTCGTTCGCGTAGCATCCAGGCAACCACAGCTTCGAGCGCCAGTGAGGTGCTTTATCGGGGCGATCGGACGAGTTGCCGGTTGGATTTCAGGCTGCCGCGAGAGCGTATTGCGGATCAGCTTTCGCTCTCCCCTTCATGGCGCGATCATCGATCATTTCGCCGCTTGGTGAGGCCTCACTGACGACAAGCTGAAAGGAGATTATCATGAATGTAGCAGAATGCATGAGCAGAAACGTCGAAATAGCCGATCCCGAATTGAGCTTGCAGCAGGCTGCACATGCCATGGCGTCGAACGATGCCGGCATGTTGCTCATTGGCGAAGGAGACCGTCTCACCGGTGTCATTACCGATCGTGACATGGCCATCCGCGGCTTTGGTGGGGGGGGGTGCGTAGCTAATACTCCGGTCCGCGAGGTAATGAGCAAGGAAGTTTTGTATTGCCGGGAATCCGACCCGATCGGAGAGGTTCTCCAAAATATGGGTGAAGTTCAGTTGCGGCGCTTGCCCGTGCTTGATGCGGACAAGCGTCTGGTCGGTGTGGTTGCGCTTAGCGATCCCGCCAAGAACGGTGCGGCCGATGCAACCGGCCTCACTTTGACCCGGATAACGCAGCCAAGCAGCCACCACTCACAGGAGGCCTGATCCATGGGCAATCACGGTAGCGATGCCGGAGTGGAACGGCCGAAGCGAATTGCCGCCCGGGATGCCCGCGGCAGGGAGATTATCCTTCACAGTCGCGCAGCGTGGTGGACATTCATCGCCGGTCTGATCGGAATAGGGCTGCTGACGCTGTTGGCAGGCTAACTGGCAATTGGGCTTCGCTGGATGGCAAGGCGCAATCGCTTGGCCAATGTCGCCTACAAGCTCGACGTGACCGAAGAGCAGTTGAAAGAAGCTCCCGCCTTCCAGGAAAGTGATCGCGAGCGGACCCTATCGGACCAAACACACCGCGCGGCGGTATATGACTACTACGCCACGCCGGTTTACTGGTAGCCCAATTGCCGGGCCCTTTTAGGGCCCGGCACACTTCGAATTAAACACGATGCAGCCAAATATTCCGTCTTTCGGCGATCGTTCAATCCCGCTGCGGCTTCTTGGCATCCCATCGATCAAAATGTGGCTTTAAGGCATCGGGCAGTTCTTTGTAGAAGTCTTCATCTAAGGGGTAGTGCCGCATGGCGACCCAGACTGCATCAAGCACGGCATTTCCTTGCTTTCGATCCTTGGGCTTCTTTTGCGGATCGCGGCCAAGCTTTTCCGCCATCCAGAGTTTTTGCAAGGCGAACCATCGCGGATCGGGAACAACCATGCGCGCAGTTCCGCCGTCGCGTACACCAACCACGCGGTCGACTGGTCGTCCATTCAACAACCATTCTTGTTCGGGTAGCGGTATGGGCCGAGGTCGGTCCTGCGAAACTTGTCCGCCAATGCGGCTGGGGGCCGAAAGGATTTCCACCTCGTATGCCTTCGCGTTGCGTGCCTGGAAGGGCCGCTCGGTGTTTACCGAGTAGGTCATGTCGGCTTCCTTGAGCACTTTCCACAAGGTTGGTCGGTCCTCATCAGCCTCGATTCCGGTCAACGCCATGTCAAAATCCAGTGTAGTGTCTGGCGCATCTCGAATGAATCCGTTTGCCTCCAGGGCATATGCAATCAAAGCGTTGGTGCCGACCACCATGGCCTGATCGCCAAGAAAGCCGAGGCGGTCAGCTTCGCGCAGGATCTTGCCGGCCTCTGCCGGGAGCATTGGCAGACGCAGCGCGCGGTACAGGCTCGCTTGTTCTTTGAGCGCGTCCTTGCTTCCTACAAGGCGCTCCTTGAGCTCTGCCTTCTCGGCCTTGTATTCCTCGAAATCAGCCTGCTTTTCCTGATCGAGCGGGCCCTTGCTCTTCATCGATCCGCGCCGATCTGTAACCTCGTAAAGATATTCTCGACCAGAGACCTCCTTGATGCGCATATTGTAGGGCATGTCGTTCAGCGCGCGCAGGGTCTCCATCCAGACCTGATAGGCCTGCTCGAGATTGACGATCACCCTCGCCTGTTCGTCGGAAAACGGTTGGAATTTCATAAATTACCCTGCAGTTCGCGGTTCCACGAAAATGCAGGGTAAAAGTCAGAAATGCAAGATTTACCCTACACTTCCTAATTCGTATGAATTGCAGGGTAAATTGCCTAGACCGCTCCCCGAGCTCCGCCGAGCGTGGCAATCGTTCAAGCGACAGGAAAAAGTGGCCCTCACGGTAATGACGATGCGGGCCTCAGAATTCGGATTTTCAGAAGGCCCACAGAAAGGCCCTAAACGAGAAGCGAAAAGGTTAACCGAGACAATAATTTTGGAGAACCAATGTGAGTCCTCGAAACCCGACATTTTCTCAATATACTTCAATGACTTATGTCGATGGTGCCCAGAAGAGGCATCACATTCGAACTACTTTTCTATGTTTTATCAAATAGTTAGGAATTTTCCCTTTTGCAAAAAGCCCTCAAAAGGCCCTCAAAAGTCGTCTAACGCATTGGTTCGATGCCTTTTTCAGGACTCGGAATTGTCTCCGCTGCTTCGAATGGCAAGGTAATTCAATGTCCGCTTTGCGCCCCAATTCCGGACATTCGAGGTGGTTTGCTATTTTCCTGAAAGCAGACCGTCCAATTTTCCTGCCGAGTATCATCAGCGAATGTCCGATTATGGGTGGTTAGCGGACGATCCAAATCTGGTTGTTAAAGGGTTTGCTCAGACATTCTCAGTCGCGAGCCAGAATCCCTAATCGTTCCCCTTCACGACGAGAGTGTCGATCGGCAGACTTCCAAGCAGCTCGTTGGCGGTGCTGCCGATCGTCGCATGCCGCAGGGCGGATTCGCCATGCGTCCCTAGCACCAGCAACTCGGCCCCGCTCTCGCGCAGGTCCTTGCGCAGTGCGCCCCCCGTGCTGCCGTAGACAAGATGCGATGTGACCCGCTTACGCGTTTCATCATCAAGCTCATCCAAGAACTCGCTGAACGCCTTGCGCTCGGCCTTCTCAACATCCTTCCGCACGTAATCGGCGTTCTGCCAGCCTTCAAATGGCACGTGATAGGCATGGATCAGTTGGATACCGGCTTTCGGAAACATTTCCGCGGCTTTCTTCAGTGCGACGCGTGACGGCGGATAGAAGTCAGTCGCACAGGCGATGCTGTCGTAGGGATATCGGGGCCGGTTCTTAACTACGAGCACCGGAACCGGCGAGTGGCGTATGACATAGTCGACCGCCGTTCCCAGCAGGTAATCCTTCATGCTGTTGAAACGAGCCACCCCGATCACGATCAGGCTCGCTTCCACTTCTTCCGCCACGCTCGCAATGGCGTAGTCCGCACGCTCGATCGGGTAACGAAAATTAATTTTTGTATCTGTTTCTGGGAGAACCGAGCGCATCCTGCGATCCAGCTCGCTCCGTGGTGGGGGCTCGCCTAAGGCGGGATCAAGAGCATGCACCAGCACGACTTCGGCATCCCATTGCTCTGCTAGTTTCAACGCGCGGTCAATCGCGCGGTCCGCTTCGGCGCGAAAATCGGTGCCGACAACAATTCTGCCTACCATAATAAACCCAGGCTCCTCTACGCCTCCTCGTGCCCAGACGACCCTATCGATACGAGCATGGGCCTTCAAGGAATTCTGGTCTTCGGCTATCGACAATAAGGTCGATTTTGCCGAGTGTCGAAGCGATGGAATCGCAACTTCACATTCCTTACCTTCGCGAAGTGATCGTGTTCTTGGCGGTGGCCGGTTTCGCGGTTCCTTTGCTTCAGCGCAAATTTAGTCCGGTTCTCGGCTACCTTCTGATCGGCGGGCTGATCGGGCCGTATGGGCTCGGCCTGTTCGCCACTGACTATCCTATAGCGTCTTACGTTGTGATCGACGATCTCGATGGGGTTCGTGCTCTTGCTGAAATCGGCGTCATCTTCCTCCTGTTCGCGATTGGGCTCGAGCTGTCGCTGGACAGATTGTGGTCGATGCGCCGCTTCGTCTTCGGTCTCGGGACCGCGCAGATCGTCCTGACCGGCATGCTGATCGGCAGCATCGCTTATGCATGGGGAAATTCGGGGTCGGCGGCGCTCGTCCTAGGCGCATGTTTGGCGTTGTCCTCGACAGCCATCGTTATGCAATTGCTGATCGAGAAGGGCAGGCTCACCACACCGGTCGGGCGCTCGGTGTTCTCGGTGCTCCTGATGCAGGATCTGGCGGTCGTCCCCATCCTCTTTATTGTCGGCGTCCTCGGGACGGTTTCGGCAGGAGAGAGCATCGCCTGGGATCTGGCCTTGGCGCTCGGAGAGGCGGCGGTCACGGTCGTCGTCATATACGCCGTCGGTCGTCTTCTCGTGCGGCCGATCTTCCGCCTGATTGCCCAGACCGGCAGCCGGGAAGCGTTCATGGCCATGATCGTCTTAGTGGCGCTTGGCACGGCGGCGGTGACGGGGGTCGTCGGTTTATCGATGGCGCTCGGCGCGTTTCTCGCTGGCCTGCTAATTGCCGAGACCGAGTACCGGCACCAGGTCGAAGTCGACATCGAGCCGTTCAAGGGCCTCATGCTCGGGCTGTTTTTCATGTCGGTCGGAATGGGGATCGACTGGCGCGTGTTGGGAGAGTCACCATTCTGGATAGCGGCGTCCGTGGTCGGTCTCATCGCGCTGAAGGCAGTCGTAAACATCGGCCTCTTTCTGCTCTGGAAGTTGCCCCGTCACCGTGCGGTGGAGGCCGGCTTGCTACTCTCGCAGGCAGGAGAGTTCGCCTTCATCGTGGTCGGACTTGCAATGGCGCTGGGGCTCGTGCCAGGACCGACAGGCCAGTTCATGCTCATCGTCGCGAGCCTAACGATGATGCTTACCCCCGTCCTCGAACTCATGGCGCGCAAATTTGGGGCTTTGATCGAGGAGAAAGAGGCCCGAGGAGCTGCCGAGCAAGCGGAGGCAACCGAAGCGCTTGAGGGCCATGTCGTCATCGGCGGGTTCGGGCGCGTGGGTCGGTTGATTGCATCTATCCTTGATCGCGAAGGTCTCTCCTACATCGCCATCGACAAAGATCCGGCGATCGCTGCGCAGGCGCGATCGATGGGCCTGCCTGTCAGGTTCGGTGACGCATCGCGGCTTGAAGTCCTACAAGCCGCGCGCGTCAGGGACGCGACCGCGCTGGTAGTCACTCTCGGGGATGAAATACCTACCGAGAGGCTGACCGCGAGAATGCGAGAGGCGGCACCGCATGTTCCGCTGTTCGTCAGAGCGCGCGACGGTGATCAAGCCGAGCGGCTAACTAATGCGGGAGCAACCGCCGCGGTGCCCGAGACCATTGAGGCAAGCCTCCAACTAGCAGCGAGAGTGCTCGAAGGGTGCGGGTTCGACGATGATGTCGTCCAGCGACGTATTCAGCTGGAACGGTAGTCTCCCTTCGTGCGGGTAATACCATCGGAATGTCTGCGTTCGGGTCGTCAGCTGCCCGTCAGCTCTTGGCGTATAGCTTCCTCGGAAATTCAGTCACCAAATGGGTGGGTGTCCCCCGTCAGCGCCTATGGCACAGATTTGAGGTTGTGATTTAAGGAGGTTTTGGGCTTCGTCGTAGTGACGAAGGAACGAAGATGAAGCCCAAAACTTCAAATTCCAAAATGGCCACTGAGCAGGTGCTCAAGGACATCCGCCGCAAGACCCGCAGGCACTTCTCTGCCGAAGACAAGATCAGGATCGTCCTTGATGGCCTGCGCGGCGATGACTCCATTGCCGAGCTGTGTCGGCGTGAAGGGATTGCGCAGAGCCTCTACTACACCTGGTCCAAGGAGTTCATGGAAGCTGGCAAGCGCCGCTTGGCTGGTGACACTGCGCGTGCTGCGACCACGGACGAGGTGAAGGGTCTGCGCCGTGAAGCGCGCGATCTGAAGGAGTGCGTGGCCGATCTCACTTTGGAGAACCGGCTGCTCAAAAAAAGCATGATTGCGGATGGGGGAGACGAAGAATGAGATATCCCGCATCCGAGAAGCTCGAGATCATCCGGATCGTCGAGCAGTCGCACCTGCCCGCCAAGCGCACACTGGACCAGTTGGGCGTAGCACGTCGGACCTTTTACCGCTGGTATGACCGCTACCTCGAAGGCGGGCCGGAAGCACTGGCAGACCGGCCATCCGCGCCAAGCCGGGTGTGGAACCGCATCGGGGACGATATCC
>JGI24661J20069_1000028_pt1 | contig 95663 bp, 90 predicted proteins | sample MalvirmetaMSP144_FD_20069 | JGI IMG/M metagenome (IMG submission 20069) | reverse complement strand
CTGGCTAAATAATCGCCAACTTCGACCATGACCACTCGGATCTGGCACTACCAGGCTTGGTCTGCGAAGGTTGTTGGAGCACTATGAGAAATCCGGGCTAGATATGTCTCCGCCTACCGGCGCATTCCGTTAGTTCTTTCGCCTTAACCGGCCATCAGACTGATCACCAGTGCGTTCGCAATGTCGATGACGAACCCGCACACCAGGGGCACCACAATGAACGCCTCGCGCGCAGCACCATGCTCCCGAGTGACCTCCGTCATGTTGGCGATGGCGGTGGCGGTAGATCCCAGCGCAATTCCGCCGAAACCGGCGCATATCACTGCGGATTGGTAATCCCTGCCCATTGCCCGAAAAACGATCAGAAGAACGAATGCGATGACCAGGACGATCTGCACCAACATCGCCACGGTGATGAAGGCAAGCACGGGCTGCAGCTCCCAGAGCCTGAGGCCCATCAGCGCCATGGTCAGAAACAGGCCCAATGACATGTCGGAGATCAGGGCGATGCCTGGCTGCATGCTCGGCCAGTTCCATAAACGCCCGCGCCCACTCGGCCTCATCCAGTCGCCCACCATGCGCAGGAGAATGCCGGCTAGCAGACAACCCACAAAGGCGGGTAGCGTGACAGGGGTAAGTGCGACCAAGGCATTGATTCCTGAGCCCAACATCAAGGCGAAGTTCAGCCAGAGCAATGCCAACAGCAAGCCGTAGTAGTCCAGACGGGCATGCTGTTCATCGCTGCGCAGCGTGCCAATCTCCAGGGCGCTGTCCCCGGAGGCGCGAAGTTGATATCTGCGTATGAGCAGGCTTGCGATTGGGCCACCGATGGTGCAGGCCGCGATCAGGCCGATCATGTTCGCCGCCATCCCCAGTTCCTGCGCCTGAGCAATGCCGAGGGCTTCAACGAAGTAATCGGACCAGGCCAAGGTGGTGCCCACCCCGCCGGTCAGGGAAATCGAACCGACCATGAGTCCGGCACGCGGATCCAGGTCGAATGCGCGGGCCAACTCCATTCCAACGAGGTTCTGCAGCACCATGAACCCGATGGCCAGTCCCGACAGGATCAGCAAAGGGCGTCCACCATGGCGCAGCGTGCGAGCGTCGGTACTCAGGCCAATAGCGGCAAAGAAGTACAGCAGAATGACGTCGCGCGCTTCCAGATCGAAACTGACCGTGACCCCCATCCCGTAGTACAGGACGAAGACAACCAAGGCGCAAGCCAAGCCGCCCACCAAGGATTCCGGGATGCTGTATCGACGCAAGATGCCCGAACGCGCTACCAAGCCCTTGCCCACAAACAACAGCAGAATGGCGAGCGTGAATCCATGGAAGGCATCGATCTTCATCGCACCTTCTCCCTGTCCAGGCAGGACAGCGCATGGCTGGCGGCGATCCACTCTTCATTGGTGGGTTCGATCGTCACGATGACCTGGCTGTGGTCGCTGGAAATCGTCGCCGCGTGGCTGGCATTGGCGTCGGTATCCAGGGCAATGTTCAGAAAACCCAGTGCCGCACCGATGCGCTCGCGAATGAACGCATTGTGTTCACCGACACCTGCCGTGAATACCAGCATGTCCAGACCGCCCAGAACAGCAACCAAGGCACCGATCTCGCGCACGATGCGACGCACGTAGAGGTCCAGCGCCAAGCGCGCTCGCTCACCCGTTTCACCTTCATCGTTCTCGTGCCGGACAATGACGCGCGGCTCGGCCGAGATTCCCGAAACGCCGAGCAGACCGGACTCGTGATAGAGGACACGCCCCACTTGTTCCAGTGAAAGCTTCTCGATCTCCATCAGGTAGAGCACGGCGCCTGGATCGAGCGCACCGGTGCGGGTGCCCATCATCAGCCCGTCAAGCGCGGAGAAACCCATGGTGGTGGCCACGCTTTTGAGTCCTTGCATAGCACACAGGCTGGCGCCACTGCCCAGGTGGGCAACGATGGTGCGCCTGCGCGCCGCGTCGCCATGGCGTTCGGGCAAAGCCTCAGCCATGTACTCATACGACAGGCCGTGAAATCCGTACCGGCGCAGACCGCGCTCCCATGCGGCGTAGGGCAACGGCAGGAGCTGCTCGAGCTTGGGGATGGTGTGATGGAAGCCGGTGTCGAAGCAGGCCACCTGAGGCAGCTCCGGCTGTTCGCGCAGCAGAATATCGATGGCTTCCAGCGCGAACGGCTGGTGCAGTGGCGCCAGCGGGATGTATCCCTGCAGATCGGTGAGCACCTGGGCGTCCACCCGCACTGGCTCGAAATACCTGCTGCCACCGTGGACGATCCGATGAGCGACCGCACCTATCCGGCGGCCGTCGAGCCGCTGACTGACGCGATCGCGGATGATGCGCAGCGCGGCACGATAGGGATGTGCCGTGTCCAGTTTGATCGGGAACGGCGCAACCCCGGTCTCTTCGAAATCCGGATCGGCGCCGCCGATTCCCAGCACTTTGCCATTCCACAACGCCTGGCGAGGCAGTGGCGTGGCCGAAGGGTCGAATACCGCAAACTTGATGCTGGATGAACCGCAGTTCAGTACAAGGATCAGTCCGTGCCCGGGGCGTCCGGAGCGGGCCGTGGTCGCATCCATCATGTCGTCCTCTTTTTGCCCGGCCACGGTGACGTCGCCACGGTGTTCGGATATGCCTGCACGCTCATCGTCGTCAGATTCAGCGTGCCGTATAGCCGCCGTCGGCGATGAGCTGGGTGCCCGCAAAGAAGCTGCTTCCTTCCGATAGCAAAAACGCCACGGCATGGGCGATTTCGTCCGGGGTGCCCAGACGGCCGATCGGATGCAGGCCAACAGCCTCCTGAAGGGCCGATTCGTCGAGGAAATCCAGGATGGGCGTCCGCACGTAACCGGGATGGATCGAGTTGATCCGGACTCCCTTGGCCGCATAGGCCAGCGCTGCCGAGCGGGTCAGCCCGGTAACAGCGTGCTTGGCTGCGACGTACGCTGGGTTTCCTGCATCGCCGACCACCCCCAGGATCGAAGAGACGTTGACGATGGCGCCGCCACCCGAACGCAGGATGGCGGGAATCTGATGGCGCAGGCCATAGAACACGCCGTTCAGGTTGATATCGATTACCCGGCTCCAGGCGGCAGGATCCAGTTCCCCCACTGGGCTCTGGTCGCCACTGATACCGGCGTTGTTGACCGCAAAATGAAGGCCGCCGAACATATCGACTGCGCAGGCCACAGCAGCCTCAACGTCATTGATGCGTGCCACGTCGGCCACGTTGGCCACGGCGTGGCCGCCCTCGGCGTTGATGAGGCTGGTGACGCGCTGCGCATTGTCGGCGCTGACATCGGAGACGACGACATTCAGGCCGTTGCTTGCAAGCAGCCGGGCAATGGCCTCGCCAATGCCAGACCCTGCACCGGTGACCAGGGCTACGCGGCCAGAGAATGAGTACTGCATGGTGTTTCCTCCAAAGGGGTGGATTAAAAAGAGGGGGTTAATAAGTTGCCGATAAGTCGGCTCAAGGGGGTGACAGCCGATAGTGGTGGGCCAGCATCAGTGCGATCGCGCATGAGGCGATGCGTGTATCACGCGAGTCGGCGCGGCTGGTCAGAATGACTGGCACCTTGGCTCCAAGAACGATCCCGGCGCTGGCTGCGCCGCCCATGAAGATCAACTGCTTGGCAAGCATGTTGCCGCTCTCCAGGTCAGGCACGACGAGGATGTCAGCTTGCCCGGCGACCTCGGAAACGATCCCCTTGATACGCGCAGCGGCGATGGAGACGGCGTTGTCGAAGGCCAGCGGCCCGTCGAGCAGGCCGCCAGTGATCTGGCCGCGATCGGCCATCTTGCACAGCGCCGCAGCGTCCAGCGTGGCCGTCATCGTCGGGCTGACCGTCTCGACTGCGGCCAGGATTGCGACCTTGGGTTCGCGCACGCCGATCACCTGCGCCAGCTCGATGGCGTTGCGGATGATGTCTGCCTTCTGTTCCAGAGTCGGGGCGATATTGATCGCTGCATCGGTGACGATGAACGGGCGCGGATAGGCCGGTGTCTGCAACAGGAAGCAATGGCTGACCCGGCGCTTGGTGCGCAACCCCGCTGCTGCCGAAACCAGCGCGGACATCAGTTCGTCGGTGTGCAGACTCCCTTTCATCAGGGCTTCGACTTCGCCATTGGCCGCCAAGGCTACGGCTTGCTGCGCGGCGGCGTGGCTGTGGGGTGTGTCCACAATGGTGACGTCGGCCAGATCCAGCCCGGCCTCTGTGGCGACTGCTTCCAGCCGCGCCCGTGATCCGACCAGCACCGGTTCGATCAACCCCGCGTGGCGTGCTTCGAGCGCAGCGGACAGACTGGGGGCATCGCAGGGATGGGCGACGGCCACCCGAATCGGTTGCAAGTGCGCGACGTGCGCCAGCAGGCGTTGCAGGCCTGTGTGGCCCTGCGCATCCGGGTGGATTTCCGGCAACGCGGTGCGCGTTCGTTCAATGCGCTCAGTGGGCGCCGCGACCTCTACCTGGCCTTGGAAAACCGCCGCATCCTCCTGGTTGGTGCAGGCGCAGGCCAGCGTGATACGCCGAGTGGCGGTGTCCTTGCTGGTCACCTGCACTCGCACGGTCAGCCTGTCGCCGGGCCGAATCGCCCCGAGGAAGCGCAGGTTCTGGCTGACATGCAGGGTTCCGGGTCCCGGCAGGCGTGTTCCCAGCACAGCCGAGATCAGGACGTTTGCACAAATGGCCTCGGTGGTGTCCCGCGAGGGCGAAGACACCGAAGATTCCGGATCCACATCATCGCCCGATTGCAGCGCGAACATCTGGATGTCTTGCGGCGAAAACGCGCGTTCGAGGCTGGCGCTGTCGCCAATGGCGATCTCGTCGAAGGTGCGGTTGCGCAAAACCTGCAATGCGTCGGCGGCGCCATCGACCGGTGCGGAGGACGTCGTCATTTGTCTTTCCCACGCCGTGTTTGACTTGTGCGCGGCGCGGCTGGCGTCTTCGACGCCGTTTTCTTCTGAGGCGCCTGCGCCTGGTGGTCCGCCTGCTCGAACAGGGCGGCAACCTGCTCCAGCCTGGCTTGCTCCTGTGCGGACAGCACATCGCTGCTGCCGACCACCTGTACGATCATCTCCGCTACCTGGCGGATCTCATCAGGCGCTATGTCGTTCAGCAATCCGGGGATGGCGGACACCACGGCGTCCTGGTCGAGCCGCATCAGCAAAGCCTGCCGACGCACGAGGTGGCGAAAGGCCTGCATGTCGAAGTCGCTGCCCAGGCGGGGACGCACCAGTTGCTCTGCGTGCCGGAAGTGCCGCTCGTCGGCCTCGCCACGCGCCGCGAGCACGAAGAACAGTGCCCGTATGACGGCTTCGGCGAGCCCGCCGCTGTGAATATCCGCTTCGAGCCGTGTCAACTCTTGCGCCAGATACTGGCGATGCTCGGGCGTCTCGCTGGGACGGGGTCGCGGCGGTGCATCGTCGTGCAGGCTCTGTCCAGTCATGGCCTGCACCAGCGGCAGGCTGTACAGCGTGTCAAACGCCTGTGCGTAGATCTGGTCGCGGCAATCACGGAATTGATCCAGCATCTGTTCGACGGCGGTGGAAAACTGCGCCTGCAGTTGCAGGAAAGGGTTGGCCTCGGAGACGGGCTGACGATGGTCGCGCACGTGTTGCGCAGCCTCATGTACTGCGGCGGCGAGCGGATGCCTGTCAGACCACAATTCATAGCCCATGCGCAGCGGATGCAGCTGCTCCAGCCACTTCGCACCCTGGTCCGTGACCAGGGCACGCATCCATGGCTGCACGAAGCTGCGGTAGCAAGCCAGGTTGACCTCGGAGATCCGCGCAACGGCGGCGAACCGGCGATCGTTCTCAGGGTCGGGACGGACGATCTCACGGACTTCATCGATGCTGCTGCGGCGAATCCGCGTCAGGAAGACGTCACTGGTTGGGTCTCCTTCCTGCACTGGGTCGGGATGCTCATCGATTTGCATGTGGTGAATGCCTGCCGGCAGCACGTCGATGATGTCGATGTTCTCAGCGAACTCCTGGTGCTCTTTACGCCCGACGCTGCCGGAGACGAAGATTCCCAGATGTCCGATGCTGTCATGGGTAGCGTAGACGATGGTCTGGTCATGTCCCAGCACGTCCAGGTCGTTGCGGTACAGGTCGGTGATCCAGCCCAGGGCCTGGGGCGGTGGCGTGATGTTGTCCCCATAGGAGCAGAACACCAGGATCGGCGAGCGAATATTGCGCAGGTCGATGCGCACGCCATCAGACGTCACCAGCTGCGCCGTACTCAGTTTGTTGCCGATGAACAGGTTATCGACGATGTACTGTATTTCCACATCGTTCAGGAACACGTGGCCGCCCCAGTACTTCTCGAATTGCAAGTGGCGCGGGCCTTCCGTGTCGACCTTGGCGTACAGGTTGTACTGTTTGCTCCACAGCGTATTGGCCGGGTCCAGGTTCTCGAAGTTCTGTACCAGCCAGGCGCCGTCGAACCGACCGGCGCCCAGATCGCCGGTCAATGCCGTCAACCAACTACCGCCGGTCAGGCCGCCTGCATAGCGCATCGGCATGTCGCCCGCCCAGTACGACAGCGGCGCGCCGGCGACGATGATCGGTCCGAACAGTTCGGGCCAGACGGCAGCTGCCATCAGGATCTGCCAGCCCGCCTGGCAATTGCCGATGACCGCGGGCTTGCCGCGGCTGTCGGGGTGCAGCTCGCCGACCTTGCGCACGAAGGCCGCTTCGGCACGCATGACATCCTCGACGGTCTGGCCGGGAACGGGATCGGGCAGAAAGCCAACGAAGTAGCAGGGATGGCCTGCCTTCAGAGCAGCACCGACCTCGCTGTCGGGTTTGAAACCGCCGATGCCCGGGCCATGGCCCGCGCGGGGATCGACCACCACGAACGGCCGCTTCTTGGGATCGGCCGGCGCGTCGGCTGGCGGCAGGATGCGCACGAGGCCATAGTTGACTGGCCGCGGAAGCTCCAGCCCGGACATGATGACCTCTGAGGCGAAGTCGAGTACGTTCGGCGTCTGCTCCTGCAAATGCTCCTGGTACTGGTTGCCGCGTTGGCGGCGAACGTCGGCATACAGAATGGACCGCTGCCAGGCATCCACTGCATACTCGGTTGCCATCGCCGATAGTCGCAACGGGTCCCACAGCAACTGCCCCCAAGCGGCCGTTGGTGATGTCGTGGTGTCTTGATTCATGGCGATGGGCACTCCCTCTATGATGAAACGGAAAAAATGAATGGAAAGGGGCCGCCGACACATCGTCTGGGCGGCCCTTCCTCAGTCAGTACATGTGCTGGCCACCATTCATCGACACGTTGCTGCCGGTCATGAAGCCGGCAGACTCGCTGGCGATGAATGCCACCAGCGCGGCGATTTCCCCAGGCTGGCCCAGGCGGCCTATCGGAATTCCGGCCACCACTTGCTTGACCACGTCTTCGGCCATACTCGTCACCATCTTCGTATCCAGATACCCCGGCGACACGGTGTTGACCGTCACACCCTTGCGCGCCACCTCCAGCGCAAGGGCTTTAGTAAAGCCATGCATGCCGGCTTTTGCGGCGGAGTAGTTGGTCTGGCCGAACTGCCCCTTGGAGCCGTTGATGGAGGAGATGTTGACGATCCTGCCCCAGCCGCGTTCGAGCATGCCGTCGATGAATGGCCGGGTGACGTTGAAAACGGAGTCGAGATTGACGCGCAGGACCGCATCCCAATCGGCGTAGCTCAGCTTGCGGAACGTAGCATCGCGCGTGATGCCCGCGTTGTTGACCAGAATGTCGATGTGGTAACCGTCTGCTTGAATGAGGCCGGCCAACTCCTGGCAGGAGGCATGGTCGGCCACATCCGCGCCGTAGGCGATGAAGTTGTAGCCTTCGTCCGTCTGGGCTTCCAACCACGCGCCGATGCTGGCATTGCCTGGCGAGTGGACAACGAGCACGGTATGGCCAACATCGTGTAAGGCTCGTGCGATGGCCTCGCCCAAGCCACCGTTGCCGCCCGTGACCAGGGCGGTACGTTGTTCAGCCGGCATTGCGGCCACCGGTCTTGCCCGGTGCCTCCTTATCCTGCGCCGAGGCCCACACGGCTCCCCACTGTTTGAAGATATCCTGGAACGGGAGTACCGCATCGCCCTGGCCTACGGCCTGCGTAACCGATTTCTGCCAGTCTTGAATAGCTATTTGCAGGCCTTGGGTGAAGGTTGTCTGGTTTTTGATCGCGACTTGTGTCAGCGCCTGCGCGCCGCCCACGTGGTACTGGAACTGACGCCAGAAGGCTTGTGCGGGCAGCGTGGCCAGTTCCTGCCAGTTCTTGGCCTTGAGCAGGTTTTCGATTTCTGCGCCGGACTCGGCAATGCCGTCTTTGCCTGCGCGCGTGGCGTTCTCCAACCATTGCTGGCTGTTTTCCTGCATCAAACGCTGGAGGCGCAGCTGCAGTTCTAGGTTCGCCTTGAACAGGTTGAGAGGGATGGTTTCATTGCTCATGGTCAAACTCCTTACTGGGTTGAGTGCCCACTCGGGCGATCAAACGATCAGGCCATCTGGCCGATCGTTTTGCGAAAGCGTGCTAACGACAGGAAAAACAGCACCGTGCCGATCAGGGCCAGCGCCAGGAACGGCTGCCATACCGTCTCCAGGCCCGCGTCCCGGTAAAGGATGGCCTGGCTCAGTTCCACGAAATGGGTGGTGGGTGCGATCAGCATGATGTTCTGCACGATCTCGGGCATGCTTTCGCGGGGCGTGTCGCCGCCGGATAGCATCTGGAGCGGCAGGATGGTCAGCATCATCAGCATGCCGAACTGCGGCATGTTGCGCGCCAGCGTGGCGATGAATATGCCCATGGAGGTGGTGGCGAACAGGCTGAGGGCCGCGCCGGCGAAGAACAACACAATGGAGCCCTCGATGGGCACGCCCAGGATGCCGCGCACCATGAGGTTGAGGGACAGGAAGGAGGCGATCAGCACGACCAGGGCCATCGACCAGACCTTGGAGAGCATGATCTGCGCGGGTGTAACCGGCATCACCAGCAGGTGCTCGATGGTGCCGTGCTCGCGCTCCCGGATCAGCGCTGCGCCGGTCAGGATGATGGACAACAGCGTGATGTGGTTGATGATCTGCACCACCGAGCCGAACCAGGCCTTGTCCAGTGCCGGGTTGAAGCGTGCGCGCAATGCCAGATCCACGGGTGGCGCGTCGGTGCCGCGGTAACGCTTGACGAACTCATTGACTTCGCCGGTGAAGATCTGCTGGATATAGCCACTGCCGGTGAAGGCCTGGCTCATGCGGGTGGCGTCGACATTGAGCTGCACGGCAGGCGATCGCCCCGCCAGCACGTCGCGCTGGAAGTTGGGCGGAATGACCAGAGCGAAGGTGTACAGCCCCGCGTCCATGCCCGGGTCCACGTCCCCATAGTCGATCATGGCCGGTGGCGTGAACTGCGGGGGGTAGAAGGCCGAGGCAACCCGCTGGGACAGCGCCGAATTATCCTCGTCGACGATGGCGATGGGCGCGTTGTGCAGCGTCTCCGGCATGGACGTGGCCTTGGTGTAGACCGACGCGGTGAACACATAGACGATGAGCACAAGCATCATCGGATCGCGCCAAAGACTCCACAGCTCCTTGACACCAAGGTCGTAGATGTTGGCCAGGTTTCTTCTGCGCATCTCAACGCTCCTGCTTCTTGAGTAGCAAAACAGCCACGCCGAGAATGACCGGAACCGAAATGAGCATCGACCACAGCGGCCCCGTCAGGTCGGCCAGGCCGAGTGATTTGTTGAACACGCCACGGCTGATGGAGATCATGTGCGTGGCGGGGTAGATCTCGCCGATGAACTTGCTGGAGCCTTCAAGCGAGGACACGGGATCCCTCAGGCCGGCGAACTGGGTGGCCGGAATGATGGTGCCGATCATGGCAAAGAACATGGCGGCGATCTGGCTGCGCGTGACGGCCGAGGCCAGCAGCCCCATGCCTGTCGCGGCGAAGGAGAAGATCAGCGCGGCCAGCGACAGGGTGAAGAAGCTGCCCGTGACCGGCACACCGAAGACGGTGACCGCGAGCAGGCTCATCAGCAGGAAGTTCACCATGGCCAGACCGACATAGGGCAGTTGCTTGCCAAGCAGGAACTCGATGCGCGTGACCGGCGTCACGTACAGATTGGTGATCGAGCCCGTCTCCTTCTCGCGCACCACCGCCAGCGCGGTCAGCATCGCAGGCAGCATGAGCAGCAACAGCGGAATCACCGCCGGCACCATGGCCGGCAGGCTCTTGACATCGGGGTTGTAGCGAAAGCGCGTCTCGACGCTGGCATTGCCGGCTGCGCTGGCGCCGCCACGCTCGCTGGCCTGTGCCAGCAGCCAGTGCTGGTGCATGCCCTGAACGTAGCCCTGGACGGTTTCCGCGCGTTGCGGCATGGCGCCGTCGATCCAGGCACCGATCTGCACGCTCTGGCCTCGCAACACATCGCGAGAGAAGCCAGGGGGGATCTCAATGGCCAGCGACAGTTCGCCGTTGCGCATGCGTCGATCAAGGTCCTCGTAGTCGATGATCGGCGCGTGCTCGGTGAAGTAGCGCGATCCGGCCAAGTTCAGCGTGTAGTTCTGGCTAAGCGTGGTCTGGTCGCGATCGAGCACCGCATAGCTCAGGTCCTCGACGTCCATGGTGATGCCGAAGCCGATCACGAACATCAGCAGCAGCGAACCGCCCAGCGCCAGCGTGGCGCGTACAGGGTCCCGCTGCAATTCCAGCGTCTCGCGCCACAGATAGCTGAACATTCGCTGCAGACTGAAACCGCCAGAGCCGTGCCCGCCGTGTTCAGCGGGCGCCGCCGATGGTTGCTCCTCGTGATCGGCGGCCCCGGGCTGGCTGGCCGGCGCCGCCGTGCCGCCCTCGGCTTCGACGAGGTAGCCGATGAAGGCCTCTTCAAGGGTTTTGGCGCCGCGCTTCTCGACCAGTCTGGCGGGCACGTCGCTGTCGAGCACCTTGCCCGCATGCATCATCGACATGCGGTCGCAGCGCTCTGCCTCGTTCATGAAGTGGGTGGAAATGAAGACCGTCACCCGGTCACGCCGCGACAGCTCGATGAGCAGTCGCCAGAACGCATCGCGCGCCACCGGGTCGACGCCCGAAGTCGGTTCGTCCAGAATCAGCAGTTCTGGCTTGTGCACCATGGCGACCGCCAGCGACAGGCGTTGGCGTATGCCCAGAGGCAGACTGGCCGGCAGGCTGTCGATGACGTCCACCAGCCCGAAGCGCTCCACCATCTCATCGACGCGAGCAGGAATGTCCTCCGGGGACACACTGAAGAGCTTGGCGTGCAACTCCAGGTTCTGGCGTACCGTGATTTCGCTGTAGAGCGAGAACGCTTGGGACATGTAGCCGACGCGGCGGCGGGTGTCCAGGTCATGCGGATCGACTTCGTGGCCGAACAGCCAGGCCCGGCCCTCGCTCGCCGGCAGCAGGCCGGTGAGCATCTTCATGGTCGTGGACTTGCCGCACCCGTTGGAACCGAGGAAGCCGAAGATCTCACCGCGCCGGATACGGAAGGAGACACTGTCGACAGCGACGAAGTCGCCGAAGCGCATAGTGAGCTCCTGGGCTTCGATGGCAATGTCATCCGCTCCGTCATCAGGCAGCGGAGGAATGACCACCGCCTGGTGCCCACGCTTTTTCTCTTCCGGGAGCAGGCGGATGAATGCCTCTTCCAGGTTCGGGCTGCCTGTTCTTGCCAGCAATTCCTTCGGCGTGCCGGTGGCGAGGACCTTGCCGTCGTCGATGGCGGCCAGCCAGTCGAAGCGCTGGGCCTCATCCATGTAGGCCGTGGCCACAATCACGCTCATGCCGGGGCGATCGGCGCGGATACGGTCAATCAGATCCCAGAACTGCGCGCGCGCCAGCGGGTCCACGCCAGTCGTCGGCTCATCGAGAATCAGAAAATCCGGGTCATGAATCAGCGCGCAGCACAGGCCGAGTTTTTGCTTCATGCCCCCGGACAGCTTGCCTGCCGGGCGCTCCAGGAATTTGAACAGGCCAGTGGCCTGGGTGAGCTCATCGATCCGCTGGCGGCGCTCTGCGGCGCCATGACCGAACAGGCGCGCGAAGAATTGCAGATTCTCCTCGACCGAGAGCGTCGGATACAGGTTTTTGCCCAGTCCCTGCGGCATGTAGGCGATGCGCGGGCATACCTGCTTGCGATGGGCCTTGCTGGCCATGTCGCCACCCAGCACCTCGACCGTGCCCTCCTGGATGATGCGCACACCCGCCAGCAATGAGAGCAGACTGGATTTGCCCACGCCGTCGGGGCCGATCAGGCCGACCATCCGTCCGGCGGGAATGTCCAGATCGATGCCATCCAGGGCGATGACGTCGCCGTAACGCAAGCGCACCTGACGGACGCTTGCAACGGTCGTGGGCTGCGCACTCGCACTGTGGCTCATACCTTACTCCGGCACGCGAACGGAGAGGTTTTGAGGCCACTCGGCATTGGCGTCGAGTTTGATCCAGGCCACGCCGGGCAACCCGGTCTTGACCTGATTGAGGTGCTCACGCAGCAACTCCTGCGAAATCTGCGCACGCACGCGAAACATCAGTTTCTGCCGTTCGCTGGCGGTTTCCACCGTTTTGGGGGTGAACTGCGCCACACTGGCGACGAAGGAAACGGTCGCTGGAATAACAAACTCCGGCGCGGCATCCAGAATGATGCGGACCTCGGAACCCAGCGCGACGCGGCCGGCCACGGTCTCGGGCAGGAAGAAGGTGATGTAGACGTCCGACAGGTCGATAAGATTCAGGACGCGTCCGCCCGCTCCCAGCACCTCGCCGGGTTGCGCCACCCGCACCTGCACCCGACCGTCACGCGGCGAGCGCAGTTCGCTATCTCGTATGTCGGCTTCGATGCGGTTGATGCTGGCCGTGGCAGCGGACACGCTGGACCTTGCACCTACGAGCTGCGCCTTGGCGGCCTCGACCGCGGCGCGGGCAGCGGCGGTCTGCGCTTTGCTGGCCTCGAGCGTTGCCTGTGCGCCCCGTACACGCGCCCGGTCATCGTCCAATTCTTGTATCGAGGCGGCGCCTTCTTGGGACAATGTCTGCGAACGTTTCAGCCGCCGTTGCGCGGCATCGAGCTCCGACTCGCGCTGACCGACGAGTGCCTGCGCCGCAACCACGTCGGCTTCACGCAGCGCCACCTGGGCCTGTGCTGCGGTCACAGAATGCTCGGCCTGTTCACGCATGGCGAAGGCTTCGTCGCGCTGCGCCTCAAGCGTTTCCAGTTGCATCCTGGCCAGTGGCTGGCCCGCCGCGACGAAATCACCTTCACGCACCAGTATGTCTTCGATACGTCCGGGCAGCTTGGTGGCGATGTCGATTTCGGTGGCTTCGATGCGGCCATTGCCGTTGGCGAACCCTTCGCCGGGTCCGCTGTCGGCAAGCTCCGTCCAGCCCCACCAGGCCAGCGCGATAACAACCGCTGCAGCGGCAGCGACCAGGAGTTTTTTCTTGAGAGAGGGGGAGACAGTCATGGGTTCGGCGTGCCTTAACGGGTTGATGGGGTGGAAGCGGGGGTCGAGGCCGCACCCTGTGCCTCGCCGGTTGCGGCGAGGGTGCCGCCGCCGAGCGCGGCATACAGCGCCACCTGGCTGGACAGCAGCGCGCGGCGCGCCTGTACCAGTTGTTGCTGGGCACCCAGCAGATCGCGTTGGGCATCCAGCACCTCCAGGAAGGCGGCCGAGCCGTTGTCGTAGCGCAACTGGGCCAGCCGTGCGCGTTCGCTTTGCGCTTCCAGGTTGGCTCTCTGGATCGTCAACTGCTCAGCCAGCCAGTGCTTTGCGCTCAGCGCATCGGCCACCTCGCGGAAGGCTGTTTGAATGGTTTTTTCGTATCCGGCGACGGCGATGTCGCGGCGCACTTCGCTCAGTTCCAGAATGGCGCGTCGGCGCCCGCCATCGAAGATGGGCAGTGACAGGGTGGGCATGAAGGTCCAGGCGCGACTGCCGGAATCGAACAAGCCATTCAAGTCGGAGCTGGCCGTGCCGAAGCTGCCAGTCAGCGCAATGCGCGGCAAGAACGCCGCGCGGGCCGCGCCGATGTAGGCATCGCTGGCACGCAATTGGTGTTCGGCGGAAATGATGTCCGGGCGACTGACCAGCAGCTCCGAAGGCAGGCCGGCCCGGAGTTCGGCCAGCACCGTTGTTTCATCGAAGGGTGCCTTGGTGGGCAGCGGGCCAGGATCGGCACCTACCAGCAGTGCCAGCGCGTGCAGTTGCGTGGCGCGTGCTTGCTCAAGCTGGGTTAGCAGCGCCTGAGCCTGGTTCAGCAAAGTTTGGACTTGAGTGAGGTCCAGCTTCGAGGTCGAGCCGACTTCAACGCGGCGCCGGAAAATGCGATAGGACTCCTCGCGGGTCGCGACGGTTTGACGGGCGATAGCCACGCGTTCGTCTATCTCGCGCAAGCCAAGATAACCGTCGGCCACCTGGGCGATCAGCGCCAGGTGGACGGCCTGGCGGGCCGCGTCGGAAGCCAGCCAGCTTTGCAGGGCGGCGTCTTCCAGGTTGCGGACCCGGCCCCACAGATCCAGCTCCCAGGTGCTCAAACCCACCTCGGCCCGATATTCGCCGCCCACCTGCGACCGGCCCGACATGTTCAGATCGCCAGGGACGCGGGCGCGTCCACCCTGGGCACCCACGCCCACGGCAGGAAATCGATCCGAGCGCTGAATGCGGAATGCGGCGCTGGCTCCCTCGACACGCAGCGCGGCCAGGCGCAGATCGCGGTTGTTCTCCAGCGCGGTCTCGATGAGGCGTTGCAGCAAAGGGTCCGTGAAGTAGGCCTGCCAGGCAAGTTCTCCCGCGTGGGCACCCTCGGTGCTCGATTCAAGATGACCAGGCCAAACCGCTGGCACCGGCGGGGGCGGAGTATCAGGAGCAGGAGCGAGCGACATGCAGCCGGCCAATGCGACGGCGCTCAGTGCCAGCGAGGCAGTGCGCAATTTGAACTCAGGCAATAAGGGAAAAGCTGGAAGCATGTTCACGTTCCGTACGGGGTTCGGGCTGAATGGGGTCTGATTGTAGAGAGGTAGCCGCCCACGTACAGCGTCGTGCCGGTGATGGCGCTCGCTTTGTCGCTGATGAGTAAGGCGCACGGTGATCCGGCATGTCGATCACCAACGAACGCTGCAATCGAGCGCGGCCTTGATGGCCGTTTACGTCATGTATTACGGTTGCCGCTTCACCCAGGGACAGGCCCTCGGCGCAGGGACGAAATTTCTCGATATTCCAGGTGCGGCAGAGCATTGCCCCAGCTTGGTGCGTTGCATGCCCGTCCGCCCATGCAGCGCGGGGCTCGTGGCCCACGCCACGCCATCTCCTTATTGATGTGCACACACCCATGCCTCTTTTTGGCTGGTTGATGAAGTGCTCTTCCTGCTTTTATCCCGCTGTTTCGGATTCGTATGCGTATGCGTTCCTGCGCCATTACGCGCATTATAAAACAAACGACTGGACGATTGTTTTATATTATACGTTATAATTGACGCTCCGCAATCAGCGGTTCTCCTGTTTTTATTGACATAGATCAATTTAAAGGGCTTGGCCGGGGCTTCAGGTGGCCCTATTTTCTGGTGGAACCGCTGACCGGCCCATGGGTACACTCCTCAGATTTTTGAACAGGGCCTTTGAATGCCAAACAAGAAAGATGACGTATCAGACAAGCGCCGCTACCTGTCCTCTGCAGCCAGGAAAGAGGAAATATTGGATGCGGCTCTGGTCGAGTTCTCAGATCGGACATACAACGCCGTGTCGATGGAGCGCCTGGCGGAATGTGCGGGCTTATCCAAGGCAGGCATCTACGCCCACTTCAAAAGCAAGGAAGAGATTTTTCACGCCTTGCTCGAACGTACAACCCAGCAGCTTCGCGATTTTCAGGGCTGGCTTCCGGATGAAGAACTGACGCTGCCAGAGCTGGTGGACGTCTATATTGATCGCCTGTATACGACGTTTGACTCCCCCGCCACGATATCGGCCTATCGCCTGCTTCTGGCCGAAAGCGCCAGAGCGCCGGCGCTGGTGCAGCATTGGCGCGAGGACGTTGCGCGTAGATTACGTGAGCGGGCGCAGCTCATCATCCAACGCAACATAGACCGGGGGATTGTTCGTCCGGGTGTCTTGACCGAGCACTTTTTCCCGCTGGCGCTCGCTCCCGCACTGCTATGGCTGAACTCGTCAATGCTATCCAGGGGAAACCCTTCCATAGCGCTGGTGCAGTTACAGGATGCGCATCAGCAACTGCTGCTTGAGCTTTTGGAGCCTCGATGAGCAAGGTGACGCAAAAAGTCAGGCACCTCCCCATGCGCCTGGCGTTCGGCATTGCGGTGCTATTGCTGACTGTGTGGGGCGCCCTGGCCCTGTGGCACCAGATGCCGCAACATTCAGCGGCTCGCTGGATCGCCACTCTGGCTTGGTCTGCCTCGGGGCTGTCCGTCGCCGTGTCGCTGGCAGGCCTGCTTGAAAGACGGACACGCAGGATCGCCGGATTCGTGTTCGGGGCCGCAACGGCAGCCCTGCTCATGTGGTGGGGAACGCTGCAGCCATCACACCAACGTGCATGGGCTGACGATGTCGCCCAGTTGCTGGAGGCCGGAATCGACGGCAGCCACGTTCACCTGAAAAATGTACGCAACTTCGAGTGGCGCAGCGAAACCGACTACACCCCGCAGTGGGAGAACCGCACATACGATCTGGACCGCTTGCGCAGTGCCGACCTGGTACTTTCCTACTGGATGGGGCCGCACATTGCGCACACACTGGTGTCGTTCGGCTTCGACGGTGGCGAGCGGGTAGTGTTCTCACTGGAAATACGCAAGGAGCGCCACGAGTCCTTCTCGGCGATCGGCGGATTCTTCCGTCAGTTCGAGCAGATCCTGGTAGCCGCCGATGAGCGCGACATTGTGCGTACGCGCAGCAATGCGCGAGGCGAGGCCGTTTATCTCTATCGGTTGCAGATGAGTCAGGCGAATGTCCGCGCGTTGTTTCTGGAGTATCTGCACGCGGCCAATGAACTGCGGCGCACACCGCGCTTTTACAACACCTTGACCAGTAACTGCACGACCATCGTATTCGAGCTGGCTCGGCTCATTGCGCCAGCGTTGCCGATAGATTATCGCCTATTGCTGTCGGGACACTTTGCGGAATACGTCTACGACCTGCACGGATTGGTACCGGATCATAGCTACGCAGAACTGCAGGCACTGGGGTACATCAACGAACGCGCCCTTGCTGCCGAGGCATCGGGGGGCGATTTCTCAACGTCGATTCGGCAGGGTCTGCCTGGCGTGCCGGCCAACGAGGGGTATCCATGAGGTTCCTGCAGCCTTGCCTCCTTGTGACATGGATCGCCATCGGTCCGCTGCTGCTGGGGGGCTGTTCGATTCTGCGTGAGTTCGCGCCTGCGGTTGAGGTTCATACGCTGACGGCCGAGGAGGCTATTGAACTCAAGCGCAGCGACATCCTGACACGCGGCAAGCTCAGCGATGCGACGACCCAGACCATCAGGGTGGCGGCATTGGATGCGCAGGCTTGCGCAAAACCAGTTTCAGCGAATTGTGTTGAAGCCCTGGCCGCGGTGACGGGAGTGGCCACAGATCGACGTCTGGCTGCGCTGTCCGAACTGTGGCTGGCGCAGGCACAAGCTATGAAGCCCGGATCCGAGCAGCAAGCCGCCTGGTTTGAAACCATCCGTTATGCCTACGCCTACCTCTTTCTCGGCGACCATACGCCTGGGGAGCGAGCCTTCGAGGATCGCCAGACGCAAGTGCGGGATTGGTATAACTATGCGGTCGAACGTGCCGCCACCGGGATGTTCGAGGTTCGGCAACAAATGTCTACGCAGTTGCCAGCGCAGACCCGCTGGAACATTGCAGGCTGGGAGCTGCAGCTGGATATGCGCAGCGCGCGCTTGCCGGGCAGTACGGCGGTGCCAGCCGAACTCCTGCCAGCCTCGTCCCTGTCTTTCCGCGGACTGCGCAGCCTCTACCGGCGCGACGGTTTCGGCGCCGAGCTGGTGGCGGTCATGCCGGACGAACCCCTGACTTCCGCCCCCACCCGGGATGGCCGTCCAGCGGCCAAACGCAATCAGCAGCCTCTACCCTGGAGCGAGATGCCCGCGCCGTCCATGACGATTCTGCTGCACCCGGACGGAGACGACCTGGACAGCGTGCTGCATACCCGCACTGTCCGTTTGACGGTGCATGACCCCTATGTGGAGTCGGCCATCATGCTGCGCGGGCAGCGCGTACCGCTGGCGGCCAATTTCACCGCCGGCTACGGACTGTGGCTGGCCCGCGCCAACTTCAACCGGCAGTCGCTGCGCAGCCTGCTTGGGCGCGAGGGTGGAATCGACCGTCCGCACGTCTACCTGATGCAGCCCTATGACCCGAACAGGCGGGTCATCGTCATGCTCCACGGACTGGCCAGCAGTCCGGAAGCCTGGGTGGAACTCGCCAACGAAATCCTGGGCGATGAGGCCCTGCGTCAGCATTACCAGATCTGGCAGGTCTACTATCCCACCAACATGCCAATCGCATTGAACCACGCGATGATTCGCAGGGCGCTCGGGGATACGCTGGCGCATTTCGATCCTTCCGGCCAGGCACCGGCATCGTCCGACCTCGTGCTGGTGGGGCATAGCATGGGCGGCGTCATCGCACGGTTGATGGTGTCGTCAACCGATCAGTCGCTGGTGCAGCTGGCTGCTGATCACAGTCGGCTGACGCAGCAGCAGATCAAGCGCATAGATCCGATGTTGCGCTTCGAGCCCTTCCCGCATGTCAGTCGCGCCATCTTCATCGCAGCACCGCACCGGGGCACATCGGTCGCAGGTGGACGCCTGGGGCGCTGGATGGCGGGATTCATTCGCTTCCCGGTTACGGTGCTCGAAGAACTCGCCCACACACTGGCGCCCAATGCGGCGGCCAGCAGCCACGAAAGCCTGGGGCATATCCCCAATAGCGTCGACAACCTCGACGAGAACGATCCTTTCGTGCGCGCGGCAGCGGACTTTCCCATCTCTGCCCAGGTGAACTATCACTCGATCGTGGCCCAGGCTGACCCCGAAGTGGCCCTCGTTGATTCCGATGACGGCCTCGTGCCTTACCGCAGCGCCCACCTTCCCGGAGCTCAATCCGAGAAAGTCATCATTTCAGGTCATAGCGTGCAGCAAAACGCGGCCGCGATACTGGAGATTCAACGCATTCTGGGAGAGGACATGGCTCTGCGGGAAGAGCGCTAGCGCGCCACGCAGTGATGGACAGCTGCCATCCGCTGAAGAGCCCCGCCTGACTATTTGCCCGGGCGACGCGTCCGCAGGTTCGGAACCATCCTCACGAGAACGCCGTCCTTCCTGACATAGTGGTGATAGAGCGCGGCTGCGGCGTGGATGAGAATCAGCGCCCATATGACGAAGGCGCCTGCAGTCTGGTGGAACCAGTCGATGGGCGCTTCCCATTGTTCCCAGGTCAGCCCGAGGCGCTCGGTCACCAGCCAGGCATAGAGCGCGGTGTCGTCGAACTTCGGGATATCGATCCAGCCCAGCGGCGCGCGCAGGCCCAGGTAGCCGGTGATCGGCATGACGATCATGAAGAAATAGAGCACCCAGTGCATCGCCGTGGCGGCAAGGTGTTCGACCCGCTGCCCGTGCGGAAACCCGGGCGGCGGCGCGACCCTGCGCCAGATCAGCCGCAGGATCACGATCAGTCCGATCGCCACGCCGGTGATGGTGTGGATGCGCATGGCCACGAGGTTGGCCGGTTCGCCGCGCTCGGTGAACCAGATGCGGTAGTAGACAGCGATGTACGTGGTAAGAAACAGCGCCACCGTCGTCCAGTGGAACAGGATCGCCAGCGTGTTGTAGCGCAGGATGGCGGCTTTGGGATCGGCAGGACTCATGGGGCTTTTCCCTTCTTCGGCGTCGCCACCGTGGTTGCCAGCGACGTGTTCTTCATCAGCCATTCGCAAGCGCCTCGGCCACGGCGTCCGCGAGCGGCGTGGTCGGACGGCCGATCAGGCGGGAAAGCTCGCGTCCGTCATCGAACAATGCGCCGGTCGAGGCATCCACGTCGAACTGGGCGATGGCCTCGGCATAGGCATCCGAGATGCCCGCTTCTCGGAGCAGGGCGGCATACTCGGCGGGCGGCAGGTTCCTGTACGGAATCTCTCTGCCAACCTGCCTGGACAGCTCGGCCGCCAACTCGGACAGCGTGTAGGGCGCATCGCCGGCAAGCTCGTACACCTTGCCGTCATGACCTTCGCCGGCGAGCACGGCCACGGCGGCGTCGGCAAAATCGGCACGGGTCGCCGCCGAAATCCTTCCATCGCCCGCGCTCCCCGCGAAGAATCCTGCCTGGAGGGTGGCAGGGATCGACGCGGTGTGGTTCTCCGAATACCAGCCGTTGCGCAGCACGGTATGGACAAGCCCTGAATCCTTGAGCGCGGCTTCGGTCGCGACATGCTCGGTCGCCAAGCTCAGCGACGAGGTATCGGCATGCAGCAGGCTCGTGTAGACGATCCTCTTCACGCCAGCGCCCTTTGCGGCCGCGATGACATTCGTGTGCTGCTCGACACGCCTGCCGATGTCGCTGGACGAGATCAGCAGCAGCGTGTCGGCGCCCGCGAGCGCGGCGTCGAGGGTGTCGGGTTTGTCGTAATCGGCCGCACGCACTGCGACGCCGAGGTCGGCCGCCTTTTCAGGGCTGCGTGCGAGCGCAACGATGTCGGTGGTCGGGAGCGCCGCTCTCAGTCTGGGGACAACAAGACGCCCAAGGTGGCCCGATGCGCCGGTGATGGCAATGATCATTGCCCACTCCTCATTTCAGTGATTGATGCCTACAATGTACCGGTCATCCGAACTAAACGTAAGTGCGAACACAAAGGTAAGTGTTATGAAGAAGAAGCGTGCACCGGTCGCCCCCGCATTGATCGGCCTTTCCGAGAAGCTGCGCCGCGGGGACCTGCTCGACCCCGGCTGTCCCACGCGGGACGTGCTGAAGCACGTGACCAGCCGCTGGGGCGTGCTGGTGCTGATCGCCCTGGAAGGCGAGACCTACCGCTTCAGCGACCTGCGCCGAAAGGTCGGCGGCGTCAGCGAACGCATGCTGGCGCAGACTCTGCAATGGCTGGAAACCGACGGATTCGTTTCACGTCGCGCCTATCCGGTGATGCCGCCACATGTGGAATACAGGCTTACGCCGCTGGGCGATGAAGTGGCGGAAAGAGTGCGTCTTCTGGCCGACTGGATCGAGACCAACTTTCCCAGGATAGCGAAGCATTGGGAGGCGGCATCGAAGAAGCGCACGACGTGAGTCCCCTGGTTCGCCGATGTCCGCGGAGCAGTCCAACCATCGCTGTGCGGCGGACCGTTCGCGTCTCACGGCAGGAGACCCCGGCCCTTGCTTCCATTCTGGAATCAATCATCTTCTTGTTGCCGGGATAATCATTCGCGCACAGTCGCTGTATGGTCTCGCAATGCATTCTCATTCCTGCCCTACTAAGTTCTGCCGCTGTGTATCGTGCCGCGCATCCTGTTGCTCGCCATGTCTGGTTGAAGCTCGTCGTCCTCACGCTGGCGGACACCGCTGGCTTCCTGGCTTTGAGCCTGTCCGCAAGGCTCTGTGGAAACCGCGCGTGAGTATCGATCAGGTCGCGTCGATCGGTGCGGGAGGGGCCGCCTGATGCTCGTCGACAGACACTGGGTTGGAGACTGGCAGCCGGTACAGGCGAGCGATGGCAAAGGTGCGTTCGTGCGGCAGACGTCCAGCTTCCGCAACTGGGTGACAGCGGATGGCGAGGCCGGCCCCACCGGCGAGGGCGGGTTTCAGGCCGAACCGGACCGCTATCATCTCTATGTCGCGCTGATTTGCCCCTGGGCATCGCGAACGCTGATGGCACGCGCGCTCAAGGGCCTGGAAGACGTCGTTTCGCTGACCGTCGTCGAGCCCGAGCTGTCCCCGCAGGGCTGGCGGTTCGGGGACGATCCCGAATCCACCGACCCTGTGAAGGGGGCGGCCCACCTGCACGAGATCTACACCGCCGCCGACCCGCATCACACGGGCCGGCCTACCGTGCCGGTCCTGTGGGACAAACGACGCCGCACAATCGTCAACAACGAATCGGCCGATATCCTGCGGATGTTCAACACCGGCTTCGGAGACTTCGCTCGGGGCGACATCGACCTCTACCCCGTGGATCTGCGCGAGGAAATCGACAGTCTTAACGAGGCGATCTATCCGCGCCTGAACAACGGCGTCTATCGTGCCGGCTTCGCCACGACGCAGTGCGCCTACGAAGAAGCGTTCGCGGACGTCTTCGGCATGCTCGACGCCCTGGAAGCGCGGCTTTCCGCGAAGGGACCGTTCCTGACCGGCGAGCGCTTCACCGAAGCCGACATCCGCCTGTTCGTCACATTGGTGCGCTTCGATGTGGCCTACCACGGCCTGTTCAAGTGCAACCTGCGCCGCCTTGCCGACTACCGGGCATTGAGCGCCTATCTTGCGCGCGTTCTCGCCATGCCGGGCATTCGCGAGACGGTCGATATCGGGCACATCAAGCGAGGCTACTACTCGATCAGGGCGCTCAACCCCCATGGCATCGTGCCGCTGGGACCGGATTTACCGGGGCTTGACCCGGTGGTGTTGCCGGGGCCCGGACGCAGCGCCGGAACGGGAACGGAGGTCTGAAGCGAGCATGGAGAGACTGGATTGCGAACGCATGTTCGTCGCCGTGCTCGATACCGGCAGCTTCGCTCGCGCGGCCAGGCGGCTGGGCACCAGCGGCGGGCAAGCCTCCAAGCTCGTCTCCCGTCTGGAGAGCGACCTGGGTGTCCAGCTCATCAAGCGGACGACGCGCGCACTGGCGCCCACCGAAGTCGGCCAGGCCTATTACGAACGCATCAAGGCACTGCTGGACGAGCGGGATGCGCTCGAAGCGGCCGTCCGCAGCATGTCGGGCACGCCTTCCGGGCGCCTGAAGCTGAGCGCTCCCCTGTCCTTCGGCACGCTGCAACTGGCGCCAGCGCTCCTGGATTTCGCCTGCGAGTACCCCGCGATACGGCTCGACGTCAGCTTTTCCGACCGGTTGGTGAACCTGGTCGATGAAGGGTTCGACGCGGCTGTCAGGGTCGGATTCCTGAGCGACAGCGCGTTGATCGCGCGCAAACTGTGCGACGTTCGCTTGGTGGTCGCGGCGTCGCCGTCCTATCTCGCAGCGAACGGCACGCCCCGGCATCCCACGGATCTTCATGGACATGCCTGCATCATGGACGCCAATCACCGCGACCCGGATCACTGGCGGTTCATCGCGCCCGGTGTCGGCGGGAGCATCGACGTGCCGGTGTCGGGGTTGCGCTTCTCGAACGGCGAGGCATGCGCTGCCGCGGCCGAGCGCGGATTGGGCGTGGCCTGCGTGCCGAGCTTCATCGCTGGGCCACGCATCCTGAAAAGCCACCTGCGACCGCTGCTGACCGAGTACGAGGATGCGCCTATCGGCGTCTATTGCCTCTATCCGCCAGCCCGGCATCTAGCGCTGAAGGTGCGCGCGCTGGTCGATTTCCTGGCGCTGCGCTTCCAGGGCGGGCCGGAATGGGAACGCGGCTGGTGATCGGACGGTGCCCCGGCCGGGCTGGCGCATTCGCGCATCATTTGGCAGCGGTGTCGTCCGGTTCGCGATTCGGAACGATTTTGTTTTCAAACCTACCCACAAACGGAGTAAGTCAACCATGGCAAAGCGAGTACTGGGCAATTCCGGGCTTTCCATCTCACCGCTGGTATTCGGCGGGAATGTCTTCGGCTGGACGGCGGACAAGGCGCAATCGTTCGCGCTGCTCGACCGCTTCCTCGATGCCGGCTTCGAGACCATCGACACGGCCGACGTCTATTCGTCCTGGGTGCCGGGCAACAGCGGCGGCGAGTCCGAGACGATCATCGGCGAATGGGTGAAGTCACGCGGCAACCGCGACCGCGTGATCCTGATCACCAAGGTCGGCATGGAACTGGCGTCGGACAGGAAGGGCCTTTCCGCGGCCTGGATCGAGCGCGCCGTCGAGGACTCGCTGCGCCGGCTCCAGACTGATCGCATCGATCTCTACTTCTCGCATCTGTTCGATGCCGAAGCACCTCTGGAAGAAACGCTGCAGGCCTACCAGCGCCTGATCGAGGCCGGCAAGGTGCGCGCTGTCGGCGCCTCCAACCATTCGGCCGAGCAGTTGGCCTCGGCGCTGCAGCTGGCTAGGGACGCCGGACTGCCTCGCTACGACGTGCTTCAGCCGCAATACAATCTCTACGACCGGGACAGCTACGACGGCGCGCTGCGCGACCTTGCGATCGCCGAAGGCCTGGGTGTTATCACCTATTACAGCCTCGCCAGCGGTTTTCTGACCGGCAAGTACCGCAGCACCGACGATCTGGGCAAGAGCCCGCGTGGCGGCGGCATCGAGCGGTATCTCGATGCGCGCGGCCTGGGCATCCTTGCGGCGCTCGACGAGGTAGCGGCCGCCCATGGCGCCGCGCCTGCCGAAGTGGCGCTCGCCTGGCTCATCGCGCGCGAGGGCGTCACCGCGCCCATCGCCAGCGCGACCCGCCTCGACCAGCTCGAAAGCCTGATCCGCTCGACGCAATTGACGCTTTCGGCCGACGATATCTCCCGGCTCGATCAGGCCAGCGCGATCTCGGGAGAGCCGCAATGATCGTTGACCTGACGGGAAAACAGGCGATCGTCACCGGCTCGACCGCCGGCATCGGCTTCGCGATCGCCGAAGGGCTGGCGAAGGCCGGCGCAAGAGTGGTCGTGACCGGACGCACGCAGGCGGCGGTGGACAGCGCGGTCGAAGCGATCAACATCGGGCTGGAGGCACCCCGCGCCGCCGGCGTCGCCGCCGACCTCGCGACTCCCGAGGGCGCCGCGGTCCTGATCGCGGCCGTGCCAGAAGCCGACATCCTGGTCAATAACCTCGGTGTCTATGGCGCCAAGCCGCTCTTCGATCTGGACGACGCTGATTGGGAAACGATCTTCGGCGTCAACGTCGTCAGTGCTGCGCGGCTGGCGCGCCATTACGCGCCGGCCATGAAGGACAGAGGCTGGGGCCGGCTGATTTTCATCTCCAGCGAGTCGGCGCAGAACATCCCCGTCGAGATGGTCCACTACGGCGTATCCAAGGCCGCGCTTCAGGCCTTGTCGCGCGGTTACGCGAAGGCGTTGGCGGGTACGGGCGTGACCGCTAATGCCGTCCTGCCGGGGCCGACCCGGACAGACAATGTCGGCGAGTTCCTCGCCGATCTCGCCCGGCAGCGCGGCATTCCGGCCGGGGAAATGGAGGAGAGATTCATCGTGGAGAACCGGCCGTCGTCCCTGATCGGACGCTTCGCCGCGCCGGAGGAGGTGGCGAATCTCTGCGTATATGTCGCCTCGCCGCTTTCGAGCGCGACGACCGGGGCCGCGTTGCGGGTCGAAGGCGGGATCGTGGAGGGAACCACGTGATGATCGAGATCACGGACGGCCATTCGCAGGCACAACGACATTGAGACAAAAAGAAGGGCAGGAAGTCGCTCCATGTTGAAGGACTCCAACTGGAACTACGACTCGATCACACGAATCCTGCACTGGGTGACCGCCTCCCAGTTCAGAACGAGTGATGCTCACAGAAATGTTCTTTAGATGATCGACAGGTAAGGATTATTCGGTGGCGTCTCCGAAAACAACAGGCCAGCGTCATCCAGAAGGTACCCATGAAGGCGGCGGGATTTTCTCGGCCCAGTGACCTCGCAGGTCCAGATGTTCAGGCCGCAGGCCTGCTTGCGATGCAGTTGCAGTTTCTCGAAGCGCTTCTGTATCCATTGCCAGTCCTGCACCTTGTCCTGTTTGGCGAGCGCCGCGATGGAAGGGTGCTCCTGGGCGTAACGCTGGAACAAGCCAGGACTGACGAGGTAGGCGGTATCGGCCACGGTATGCACCAGCGCCTTGGCGTCGTTGATGATGAGCCGCCGAGCCTGGATGCCTTGCTGGAGCCAGGCGATGAAATGCTCGCCGGACGGTTCCATGCTGCCAAGGGCTTCAGGCGCCCGCTTCGGCGGACTGGCGTCGGTGTCCGTGGGTTGTACGGTGGGAGGTATCGACGGGGCGCTGTTGTCTAGGATGGGCTGCTCCCGCTCGCCATCGCTCTCCTGCGCGGGTACCGCGAGCAGGGACAGCAGATCGTCCATCGCGGCGTCGGCAGGCGTAGCTTCGGGAGGCGGCTGTCTGGCGACAGGGTGAGCGCTGTCGGCCTCAGTTCTGATGCTGCTCGGGGCATCATCCGTGCCAGTCGCCGGTTGTTCGAGAGTGTCAGCCTCGGCAGCCGCCTCCACTATCACCGTCCCGGCGAAGGGTTCAGGCCGCTCAGCCGGCTGCCAGATCAGCGCCGGCGACAGCCGCAACAGCGTAAAGCTGTGTGACCAACCGGCCTCGCTGCTGACCGTGGCACGCCAGATGGCCTTGCCATCGGGCGTCGGCTGCAGCATGCCATGTTCCTGCAGGACGTTGAAAACGGCGCTGTTGTTGGAGGGAATGCCGTCGATACCCTGGGACAACAGATGGGCGCGCAGTTTGTCAGAGACTGTCTTGCTGACCAACCACAAGGCATCCTCAGTGAGCCAGCCATCCGAAGCCTGGGGCTGGTTCAGCTTCAACTCTTCCTTCAGCAGGTAACGCAAGCCATCGATCAACTTGCGCTGCAGGGCGTGTTTGGGTGCGGCCATGGCGCGGGCGGGATCTCCTCCCAGTTCCTGGGCCACCGAGGCGCGGTCGGCCTGGATGACGAGCTCTCCCAGGATGCCTGCATGTTCGTACTGACCGGCCAGCACATAGAGCAGTGATGCCCACAGTGCGGGGTAGCCACTGAGCCAGTCGAGAACGTCGCCATCGAGCAGTTGATGGTAGAGCAATCCTGTGGCGGCACCATGCAGGCGGTACTCGCGGTCATCCCGGTAGCGAAAGCGGTATGGGCGTGTCAGTGGCCCATGCCAGGGGTGCCAAACGCCGCCATCCTCATACTCGACGTGAAGGTCGACGGCAATCTTGCCGATATCGTGGAGCAACGCCGCGTAGGCGATAGCCGCCGTCCAAGCTTCTGACTGGGCTGCCTGGTCTTCGGGGGGAGCGCCAGCCGGCAGCAGGTGGGACTGTCGCAGTTTGAGCGCGTAGGCGATGATTTCCAGCCCGTGATCGAGCATGCCGCCGTGGTAAGCATGGTGATGGCTCTCCGAAGCGGGAAACTGCTGGACCAGCTCGGCGTAGTGCTCCAGCGGTGCGCGATACAAAGTGGCGAACTGTTTGCGCGATAGCGATGTGCGCTGCCAGATGTGTTCCAGCAGCTTCTGCCGGCGCGGCGTCGCCAGCAAGGACGCGGCCGGCTCGGGCTGCAGCAGCCCTTTGGGAAGATCGGCGGCGGGTGCCGGCGACGGAGCGGCAGTGACCGAGATCCGTTTTCGCTGGAACAGGGAGAGCATGCGAGTGTCCTGGTGATGGGCCGGCCGGGGGGCCTTTTCGCCTTTTCGAGGTAGGGCCTTTCCCCTTGCACCCCATTCCCTTCCCCTTTTGGCCCCTTGGCCCTTAAGCCTTTGGGTATAGGGCGACGGGCATCGATCGTCCACCGCCAATGCGGGGTGCGGCAAAGCCGGTTTGATGCGGGAAGGCTCGCTGTTCCCGCCCTACGATGGGCCGTATATTGGATTCGGAAGGACACCATGGGCCCCTATATTGACAAGGTAAGGATAATTCCTTACGATACAGGCATCGCTATCGGGAGAGTTGCCATGTCTGTCATTCATGAAGTCGCCACGCTGACCTCCAAAGGCCAGATCACGCTGCCCAAGTCCATCCGGCAAGCCCTGGGTGTGGATACCGGCGGCAAGGTTGCGTTCGACCTGCGTGACGGCGAAGTCGTCGTGACCCGTGCCGACGCCGAGCACGAAGACCCCGCCATAGCCGCGTTCCTGAGCCTGCTGGCCCGCGATATCGAAGCTGGCCGGAATGTTCGTGGGCTCCCGGAGGATCTGGCTCGCACGATGCTGGAGCATTCGGGCCACAACGTGGTCCTGGGCGACGATTTCGATGAAGACGTGGCAATCTGATGCAACAGCATGGCTGGACGCTGCTGTTCCATGACAACCTGATCGAGCAGTTGATGAAGCTGCGTGCGGCCGTGCTGCGCGCACAAGAGAACGACCCGGAGGGCTTCGGGTCCAACACCAACGTCAAGTTCTTCCGGGCCCTGGTCCAGTTGATGCAAGACGTGGTGCCGGGCGATCCAGCGCGAGACGAGTACCGCCAGGGCAACACCATGGGGCCGGCTTATCGCCACTGGCGACGGGCCAAGCTCGGAAGGCGGTACCGGCTGTTCTTCCGCTACGACTCGAAGGCGAAGGTCATCGTGTACGCCTGGGTCAACGACGAACAGACCCTGCGGTCATCGGGGAGCAAGTCAGACCCCTATGCGGTGTTCGAGAAGATGCTCGGACGCGGAAACCCGCCAGACGAATGGAACGCATTGGTAAGGGCAAGCAAGCCGGATTGGAGCAAACGGGAATAGCCATCTCACATGCAGCAGGTGACGACCATGAACACGACAACCCGTAGCAGTACCGCAGAACGCCTTGGCCGCTGGCTTGGCCGTGGATGGCGGGGCTACGTGCGTCGTGAGCGGCGGGTGGCCGCGTGGCTGGTGTCGGCTGGTGCGCCGAACGGTGTTGCGACCGCGCTGGTGTGGATCGTCAAGCTCGCTGTGCTGGGAGTGCTGCTCTATACCGCCTTCTGGTTGGCGCTGCTGCTGGTGTGCCTGCTGCTCGTGGCTCGTAGTTTTGGCAAGGGTAGCGACGACCTCTCGCAACCGAGCACGAAGTTGCGCCACGGCGAGGCGGGGTTCGGCCTGTATTCGTCGGATGGGCACCGTCTCGATCCGCACGACCCCAACAATCCATACGACGATTAAACCTGTCAGACACTGGCAGCGCCGGATCAGCGCGTCGCCCTGTTCACGCCTGATGCGGTGCTGTCCTTCGCGTCCTTGGAACCCGTCGCGAGATTCTGCGCGACCACACCGGCCTTCACGCCGGCCCACCCCAACGCGGCGACCCAGAACGTCGGCAGCACCAGAAACATGGTGCCCATGACGAGCATCAGCAGCATGTCGCCAAAGGTATTGTTCAATCCGATCAACGGATCGAAATTGCTGTGTGGCCGATTCCAGCCCCAGCCCCACCCGTAGAGCGCGTCAAGGATCGTGCTGTCGATCCAGCGGGCCAGTTGAAACCAGAAGTCCACAAAGAACAACGCGAACTGGACCGTGCTGATGGTGATGACGGTCTTCAGATCGTAGGTGCCCACCACGAGCACAATCGGAATGCAGATCACCAGAGACATCTTCAGCAGAGAGAGCACCATGGGCAGTGCCTGGCGCATCACATCGAGGGCTGGAAAGGCGGCGATTGCGCCCAAGGTCATGCCGACGTCGCTGGTGGCACGATTGACGATGTTGGGTAGCGTCTTGTCGATCTGCCCGCCGTAGTCGGTATAGACGCTGCCCTGGTTAAGCTTCTGCTGGCGCGGCGAGGCGATGGTGCGGATCACCGAGTCATCAACCTCGGCGCGGCTCAGGAAACCGGCCCAGCCGGCGAGGCGGTTGAGCAGGCTGGGATCGACCTGTTCGAGCAGGCGGGTGCGCAGGCCGTTGCCGCTGTCGCTCCACCATTGGCGGCAGGTCGGATAACCGGCGCCGCTCGGCACCTGCGCCAGGCCGGCATCCCGGTTGCTGTCGTAGGCCCAGCCGTCGCGCGGCGTCCTGGCCCGGTAGGTGTCGTAGTAGCCCGCATTGTCGAGGAAGAACCGAGACCCGATCCAGGTGACGTCGTGCATCTGCGCCTCATCGAGATCCGGCCGGCTCATGAACAGCTTGGCGCGTGCAGGGCCATAACAGTCGTGGGTGAAGTCCGAGACTTCCTGTGCCAATACGGGGTCGTCGATGCGCGTGGCATTGACCTCCATGCGGATCTGCCGCAGGTCGGTCCCGCATGGAATGGCGGCGACCGAGGCGCCGGTGATCGCGCGCGACAGCGCGTGCATGAAGGCCCACCACACCGGTACGCGCGCGCTCTGGTTGTTGAGTGTGCTGAACGACTGCGACCAGCCGGTTTCGGTGGGCTGAGGAACGTTCACCTGGCACTGCGCCGAGCGCGCCTGGTCATAGTGAATGGTGTTGAGGTCGACGTCGATGAAGGGGATGCCAGCGAACATCACCACGACGATCGCTACCCAGACGCGGTTCTCGATGCGCACCGAAGACAGTGCGCCCTTGTTGCCTTCGTCCGCACCCTCGGCACGCGCCTTGAGCCATTCCTGGATGATGATCGCCACGAAGGGAATGGCGAACACGCCGCTGGAAACGAGAACCGCCCAGATGCCGTTATGGATGATCCAGCCCAGCAGGGTCAGGTAGTACTCAAGGTAGTCCGTGGTGAACAACGTCATGTCCGGCCTCCCACTACGCCGCTTGCATCAGCAGGCTGGCCTCAAGCGCGACAATCCCCGCCACGCCGGCGATTTCGGCGCGCAGGAGGCGGCGCTTGGCTTCCGTGCCGGTTTCGCGCGCCAGCAGGCGCCGGCGCATCCATACCCACCCGTAGCCCGTCGCGCCGTATAGGCACAGCCGCCACAGCAGGAAGTAGCCGGATGCCTCCGCCAGCCAGCGTTCCCAGCCGACGACGCTGCCGAGGTAGTGGATACCCGCGATGTTGGCTGCCACCGCCGCCGCAAGCAGCAGCATCGTCCACAGCAGCGTCTTCGCCACGCGCCGGTTGAACAGCCAGCGCGGGCGCAGCCAGGTCGGACTCATGGCGTACCTCCTGGGTTGGGCCGCTGCAGCTGGTCGAGGCGGTCGGGCACGGGGTCGCCCTCGTAGATGCCTCGCGAACCGGCGGCCCGGGTGCTATGGCGCTGGATGATCGCCATCGGCGAGTTGTTGGCGAGCGTACGGCGCAACTCCAATTCGGTCTTGAGGTTTGAAATTTCCCGGTCGAGCGCGCCGCTCTCCTGATCGACGGCAGCCACCGCCAACTGGTTGGCGGCGACGTTGGGTTCCTTCCTGCCGGTCAGCAAGGTGCGTTGCAGCAGCAAGGCTTTCTCCAGCACCGATGCCAGTGCCACTTCCGAGGCCAAGCGCTGTGCCAGGATGTGCTGATCCGGCTCGTCGCGCAGCGCTTCGATGACGCCACGGGTGATCGGCAGTGACACGCTGCCGGCGTCGCGCAGGTTCTCGAAGGTGGTGTTGCGTGTGCCGTCGATCAGCTCCTGCAGCGTCTGCAGCTTGGTGTCGTACTCTTCCTGGATGAGGGGTGTCAGGCCCACACCCGGAACGGTTTCGGTTTTGGTGCAGGCGTCGCAGGTGCGCTGCTCCTGTTCGCCGAGCACGCGGGTGGCCCAGTCGATCGCTTCTTGCGGGGAGGTCCAGGTCTGGCAGGCCAGGCTGTTGCAGCTCGCCGCATCGATGGCCGAGGCGTCGGTCACGCTGCGGCCATTGACGAGGTTGTAGCCGGCCCTGGTAACGTCGCTCACCACCCTGATCGCCGGCTGACCGGCGCCGCCGGCGTTGTTGCCCCCGACCCACGGCACGCCGTCGTTGCCCCGGCGCGTCTCAGCCTGCTCAATGGCCGACACCGCATCCGTGCTCGACACGGCATCGCGCAGCGCCATGCCTTCCGCCATCTGGCTCCAGCCAAGCTGGCCGCCGGCCATGTCGGCCATGCGTTCAGCCATCGACCTGCAGGTCAACTTGGAGCGATCGAAATCCAGCCTTGCCTGGAGGACGCCATTGGTCAGCAGGTTATACAAACCTGGGTCGGCCCTCTGGATGATCAGAGCCGGAAGCGACGCAACGGCGCTGGTAGCGCTCTGGATCACGTTGCTCATGATGTTTTGAAATCCGTTGGTCAGCCCGTTGAGCTGGTTCTGGATCGTGGTGCTGATGCTCATGTCGCCGCAGATCAGGTTGCTGTTCCAGCCGGCCCCGACCCCGATCGAGCGCATGCCCGCAGCGCCGCTCATGGAAACCGCGTTACCGCCACCGATCGAGTACATGACTTCGTCGCCGATCACGCTGCCGCTGGTCTGGAAGCCGCCGCTCTGAGCCCATGCCCAGCCACTGGCCAACGCGAGCGCGCCGGCCAGTATGGCCGGCCGCCACAAGTGATCTGCAAGCATGGAATGACGGCGACGGTCAGGGCGCTTCATCGTGGTGTCCTCAGTTGAAATCCACACTGCCAAGGAAGGTCTGCCCGCGGCGCTGGCAGCAGCTGTACGGGCGCCACAGCGCCCAGGCGTAGTCGCCCCGTTGTGCCTGGGGCAGCGACCCGGCATGGGGAAACACGGTGCAGCTGTTGGAAAGGCGTGGGGTCAGTTGCTGCCACTTGCCCGTGCTGGCGTCGCTTTCGATCAACGCGCCGGCCGACCAGTAGCCGTCGCGCGCGTTCGCCAGCAGCGGCTGGTACACATGCAGTTGGCCGCGGCGGGTCACGATGTCGCCAGCACGCTGGGCGACGACCGCCCCGGCCTTGTAGTCGTCGGTCTGGTGCAAGAACCCGCCACGCGGGTACACGGCGCCCCAAAGATTCAGTCCGCTGCGTGTGCCGATCTCGCGCATACCGGGGATCAGCGCCTCGGGGTACACCGCCTCCGGGACGTTGTAGCGCCAGGCCAGGGTGTCGAGCGTGCTGAGCAGGTACGGCATGAAGGCAGTACCGGCGCCTGCGCAGATGTAGCCGGACGCCGAAGCGAACTGGCTGAATACCTCGCCGCCCGGGTGGCCGATGACGTCGGCGTTCTTGAACTTTGCAAGATTGTTTTCGTGATCCTCGTTGGTGGTTCCGTCACCACCGGCCTGCGCCGTGGCATTGGGCTGGCTCATTGCCCGCGCCTCGACCCAGGGATTCTCCCCGGTGTTGCTGTAGCTCGATACCACCGCGTCGGGAACGTAGTGGCGTACCTTGATCGACGTGCGCACGGTGCAGCCCGTCCAGGTGCAATACAGCCAGTAGCAGATCCCGGTGACCCGGTATTCGAGGCAGTCCGGCGACAAGGTCGAGGAGATGATGGTGGCGGTGTTGAGGGCGAAGCTCGACGTGGCACTGCACAGCAGCGCGACGGCGGCCCCGAGCCGCAGGCGACGGGAAATCATGGCTGTCCCTCCCGGTAACGCTCGATGCGGACCAGCGCCTGGCCGAGGTCGCTTTCCCCATACACGACGTAGCGCTGATCGACGATCACCGCCGGAATGCTGGTGATGCCTAAGCTCCAGGCATCGGTCACGCCCTGGTAAGCCTCACGCATGCGCTGTTGCAGCGCTTGGCCACCTTCGTTCAGCCGCCGCTGGACGAGCGCCGCGGCCCGCTGCGGATCGTCCGGCAACCGGGCCGACAGTTCCGCTTCGATGGCCTGCGCCGCGTCGAGCTGGATGATGCGATCCGCCGCCTGGGCACCGGCCACCGGGTGGCGGACGTCCGTCACGATCCAGATCTCCGCTGCGGTCACGTTGCCGGCGACCAGCAGCAGTGCCGGAAGGGCCAGCGTCCGGCTGAGGTGGGCAAGAAAGGTGTGCATGGACTTCGCGTCTCGGGGTGAATGACCCTGGTAGTCGAACCCATGGTGCAGATGCCCACCACGAACAATGCGCACTGTGACAATCCCTGTTTCTTGGGGATCGGATAGCTGTCCCGTGGAGCGGAGAGGCCTTTCAGGGAAGCGAAAAAAAGCATGGACCTGGGCAGGTCCATGCGTTGGATGGGGCTTGGCAGACACGATCAGGTGCTGCTACAGCAAGCCGCTCTCGGCAAAGGAGTACGGTTCGCCCTGGCCGATGATGAAATGATCCAGCACACGGATGTCGATCAGATCCAAGGCATCCCTGAGCCGGCGGGTGATCATGCGATCGGCGGCACTGGGCTCCGAGTTCCCCGAAGGGTGCTGGTGCGCGAAGATGACGGCGACGGGATCGCGCTCCAACTCGATACAGGAGTCTTCGGGGGAAAGTACAGCAGTCATGGAAACCTCCAATGGAAGAGCGGAGGCACCCCATGGAGGCGGAACCTCCATGGGAATGACGGAAGGAAGAACACACATCCACCAGCGCGGGAACGCTGGCCGTTCGCATCGGGATGCGTTGCGAACGAAGGTCAACGCAGCAGTACTGCGCCGTAGCCTTGAAGACCTCGGCTACCTGGGCATGTCGCCATCGTCGATGGCGGACAAACCTGCAGCGCGAGCCGGAGCGGCATCCGGCGCGTCGCCCATCAGCAGAAGATCCATGGCGGACAGCAGCGCATCGCCTTCGACCGGCCCTTGCAGGAGCAACGATCGCCCGGTCTGGCGATCCTCCAGGCGCAGGCTGGGGGTGGCGGTGATGCCGCCGTGCGCGCCTTGCTCGGCCTGATCGCGCACGATGAGCTGGGGACGTTCGCTATCCAGGCAGCGCTGGAGCGCCGGTGTCAGCCCTGGATAGCGAAGCCCCCCGGGCAGCCCCTGGCCGCCGCCGCGCGTGTGCTGGTACAGCCAGCCGACGGCATCGAAGAAGGCCCCGTGCCCGCCGGTCTCGCCCGCACACTCGGCCACACGTGCCAGTTCCGAGGCGGCCGGCTCGGGTAGTAGGCCTTGCAGAACGGGCATTCCAGGTCCGCGTAGAACGTCAGCACGAAACGGGCGTCGGCCTGGCCGTGGCGCCACGGCGGACCGTCCGGGTGGTCCTGAGTGGTCGGGGCCGGTGTGGCGCTGGGGCTTTCGCGCAGCACCACGGCGAGCAGCGCGAACAGCAGCACCGCAAGCAGGCCGACGGCACATAGCAACAGACGCAGACAACGCCGACGACGTACGGCCGGTGGCGGGTTCGTTGAGCGATGGAGAGGCATGGCGTGCTCCGGCCGTCAGGAGAGCAGATCGGCGTATGGCAACGGCTCGATGCCGCGCGCCCGGTCGATGTTCTCGGATACCTTGAGCGCGGCTTCCAGCTCGTTGATGCCGAACTGCTGCATGAGCCGGTATCGTTCGGCTTTCTCTTCGGGTTCGGTCTGGGCCAGTGCGAGATACAAGCTCGGCGGTACGGCCCTGAACAGCACCTCCATGCTCTTGGAGAGAATGACGCCCTCGCTGAACTTCCCGGATTCCTTCCTGGCCGAGAGCATCAGTGCCTTCTGCGCTGGCGACAACTCGCGGAACCTGGCAATTTTTTCGACTTCGTCCGGTGGCATCGACAGGCACAACCACCACTCGATCATATTGAGCATCGGCTCCGCCGCCCTGGGCAGATCGTCGATGTTCTGCGTTGCCAACCAATACCAGGCGCCCAATTTTCTCCACATCTTGGTGATCTTCACCACGTACGGAGACAGCAAGGGATTGCGCGTGATGATGTGGCCTTCATCGGTCACGTTGAGGATTGGCCGACCGAGAAACTGGTCGCGTTCCGCAATGTTGTTGACGGTATTGATCAGGGAGATGTAGGCGATCGAGAGCTGGGCGTTGTAGCCCTCCCTGGCATAGGTGGCGAGATCGACGACCGTGATGTCGGCTTCCGGCCAGGGCGTGCCGGGACGGTCGAACATTTCGCCGTCTGAGCCTTGCGTGAAGATGTCCATAGCGTCAGCCATCTCCAACAACCGCGTGCGACGGGTTTCGGGCAGGGTCGAATCGCGGCCGCGCTCGCGCAGCGCGTCGCGCACGTCGCGCGTGAGCACATCCCGGTCTTGCGCGACGCAGTGGCGGGCGGCGTCCAGGATGCACTGGCGGATCAGCGAACGATCGGCACGCGTCATACGTGCCTCTTCCTTGTCCTCACCGCCCGTGATCATCAAGCGCGCGGTGATCTCAAGCTCGCCGAGCACATCGCGCTGCTCGTCCGCATCCACGGCGGCCGGGTCGGTAGGCTGTTCCTCATCCAGCGCATCGGCGTCCAGCGTCTGCACATCACTGGGGGATTCAATCAACCGGCGGGCATCGGCGAACGGCGCGAGGCTCACGCCCGAACCGGGCGCGAGCTTGACCCGGTTCACCGACAGGCCCAGCCGTGCGGCGAAATCAGCCAGCAAGCCAAAGGAATTACCGGCCTCCACGATGAACATGCGTGGGCGATAGATCGCGGCGACCTGGTTGAGGATGTTGTTGAGCGTGGCCGACTTGCCCGAACCCGTTGGCCCAAACAAAAACAAATGGGCATTCATTTGCCGATCCAATCTGCTGAACGGATCGAACGTCAGTACTCCGCCACCGCGATTGAACAGCGTGATGCCGGGCCTGCCCGTACCCTGGCTGCGTCCCCATGCCGGCGACAGATTGGCGGCATGCTGAGCGAACATCAGTTGCGTGTACCACTGCTTGCGGTCCGCGCCGGGGTTGTAGACGCAAGGCAGCCAGCGCAGATAGCTGTTGAGCGGCGCGACTTCGTCTTCTTCGCGGACTGGCTGCAGCCCGGCGTTGAGCATCACGTTGGCGAGCTGCAGGCCGCGCCGGTCCAGTTCGTCTTCGTCGTCGCCGGAGAGGTAGAACGCCAGCGAGCCGCGATACAGCTTGTGAGAGCTGCCGATCAGCGAACGCGCCTCCTGCACGTCCTGGAGCGCCTGCTCGGACGCCAGGGTTTCTCCGACTGACTTCTTCGCCAGTTGGTTGAGGTGCGCTTCCAGGATGTCCTGCGGCGTCGCAACCAGCGTCAGGCACATCACGGTGCCTTCGGGCAGCTGGTCGAACAGCGTGTTGATCGCGTCGCCCTTACGCGTTTCGCCGGTGAGATGGCCGGTGGCCGGCGGCATGCGCAGGCGGTCGGTGACCATGACCCGGTGCGGCAGGCTATCGAAGTACCACAACCCCAGCTCGGCGTCGGAGCGCGGCTGGCCGAAGAACAACCTCTGCGAGAAATCCTTGCCGCTGGCGAGTTCGATCTCATCAGATTCCGGTGCCTCCGGATAGGCCGCCAGCCGGTAGAAGCGTTCGCGATCCTGCGCCGTCGGCCCGAGCATGGTGGGCCGGGGATTGAACCAACGCAGCAGCCAGTCATGGATCTGCGGCGCATCCAGCCGGCGCGTCTGGATACCCGCGTTGGACAGGCCGCCAATCAGGCGGTCGCACACGACGTTCAGCGCCTGCTCGGGTGTCTGGCCGCGGCGGCCGGTCTGGCCCGCAGCGCGGCGATAGACCACCATCCGCACGCGCCGGCTCTGACCGCGCCACGGCAGGCGTGTGACAGCCGTGTCCTCGAACAGCCCGCCGGATTTGGCAACGGCGCGGAGATGGTGGGCGAACGAGGTCAGGTAGAACTCCGTGAAGCGGCTACCCTCGGCACGCGGCTGAACGTAGCCGCGCAGCGTGTCCAGGTACTGGTCAAAGTTGGCCTCGTCCTGGGCGTAGAGCTGGAGCACCCATGGATTCGCATCGAGCTCGTCGAAGCTGTCCTGCAAGGCGTTTTCCAACGCATCGCGTGCCCGTGCCAGCCAGGCGGCCTCGCGACCTTCAGTGCCCAGCGGCGTCAGCTCGAAAAAGGCGGCAACCGAGACGCCATCCTCAAGCAGCATGCACTGCGAATCCGGCAGGTACTCAACCCACGGCAGCAGCGCGACGAATGACGGTGCCGCATCGTACAGTGCCTGCTCATCGGCCACCGTGGCCGGGCGGCTGGGCGCGACCGCCTCGCCGGGTTCGGGAATGCCGGCCTCGCGCAGCGCGCGTACATGGCGCGTCCAGCCATCCTGCCGGTCATCGATCTGCGCCGCATCGTTAGGTGCCCGCCGGCGCCAGGGCAACGACCAGGCCATCAGTACGCCTCCGTGCGTTCGCCCGGCATCGCGTACTGGACGCGCTGATACAAGGGGAAAACAGTCGAATAGCCTGGCACCGGCACGGGATCGGTGCCGGCCAGATGCGGATACACATACATCACCAGGTCTGGATTCGGCAGCCTCGGGAACTGGTGATGGATTTCGTTCGCGGCCGTACGCGTGTAGCGCATCTGCTCGGCGGGCGCGGCCTGTACATCCGCATCCGTCAGCGGCCGGCGCAGGCTCTGGCGCGCGTCCAGCAGTTGGCGGCGAGCCACCTGACCGCTGCCGCCGTCGCCGGCCGCCTGGTGCCAGATGTCCTGCATCGTGCGGCCGCCATGCGGCATCAATTCTTCCTTGCTGGTGGCGCAGCCGGCCAGCGCCGCCACGGCCGCCGCCAGCAGCAGCGGTTTAATCCAGTTCGAGTGCATGAGCTTCTCCTGCGCGATGGTCGACGCGGCGGCCTTCGGGGTCGTAGTCAATCTCAAGGGGTTTTTCGAGATGAACGGCGACCTGTGCGCCGGGCTGGACATAGACCGCCGCGAAGGCTTGGCCGTAGAGCCGGTTCACCCACTGGGACATGTCCTGCACGCCGCCGGCGAGGATGCGTCCGACCGCCTCGTTGGTGCTGATGCCGACCGTGCCGATCGAGCCATCGGCACCGACATAGGACATCTGGCCGCTGTCGGAGTCGATCAGCGAAGCGACGCCCGCGCCCGCGGCGGTGATCAAGGCCTGGGTACCGAGATACTGCTGCGCATTACTGCGGCGTTCGCCACTGACACAAGGAATCCCATACGGATCGCTGATCCAGCCCAGGCCATCCTGCTGGTTGTTCTGCTGGCTGCTGCGCTCGCTGTCTTCGGGAATCGTGCGCACAGTCCCGTCATGGAACACGAACGTGATGCTACGTACCTGCCCCCTGACGCAGGACAAGGTCCAGTCGCCGCTGGCAGTGCCACTGAACACCGCGCCAGCCACATCCGGGATGTCGATGCCGTTGGCGGTCAAATTGTCCGGCCCGACGAGGACTTTGAACGGGAACGGGTCGTTGACGGTGCCATCGACCGGGACACGGCCGATCAATGCGGTCATCGCGACCGATCCCATCAGGGTGGAGTTCGTCGGTACGGTGTAGACCGCCTGGGCCGTCTTGACGCCGGCAGCCCTGGCACCGGCATCGGCAACATGCCCGACGGTGGCCTCCAGCGTTTTCTGTGCCGGTCCGAAGCTGGTCGGGAAGCTCAGGCTTGTACCCGCGCCGCCGCGTCCGTCGGTCTGCCTGGCGTCATCCGGCTCCACCCAGCGGATACCGCCTTCGCCAGCGAAACCATCGCCGTCACCTTCGCGCAAACCCAATCCGACCGGCAGATCGGCATGACCGCCGCCACCGATGTTCTCCAACCGGCGCTGCAGATCCTGCAACAGGCCTTCGGTCTGCCGGCGCTCGCCGGCCAGTTGCTCCTGGTCGCGACGCAATGCGGTGCGCTCGGCTTCCAGCGCCGTGCCGATACGCTGGTCGATCGCGCTTTCGCGCTGGCGCAGGCGTTGGTTTTCCTCGCGCTGGGTGCGGTTGTCCGCCGTGGCCGTCTGCAATTCGGTGCGCAACTGCCGCACCTGCGCCACCAGGGTGGCGACCGTATCGCGGGGCGTATCGCCCTCGATGCCGAGCGCCTGCATTTCTTCGGCGGTGAGCTGCGGTTCGGCATCGACGCTGGTGGGGGGCTGGTCGCCGCCGCCGGAGAACAGGCGGATGCCAAAGAACAGCACCAGCAAGGCGACCGGAAGCACTAGCCATTTGAGCAAGCCGTTACTGCGCATCTCCGGACTCCTTGAGGTCGTGACCAGGAGCGACCTGGGGCAACAGTGCGGCCGGGTCGAAGCGGTGGATGGCCGGCAGCAGCGACTGCGGCAGGCCGCGACCGCGCGTGACCAGATACAGCACCGTGGTGTCCTCCGGCGTGCCGCGCGGACCGAGCGTCGGATGCTGGAAGGTGGCGGTGAGAAAGTCCCCTTGCAGCGCGCGCGGATCGAGATCGATCCAGCCGCCGCCGGTATGGGTCAGCCGCACGGCGGTCACCCACTGATCCTCCAGCCGCCATGCCGCCAGCGCCTCGGCGCGTACAGGCAGGGTCGGCAGCAAGGTATCGAGCGGCAGGTCGCGGCGCAGATTCACGCGCATGACGCCGGGCACGGGCTCCACGGTGCGAAGCGGCGCGTACAGGTTCTGGGCCGCATAGCGGGTCAGCACCACTGCCACCGGGGTTTCGCGCCGGGGCGGACGGGCTTGATCTGGGGATGGTGCAGCGGTGCCGGATTCCTGTGCCTGGCCGTAGCGCTGCGGCGTGGCGTTGCCCTCAACGATGCGCACTGGCTCCAACGGCGGCTCGCCGTCCTTGGCCGGCTCGGCAGCGATGTCCAGCAGGATCAGCGCGCCGCTGTCAGCATCCTGCAATTGCAGTCGCGTGGGCTCGATCGGTTCGCTGGCGCGCAGATAGACCGCGCCGCCGGCACTCTGCACGCGCAGCCGGTCGCCGACGCTGGCCGGAACGCCGACGCGTACATTGCGATCCACGAACACGATGCGTTCCTCTCCGACCTGCAGCGGCACGGCCAGAGGCAGGCGCTCCCAGCGCAGGATTTCCACGGCATGGGCCATGGGCACGAGCGCGCAGGCCAGCATGCCCAGCCAGACGAGAAGGCGGGTCTTCATGGGGAGTCTCCTTGCTGGCCCAGGCCGCCGCGAGCAGGTGGCTCCGGTTCGGGCGTGGCGATGCGCTGCGGCGCACCGTCGTAGCAGTCGAGAACCAGGCCGAAGGGGTTGCGCGCGGGATCAACGTCCGACCGCGCGACTTTGAGCGGGTAGCGCACCAGCGCGCGCTTGACCTGCTCCGGCCCGTGGTACTCGTCCGCGCTGAGATCGAGCGTCACCACCCAGTTGCGATCGGAGACCGTGCGCACGCGCGCGGTCGGGTTGTCGCCGTAGCCGCGCCCGGGGATCTCATACACGCCACGCACCCGCTGGCGCAGCTCTCCCGTAGAACGGCGGTAGTCATAGTCGGCCTGCAGAAAGGCGCGGCAGGCGGGGGTGAAGTACGGCGATAGCGCATGCAGGTTGCGCGCGTAGTCCTCTTCGCCATTCGTGGGCCAGCGGTGCAGTTGCTGCCACACATAAAAAGTGAATGAATAGACGCTTTCCGGCGGCACGTCCCACCAGGGCCGGGTGCTGCCTGAGCGCAGATCGGGCGGAACGTGAATGGTCAGGTCGCGGGGCGCGCTCCACCAGCCGCCGCCCATCACCAGCGCGATCAGCAGCAGCGCAACAGCACCCAGGCGCAGGGTCTTGATGTGCGCCTGCAAGTGCGCGACTTCGTTCCGGAAGCGGCTCATCGCGCTACCCTCCGGTTCGACCAGCGGCCCGAACGCGTGATCAGTGCATGCCCGCCGATCCAGCCGGCTACCAAGGGATAGCGGGTCGCGATGCGCCATTGCAGTTGGCGGTACAACCAGGTGTCGGGTCTGCCGCGTTTCTGACGGCGCAGGATGCCTCCGCCGATGAACACGCCGAAGGCGATACCCAGCACGATGAAGGTGGGCGCGATCGCGATGGTCGAGAACAGCCAGGACAGGGGCGCGCCGACCAGCAATCCGGCTGCGCCGGACAGGCCGCAGCAGATCCACAGCTCGTCCGCCGTCAGGCCGCGCACCACCACGGGATGCCGGTTGAGCCGGTGCGGAAGGAACATCACGGTGCCGTCCGCACGGATGTGCTGATGCTCGGACATGGGCGCGGCCTCAGAGAATCCCGGTCGCTTCGGTGAGCAGCCAGATACCGATGACCAACAGCACCGCGCCGATGGCTACCGTGAGTCCGAACTGGCCCCAGGTCTTCCTGCCCGTGTGGATTTCCGCGTAGGTGCCGTAGGCGTGGTAGCACACGCCAATGAACATCGACGCCACGACCAGCAGTGCGACCAGGAGCACGATGTCGTAGCCGTAGTTGCGAATGGTCTCCATGATCCCGCCGCCGGTGCCGCGCGACGGATTCTCCAGTTGCGGCAGGCCCTGTGCGAACGACAGCGCGGGCAGCGTGGTGAGGCTCAGTGCCAGCGCGGCGCGCCGGGCGAGACAGATGCGGGGGAAATGAGCGGTTTTCATGGTCTGACCCTTGTGGTTAGGAGAGGAGGAAAAAAGTCAGCACCAGGTACATCGCGAGAAAACGCACGACGACGCCGAGGAACTGACGCTGGTTGAGCTGGTTTTCCGCCCAGCCGACGTAGGCGGTGCGAATGGCCCAGGCCCCCCACAGCAGCAGCACCGCGAACACGAGGCCGACGATCACCGTCGCCATCGCGGCGGGTGCGATGCTGCTGTTGGCCTGGAAGGCGCTGATCTGCGCGGAGGTCATGGCTGGGCCTCCGGTGCCGAGAAAACGTCGGGGGCGGACTCGTTGCGGTAATCGCCGCTCAGTACGGCGGGGTCGCGTGGCTGGGCGCGAGACGGCGCGAGGTGGAACTGGATGCCGGCGCGCACGCGCGCGAGGTCATCGAGTAGACGTGGGTAGTCGAAGTGGTAGCGCTCGCCCGCTGTGATCGGGGTATTCGCCGCACTCTGTGCGACGAAGCGTTCCAGCGCGTCGAGCTGGCGCAGGGCCGCAGCCAGCTCCTGGCGTTGGGCTGGCGTGCCGGCATGGGCCGCCAGCGGCGGGCTCGCCGTCAGCGCCATCAGCAGCAGGGCGGCCACGCCGCGATGCGCGGCGTGGCGTGGAAACGAAAACACCATCGCGCCATTCCTCGGTTCGATCAGCAATGGCTCGATCGTGGCGAGGCAGGCGCTTCAAGACCGCAAACAATGGGTACTGCGAACTGACCGGATTGATGGATGCCAATACCGTTGGTGCCAGCTTGCGATATCCTGCGATCAGCATTAGATCAAGGGAAAATGTATGGGGTTAAAGGCCGAGCTGAAAGCTCTCGTAGATGAGTTAGATCAAATACACAAGGGGGCCACGCCATGGTCCGAAGAACCTGGAATTCCTGATTTCGTCACTGCCGAGAATGGTATGCAGCGGTTCTTCACAAGGAAGGCAAGAGAGGCACTTGGGCAATTCTCCAGCACCCTCCATCAGAATCGGCCCCAGAAGTCAGTGAAGATTGAGTCTGAGGCCTATCAAAAGGTAGTCCGTCAGACCGTTGCCGACTTGCATGCTGCGGGTGAGCTCTTAGGATTTGATGAATGCGATCAGGGCGGGCTTCTTCCAAAACTGAAGTTACTCATTGAGGAACGACTCGCAAGCATCGCCAACGAGCACACGCACTATTTTCCTGCCTGGACCCTGGGCATGGAGAGGGTTTCTCCTTTCTCCCTCGGCCCGGTGACATTCTTGAATAGATCCGACTGGATAGATTCGGTCGACTTCCCTCAGTACGGAAAGGATCACTATCTGAACCAACCAGAGGCGAACCACCGCTGGAAGGAAATTCTCAAGGATGCCTTGCAGAATCCCAATGATGGCTCCTCCATCGAAGGGCTGGCCAACGCCGTCTACAGTGCGATCGTCGGATGTCCGGCCTTGGTCAAGGTAACAGTCCGTGGCTATGAGCGTGAATTCTCACGCAAGTTGGCGAGGTTGGTTGCCAAGACAGCGCTTGACGCTATCTCTCTTGGCTTTGGGGCCCCCGAGTGCTTCTTGCAACAGGCGCTTCAAGACGAGCGTCTACCGCCTGCCGGTAGCGATCGCCTGGTCGAAACCAAAGGATTTCTGTGGTTGCCCGGAAGCTCGCTTGGGAAGCGTATTACTTCGCAACCTCCCGAGCGAGTAAGGCAAGCGTTGGATGACATGACGTCTATTATTCCGGCATTCGCGGCGATCCTTGATGGGTTGCTTGATCCATCGAGTCACCCGCATCCCAAGCTTGCCAATCGATGGGCTACTGCGCTGGATTGGTTCGGCGAAGGCAATCGTGAATCAAGTGATGCCATAGCGCTGGCGAAGCTCGGAACCTGCCTAGATGTACTGTGCTGCGGTGGCAAGAACGATGGTATCCGTGAAATGGTCATCCATTTAACTGGTACGAGTAGCGAAACTCAGGTAGTACGGGGCAACCGTCCTCGCACACTGAAGCAGTTGGTCAAGGACATCTATGACCATGGTCGATCGCAGATACTGCATGGCACACACTACGACAGGCTGGAATCATTCGCCGCAGAGCGCCAGTATGCCACCTACCTCGCACGGATCGTGTTGATTGAGTGCGCAGTGCGGTTACAGCACTATGGTGGTTCAGATGAAGACAAGGCGTTCAGAACAATATAGCTACAGGTACTTTTTGAAGCTCCCCGCAGTCAGAGATACAGCCAGTCCCAGTAAGGCGGCGCTGGGTAACAGAATCAGCAGTGGATGCACCGAGACCGGCATCGCCAAGTAGATCACCCAGGGCAGTATCGCCAGTGGCAGTAGCGAGGCTTTCGCGCGATGGTAGACGAAGCCCGATTCCCGGCCGGCGCCGAACTTGCGCACGTCGCGGCGCACCAGTCCATCGACCAGACCGACGAACACTGCCGTGAGCACCAGCGGCAGTGTCAATACCAGAACCAGCAGGCGCACCATAAAGGTCAAGGTGATGAAAGCGGCGGCAATCAGATAGCGCTCGGCCCAGACATAGACTTGGCTGATGAAGTAGCGGAAATCACGGGATTGTCCTTGGCCCGGCGCGCGGGCGCGTTCTGCGGTATCGTTCATCTTGTCGAGCAGCCCGGTCTTGACGAACACCCACTCGTAACCCGTCTCCACCAGGCGGTGCGCGGTGCGCCCTGGCTCCTGCACGATGGCGCTGCGCGTGAAGTGATTCGACAGATGCCCCAGCTCGTACTGCAGCATCGATTGCGCATGGCGCCAGCCCTGGTCCTTCCAGAACAGGTGCATGCCCACGCACTCGATCAGGATCGACAGCATCAGCGAGGCGATCAGTACCCCGAACAGGCGCAGCGGCAAGGAGATCGCAGTGGCGATCAGGCCCTGCCGGCGCTGTTGCTGCCGCTGCGCAGTGGATGCCGGGTCGCTCATGGCGTGTGCTCATCCAGGCCCGTGTCGCCCGTGACGTTCGCGGGAGGGTCGCTCGCAATGGGCGCTTCGTCGAGCAAGTCGTCGGGCAAGGGGCCATCCTGCAGCATCGGCGACCCCAGGTTCTCCCACCAGTGCGCAGCCTCGGTGTAGTGCTGGCGCATGTACCCCGCGAGCTGCTGCAGATCCTCCGGCATGGCCTCATCAGGGTCGGCCGCCGGCAGCGGCATCCTGACCTTCCACAGCTGTCCGCCCTGCATCAGGGCGAAGCATTGACCCTTCGGCAACGCTACGACATGAGAGGGCTCGATCATCGGCACGCTGGACATGCTGATGCGGTCTTGCGTGTTGCTGGTGAAATCGGTTGAACCGCGGATCTCCGAACTATCGGTCGCACCGCTGACGATGGTCGTGGTGTAGACCTCCACCTTCGGCAACTGCCTGGTCAGCAGTTCGGCGGTGGCGGTTTCGCGCACCCTCAACATGAACACATTGTTGAAATTCCCGACGACCTGACCGGCTTTGGCCCTATTGCCGATGCGCGCCTCGATGTCGCTCAGGGTCTGCGTGTAAGCGGTGATCTGGAGCCCGGCGCCGCCCCCCTTGTTGATCATCGGAATGAACTCGTCGCCCATCAACTCATTGAATTCATCCGCGTGAACATTGATCGGCACCTTGGTGTTCGCGGAGGCCCACGGCAGACCATCGTCGATACCGTGTTTATAAATGTGGCCTGCGACGGAAACCAAGTCACTGAACATCGAATTGCCGACCGCCGCAGCGACTTCGGCATCAGAAAGCGCATCCAGGCCGACATAGACAATGGCGCGCTTCCGGATCACCTGCATCCAATCGAAAATAGGACGGGGATCACCGAGGTCCGAGTAGTTCGGGGCCAGCAACTGGGCGACCTTGCCGCTGGTGAGCTTTTCCAACAGAGGCAGCAGCGAGGCGACGATCTTGTCGAAATACGTCTTGTCGTACCGGACCGCCGAGCGCAGGCCGTCGAGCACCGGATCGTAGTTGCGCGCCTGGCTGAGGTACTGCTCCAGGGCCACGACACGCTTCTCGCGTCCGATCATGTTCCTGGGGATGTTCTTCTCGTTGAGCTTGGCCTCGATCTGGACGATGACTTCCCAGGCCTTCGGCTCGGTGCGGGCGAAGAAATGCGCGGCGTACTCGATGAACAGCGCATCGATGTTGATCACATGACGCTGGATCAACAGATAGTCCGGACGTTGCCCCAGCTCGATCAGCGCCCTGGCAATGACATTGACGAATCTCCAGGCAAATTCGCGAAAGGCCGCGCTGTTGCCTTCGCCAGAAAGCTGGCCGGCGATGCGCGTTGCGACCTCGCTGATGCGGCCGAACCGTCCCACGGCGTTATAGCGCGCGCTGATATCGGGCCAGCCGAGATGAAAGATATACAGCTCGTTCTCGCGGCCGGCGCGCTTGGCCTCGACGTACACCCGCTTCAGGAGATCGGCATCACCCTTGGGGTCGATGACGATGACGACTTCATGCTCGCCCGCAGCGTTTTGCCGCCGGATGTCCTGGGTCACGAACAACTCGGCGAGCCGCGTCTTGCCCACGCGTGTCGTGCCCAGCACCAGAGAGTGTCCGACGCGTTCGCCCAGCGGCAGGCTGACGTCGACTTCCTCGGGTTCGATGCCGTGCAGGCGCGGCAGGCCGCCTACTGGCGGCAAGGGGCGCACGGGGTTGAGCGGCATGTCCCAGCTGGTGAGGCTCGACAGGCGCGAAAGTGGAAACGGCGCGAACTCCAACCGTTCCTCCAGGCGTCGCGCCAGCTGGTAGGCCGGTGTCGGTTCGACGTAGCGCCGGAACTCGGGCCGGTACGTCTGCATCAGCCTGTGCGTGTGCTTCTGTTCCCAGCGAAAGCCTTTGCCGATGAACAACCGCTGCTGGCTGACCGGCACGTCGCGGCTTGTCATGACGTAGCGCGGCAACCTGCGGATGTTGCGGCGATAGCGCAGAGTCACCTGCGCGTCGCGCCAGCGGATCGCACCGAAGGTGGCGAACGCCAGCGCACTGCCGATACCCATGGCCGGGCTCAGCGCGAGCGACCACGGTGCCACCAGGCACAGAAACGCGGCGCCGGCGCAGACCGCCACGGTGTACAGCTCCACCGCGGGGCGCAGCAGAACTTCGACGGGCTGCGTCTGCGACATGGCGTCATTGCTCGATGCCGGTGGCCGTGACCAGCACCGGGTAATGCCGCAGGCCCAGGCGTTCGGCCAGATCGTCGGCGGACATCGGCGACAGATTCAGGCCGGGCGCGATTGCACGCAGTTGTGCCAGCGCCTGGGCCGTCTCGACATTGACCACCAGGCCCCAGGCGTTGCGTTGGCGCAGCGTGTCGGCGTGCTGACGCAACCAGGCTTGAGAGGTCGCATCGTCACCGACCAGGAAGAATGGTTGCAGTCCGGGGGCCTCGATGACACGGCGGGCAACCGTTCCCGGCGTGAGCCTGGCACTGCGCACCGGCAGCATGGCCGTCTCATCGACAGCGGCGGTTGGTGCCTCGGGAATGACGATGGAGGGGAGTGGCTGACTCGTGGCGCGCGGCTGCAGGTCGAGCGCTTCGTAGTACGGCAGCGCGGAAGCGCCGCCCCGGTCTTCCACCACGATCAGGGGCGGCGTGGCACGCACCGCGCTCATCGGCACGGTGGCGAGCATTACGACAAGAAGGCCGTGCGTGGCCCGGATGGATGAGGTCATCGGCTGTTCTCCTGGCGGGGCGCGTGTGCGGCGGTCTGTTGCGGGCCGAGCACGCGCTGGAGGTATTGTGAAACGCTGCGCCGGTAACGCGCCGCGGGCGCGCCGCCAGCCGGTCGGTGGTAACGCCCGACCGCCAGCAGCCAGTCTTCGCCGGGGGTGTGCTGCTCTTTCAGGATGTCGGCGGCGATGCGCAGGTTGTCGTAGGGGTCGAGCAGATCGCAGGGCTGGCGGTAGCGGTGCTGCTGGTAGCCGAGGTTGATCTGGCCCAAGCCCACGTCGATGCGCGTGGGGGGCACCTCGCGCAGCGCCTGGCGCACGCCCGCACAAGCCTGCGCGCGCGTGGCGTAGCGGCGCGACTGGCCGGCGACATTGAGCGACCAGGGCCACGGTACGATGCGATCGTCCCGGCGCACGCCGCTTTCCTGCAGCGCCACGGCATAGAGCACCGTCGAAGGAATGCCGGCGCGCTGGGCCGCCAACTGGTAGGCGGGCGGCGGAATTTCCTGGGCCTGGACTGGCCCGGTCGCCAGCGCGGCGGCCAGCAGCACGCGCAGCGGCCACGTCGGCATCAGGGCTGGCGCTGCCATTGGCCGTTCACCTGACGCACCACCGCGGGCAGTTCACCGGGCAAACCCAGCGCCAGCCAGCGGCCACCGTCGTGGTTGAGCGTGATCGAGCCGCTGCGCACGCGCGCCGGATCGATCTGCGCGCGCTGGGCCCACTCGCGGATGCGCGCGTCGTCCTGGCGGCTGCCGACCATGTACAGGTCGAACTCGGCGTTCGCCGTCTGCAGACGCTGCACGACCTGGGCACACGGCGCGCAGCCGTCCCGGACGAACACGGCGGTACGACCGCTGCCGGTCATCGCACTGCCGCCCGGCAGCGCGTCGGGCAGATTCACCCGCTGGGCGTCGGGATGCAGGCGTTGCCAGGCTTCGTCGTAGGCTCGTTGATACGCCAGCAACTTTTCCACGCGGCGCGCTTCGACCTGCACTTGCAGTTCGGCATAGCGCCGTCGCTCCTCGTCGGAGCGGGCTTCGATGCCGAGTGCGGTCAGCGGGTCGAGGTTGGGTGAATGGATGCCCAGCGGCCCTTCCATCAGTTCGCGGTAGCGTCCCCATTCGTCGCCGCGCAGCCCCCAGTCCCGCGCCAGGCGTTCATCGCGTGCCTGATCGATCTGGCTCGGCGTGACACGGGAAGACTGTGCGGGTGTGCTCTGGGTGGCGGGCTGCTGCGCGAAGGCCGGTGCGTTCAGCGCGGCCAACAGGAACAGCATGGAAAGTGCGCGACGTTGCATGGCGCCTCCCGATCAAGGAATCGCCAGCCGGCGCGTCTGGTCGCCGGCCTGGAACACGGCGGTGTTGCCGTCGATGGTCTGCAACTGCCAGCGCCCGGCATGCTCGCCGGGAAGCAGCACCTGGATCTGCCCGGCCGAGAGCGGGTCGGTGGCGGGGGCGATGGAAACGGCGCGCTGCCCGGCGCGCAGTTCCGCACCGATCAAGCGGAAGGGAAACGGCACCTGTGCCGGTGCCGTCGTCGTCGCCCTGGCGGGACGCGGCGCTGCGGGCGTGCGCGCGGCGGTCTGGCGCTGTGCCTTGAGCTGCTCGACCTCGCTGTGCAGTGTCTGCAGGGCCGCCTCGGTGGCGTAGCCGGCCAGCGACTGTTCGAGACGGGCGATGTCGGCTTCGAGGCGCTGGCGGGTGTCCTGCAAAGCTTCCTGCAAAGCTGCCGTGGTCGCCGCTTCGGGGCGGGCTTGCAGCGTCTGTACGTCGTCGGCGAATTCGGCGAGCCGGCCTTCGAGCACCTGCAGTTGGCGTAAGGCCGAATCAACTTGACTCTGACCGGCCAGGTCGCCCGCAACGCGGAAGTTGACGAGCACCAGTGCGCTGAGTCCGACCATCCAGGCCCACAGCAGCAGGTACAGCACGAAGGCCGCGCGCGAACGCGACGCATGGGCCACTGCGCTCATGGCTGGCCTCCGTCGACGATGGGAAAGGTCTGCACCGGCGCGGCCAGTGGCGTGTCGGTCTCGGGATCTGCGGAGGGCTCGCCGGCAGGAACGAAGCAGATCTGGCGCGCCCTGTCATCGACCTGTACATCCCAGGCCGGCCCGGCGAGCGTGAGCAGTGCGTCGCGCAGCGTCATCGGCCCCAGATACAGGTGCGCCGCCGGCAGCGGCAGCGAATACAGCTCGATCACCGCATGGGCGTTCTCGCAAAGCTGGTAGCCGCTGCGCTGGAGTGCGTGGCGCAGGCCGTCGCCCACCGTCGCTCTGGCATCCGCTGGCATCGCCACGTCGATGACCTGCAGCAGCAGGTCACGCTGGGCCGCGGTGGGAACAAGCTCCACGAGCGTGTAGCGGCCATAGCGCACCACCGGAATCAGTTCAGGTGACTGCGGCGCTGTGTCGGCTTCCTCGACAAGAGGATCAACGGGCGGTGCGGCGGTGGTGGCGCAGCCGCCGCTCAACACAGCGGTGATCAGCAGGCCGCTGCCGGTCAGGCGCCGTAGAAGTTGGGTTGCTGGCATGGTTCGGCTCTCGATGGCGATGAGCCGATACCTTCGCCGGGCAGACCGAATCGTTCAGCAAAGAATACGAAAGAGTCTTGGATCGCTTTGTTCGCGGGTGTAGGTTGGAAGTATGAGTCTTCGGAGGTTGAGTCAGCGCAGGCTTGTAGGGAAGGCGGTGAATAACTAACGGTGTTGCCGACGATGGGCTGATATTATTCGTAAGACATATTGCAGGGGGTGTGCATGCGGATCTCACGCGTTAGGCTGATCAATTTCGCCAATTTTTCGGATGTTGATATAAAGACTGGCGATAGCATCGTTATCGTTGGTGAGAATAAAGTCGGAAAAAGTAACTTCATTCGTGGATTACAGCTGATTCTCGACCCAGGATTGTCCGAGCGTGACCGGCAATTGAGCATAGAGCACTTCTGGGATGGCCTGGTTGAAGACAAGATCGGTAAAATCATCGAAGTCTCGGTGGACTTGACCGACTTCACTGATAACCCGCGGTTGATGGCTCATCTCAACGATTGTGTGATTGATCCAGGCCCACCCATGACGGCCCGTCTCACCTATCGCTTCCAGCCCAAAGCCGGACTGGGACGCGCTCCGGAATCGTTGAAAGACTATGAGTATGTGATCTTTGGTGGTAACGACCCCGAAATGCACGTCGGTAGTGCGTTTCGCCGCATGTTGCCAATAGACGTCCAGGTGGCACTGCGTGATGCTGAGAAGGATCTCGCGAGTTGGCGCAATTCACCATTGAGACCCCTCATCGAAGATCTTGCCGAGTCGTTGGACGAAGACGCCCGTGAGGAGATTCAAAATCAGGTTGACGACGCACAGCGGGAACTAGCTGGCCACGCCCAAGTGGTTGCGACGGCGAACCGGATCAGCGAGCGGTTGATCTCCATTGCTGGTGAGCAGCATGCTGTGCCTGTGTCGCTTGGACTCGCTCCAACTCGGGTGGATGCGCTGCTTCGCAGCTTGCGATTGTTAATTGACAATGGAATTCGCGGCGTCGGTGACGCTAGTCTGGGAACCGCGAACCTGATCTTCCTGGCATTGAAGAGCCTCGAACTCGACCGCCTCGTGTCTGACGGAGAACGTGACCATACATTCTTTGTGGTTGAGGAGCCCGAAGCGCACCTGCACCCGCACGTTCAGCGCCTTGTCTATCGTTATTTCCTTGGCACCGGAGGGGATGAAAACGAGGAAGATGCTCCGCTAACAACGATCCTTACAACTCACTCCCCACACATTGCAAGCGTTACGCCGATTAGATCCATCGTTCTGCTACGTCATGACGTGGGGGCAGGCAAGACTGTCGCCGTTTCAACTGCGAATGCGCCGTTCACACAGAGGGATGAAGAAGATCTACAGCGCTACATTGATGTCACGCGTGGCGAGATTTTCTTTTCTCGGGGGGTCATTCTGGTCGAAGGCGACGCAGAGCGTTTCCTGGTCCCCGCGTTCGCTGAGGCGCTTGATATCCACCTCGATATGCTTGGGATTACCGTGTGCTCGGTTGGCGGAACTAACTTCACGCCGTATGTGAAGCTCCTAGGCCCTGAAGGACTGGATATTCCTCATGTCATCCTGACGGACTATGATCCGGTCAATGGCAAGGCTCCGCTGGTTCGCCGGCGACTGATCAATCTTCTTGACGTGGTTGAAGACGAGTACGACCACTCGGAGATGGAGACAGATGACGTAATTGAGCTTGCCGAGGAGTTCGGATACTTCGTGAACGAGAACACACTGGAAACGGAGTTGTTCGCCGGTGGGTTGGCTGAGTCGATGCGGGATGTAATTCAGCAGGAATTGCCGCAACTGAGGCAAGCAACCCGAGAAGCATTGCAGCAGTGGGTGGATGACTTAGACCAGGTCGATGAAGAACGGCTGCTGAAGCTTATCGAAAGAATCGGAAAGGGACGATTCGCTCAGGCCCTTGCACGCTCAGTGTCCGAGGATACTTGCCCGCACTACATCCGTTCCGCGCTGGAGCATATCCGCAATGCCGTCGCGTAGTTTCAGCACAGCCTACCTGGCCCAGGCTGCCGAGCTGGCCGGAAATCCTGGTCAGTTGGCGGCGTACAACTCCCAGGGACATTGCGTGGTGCTCGCCGGCCCTGGAAGCGGAAAAACCAAGACGCTTGTGCTGAAGCTGGCTCGCATCTTGGCCGAAGACGTGCAGGCACCGCGTGGTGCTGCGTGCATCACCTACAGTCAAGAGTGCGCACGCGAATTAACCCGTCGGCTTGAAATGTTGGGGCTGCGGGAGGCGCCAAACCTGTTCATCGGCACCGTCCACGGATTCTGCCTACGCCATCTGTTGATGCCATATGGACGCTTAGCTGATCTACCGATTCAGTTTCCCCTCTCAGTGGCATCCCAGCGAGTGAGTGATCGTTTGATCAGGCAGTCCGGAGACGAGCTCTTTGGGGCCAACCATCCTTACAAAGCTATCGATCTTGGACGGCATCGCCGATCCGTACTGAACCGAAACAGCGTTGCCTGGCGTAGCGAGGAAGAACTTGCCGCCTGGGCCGAAGCCTACGAGGCGGCACTGCGCCAAGGGGGGCTGATCGACTACGACGACATGGTGGTCTATGGCCAGCGCCTGATCGCTGAGCATGATTGGGTACTGCCTCTGGTGCAGGCGAAATTTCCGGTGCTGGCGGTAGATGAATATCAGGATTTGGGGGTTGCACTCCATCGCATCGTCAAGCGCCTGGCTTTTGATGGTGGCGTGCGCTTGTTCGCAGTCGGTGATGCAGACCAGTCGATCTACGGTTTCACAGGGGCCGATGGCGCGTTGCTCATGGAGCTAGCTGAGCGTGAAGACATCGAGCCGGTCAGACTTCAATTGAATTATCGCTCAGGGGCAGGCATTGTCAGCGCTTCAGAAATGGCGTTGGGTGAGGATCGTGGCTATCGGGCGAACGACCCGACCCGTCAGGCGACTATCGAGTTTGTGCTGTGCCCTGATGGGCTCGCAGATCAGGCCGCACACGCCGTCGCGCAGATCATTCCGGTGGCCTTGGACTCCAAGCCAGGACGAACGCTGGGCGATATCGCAATCTTGTATACGGACTATCGCGCAGGCGATATTGTGGCCAAGGCCGTGGCAGCCGGCGGTTTCGATTATATCCGCGTGGACACCGCCGCGCCTTACCGTAAAGTTGCCTTGACGAGTTGGGTAGAAGACTGCGCCGCATGGTGTGCGGGTGGCTGGCGTATCGCGCGTCCGCAACTGCGTGGATTGATCGACCGTTATCTCGCATTTCATCGAGCGAACTTGGACGATGCGCAGGCTCGACGCGAGGGGCAGGAGCTAACCGCTCTGTTGTGGGCGTTGCGCGCCGATCAGCAGTCCGCACGTGATTTTGTCGCATCACTGCGCAACGGCATCTTGGATCGTCTGTTGGTTGCTGAATCGTCGCTTGCCGATCAGAAGGAACAACTGGATCGCATGACGGCGGCGCTTGCCGAAGGTGGCGCGCTGGCTACGCTGGACATTGCGAGTCTGGGCGGACGTGATGGTTCGCCGGATCACCTGAACCTGCTGACACTTCATTCCGCTAAGGGATGCGAGTACGACGTGGTCATTATGGTCGGTCTCGACTATGGGAGTTTGCCATGGCGAAAACTGAGTCCAGAGAAGTTGCGCGAGAGTCGCCGGCTGTTCTATGTGGGACTCACACGCGCCCGCGACGAGGTTCACATGCTGTACTCGGGATTCGTTGAAGGGCGCTATGGTCCGATGCGCCATGGGCGCTCACCATTCCTGGATGAATTAGAGGCACGAATGCGTGCTGCGAACCTCTGAGCGACTATATAAGGGTTGGGGCTGTATCCGAATCGCATGGGCTCCGGATGAGTTAATACCGGTTCTTAACTAAATATCTGCCGCGCGCTGGGCTGCGGCACGTTCGCGCGCAAGTTGGGCGGCACGAGACATCGCATCTAGGTTGTCGATGCACCAAAGACCATCTACGCAAAGAAAGCGATCACTAAGCACTGCTTCGAGTAAATCCGGAAGACTGGCGGTGAAAAATCCAGCACCTGTGATCGTGGTGGTCGGCTCCAACTCGAGCATTGCTATAGGCACATCTGCGAGACATGGGCCGAAGTGCCCGGCTGGAGGGAATTTTCCTCCGAACTCGGTCCGCAGTCGCTCCTTGCTCATGCTCCTCGTGAGAGTGCTGTATCTCTCTTGTCTTAGCAACCAAAGCGCCTTGATGCCCTCGGCCCGATATTTCTTTTGCCGGGTACGGTAGTCACGCAGCGACTGATATGACCTTTGGATCTCGATAGCCAACTTGGCCTCGCCACGCTCGCCCCAGACATCGGCTTTCCAGCGGCTGGTTTCGCTGCTCCCTGGAACCTCAACCGAGGCTCGGCAACCAAGATCCTCCAAAACGCTGCGCACCAGTATCTTGGCCGCGAGGTGCCACTGGCTTTCTTCGGAAGTGCTGCAGGCACCGCTTAGATGCGCGAAGAAAGGATGGCCATTGGCACTGATCTTGGGGACGGCTGGAGCATTGCAGCATGGCATTAGCAGATCGCCGACGTGATAGTTCCGTTGCAGCCCCAGCCACTGGGCCTGCGACATGCGCAGTGCATTCGCGACGCCAGTGCCATTCGCGTAGGCTGCTTCGATCACCATGACCATCATGCCCCTCGAGATCTGCGTATGTCCGCCCAGTTTAACGACCCCGACGCTGGGCGTCATGGCGACGATTGAAGGTACTGTGCAGGAATAAAAAAAGCCGGCGCCCAGAGGGACGCCGGCATGAACGAGAGTATCAGGCCGCGACGAGTTGCCGGGCCAGGGCGACCTCGATCGAATCGCCGTCCTGGTTGAGCACATCCAGCCCCGATTCCGGGACGTCGCCGGAGGTGCTCTGCGATACCAGGATCTTCTTCGCCATCAGGGCCAAGCACGTCATCTGCGACGTGGCCGCATACCCCAGGTAGATCACCTTCACATGCTGCTTCTGGCCGATCCGCCATGACCGGCGCGCGGCTTGTTGCAACGTGTAGATGTTCCACCCCGACTGCATGAACACAATCGTGGGGAACTCCAGCAAATCCAGGCCGGTTTTCACCAGTTCCGGATTCGTGATGAGGACGTCGATCCCGCGATCGAGCTGCTCGGCAATCCAGTCTTCGCGGCGAGAGGCATCCACGCTTGCGCGCAGTACCGCCACCCGAAAACCCTCTTGCTCCAGCAACATCTTCAAACGGCTGGTGGTATCGCGCGTGCCGGTGTAGACGGAGTACACCAGGGTCTTACGACCCGCGGCTTTCTCCTCGCGGCAGATGTCGATCAGCTCACGCTCTTTCGGCATGATCTCCAGCTCGTTGAACTGGGCCGGTGTGAAGGCCAGGACCTGGCGCGTACGCGGGTGGCGCACGGTTTCTGCCCGGAAGCAGCAGTCGGACCACGCCAACAGCACATTGAGGACTACGCCCAGCAAGGTGGTATCCCGCTTGCGCAGGGCCTCCTTGAGTTCCGCCGTCAGGCTGGCGGCCAGATTGCGGTAGGCGTCGGCCTGCCCGGCATCCATGGCGACCTCCCGGAACTCTTCGTCATACGGCGGCAGCACGCCGCCGATGTCTCTGAGCTTGAGGAAGATCGTGTACGGCAGCACGCAGCGCAGTACGCCTTTCGGCCCGAACCCGGGTGCCTTGACCGTTCTGACGGTGATCTTCGAGCCTTTGGCGGTCTTGTGGGCCGGCCCGTTGCTCTCGGAATAGATGTCCTTGAGGACACCATGGTCCCTCATAAACGCCATGGCAGCGGCATTCATGCTGCCGCTGGCGCTCGGGCGGTAACCATCTTCGATCATCCTCGCGGGCAAGGCCCGGAACAGCAAATGAAAGAGATCGTCTGCATAGCCCCCCATGAGGGTACCGGTTAGCAGTACGGTCTTGCGTGCCTTGGCTGCGATGACGCCCATCGCCTGGCCCTGCGCCGATCCACCCGTTTTGTATTCATGGGCTTCATCTGCGATGAGCAAGTCGAAGGTGCTTTGCGGCAGATACCGCTTCACATATTCCGAGGGCTGATAGCCGCCTTCTCCGAAGCCGAACTCCATTGAGGACATGGCGCGTTCCATGCGCTGCGCCTGCCGGTCGGAAAACACCAACTCCCCGCGCTCGTCCATCAGGTTGATGAAGTTGTGCAGGTTGTCGCCGAGCATCGACGCCAGGAACGAATCGCCGAAGGTCTTCATCAGCTTGTTGGCCGTGGCCTCGCCGATGGTCGGGATTCTCTTCAGCGCACGCAGCACCGCCGAGGACTGATCACTGCCCGACAGGCTGCGCGGCCGCATCAGCGTCCAGAGTGCGCCGTCGCAGACATTGCACTTGCGGCGGATTTCTTCCGCCTCCAGCTCCAGAGCATTGACCGGCTCGCCGTCGAGATCAGTGACCACCGTCCCGCAGTGCGGGCAGGCGCCGACCATGCCGTAACGGGTGTGTTTGCGGACGAAGGCGGGCTTCCAGTGGAATCCCATCCGCATTCTGACCCTGCCGATGATGAAGAACTCCTGCCCTTCGGCCGGCACGTTCAACTGCTCGCGCAGCTTGATCAACTTGAGCAATGTGTCCGGGCCGTTGAGCACCCAGACTTTCGCACCGGCGACGGTTTCGAGGATCTCGCGCCGCCATTTGTAGACAAGATGGGGCGGGCTGAGGACGAGCGTGCGGCGATAGCCTTCCGCGTTGAGCACCGCCCCTAGCGCGATGCCGACGGTGGTTTTCCCCGTCCCCATCTCGCCATTGACGATGGCCGCGCGCTCGCCCTGATTGACGAGCAGTTCGGCGGCCGCATGGACGACCTCGGCCTGGGCGGGGAACAGCTGCCGCTTGAGGCTGGCGAGGACGAGCTGGCGGTTGGCGCGCGGCACACCGTTGTAAACGGGCGGGTTGGCCCGGTTGAGGGAGTCGAGTAACTCATCCCCAAACTCGGTGACGAAATCCTGCAGGCTGAAAGACAGATCGCTTTCGCTGTCCGCAGGCTTGAACAGATCGCCCGTGGCGGGCATGGAAGGTGCGGCGGGGGCCGCTTCGAGTTGCATGGTCATGGTGATGCTCCAAAAAAATGGGGCATGCACCGCCCCCAGGGGCGATGGATGCCCCTGGGGGTGAAGGTGAGTGGACGGCGCGCAGCCGCCCGGAAATCAATACTCGCTGGGTAACAACAGCGTCGTGACGCTGCGGTCCCACTCAGTGATGATCCAGAGTTTCAGATCGGGATCGACCTGGTACGAAGAGAGCAACCGGGCCTCGCCCGATGCCAGCGCGGCATCGTTCGATCGCCGATCGTCCTCGTCGAGGTCGCCCCAGTCGCCGCTGAGGTGGCGGCGAAGGTACGGGCTCGGGTTGAGCCGTCCCTGTTCGACCAGATTGGCCACGCCGACGGTCATGACCGTCGCGCCCGGCGAGAAGCGCAGATTGGGGGCCGTGCTGATGGACATTACAGTTGCCATGGTGATAGCTCCTTCGATGAAAGAAAGGGTCATGGCGTCCCCATCGGGGCGACATGACCCCGGTGGGTGGATGAAATGGGCTGGTGCTAGATCGAGGACTGCTCTTCGGGCAGTTGGACCACGGTGGTGCGGTGATCCTCGCTGGTCATCACGATCAGCAGCAGCTGCGGCGTGATCCTGTAGCGAGAGATCATGGGATTGTCCTGGTCGAGTGCCACATCATTGACCTGGCGGGTGGTCTCGTCGACATCGCCCCAATCGCCGCGCACATGGCGCTGCACATAAGGCAAGGGATCAATGAGGCCTTTGCTGGCCAACCAGTGCACCTTCTCGCTCAGCCTCAGCGAACCGAGGGCGAACAACGGACGGGCTTGCGGCTCGCGCCGCGCGAACAAACGCGAAAGCATGGGAGTTCTCCTTCTGGTGGATGAATGAAGCAAGGCGGCGAGCCGCCCGATGCGATCAGTGGATGGTGAGAATCCGGCCGAGGGTGGCCGAGTCCGGGGACAAGTCCCAGGCACGAATCACGGGGACAAACTTGTCGGTGAGGATGCGTGTCTCTGCGATTGAACCGTCATCGCGCTCGCGATATTCGGTGGTCGTCGCCTTCTGCTTGTAGGTGTCGCCTTTCACGGCCAGGGTGCGGCCGTTCTTCGACTGCACGACACCGGAGATCGCGCCGGCCGCGAGGGCCAGTGCCAGGTGCCACTGGGACAATGCGCGCGCCGGGCGGCGCAAGGACTGCTGGGCGGCGCCCAGATGGGTCTCGAACGACGGCCACAGGCCATGCAGGCGCTGCACTTCGTCGGCGAACTGCGCCGGCTCCATGCTCAGACGGTAGAAGTGCTCCGGCTCGTGCTGGGCGACGGGGACCACGTACGGAAGCGACGGCCACGTGGGTGGCAGTTCCTCCGCTTCCAGGTCGCCTTGCCCGATCTGCAACAGGCGGGCACGGGCGTTCTTGACCTCATCGCCCACCAGCTCGCGCTGGCGGGCCCGGCGACCGAACACGACGACTTGCTTGAACTGCGTATCCACCGCACGGTAGATGCGCAGATCGGCGAAGTGCCGCGTGAGCCAGCCGACCAACTCCTGGTCGAGCACGTAGTGCGGGACGATGAAAACCAGGATGCCGTCGTACTGCAGCAGTTGCAGCGTCCGCTGGTAGAACAACTTTTCCAGCCGTGCGCGGCCCTTGCCGTCGTAGCCGATGTTGCCGTTCGCATCTTTGGACAGATCCCCGTATGGCGGGTTGAGCCACAGCAAACCGAAGCTCTGGCGTGCGATCAGGGTGTCCATGAGGTCGCCCTGGATGCAGTGATCGACGAGCAGACGCGCATGGTTGGCGCGCTCCGGGTCGAACTCCACCGCATAGGCGGTGACCTGGTCACGCCCGAGGGCATGCGCAGCCTCCGCGATGGCGACGCCTTCGCCTGCACAAGGATCGAGGATGCACATCGGCCCGTCGCCGGACGCCAGTGCGCTGAGCGCTCTTTCGAGCGTGGGTTCGTCGGTCGGAAAGTAGCCGGCCTTGACGAAATTGCGGGCGAGCCGCGGGAACATGAGTGCCATAAGAAATCTCCTGTAGCGGGGATGAAGGAAAGCGGGTGCGCGCCGGTCGCACGCACCTGCCGTGGGTCAGGCCACCGCTTCCAGCGACCCTTGGGTGGTCGCCGGCTGCGGGAGCGGATGGGCGGTCAGTACGCCCTGGCGGATCAGGCTGCTCAGTGCTTCGGTGAGCGCTGGCACATCCAGCCCCAGACAAAATCCACGCAGCGGCCCGAGGGCCGTCGGCAGGTCGCGGAGCATGTCGCGGTCTCGCAGCAGTGCCAGCACCGTCCCTTGCCAGTGATCCAGCAAGGGCAGCGGGCACGTCTCCTTGACGAGCAGCCAGAGGCGCGACGTAGGATCGGCCGCCGCGCGCGGCAACAGTGCGAGCGCGCTGGTGGTGGCCTTGTCCGGCCGGATGCAGCGCCGATCGAACAGCCAGAGATTGACGAGCGACCCGAACAGGGTGCGGCGATAGCTGCGGGTCAAGCGCTTTTCCAGACGCTCGACCGAGGGAACGAACACGGGCACGGAGCCGCCCTGGTCGGTGACGAGATGGAACTGGTCCAGTCCATCCTCGTCGCGGCCCAAGGTGAGCCGGGCGAGAAACTGCTGGATCGCGGTGTCCCGCGCCCAGACCGATAGAAAGACCAGATCGCCGTCTTCGCCGCAGACGCAAGCATCGGCCATCACGTCGCCGCATTCGTCGATGCGGTACAGCAACTGTGGGGATGAAGGTGCAGACATGGTGGAGTCCTCAATGAAGTCAGGGGCACCACCACCCGCAGGGGCAGTGAATGCCCCGTTAGGGATGAAAGAACGCGGACTACTCAGAGTTCACGTTCGGTGAACGAACCGTCGGCCTGATGCTTGACTACGCGGTTGCCGACATTTCTCTCAGCGTCGTGCTGGACCTCGATGAACAGGCTTTCCGGCACAAGGATCTGAAAATGACGTAAGACCTCACGGTAGTAGTCCAGGTCATGGTTGAACGGATCGCTCTCGTGCAGATTGCTGTACAAGAAGTCGTCGCTCTCGACCTTCATGGTGTCGTCGATCAACTCGGTTGGCTTCTCGATGACCAAGAAGAAGTAGTTCATCGGCCGATCCCAGCCGAGTAGTACGGTGACGGGAAATCCTTTGTGGAATGTGTCGAAGTAGTGCCGACTCATGGTGAAGCTCCTCGATTGAAATAGCCGGGAACCTCCCCATCGGGGTCGCCCCGGCGGGTGGATGAAATGCCGCGGATGCGGCAGGACGATCAGGCAGCCTGCGGTTCGGGTGCGAGTTGCAGGTTCCATTGCTGGGCCGTGGCGTCGAAGGCATAGCCCAACTGGTTGAGCCGCGCGATCTGCAGACGTAGGGTGCGGCGATCGATGGTCGAGTCGAGTTTCACCGACTCTTCCAACGGCCAGAGAATGCCGAACAGCGCCGCGTCGTCGCTCTCGGGACCACCCGAAGCGGCCACGGTGGCGGACGGCGTATCGACGCCGAATGGCGTGGTATTGACCAGCGGGTCTTTCGATGCCTGCACGGGCGCGGGCTCCGGCTTGGACCGGGACTTGGATTTCTCGGCTGCTGCCGGCGTTGTCGCCGGTGGCGTGCCCAGCTCTTCATCGAGCGGATCGACGTCCTGTGCGGCGAAGGCGCGAGCCTCGGCCTTGCTCAGCTTGTCGATGCCCGACAGGGTCATGCCGTCCAGGTTGGCGCGGATTTCAAAGCGCATGCCATCGCCAACCGGATAGGCCTTCGGATAGATGTAGCGGATGACGAACTCACCCTCGTACTTCCCTTCGGGGTACTGCTCCAGTTCCGGGTCTTTCACATGGAACAGTCCAAGGCGGGTCGTGAGGCGACCGACCGTGAACCGTCCGTTGCGGCCCGGGATGGTGCGGATGGCGAGTTGGCCGCGGACGATGAGGGGCGGATCGGATTGAACGGCTGCTGTAGCCATGGCGTATCTCCTTGTGATGAATGGAACCGTCTTGCGCGGCGCGCAACGGGTCAGGAAGAAAATGGACCCGCCCTGACGGGCGAGGTCCGAGTAGTGGCTCAGGACTTCAACTGGCGCATGCCTTCGGCGAGCATCCAGAGGGCGCGGTTCAGGCGCAGGTTCTGATCGATACCCTGTACAGGGCGGGTACGCTGGCGGCGGCCGTTCGCAGTGCGTCCGGTCAGCCCTCCCTTGACGAGGTTTTCCTGGACGCGGTTGAAGATCGACCAGAGGTCGCTCTTGCGATCGTCCCAGCGTCTGGGAACCAACAACTGACTCTCCGTGACAGGCGCGGGCTTGTCCGGATCGTCGTACTTGAGCGCCAGGGCCGAACGGGCGAAAACGTCGTCCTCCCCAGCCTCCAGCGTGATCGCGCGCATGCTCTCGCGCGCTTCCTGCACCCGCTCGAAGCCTTTCAGGACTTCGTAGGCACCTTCGATGACCTGGCCCGCGACATCGCCCTTGTGAGGCACGCGGATGTCCGCGAACGTGTCGCCGCAGACCAGCCCGTTCTGGCAGACGAATCGAAACTGACCTGCCAGCATCTGATAGCTGCTGGTGCCATCGTGCGAGTTCAACAAGATGATCTCGTTGGCTTCGTCGCCATTGATCTGGCTGGCGTGGCGAAGGCGGATCAGGTGTTTGGTGTACTCGCGGCGGTCCTCGTTGCGGACACGTGTTTGGCACACCATGAAGGGCAGGAATCCCTCCTGACGAAGTTCCGACAGCACGGTGGCCGTCGGGATGTAGCTGTACCGCTGGGAACGGCTTTCGTGCGGTGTTTCCGCAAAGATCGACGGCACCACGGCGCGAATCTGGTCGTCCAACAGAGGACGGTCCGAGCGCAGTACCGGTGAGCGCGGTGCGAAACGGGATGCGAGAGACATGGCATTCTCCTGGGATTGTTATGCAGCCGAATCCGCACGGTGCGGAACGGACTGCGGGGATGAAAAGACGAACGCCCACGCGCCACGTCAGTGGCCTGCAGGCAGGTTGGGGATAAGAAGCAAGACCCCGGAATGGGGCCTTGCGGGGGTGGATCAGAAGGAAGCCGCGAGTGCGGGTTCCTCGGCCTCGGGTGCCGGCACGGGTTCGTCCTGAACGGACTCGGCGGTCGGCGCCTCGACGGTGCCATCGGCGGTATCCGCATCCTCGGTCGCCGCAGCGTCCTCGGAAACGGGCGCCGGTGCGGCGGCCGGAAAGACCTGCTGGCCATCGATCTTGATCAGGCCGATGTGGATCAGCTTGGATTCCAGGCTCGCCGCCGGTTCGCCGGCACGCTCGCCCTTGGTGCGGAGGTACGCATCGGCCTTCATGTCGTTGAGACGGAAGGCGATCAGCACCTTGCGCTCGGCCTCGATGGCCTGTACGCAGCGGCGCACCAGATGCTGGGCGTCCGCAGTGGCGACGATGGTGTTGATGTACCGGTAATCCGGCTCATCGACCGGGCCGGCCAGCGCCCCGATGGAGCACGACAGGAACGGATCGCCATCCTTCGGCGTAACCTCGCGCGGACGGTTGAGATAACCGATACCCCGGGTGATCAGCTCGTACTGCTCGATCTGCGCCAGTTCGGCACGATCGATCAGTTCGGCTTTCAACAGTCGGCCCTTGAGACTGGCCGCCGGCTGATTCTTGCGGTCGCCGCTGGTGCGCATGAAGGCATCGCCCCAGAGATCGCCGATCCGGAACTTGACCAGCGGACGCTGCCTCGGGTCATCGACGCCGATGTAACTCTCGACCAATTTCTTGGCGTCGGCACCGGAGACTTTGACGTCGAAGTAGCGGGTGACGGGGTCTTTGGCGGACCCGACGAGTGCGGCGACAGTGCAAGCCAGGAACGGCTGCGCACGGCGGCCACCACGGACAGGAACCTCCCGGACACGCTGCAAGCGGGCGTAGCCCTCGGTGTGAAGATCGAAGTAGCTCTTCGCGTTGGAAGTCGTATTGGTCATGGTGAATCTCCAATGGGAATGAAGCGGAGACACACCGGACCCGACTGCGCGGGGGGTGCGTAACCCCGCGGTGGGTTGATAAGGCGAATGGACTAGGAAGGTGCATCCACCACCGGCAAGCCGATGGTCGTTCGCACGGAGGGATGCGTTGCGAACTGGCTCGGTCACGCGGCGGGTGCCGCGCCGCAACCTCGAAGATCGATGGTTGCCTGGCATGTCGCTGACAACGTCAGCAAGCATGGGGCAAGCCTCACACCGCGCGGCTTCGCACACCATCGGGAATGAGTACTGTCGCCTGACCGCATTCAATCGCCGCAATAGCAGCCGATGGTCTCTTCGGCAGGGTCGGACAGGTCGTCCTGGCGTTCGGTAAAACAGGCCAGCTAAGTGCGCACTCGCGGCGGAACCGGGGGGCTGAGGCAGGTTCAGTGTTCTGCCGACACGGTCATGAGATATTTCCCAGCAGATAGGCACAGCCCCGGAAGCTGGCGCGAGGCCAGTTTCCGGGGCAAGTGCCGTGGTGGATGAATGCTCCGACAAGGCGGTGCGGAAAGGACGAAATGCCGCCGACGGACTCAGCCGCTTCGCGCAGTCATGCGGATACCGCCCGCGGCTTGCGCCGTGCGGGCTTCTGCACGGTGCTGACGCGAATCTGGCGCCAACTGCCATCGTCGATCAGGCGTTCCAACGTGTTGCCGAGGTCATCGAAGAACACCTCATCCACGCGCTCCACCAGCTCACCGTCGCGGTGCAGTTCCACCGCATAGAGATCGTCGCCTCGTTCGTACAGCACGGTGACGCGCCCCTGGAACTTCGCCGTGACCACGTTGAAACTGATGGCCGGCGGCGTGGCGATGATGTCCTTGGGCAGTGGATCGACCCAAGTGAAGTCGCACGCGCCAGCATCGACCAACAGGTGCGTGATGCGCCGGTAGCCGTCGGGCGCCGGCAGCGTTTCCAACTGCTCGATGAGTTGCTGCAGTTCCAGGCAGCGCGGCTGCGGGACCGGCAGTTTCGCCGGAGCCGAACCGAGCACGAACGTCTGCAGCTTGTAGGGCTGGCCGTCGTGGGTGTACTCGGTGCGTTCCTCGGGGGTATCCGCTCGCAAGCCGTCGAAGCGGCGTCTGGCATAAGGCTCGACCTGTACCTTGGCACCTTCGTCGGGTTCCTCGGTCACGCGCGACCGGTCGAGCACCATGAACTGGGTGCGTCCGGTCTTGACGACAATGGCCTCGTCTGTGCTCGCGATGACCTTGCCTTCAAAAGGCTTGGGATCGATATGGAAGCCCATCGTCGATACCTTGGGCTCACCGTCGAAGATGACGAACTTGAAGCCGCGGGCATTGGACGGCACATGGCCGGAAACCAGCGTCGGGAGTTGTTGACGAATGAGTTGATGGTCCATGGGAAATCTCCAGAAAAAAGGGACTTCCCGGCCACAGGGGGCGGGTTGTCCCAAGTGGGTGGATTGGATGGACGCGGTGCGTCCAGAAGAGGATGAAAGCCAGCACGCGATCGGCATGCCGCGGTCTCGATGGCCTTGACCGCCTGGGATGTTGCCGGCTACGCCAGCGAACATGGCAGCAGGATGGCAGAGCCTGGCCGGCCCGGCCTGCGATAAACCGAACCGGCCTGCACCGCATTCCCGAGGCAGAAAAAAGCCCCTCATCGGAGGGGCTCGGGGGGACATGACTGGTCAGGTGTCCACAGAGGGGGTGTCGTCCTCTTCCTCGAAGACGGTCAGACCGTCCAGCTCGTTGGCATCAGCATCGAATACCAGCACCCTGACGTCAGCCTGTCCGGCCAGCGCCAGTACGTCGGCCAGATCCTCGGGCATGCCCTTGGACAGGTGCTCCCGGCGCAGTTGCTCGGCGGTGATGCCTTCGACGTGCATCAGGTTCTCATCCGTCCAGGGTGTGGCGATCAGCTTGACGCCGATGGCTGGGCTGTACGGGATGCGAAAGGCGACGAACAGGAACCCGCTCGGTGTGGCGATATCCGCCAGTTCGCACAGGTAGCGGCCCGATGCTTCGGTGATGTGGGCCGTGCTGATCTCCCAGGCACGGCTGTAGAAGCCCGTCTCGAACTGCAGATTGCGCACCACCGCTTGGGCATATTCCAGTGTGTAGCTGTCGCCCACATGGATGAAGCCTCTATCGAGGGTTCGGCCATAGATGCTGTGGTACACGGCCTGCACGGCGCCGCTGCCGCCGCACAAGGCATCGAGTTCGGCGGGCACCGTTTGGCCTTCGGTGATCAGCACGAAATCATCGTTGAAGATGCACGCTTGGTACGCCACCTTTTCATCGGGTAGATGAGCCTGCGATGGATGCAGCGGCAGAAAGGTTTGCGGGTGGCGCTCGTCGTAGCTGATGACGGCAAGGCGCCGAATCTCGAAACCGTAGTAGCCGCGGGCGAAAGGATTGGATGAATGGTCCATGGTTTGATTCTCCGGTGAGGGGTGACGCAGGGCCAACCCCCACCGGGGATCGACCCAGTGGGAAAGGAAGTGGTGCCGGCAGGCGGCACCGGTATGGATCAAGCGTCGTATCGCGGCCTGTCAGCTCAACAGCTCGGACAGGCGGTGTTGCAATTGCCGGCGCTGCGTTTCGTCGGTGATGCCGGCGAGCAGGCGTTGTGTTTCCCGGGCGAACAGATTGGCAGCAGCCTCCAGGTTCTGAATCAGAAGGGCTTGCCGGATACGGTTGCCGAGATCGAGCACCTGACCGGAGGCACCGAAGACCGAGAACTCGCGGCTGATGAAAGAACCGTCACCGCCGAAGTTGAAGAGGCGTGGTTTGCTGCAATACCAGCAACCCTCGAAGCGAATCTCCTTGAGGCCGTGACCATCGTCGAGTCGCGTGGCGATCAGGAACAGCGCGTCGAGATCCGAGTCATCCTCGAAACGATGGTGTTCGATCAGGTGCTGCAGATCTTCGTCCTGGTCGGTGCCGAAATGCCTGGAAAGCACGGCCAGAACGTCGTCCATCGTGGGAGGGCCCTCGCTGGGCACGGACAGCCCCAGCGACTGGGCCAGTGCAACGAGGTCTTCGCAGACATCGTCCCAATGCGCGCCGCTGTCTTCGGCAATCTGGGCGATGTAGACCTCGCCGTTGCCGGGGTATGAGGCATCCAGCTTCAAACCGCCGAACAGCGCGGTAATCACCGGGGTGACTTGGTCGAGAACGAGGACGCCGGTGGCGTCGTAGTAGTTGTTTGCCATGGGGGTGGCTCCTGGTTGGTGATGCGGAGCCAGCCCCTGCGGACATGGCATCCGCGGGGATGAACCCGAAACCGTGGCTTCGGGCAATGGTGGGAAAAGCGCTATTCGCCGAAGTCGGTGGGGTCGCCCAGAGACTTCAGCAGTTCGATCAGGCCGCAGTTGGCCAGGACGTAGAGCGCGTTGTAGTCGTCGCCCGTCGGTGCCTGCTCGCTGGTGTTGATCCGGGCATCCAGATCGAGGACGTTCTGCCGCACCCGGCGGGCGATCGCCAGCGGTTCGGGTGCGTCATCCAGGACGGGCTCGCCCAGTGCGGCAAGCACAACCCGTGGTGACAGCGCGTCCGGCAAGGACTCGAACACCGTGGGGGTGTTGCTGCGGCACAGGGCTTCGGCTTCGGAGTTGCCGATGTCGAAGCAGACGATTTCGTCGTCGGCCGCGCCTTCGGTGTCGTAGTCCACTACCGCGAATGGCGGCAGCGGGAGATGATCGGGCCAGTCCTGCACGACGATGGCCTGCACCAGGCCTCCTTCGAGGACGACGGCAAAGGATGGATTTCGGGACATGGGTCGCTCCTGTGGGAAGAATGGAGGGACACCGCCCCGAAGGGACGGATGTCCCTCGCTGGGGGTTGAGAAAATGGCGGTGGTCGGTCGTTCGGACCTACCAGCCGCTGTAGTTGAGTACCAGATCGGCGATCACCTGACGCCGCTCCAGATCCAGGCCACCGAGGTCGGAAAGCCCCTCGAAGCCGCAGCGCTTGAGCATCGCGGCGCCCTCGCGCGAGTTGTAGAAGCTCACCATCGCGGACAGGAACATGCGCTGTCCGCCGCTCAAAACGCCCAGGGCGTCGTTGAGTTCCAGCAGGTTCGGACGCAAGTCCCACTTGCTGGCGGCACGGCGCAGGCCTTCGCGGGTGCCATCGCCAAACCACTCGGGCCCGGCGATTTCCGCACCGCGTTTCCAAGCCTCGAAAAAGGCCTCGGGCGCACGCTCGAAATGGCGCGTTTCACGCATGATCTGATCGACGACGTCGGTTGGTAGAAGCTGATTCATGACGGTCTCCTCATGGATGGGGATCAAGGGGTGGGCAGCTGGGTCCAGCCGCCTCGGTCGAGGGCTCGCTGGGCTGCCGCCGAACTGCGGAAGTACTCGGCCGACTCGCGGGAGACGGGGCCTTCGATGTCGCGCGTACCGATGTAGTGGCCGGCGGCGCTGTGAAGCACTTCGAGGGGTAGGTGTTTGCCTGCGTAGATCAGGGCCAAGTGGCCGAACGAGCTTTGCTGGAACATGGACGGACTCCTTTAAGAAGCGAGGCGGCCCTGCCCCTGACGGGATGGCAGCTCCCGCTGGCGGTGGATGAATCGGCATCGGCACCATGAAGGCGCGCGTCCGCGGACTCGATGCGATGGCGGACTGGTGTGGGTCGCACGGGAGGGAAATCCCGCGGCAGCCTGAAACCCTGGCTGCTGGCATGGTGCTGACCAGGTCAGCGACACATGCAGGCAGATTCAGCCAGCGCCGCGCCGGCGTCATGCGCAAATGGGAATCCGAGGCGTCCCGATTGATGGACGAAAAAAACCCCGCAATCGCGGGGCTGTGGAGGCTCGGGAAGCCTTGGGGATCAGGACGATTCGCCGCCCAGGACATGCTGCTTCCACAAGGCGAAAGCCTCGTCTGGTGGCAGCTCGGCCAGAATGACGATGGGTGTTTCCTGCCGTGCGCGCAGCGCCGCGAAGTACCCGGCGCGGTCGGCGATGGCCTTGAGCTTGATGCCTTTCAGGAACAGCAGCTTGCCGTCCCTGATGAACAGCACCTTGTTGGCGATGTCGCGGGTGTAGGCGGTGCGCAGCTTGCGCTCGGCATGCTGTGCTTCAGCCAGATGATCGACCAGGTAGTCGAGCGTGATGTCGATGACCAGCGGGTCGTCGTCCTCGCCGGAGATGCCACCTTTCAGCATGTCGGGGGGCAGGCTCCTGGCGAAGGCTTCGGCCTCGGCCAGCCGTGCAGCCTGACCGCCGAGTGCGCGGATGAAGGTGGAACCGCCGTGCCCGTCGTTGCGGGCATCGGCAATGGCAACGCCATCGAACAGGACGGTGGCAGTGAAGCACAGCGTCTCTTCGCTGGCGAAATCCGCGACCTTGAGGTGTTTCAGGGTGATGCGGTCTTGCGTGATGATGGTTTCCATGGACATTCCTTGAGATCAGTCGGGAAACGCCACGCCCCTGCGGGACGAAGCGCTCATCCCGTAGGTTGGAGAAAGAGGCATCGATGCCCGCATGGGCAGCGTTCGCCCGAGCGATGCGACGGCGAACTGGCGGGTGGCATGGAGCAAGCTCCACGGCAGCCTGAAACCCTGGCTGCTGGCGAAGCCGACAATGTCGGCAACAGCGGATGCCAGCATCGGTTCTGGTACTGTCCGCGTCATCCGGAAACGGGAAATCAGCACAGCCGGATTCGCCCGCACCCGGTAGCGAGAACCGGTTTTTCGTCGGCCCACAAGAAGAAAAAACGCCCCCGAAATCGGGGGCGTGGAGAGATGGCACCGATCAGGCAGTGACCGCCTGCAATTTGCCGGTGTCATCGAAGACCAGGCGCACGGTGGCGCCGGCCAGCTTGGGTTGCACGCCATGGCGCAGCGCGTACGGCAGCAGCGCCTGGACCACGCGATCGGCTGATGACGAGCAGCCTACGGCGATGAAGGTTTCGATCAGGAGTGCGTCCTCGTCTTCACGATCCTCACCGTAGCGATCGTCGAACACATAGTCGCAGACCAGCCCGGTTCTGGCCCCCGCCGAGGGGGTCAGGTAGAGCGTGTATCCCTTGCGCACGGCCTCCACTGCGTACTCCACCGTCCCGAGATGGCCCTCCAGCCCGACATGCAGGGTATCGACCAATTCCAGCTCCACCTCGTAGTCGGCAAGTCCGGGATTGACCTCTCGATGCAAGGTGGTGCCGGTTCTGATGCGCACCTGCTCAGGGCTGACGACCTTGATCAGACGCTTGAGCCAGTGGCCGTCATCCAGACCGGGCTCGTCGAGTACATACGCTTTGGCCGCTTCCAGGTAGATCTCGGCGGTCGGCGCGGTTTCGTCGTCGGGCTCGATCTGCCAGACACCAAGCACTTCCAGGGCCTGTTGGGCGATCACGCCATTTCCGCCCAGATAACGCCGCCAGTATTGACGATAGCCGGCCGGCTCTTCGTCCCAGTCCCGGAACCAGGACAGAGGAACGAAGGGCACGTCGTTGAGCAGATCGGCGTTCGACGAGTTGAGGCAGACATGCGCGTAGTGCGTGACGAAGTCGCTGGCGGCAAGCGCCTGCTTCTTCTCGATCAGTGCCTCGCGGTAGGCCTGATCGACCGCAGCCTGGATACGTGGATGATCTTCCGTCTCGTTCAGCAGGTGCTGCCGATCCGGGAGCTTCGCCAGCGTGTTGTCAGGCAGCAGGACGACCTGGCGTTCCTGGCTCGTGGGCAGCCTGTCGATAGGTCGTCCGCCGATGGGCAGTCCCTGAAGAAAGCAGCGCCACTGCGTGCGCGTACCGGACAGATTGATCAAGACCTTGCCCATGGACGTCTCGCGCCAGTGCAGATCGGGCTTCGCCAACGGGCGTGGCACTTCAGCGCCGTTGAGCCAGACCGGCACCGGAAAGGCTTCGCACAGACGCTGGAGCTCGTGCTCCACCCAGGTGGGCAGATCCTGCCCGGCCTGCACCGGCTTGACGCCTTCGAGGTGGATGGCGGTGCCCTCCAGATGGGAGCCTGCGATGTCTTCCTCGATCGGCTCGCCGGCAATGATCTCGGCGGTTCGCGCGCTGAACAGTTTGTCGCGCGAATGCACCGTCAGAGTCTTGGCGAAGTACAAGGTCGAGAGCACACCGAGGCCGAAGGCGTTCTCGCGCGCCTTGAGTTGCTTGTCCCAGCCGGATTCGGCGATGAAGATCAAGGTCTGCAGGTCGCTAATGCCGATGCCATCGTCGGTGATGGTCAGGCTGTCCTGGTTCACCGTGATGTGGATCGCGCTGGCCTGGGCGCGGCGGGCGTTCTGTAACAGTTCGCCCAGCATCGAGCCCTGGTTGAACGCATGGCGCAGATTGGCGATGAGGCTGTGCTGGTTGGTCTTGAGACGAAGGGTTCTCATGAGATGACTCCTTGGATAATGGTTTGCACCGGACAGGCACAGCGCTGCCCGGTGCGACGGGGCACTGAACAGGCGGATGCCGGTGGGAAGGGGAATGGGCCGGTCGGCCCGAGGGAGAAGCAGCATCGACGCCCGGAATGGGCGCGTGTCCGCGGCACGATGCGATGCGGACAAGGACGGTCGGCGCGGAGGGTCCGCGACGCAGCCTGCACGACCCTGGCTGCTGGCAACGGCTGACGAATCAGCGATGCAGGCCCGACAATGCGCCTGCCGTTGCGTGGTGTCGCTGATCAATGCGCAGTCGTGCGCCCCGCGTTGTCCAGAGTCTGCAGCAGGCGCCGGCCCAGCCAGGCCATGCACGGCACCGCCATCGAATTGCCAATCGCCTTGTAGCGCGGCGCCTCGGCGGCCGGCTTGTGGTTGAGGATTCGTTCGGGTGTCTCCTGTTCGTGTGACCGAGGCAGAATTGCCGGGTCGTCATGGCGGATGCGCAGGAGAAAACACGCCGAAGGCTGGCCGCCTTCGGCTTGGAGGAGGAAACCACCCGTGTACTGGTTCAGGTTGCGGTCGTCGGTGGAACCGTTCGCTGTCTCAGCATTCACCCGGCCCTTGTCGTGGTTGGGGCCGGCATCGTCTGGCGCACATCCGCGCACAAAGGGAGCCCGTTCTTTTCACCGGTGGGCGCCGGTGTCGAATACCGCCAACCCTGAAGGGTCTCCTGATGCCTCGACCCCCATGGCAGGCAAGGCATCAGGAGACCCTTCGCAGCGGGCGGGACTGTTACTGATCGAGGGAATACGCGGTGCGTGATTCGAGGAAAAAAGGCCTTCTCGCCCCTCGCAAGGGGCGCGCACACCGCAACAGAAGGTATCGCGTGCTGGGAGCCTCGCAGGGCTGCGGGGCGGTGGTCACGTTGCCGGGGGTGGTCAACGCGACGACGGGTTCTCTGTCTTTCAGGAGGCCTTCGGGCCACCGCGGCGCTTGCGCGGCGCGGCACGCTTGCCCGATTCGATGGGCAGCGTTCCCTTGCAGTCGGGGTATTTCGCGCAGGACCAGAATGGACCGCTCTTGCCGCTGCGCTGGCGCGTGGCACCGCCACACTGCGGGCATGCTGGCCCCTCGGGAATCTTGATGGACAGCGAGGTGCCACGGTACTGCGCAATCAACTGCGTGACCCAGGCCGCCTGCTTGTCGATGAAGGTATCGAGCGCGAGCTGTCCGGTTTCGATCATGTCGAGCGCCTGTTCCCACACCGCGGTTGTGCCGGGATCGGCGATCGCGGCGGGCACGGTGTCGATGAGCGTGAAGGCGGCATCCGAGGCGCGGATGGCCCGTCCTTTCTTGATCAGGTAGCCACGGTTCAGCAGGCCGCCGATGATATTGGCGCGGGTCGCTTCGGTGCCGATGCCCACGGAATCTTTCAGCTTCTGTTTCAGGCGTGGGTCTGACACCAGTTTGGCGACGCTTTTCATCGCCTTGACCAACTCACCTTGGGTGTACGGGCGCGGCGGCAGCGTCTTGAGCGCCTTCAGATCGACCCCAGCCACCTGGCACGCCAGCCCTTGGTGTAGCGCTGGCAGCACCTGGCTGCGGGGTGCGGCGTCATCGCCGGCATCGTCGGGTTGCGGCTCGGCCAGTACCAGGCGCCAACCCGGCACGACTACGTGCTTGCCCACGGCCTGCAATGTCTGGTCGCCGCAAGAGAACCTTGCTGTCGTGCGGTCGAACTCGTGCGGCGGAAGAAATTGCGCCAGGTAGTGGGCGCGGATCAGGCGGTAGACGGCCAGTTCCTTCTCGCTCATCGCCGACAGGTTGGCGGGTTCGAGCGTGGGGATGATGCCGTGGTGGGCCGATACCTTGGCGTCGTTCCAGGCGCGCGAGTGCTGGGTGCGGTCGAGCTGGTCGATGATCGGGCGCAGGCTCGGATCGGTCTTGAGCAGACTGTCGAGCACCGTGGGCGCTTCGGCATGCATGCTTTCGGGAAGATAGCCGGAGTCGCTACGTGGATAGGTGGTGGCCTTGTGCGTCTCGTACAGGGATTGGGCGATCTCTAGCGTCTCCTGGACATCGAGGCCGAACTGCTTGGAACACACTTCCTGCAAGGTGCCGAGATCAAACGGCAATGGCGCGCCTTCGCGCATGCGTTCGGTCTCGACCGATACCATCTGAGCAGCGCCAGCGGCGCGGATGCGCTGCACCGCCTGCTGCGCAACAGGCTCCTGCAGGCAACGGCCTGCATCGTCGGTACTGGCCGATGGCGGCAGCCACTGCGCGGTGAATGTCTGGCCTGTGCAGGACAGCGCCACTTCGATGGACCAGAACGGGACGGAGACGAAGGCCGCGATTTCACGATCGCGATCGACCACCAGTCTGAGCGTGGGGGTCTGCACGCGTCCGACCGACAGCACGCCGTCATAGCCGGCCCGGCGCCCCAGGAGGGTGAACAGGCGGCTCAGGTTCATCCCCACCAGCCAGTCCGCTCTGGAGCGCGCCAGCGCCGAGTGATACATGGGCAGCGTGTCGCCCGAAGGCTTCAGCTTGCCGAGCGCGGCATGGATCGAGGCGTCGTTCAGTGCTGACAACCACAGCCGTTGAATGGGGCCGCGATAGCCACAGAGATCGATGATCTCGCGCGCAATCAGTTCGCCTTCGCGATCGGCGTCGGTGGCGATGACCAGTCCGGTCGCCTTGCTCAGAAGGTCTTTGACGACCTTGAATTGCGCTGCGGTCTTGGGTTTGACCTCAACCCGCCAGTGCTGGGGAATAATGGGAAGTTGCTCGATCGTCCAGCGCTTGAGCTGTTCGTCATAGGCTTCCGGCGGCGCGGCTTCGACAAGGTGGCCAATGCACCACGTCACGACAACGCCGGGGCCGTTGAGGCAACCATTGCCGCGCTGCCTTGCGCCCAACAGGCGCCCGATGTCCTTGCCTTGCGAAGGTTTTTCGCAGAGAAATAGCCGCATGCCTGTCCATCCAAATCACATTGCCGATGTATCTGGGCAGCAGCATGTCTGGATGTTGCGAACCTCACCGCAAACAAGAGGAATGTGCAGGCACCCGCTTTGATCACGTAAACGGCGGCATATCCGACCGGGGGCGTTGGGCGTGCGAAGTGTTGATGTGTACTGGAGCTTCTTGCGCTGGGCGCGCGAAAACGCGGTGGATGTTGGTGGAACCTCGCTTCCCGAAGACAGGAAGACGGAGCGAGCCTCGGTAGGCTCGCCCCTGGAGATGCGCCTACTCCGACGGTGGCGGCTGCTCCGCTGATGTCGGCTTCGGGCTGAGCGTGACCGACTCGATCCGGTACGGCAGGATGCCGACGCTGCGCGCATTGATCTGCCAGGTCTCGCGCGGCTTCTCATCCTTGTCCTCCCAGGGTTCGCGCTCCATGCGGCCGATGACCAGAACGCGCATGCCTTTCTGGTACAGATCCTTCCAGTGCTCGGCATCGCGGTGCCAGATTTCGACCGGCGCCCAGAAGCCACCACGGTCCTCGAAGGTGCCGTCCTTCTTGGGCACCGGGTTGTCGAAATAGACGTTCAGGCGCAGCAGGCGACTGGGTTCGTCGTTGCCATTCGGGAACTCGCGGTACTCGGGCGGCGAGCCGATGTTGCCTTCTCCAGAAAAATGCGTGCTCATGTTGTGATCTCCGTGGTGGTTGAAATGCCCGTGCCAAGCCGGCCCCGGGCGCGTGCTGGGATGCCTGGCGCAATCACCGATCGTGCATTGCGGCGGGAATGGATTTGAGCCGGCGCAGATAAGCGTCCTCGGCCTGGGCCATCTTGCCGGCGCAGTCCTGGGCCTGCCGGCCGAGGGTATGCAGCAGACTGATCTGCATGTTCAACGCGATGCGCTGCTGTTCCAGCGCGAGCAGATCCTCCAGCAGATTCACCGGCGTGGCCGTGGAGGCCATGACCTCCTGCCAGAGGGCGACGCCCATCGCCGAGCGGTCGTGCTTGCGCCAGCGCAGAAAGGTCGTGCCTGCGCCGGTACGCTGCTGGGCCAGTTCAATGGACAGCAGACGGAAGGGATAGCCTCGCGCCTGCGCCAGCACGCGCCGCTGCGCCAGGTCAATCAACTCATCCCTGAGCGCGTGACACCGGTTGACCCAGTCTTCGAGATCCCCTTTACCCTTAAAAGCCCTTAAAAGGCCTTTTAGATAGCCCGCCTGTTCCAACTGGATGAAGTCCGCCTGTTCCAGGGGCTGGAAGTGCCGGCGTTGGTTCGTTTCGCGTACTGTCATGCTGACTCACCCTCGTCGGATGAGGCTGCTTCGGCGGGGTCTGCCGCAGCATCCGGCTCGCTGGCTGGTTCGGTTTCGGGGGCGGTGCGCTGCTGCAGGCCACGGCGTGCGATCGGCGGCGCGAAGCGGCTGCGCCGGGTACCTTCGAGCACGTCCTGGGGCAATTCACCGTACTTTTCCAGCGCCGCCCGTGCTGCGGCATTCTTCGCCGCGAAGTCGTCGCGCGTGGTGCCGGAATACCGGTACTGCTGCGCCAGCGAGAACAGGCTGCGCAATGAGTGCGCGCCGTCGTTGAGCCAGCGTTCGAGTGTCGAGCGATCGATCAGCGCGGTGTGGTGGGCCAGGATCAGACTTCGGGCAAGATCGTCGTAGTCCGCCAGCAGATACACCGCCATGAAGCCCAACTGCGAGGACACGAACAGCGGCAGCTTGACCGGCTGGACGTTGAGGTTCTCGCCCAGGCTCAACGCAGGCGGCACGCCGGCCAGTGCCTGGTCTACTTGCTGACGCAGGGTCTGGAGCTGTTCCTTGGTGGTGGATAGCTTGTCCTCGATGCGCAGCATCCACCAGTCCGAATAGGGGTCGTCCTGTTCGGCACCGCGCTTGAGCTTGTTCATGATGGAGACAAAGCCGTTGAGGCCGATGATGCCGGGCCTGCCTTCGGCCGGGGCGCGGCCATGCCAGATGCGGGACGCATGGTGGGTGTGCAGGGTCAGGGACATCGCGCTGCGCAGCGATCCCAGGTTCAACTGAAGGGATTCGGTGGCATTGTTCTCTTGGGCCATGGTGACGACTCTCGGTGATGAATGAGTCGTCAGCATCCGGGTTGGCCGGAAGGCCGTCAGTCATCAAACCGAACCCGCCGCTTGCCTGATTTGTCGGAGCGGCCAGCCGCGCGCATCGTTCGGAAGCACCGTTGCGATGCCGCACCGGAAGGCTGCGTGTTGCGCTATACCCGGGGTATAGGCGTCCATGGCGCTCAGTGGATGCTGCCGGGGGAGCACGGTGTGGATCAGGGCCGCTGCGGGCGGAAGGCGGTGTGTTCCGCTATACCCGGGGTATAGGCGACGGTGGAACACCTTGGACATTGCAGAGCAGCTTCCGGGCTGATGACTCTCGACGCCGTGCCGGCTCGCGGGCGTGTCAGGTCGAGCGCAACAGTTCCTGCAGGCGCGCCAGATGAGCTTTCGCGACTTCCGCATCAGCAGGTGTGGCGGGCGGCGGATCGGGCTCTGGTGTCCTGTTGACTGGCGCCGCAGGCGCCTTCTGTGCAGCCCAGGTGCGAAATTCTCCCCGTAAGGCTTTCTGAATGATGCCGAACAGGTAGCCGGTGGGATTGCGGATCGTCGTGGAGGCGCAACGTGCATCCCATTCGTCCAGCAGGGCTTGCCGCAGATCGTGATCCACTGACTGCATCGCGGCCAGCGCGCCGTTCTGCTGCTCCGCCTTCAGCGCCAGGAAGCGCCTGGGCAACTGCAGTTGCTGACGTTCTTCTTGCGCGCGCGGTACTGTACGTACTTCTTTAATACTTTCTTTTATACGTACTGTACGGTCCGACTTCGGATTCCGAAGTGCGCCGTTTTCCGGGCTTTTCCGGCCTGCTTCGGAATCCGAAGAGAGGTTCGCCAGATTCCGAAGACGGTCGTCGGAGCCGTCTTCGGAATCGTGTTCGCCGCCGCCCTGTGGATAACTCGATGTGCCGTTCCAGCCCTGCGCTGACAGCCGCTGTGACAGAATCTCCAGGCGACTCGGCAGCACTCGGCCGCTGAGCATGGGGTCTTGCGTCAACTCCTGCAGGGTGGTCGCGCCCACGCGCTGGACGGATTTGCTGGCATGCGTCAGTGCCTGGCTGACCAACTCCAGATAATCGGCATCGAGCTGGATGGCTTCGTAAGGGGTGAGCGGTTCGTCGTGCAGGACGTAGAGGTTGCCCTGAATGCGCCCGCTTCTGGGATCACGCCGGCGCCGCACCAGGCTGATCCAGCGCGTCAGTCGCAGCACGGTCAGCGCTCGGGCCACCGTCTCGTGCGATGCCCTCTCGGCACAAGGCATGGAGGCCAGCCAAGGCGCAAGCTGGTCGTAGGTGGGCATGGCGGTGATGCCGTCGTCCGCCAGCATCAGGCGGAACACCTGCCAGCCGTTGCGTTCAAGCGGTGTCAGGCGCCGGTCCAGCAGCAATGCACGCGGCACGCTGTCGTGTCGATTGCCACTATAGAGAAAGCCGTCGGTCGGTGGTGAGACTGCAGATGGGGCCGGCGGCGGCTGTTGAGGTGCCAGTTGGCCGAGCGCCTGCTCGAACAGCTCGCCCAGCCGGACGGGGCCGCGCGTAGGGTGTGGCCCATCCGTCATCAGGTCAGCCCTTCATCGATCCATCCGCGCAAGGCATTCCAGATCACGGACAGAGGCAGCCCAGTGGCCTCGGCGAGATCCGCCGCGACGCCCAGCATTCCCATGTCGTCGTTGCTGTCGACTTCCTGCTCCTTCACTGTCGAGGACCAGCGCTTCCACAGGTCGGTGTCCTGTTCCTCGGTCAATACCGGATGCCGCCCCTTGCGTTTCGGCAGGCCGATGACACTGCGACGCAAGGCGATCTCCTGGTGGGTCAAGCCGAAGAATTTGCTGATCAGCTCCGTGCTGGCGCCCAGGCGCAGTAGCCGATCGATCTTCACCACCTCCTCGGTGACGTCTTCTACCTGGTGCAGCAGACGACGCAGCACATCGCGGTTGACGACTACCGAGCACCACGACACGTTGGCGTTGGCCAGCACGCTGGCCATCGCGGGATGCTTGAGGGCATCCAGATCCTTGTCGTCGAACCCCATCGACTTGGCCCGGCGCAACTGGCCGTTGCGTAGATCATGAAGTGCCTGGGCGATCACTGCCTGGTTAAGTGGGTGAGGTCCGGACATGGCTACGCCTCTCATGATCCGGTGATGGCATGGTCGCCATCGGCGATGCCGGACTCGATGTCCCTCAAGCGACGGGCAAGCCGCAGCAGGCGGAACAGTTTCACCAGGGCGTTGTCGCTGAGCCTGTGTGGCAAGCCTTGCTGCGCTCCGGTGACTGCCGGGGTACCTTGTAGAAGCGCTCCCAGCATTTCGGTGAGAATCGAAAGATCGATGCTCGTGACCGACTGATCGGTCGCCAAGTAAGGCGTGCTCAGGGCATGCAGCAGTGCCAGCGTCGCCTGGGCGTGCCGATCGGGTGTTGGCTCGGCCTCGGGCTGCCGGCATCGAAAACCGATGCCTTCCTGGCACGCCTCGACCAGGTCTTGCAGAGCGGCTTCGCCGGCAATCTCGCGGGCGAACTGCGCGATATGCGTGCGCAGGCGATCGGGGTCGTCCAGCGCGGGTTCGATGTACCAGACGTCGGTAATCGGATAGAGACTTCCTGCCTGAATCGGGATCGACTGCAAGACGTTGCGCTCGAAATCCGGCAACGTCTCGCCGGTGTGATCCGCGACCAGGCGCTGGATGGATTGCAGCCGCTCGGTTGTGCCGGCTGGCGATACGATGTGCTCCTGCAACAGGGTGGCACGCTGCGCATCGTCGGATTCCTCCGGACCCGGTGCGGGCGGCGCGGCTGTCGGCGCCGAAGGCGTCGTCGATGTCTGCTCCGGTGGCGGGGGCGAGGATGGCTGCCCGGTCGACGCTGTCGATGGCGACGACAGGGATGGTGCTGGCGCGGGAGGTGATTCGGGTTCGCCGGCAGGCTCGCTGCTGAGGACCTGCCAGCGCCGATCCGAGTCGGTAATCTCGAAGAGCAGCGTGTCGTATTCCATGTCGAGCAGATCGGCCATCTGGCCGACCAGTTCGTCCTGGACGCGCTGAACGCTGAAGCCGCCCGCCGCACTGTCGAACAGTGCCAACACGTCCTGGAACAACGTGGGGAAATCGAGGTGGGAGTGGGCCTGGCGATTGCGGGCCGACCAGACTCTGTCGGCGGCGCGCCGCAGGCTGGTCAGTTGCTCGACCTGGTGCCGCCCCAGGCCGGCGTAAAGCACGGTCGGGATGGCGGGCAGCAGATATTGGATGGCCTCTTGCATCCGGCTGATGTGGGGTTGCGGCACGGGATAGCCGTCCGCCTTGAGGCGGCGTGCCAGCTCGGATTGGGACAAGGGTTTGCCGGTTTCCTCTTCATACAGTTCCCGGGCTTTCTGCACGCCCAATGCGCGCTCGATGAACGACAGGCCGCCGTGCAGCTCGTTTTCCGCGAGATGGCCCGTCAAGGAAACTATTTCTCCGCGTTCTGGCCATGGCCGGAACTGGCAGGCAATGCGGAAGAAGCGCTCGTCCCGTGTCTCGCTCCAGAGTTCGCGCAGGATCGCCAGACGCGTATTGCCGCCGTTGCGGATGATGTAGTGATCCGCGCCTGGACGCCGCGTGATGGGCGGGGGAGCGTCGAGTCCGCGTTCGCGAATCGACGCCTTGATGTCGTCGTAAAGCGGGTTGCGGGTGAGGCGCGGATCAAGCTCATACGGCCGCAGTTCATCGAGCGTCACGACCATCGGCGTATCCTCAATCGGATCGCTCAAGCTGCTCGCGACGGGGCCGCTGCGCGTGAAGCCATCGCTCAGGAGCTTGTTTGCAACGTCCTGGGGGGAGATGTCAGGCATGGCCATCTCCTTCCTGCGTAGGAAGCTCCGAGGGTTCGAGCCCACGCTGGGCTCGCCGCAGCATGGCGCGGGCGTTGAGCCCCGCTCGGTGGTCGCTGGCGGTGGCGCTGGTGAAGATCGGTGGCAGGCCCGGCCGGGTGAACTTGAGATGTCCACCTGGGGTACGAACGACCTCCCATCCTTCGCTCAGGGCATACTCGATCAGCGGCAGCAACCGCTTGTGGCCGCGGGCCAGTTCATGGGCGTTCGACATGGGCGAACCTCCCTCCGGCCTTGCCGGTGACCGCTGCGAACCGTTCCTGCCACTGAGGGCATAGCTCATTTGCCAGGCCGCGCACGATCTCCAACGCGGCCAATGCCTGACGGCCCGAAGGCCGTCGATGCTCGACGCGATGAACAGGCAGGCCTCGGGTGGCTGCGCGCGGAAAAGCTTCGATCGCAGGAATTTCAGTGGCCAGTACCTGGATGCTGGCCTGCTCCTGGAAGATCAGGCGTAGCGTCTGCTGGATCAGGCGCGCGTTGGACGAGACGGCGGGGACGCGGTTTATCAGCAACTGCAGTGCGGGCGGTTCAATGCCCAGCTTTCGGTACGGCGTGATGTCCTCGACCAATTGCAGGGTTCCACGCCGCAGTTCGCGTGCAGCCAGGATTTCCGGTGTGACGGGCGACACGGCCTGCTGGGACGCCAGCAGTGCCATTTCCAGCAATACGCTGCGCGCGCCCTGGGTGTCTATGACCACCAGATCGTAGTGCGGCTGGAAGTTTGGCATCAGGTTGCGCAACCGCAGGCGTCCATCTGGGGCGTGCAGCAGCAAGGTATTGAGCTGCCGGTGCTCGTCGTTGGACAGCACCAGATCCAGGTTGTCGATGACGGTGCGCGACACCAGGTTCGCCAGGTCGCGTTCGTTGAAGGCCAGAAGCTCGTAGATGCCGCCCGGTGCGCGATGCTTCAGCTCGTAGTAGGACGACAGGGTTGGCTGCATGTCCAGGTCGAGCAGCAGCACGCGCAGACCTGCGTCGGCGATGAATGCGCCGAGGTTGGCCGCGACGGTGGTCTTGCCCACGCCGCCTTTGGTCGAAATGATGGATACGACCTGCATAGGGCTCTCCTCAGACATCGCTCGGGAGAGCTGGCTGCTGCGCGCGGTTCTTGAGACGTTCGGTTATCCACAGATCGATCTCGGTGGAATCCCATCCGACAGCGCGAACGCCGAGGCGTAGCGATTGGGGAAACTCACCCTTTTTCATGAGCGAGTAGATATGCGCGCGTTTGAATCCGGATTTGGCCTCGACTTCGTCCAGCCGCAGGATGCGGCGCTCGCCGGGCAGCAGTGCAGTGGGCTGCGACATAGTGGTCACTCCTTAACGCTCAGTGGCGTTTGTTGGGGTGACCTCTATTCAATAGACATGGCTTCCGAAGTACATTGCAAATGCAATTTCCCAGACTGCAGATACAAGCTGGAAAACCTCAAGCAACTACGCTAGCGCTGCCCAGCTTCCTCCGTGCGCTGGCGAACTTGCCGTTCAGCGTGCGCTCGGTGATGCCCATGGTGCCGCCACGATGAGCGATCAACGCGCTGACGATGGCCTCCTGGGTGCTGAAGCAAGAGTGCGGCTTGCCCGAAGGAGATCTGCTCAGCATCAGCTCCAACATGCTGCCAATGATGTGCAGGTAGGTGGCCTCCGCACGATCACTGAGAGAACACTGGCCGCAGGCTGGGATTGCCCCAGATTGCTTGAGCAGTTCTTCGTGACGCTCCTTGAGGTTCCGCAGTTCGCGACGACAAAGCTCAAGCTCCGCCTTCATGGCTTGGCGTTCCACCAACATGGCCTGTCCGGCTTCCAGCGTGATGACGGGGTGCGCGATGCGCTCGATGCGACTGAAAAGAAAAGCAGGTCGATGCCCTGGGTAGTGGGTTTGCATCCAGTGTTTGAGATCGAGGTGGCGCACGGTCAACTCATGGGAATCAAGCAGGGATTCATCGTTCAACGTGATGCCGTTTCGACCATAGGGAAGCTCACCGTTGACGATGGCATCGTAGATGCGTTCCGTGCAGAGTCGCAGTTCATCCCATCGGGGGCAATTGAGCGTTCTCGGCAGATTTCTAGGCGACGAGATGGAGGACAGGATTTCTTGCGAGTAACGCCATAATCCTGCCCAGCGTATGGCGGCCTCAATCGGACGATAGAACACCTTTGAAGCTGGCAGCTCTTCATGCATGTCTCCATCTCCTTGCGGGAGCGCTACATCACCGACTCCTCTGCTGCCGATCGACGTATGGTCACGGCATTTGTTGTTTGGCTTCTTGGGCGCACGTTGGCGGGGTATGCCGAAGCATGTTGGGTCCACATGCTCAAGGCCAGTGGCCATTGCCCGCTCGATATGTGAAAATCGCGATGCTTCGACCATCGAGCGATTAGTGACCGCACCTGGTTGCGCTTGTACACGCTTGTCAGCGTCGTCGGCCTTGATTTTTTCATCAAGACTCATTTCGTATCGCGTGTTCTATAAGGGGTCTAACCGACTTGCCTCGGCGCTGCGTCTATGCGGTTTGATTGGTGCTGGCCAGGGGGGAGGCGATGCCGGTGAGACTTCCACGGCATCCTGATAGATCGACATAGCAACTGACTGCCTCGCTCCGCCTTGCGCATGATCAGCTGTGCAAGGCTGAGAGATGCGCACTCAGTTCGCGCACACGTACGCGATGCAGCGGACTGCCTCGGCACGGGGTAGCACGCAGGTGAGCGGATGGTGTTGGCGGCGAGTGGAAATTGGTGGACGGTCTTCGTTGACGACGCCCGAAAACGAGGCTAAAATTGAGGCCTTCGTTGAGACCCTCAGCGAAGAAAAGAGTTGGAAAACATACGCTTAGCGCGTCAGTGCTAGTCCCGTTTCCCGCTCCATTATTAGAACAGGGCCAGTGATGTAGATCACTGGCCCTGTTTTTTATGGCCTTTTTCCTTGCTGTGGATTCCTGCCAAACCTGCCTAAATAGCCTATCATGGTAACTTCCTCGCCTGTTTTCGACCTGATGTCAGAGGAAAATGAATGATGAGCTTGCCGCAAGCAACCCGGATGGCTCCGAGTACCTTGCTCGCTACACTGCGCAATGCCACACGCAACGAACACGCAAGCCTGGAGCGTCACCCGTTACTGCACTCACTGGTCAGTGATCAGTTGGTGCTGCAGGACTATCTGGGATTCTTGGCAGCTTTGCTCGCTTTCTATCAGCAGCTTGAGCCACAGCTGGTGGGGAAGTTGCCGGTCGACTGTCAGCGGGAGGGTTATCGCTACCTGTCCAGAGCGGCATTACTGATGGCGGACCTGGATCGATTGGCCGGTAATCTGGACACTGGTCAGCTGCCAGTGTTGCCCCTGCCGGATTTATCGACATCAGACCGGGTTGTCGGTGTGCTCTATGTGCTGGAGGGGGCAACCCAGGGTGGCAGGGTGATTGCTCCCCGGGTGATCCGCCTGTTGTCAGAGTGTCAATTGCCGTGGAATAAATTACCGCAGAATAAATTGCCACAGGACGAATGGGCACTGGGTGGCTCTGACGGTGTCCAATACTTACAATTATTTCGGCATGGCGAATGGCAGAGACTGCAGCGTGTTATCGCATGCGTATCCCGGCGCTCTCACTCTGCCGACGACGTTGTGGCCGCAGCCATTGAGACATTTCGTTGTCTCGGTGGGTACCTGGATTATTATCTGACCGTATAGCATAGCGCTATTGAATCGAGCGGGGTGATCATTTGAACTTGCATAACTCTCCGCAATTGGATCAAGCTCTGAAGAATTGCGCCGATGAACCGGTGCATATTCCCGGGGCTATCCAGCCGGCAGGCTGTCTGTTGTGTATTGATGAGCAGAGCCACCGTATTGTTCAGGTCAGTGCGAACCTTGAGTCCGTGCTGGGATTGCCGGTGGATGCGGTCCTGGGTGCTTTCCTGTTTGATGTGCTGGCACAGCAATCCGCGCGGATGGAAAGTGGACCCACTTTTCAGGGAATGATTGATGAACTGAATACTCTGTCGGAGGACAGGCCTTTGGTGGTTCACGAAATCCGCTGGTCTGTGGATGGGGTAGTGAAGGTCTTTCAGCTCAGTGCCTGGCGCTATGACCACTATGTGGCCATCGAGGTCGAACCGGTGCCTCGCCTCAGGCAGCGGCGTATCCTGGCAAGAATTAATCAATGGCTGGCACGGCTTGCCGAAGCGGAAACCCGGCAAGAGTTGCTGGGTACCCTGGTGGGTGGGATTCGTCAGTTAGTCGGTCACGACCGGGTCATGGTGTACCAGTTTGATCGCGACTGGCATGGCACTGTAGTCGCCGAGAGCTGTGCAGAGGGGACACCCAGCTTTCTCGATCACCATTTTCCAGCCACTGATATCCCGGAGCAGGTTCGTAACCTCTACAGTGTCAATCCGGTGCGCAGTATCCCGGATGCAACAGCAAAACCGGTACCCCTGTTGTCTTGTGATCCCTCGGCCGGGCAGCTACCCCTTGACCTGTCGCCGGGTATGCTCCGTGCGGTTTCGCCTGTTCATCTGAAGTACCTGGCCAATATGGAGGTGGGCGCTTCCCTGTCTTTATCAATACACAGTACTGACGGGCTTTGGGGGCTGGTGGCCTGTCATGCTCGCCAGCCGACACCACTATCGCCAGCATTGCGCGATGCGGCGCTCACACTGGTGCGTATGGCGACCCAGCGACTGTTTCTGTTACAGGAGCGCGAAGATGCGCACTATGCGAGGCGGGTGCTGGAAAACCGCATGCTGCTTATGGATCATCCCGGTGAAATGGTCAAGCCGTACCAACTGATTGATGAATACGGTGAGCGATGGATGGATTTGTTCAATGCCGACGGTGTGGCACTGGTATATCAGGAAAAGATCAGTCATGTCGGAAATACGCCACCTGCCGAAGCCTTGTCGCGCATCGTCAGTCACCTCTCTGACGAACATCAAGGCAATGCACTCTGGAGCAGTGACTGCCTCAATGAAACGGCCCTTATGGATGCGGGGGAGCTCGCAGGCATGCTGGCACTGCCGCTGACAGCCGTTTCTCCGCCGGGCTGGCTGCTGTTTTTCCGTGAAGAACAGCAGCGAGTTCGTTATTGGGCCGGGTCGCCAGAGCCAAAACCCGTGGTGGTCGATGGTCGGGCTGTGATGAATCCCCGGAGGTCTTTTGAGCGCTGGGAGGAACAGATGGCCGGGCACAGTGCCCCCTGGCGGTCGATCGAAATAAGACTGGCGAGGGAGTTGTCGGAAAATATCTCAATCACCATGTTTATCGACCAGGTGGACCTGCTCAACGAGCGTCTGCGCAGGACCAACCAATATCTGGCGTCCCTGGCAACCACGGATTCGCTGACAGACACGTGGAATCGCTATCGGATAGAGCAGGAGCTGGAAAAAGAGGTTGCCGTCGCTCGCCGTTATGCTCGGCCCTGTACCCTGCTGCTATTTGATATCGACAATTTCAAGCGTTTCAATGATGTGCATGGTCATGAGGCGGGTGACCGGGTGCTTAAAGTCATCGCCCATGAGGTGACCGGTTGTCTGCGCGAGTCCGATAATCTGGGGCGATGGGGTGGTGAGGAGTTTATTGTGCTGGCGGCCAACAGCACACTGGACGATGGTGCCCAATTGGCGGAGCGTCTACGATCACATGTCGAAGCGCTCGATTTTGGTGAACTCGGTGTGGTCACGATCAGCGTGGGTGTTGCCGAATGGCGCAAGGGGGACACCCGAAAGGCACTGGTGGCGCGTGCTGATGAAGCCATGTATCGGGCCAAAAACAGTGGTCGCAATTGTGTTAGATACTGAGTGTCGGGCATTGAGCCGGTGGTTGGGGCAGGGGATCAGGACGGGTCCAGTATCTCGCGCAACTTTAGCGCCAATTGTTCGCGATGATAGGGTTTGCTGATCAGTTGCACGCCCTTATCCAGGCGACCATTGTGAATAATGGCATTTTCACTGTAGCCGGAGGTGAACAATACTTTCATGTCGGGGTGGATGCTCAGCGCCTGCTCGCTCAGTTGTCGACCGTTGATACCTCCCGGCATCACCACATCGGTAAATAACAGGTCAATATCCTGGTATTCTGTCAGTATATCCAGCGCCTCTGCGCCAGATCGGGCAGCTGTGACCCGGTAACCAAGGCTCTTCAGCAGGTTGGTGACATAGGTCCTCACCTGATCGTCATCCTCCACTACCAGAATATGCTCTGAACCACCTCTGGGTTCAATCTCCTGGGGTGTTTCATAGGGAACCTCGTCGGTTGCGCCCGTTCGCGGGAAATAGAGTCTGATTGTGGTACCTTCGTCCTCTTCAGAATAAATCCTGGCATGTCCGCCGGATTGTTTGACAAAACCATACACCATGCTGAGACCGAGACCGCTGCCTTTGCCCATCATTTTGGTGGTGAAAAACGGATCGAAGGCCTGACTGAGAGTATCGGCAGCCATGCCGGTGCCGCTGTCGGATACAGATACCTGCACATACTCACCGGCGGTCACGTCCACCTGATCCTGTACATAGGCCTCATCCAGCAGCGTGTTGGCCGTCTCAATCAACAGCCTGCCACCCTCTGGCATGGCATCCCGCGCATTGATGGCAAGATTGAGCAGTGCCACTTCCAGCTGGCCTGGGTCGATTTCGGTGGTCCACAGTTCTCCGGTATCGACAAACGTCAATTCAATATCTTCGTTGAGGGCTCTTTTTAATAACCCCAGGGTGTCGGTCACCAGTTTATTGATGTTCACCCGCCTGGGTTGCAATGCCTGACGACGGGCAAAGGCGAGCAGACGGTTGGTGAGTTCCGCTCCTCTCTCCGCTGCCGTGACAGTCATTTCTGCCAGCCGTTTCAGATCGGGCTGATCGGTGAGCTGCTCCTGCATGAATTCGGCGTTGCCCAATATCACAGTGAGCAGATTGTTGAAGTCGTGGGCAATGCCGCCGGTGAGGTGGCCAACCGCTTCCAGTTTCTGTGACTGGCGTAGCCGTTCATCCATTTCCTGCAGTTCGGTGACATCCACCATGCTGCCAACCATTCGTATGGCCTTGCCTGAGGTGTCCCGTGTAATAAAGCTCCGATCCACCACGGACAGTGCCTTGCCATTGGCGTGGATAAACCGGTATTCCGCCTGCCAGGTCAGTGCGTCGCTGTTAAACACGGCATAGAGTTCTGAGAGCAGACTATTGCGGTCATCCGGATGAATATGCTCGACCCAGAACTGCAAACTGTTACTGATCTGTGCCGGGTCGTGGCCGAACATGGTTCTCAGGTTGTCGTTCCACCACAGGCTGTCCTCAACCAGATCCCAGTCCCAGATCACATCGTTGGTGGCTTTGGTGACCAGTTGAAACCGCTCGTCGCTCTGTCTGACAGCCTGCTCGGCCATTTTCCGGTCAGTGATATCCCGCTCTACTGCAACCCAGTGGGTAAACCAGCCGGTTTCGTCCGCCAGTGGGACAATATCTATTTCCAGCCAAAACTCATCACCACTTTTGGTGTAGTTGATCAGTTCAGAGCGCACCGGTTGCCAATGGGTGAGGGCCTCACGGATGCGATCCAGCTCTGCCTGCTGGGTTTTTGGACCCTGCAGGAAGCGCGGCGTCTGGCCGATGACCTCCTCACGGCGATACCCGGTGCGTCGCTCGAAGGCATCGTTGACATAGATGATCCTGGGCCCCTCAGGTTCATCCATGGGCTCTGCTTCCGTGATCAGCAAAATATCATTTTGCCGGGAGACGGCGGATTCCAGCAGTCGCAGGTGTTGCTCTCTGGCCCGCTCCTGGGTGACATCCTGAAAATAGATGGCGAGTCCGTCGATCGAGGGATAGGCTTTTACCCGCAGCCAGAGATTCAGTTCGCTGTAATGCTGGGTAAACGTACGTGTCGTCTGTGTGGCAAGGGCAGCCTCATACTCAATGCGGAAAGCGGAATTCGCAGCAGCCGGAAAGCATTGCCGGATATTGTTGCCGATCAGCGCATCCCGGCGTTTGTTGAGGACTCGGCAAAATTCGTCGTTGACGAAGGTGAAATTGAAGTCCCTGTCGAGTGTGAAGAAGCCATCGCTCATACTCTCCAGGGTCTGTTCCAGCTGTTGAGATAACGTCTTCGATTGTTCCCGTGCGTTGATGTGATCGGTAATATCCTGGAAGGCACCGCGCACAGCACAGATGTTGCCCTCGGCGTCGTATTCAGCTTCACCGGTGCTGCGCACCCAGATGGGTCTGCCGGTGGCAGTAATCTTCGGCATCACCTCACTGAAGGATTCACCCCGTTCAGCGCAGGCATCAAAGATGCGTCGAAAGCGGTTGCGATATTCCGGCAGGTAAAAGTTGATCGCTTCCTGCAGTGTGGGTTGAAAGTCCGGCCCGACGTCGTGAATGTCGGCAGTTTCCTTTGACCATTTTATGGTTTTTGCCTGAAGGTCAAAACGCCACCCCCCCAGCCGCGCAGCCTGCCCTGCAATCCGTTGCAGGCTGGCGGCTTCGGCCAACTGGCTGTCGGCCAGAACCTGATCGGTAATGTTCTGTACCACCCCGGTGAGCAGGCGTCCATCGGCAGTATTGGCCAGCTCGCCCATGCCCTGAACGTGCATAATGCTGCCATCAGGCTTGGGGATTCTGTGACGGAACTGCAGCGGCGCATCGGGCTTTTCCAGAAAACTGTTCAACTCGTCTACCAGACCCTGCCGGTCATCCGGGTGCATTAATCCCAGGTAGGCATCAAAGCAGTGGCCAAAGTCCTCGGGGGCGATATCGTACATTTCGTAGATATCATCAGACCAACTGAGCACATCGCTGTCGAGATTGAGTTTCCATATACCCAGCTTCAGCAGTCGTTTGGCTGTGCGCAGACTGGCTTCCTGTTCCTGCAGGCGACTGTTGGCAATTTTCAACTCGCGGGAACGCAACAGGATATCCAGCTCCAGCTGGGCAGCGTCGTGTTTCTCCGTGACAGTGGATCCGGAGGCTGCCAGTCGCCCCTCGGCCGAGTAGACAAATTCTGTGACATCCTCGGCCCGGAGCATAATGAACACAATGTTGCCGTCGGCCCCTTTAATGGGGGTGTGAATACAACTCCAGAAGTGCTCGGCGAATCCGCCGCCCTGGTCTTTCGGGCGGGGGATGGGGTAGCGCTGAACCGGCAGAATATCGGACATGCCGGTCACTTTGACCTGTTCCAGTGAGGCCCGTAGATTCCGGACGCCGTCGGCTTTGCTGTCATCGGGGTCATCGGGGAAAACATCAAACATTCGTCTGCCCTTGATGTCCTGGCGGCGGGTGCTGGTGGCATTGAGGTAGGCATCGCTGGCGGCGACAATTTTGAATTCGTCGGGGGTCAGGACCAGAAACTTACCGGGCGCCGACTCGAACAGGGACTGAAACAGATGGGCCGAGGCCTCGGCCTCCTGCCGTAAAACCTGCTCCTGATTCAGGTAGTTGGCTTTATCTTCTTCCAGTGCCAGTAACCGGGTGACATCCCGGGCGGAGACCAACTCGGCCCTGGTGCCATCATGGTCAAGTGTATGTGCGGTGATCACGACCGAGATAATCTCCCCGGACTTGAGGCGGTGGCGCCAGATGCCTGCGTCATTAAAACCCACAACCGAACTGGCGATATTTTCGAGTAACCTGGGAACATCTTCCGTTGGTCGAATATCTTCGATAGTCATGGCGAGGAATTCGTCCCGGGAATAGCCGTATTTGGCGATGGCGGCATCGTTGACGTCAAGAAAGCGCAGAGTTTCCAGATCATAGATCCACATTGGATCCGGGTGGCATTCGAAAAGGATGTCTCCGGGGATAGCCATTAACGAACCCCGTTGGATGCCGGTGGGCTCATCAGCCAGGTGAGGGTGGCATCCGGTGGCATCGGCCGGCCAATAAAATATCCCTGGGCTGTATCGCAACCAATCTCGGCGAGGAAAGACAGTGTCCATTGGTCTTCCACGCCTTCGGCGGTCACCAGTAGCCCCAGTGCCCTGGCCAGGCCGACGATCGCCGCGGCAATTTTCTGTGATTCCTCGGACTGCGGTGCCGAGATGACAAACATTTTGTCAATTTTCATTTCCGAGAACGGCAATCGTGCCAGCTGAATCAGGGATGAGTAGCCCACCCCGAAATCATCAATCGACAGGCTGAAACCCTTGATACGGAACTGGGTCAGAAATTCCAGCATCATGATCGGGTTTTCCATACTGCTGCTTTCGGTAATCTCAAGCACAATCTGGTGAGGGTCCAGACCCAGCACCTGACACTGGGTCATCAGCCACTCGGATAGGCCGGCGTCCGCTATCACCCTGGCGGACATGTTCAGGGCGATGGTGCTGGCGGTGCCGCGAAACGATTCGGCAAACCAGCGAAGAGCTTGGCCAAATACCTGCCGGGTCAGCTCACCGATCAAACCGGTTTCTTCCGCCAGCGGAATGAAGCGGTCGGGCATGATGATGCCAATATCGGGGTGGTGCCATCGGGCCAACGCCTCAAAGCCAATGCATTTTCCTGTGGCACAGGAGACTTTGGGCTGGTAATAGACCCCTATTTGCTGTTCAGCGAGTCCCGCGGTGAGGGTTTGCCGGGTGACCTGAAATTCCTGTGGCCAGTTTTCGGGGGCCTTGAGTGGAGGCTGATGGGTCTTGTCGCTGAGCAGCTCGCGGAGTCGGTTGGGGGTAAAGGGCTTGCCCAGCACTCCCGAGACATTGAGACCATTTTCTGCGGCGGCTCGACCCGCAGCCTCCAGCACCCTGTTGCCCAGACCGCTGGCAACAATCACGGCGCCATCAAAGGCGACATCGGCCAGACGTTTCAGTATCTCGACACCATCCACTTCCGGCATGGCCAGGTCGACTATCAGATGTGAAGGGGCCCAGTCTGCAACCAGGTGAAGAAACTCGTCGGCACTGGTTGTGGCGCGGGCATCGTGACCGGCACTTTTGGCAATGGTGCAGATGGTAAAGCTGACATCGGCATCATCATCGAGTACCAGCAGTCGTTTATCGGGGGGCCTTAATGTCATTACCAGACCTTTGTTATTCGTATGTTTGTCTGGCGAAGAGACGTGTCTGGCCAGAAAGATAATCCGTGATCAAATCCACCATAGTCCAAACCAGCATGCGGTATTGTGCGGGTTGTATCAAGTCCGCTCGAAAGCTGTTTGGTCTGCAGGGAGACAGTGGTTGTTGACCGCCGGGCGACTGCCGGTTTTCCGGGGTTGAGGCAATCGTGATATATCATGTGTTGTCCTGCTGCGTCAGCACCCGTCGCAGGCATTGGGCAAGTTCAGACCGGTGGTAGGGTTTTCTGATGAGGTTAGTGTTGTCTTGCAGCCCGTCGCCTTCATCGTCGTGGCCGGCAAATCCGGTGGTGAACAGTATCTTCAGGTGGGGGTATTGCTCACTGGCCAGCTGGGCAAGCTGCCTGCCGCCCATACCGGGCATGCGCAAATCGGTGAACAGCAGGTCAACCGCATTGCCTTCGCGCAACAGATTGAGTGCCTGCTGGCCATCGGTTGCCGTGATGACCTGATAACCCAGTGATTCTAGTTGGTGTTTAACAACATTTTGTACCAGGTGGTCGTCCTCTACCAACAGGATTGATTCATTGCCGCCGATATTTTCAGATGGTTTCTCGTCAACCGGCAGCGGTGTCGGTGGCTGGTCGGAGACAGGCAGATACAGCAGGAAGGTGCTGCCATCCCCCGGTTTTGAGTGGACACTGATCTGTCCGCCAGACTGGTTGATGAACCCGTGTACCATTGCCAAACCCAGCCCCGTACCGGCACCCTGTTCTGCAGAGGTGAAGAAAGGCTCAAACAACCGATCCACAAGCTCGGGGGCTATGCCGGTGCCCGTATCGGTTATCGATAACGCGACATATTGGCCACGACTCAAATCCAGCTCGGTTGAGTCGCTCGTCTGTGTAGCACGTGTTGAGATGGTCAGGTCGCCGCCCAGTGGCATGGCATTGCGTCCGTTGACACACAGGTTCAGCAGCGCGTGTTCCAGTTCTGAAGGGTCCACGTAGACTGCCGGCAGCCGGGAATCGAGTTCCAGGGTGATTACAATATTGCTGCCCAGTGTTCGCTGCAGTAGCGGCTCGATGCCGAGTACCAGTTGATTCAGGTTTACAGCCCTCGGGGTGAGGCTCTGTTGCCGGGCAAATGCCAGCAGGCGGTGGGTCAGATCCGCTCCGCGTTCAGCTGCTTCTGTGATCATTCTTGCCAGCCTTTGATGGTCGGGGTGGTCGTGCAGCGTGTCTTCCAGAATTTGCGCGTTGCCCATCACCACCGTGAGCAGGTTGTTGAAATCATGGGCGACCCCGCCGGTCAGCATACCCAGAGCCTCCAGCCGTTGTGCCCGGTGAAGTTGTTTTTCCATTGAGATGCGGTTTGTGATATCGGTCATGCCACCGACCATCCGGATGACGGTGCCGTGGTCATCGCGAATCAGATGGCCGCGATCCTCCACCTGCGCCCAATGACCATCTGCACATCTGAAACGATAGCTGGCGGACCAATGATTGTTGTCATTTTTGGAAATGGCCAGTCGGCGTCCGGCCAGCACCTCCTCCCGATCATCGGGGTGAATCAGCGCAGCCCAGGCGGCGTCGTCAGGTTGTGAGTCGGCGCGACGGTGGCCAAAGAGCTGTGTGAAGCCATCATTCCACCAGCGATTGTCACTGAGCATATCCCAGTCCCAGGCGGCATCACTGGTGGCCTGGGCCAATAACCGGAATCGCTCCACGCTGACCCGAAGCGCCGCTTCCGTGGCTTCCCGGCGGGCAATGTCCTTCTGTAAAGCCCGGTTGGCGATTTCCAATTGACGGGATTTTTCTTCCAGTTTGCGAACCAGTGTCTGGTTATAGGTCTTCAGAATTGTCTTTTCATCGAGGCCGACGGGACTGGTCGCAATAGGTTTGGCGATATGGGGTTGATCCTGTATCTGCCAGAGGACTTTGAGAAAAGCTTCAGGCTCGGCAGACTTGAGGATAAAGGCATCGGCACCCAGATCCAGGGCCAGCTCACGGTCACTTTCCTCGGTGTAGGTGGCGGTGTAGATAATGAATGGGATATGCGAGAGGCGGGAGTCGGATTTCCATTGCTGGAGCAGCGTGTAACCGTCCATGATGGGCATCAACAGATCAGAGACAATCATGTCGGGAGGGGTGTTGCGCGCCTTATCCAGTGCTTCGTTGCCCTGGCTGGCAGTATCGACCTGATAACCGTGGCTGATAAGCAGGGTCTCCAGGTAATAGAGGTTTTCTTCCCGGTCATCAACGATGAGGATTCGCGACATCAGCTGCTTTCCATGTCCGGAGACTGCCAGCAGACACTTTCCACCTCATCAACAAAAGTATCGGGGTCGATGGGCTTTTCGATATAACCACTACAGCCCGCTGCCAGTGCTTTCTCGCGATCACCCGCCATGGCGTGGGAGGTCACTGCGATAATGGGGATATTGCCCACTGACTCGACCTCGCGCAGGGTTGCCGCCACCTCATACCCATGCATGGTCGGTAATTGTATATCCAGCAGAATCAGGTCGGGCAACAGCGCTTTGGCCAGTGCAATGCCTGCCGGTCCGTCGGTGGCTGATCTGACGCGGTGGCCGCGGTGTTCCAGTAAAAAAGTCAGCAGGTAGCGATTGAGTTCATTGTCTTCAATGACCAGAATATCGAGGCGGGGTTCTTTCATGGTAGCTCCAGTGGCAATATCACGGTAAATTCACTGCCCTGTGACCATTGACTGTGCACCTTGATCGTGCCGCCGAGCAGGTCGGTCAAGCGGCTGCAGATGGCCAATCCCAACCCGGTGCCGTCATGTTGACGGGTCAGGCCACTGTCGACCTGGTTGAAAGGTTTGAATAACTGCTCTATATCTTCCGGTCGGATACCAATGCCGGTATCGGTGACTTGGAATCGAACAGCCGTTACCGGTTGCTCACTGCGTGGTGAAGTACCGTTATTTGCATCATCGACCGTAGCTGGGGGTATCCATGCCGGTTCCAGCTCCACATGCAGTGCGACACTGCCCTGGTCCGTGAATTTGATGGCGTTGTTCAACAGATTCAGCAGAATTTGTTCAACCCGTCGACGATCACTGCGCATGGTGGATAAACCGGCTGCGATATCCCTGTGAAGTGACAGACCTTTCTTTTCTGCCAGTGGCCGAACACTCCCGATAACTCGGTCGATTGCGTCGGTCAGGTCAAAAGGCTCCCGTCGGATCTGTAACTGCCCGGCTTCGATTTTGGAGATATCTAGAACGTCGTTGATCAGATCCAGCAAGTGGCGGGCACTGCTGCGGACCATGCCCAGTTGTTTTTTCTGTTCCCGGGTGATGGGCCCCGCCATTCCCTGCAGGATAATGCCGGTAAAACCGATGATCGAGTTGAGTGGGGTCCGTAACTCGTGGGACATTGTGGCCAGAAAAGATGACTTCAACTGGTCTGCGGTTTCCGCGCGGGTGGCCACCGATTCCAGCTCGTGCGTGCGTGCCCTGACCCTCTTTTCCAGATTCTGGTTCAGTGTTTTGAGGTCGGTATACGCTTTCTCCAGGGCACCGAAGGCCCACCAGATCAGCAGCAGTAATAACAGCGAGGTGACCAGGACAAATCCAATCCCCTTGTACACGCTCCAGCGACTGAATATTTCGGTATCGGCTGCCAATGCCATCAGTGCGTGGTCAGAGGCATAGATCCACAAACTGGCCACAATGGCATAGACGGCGGTGATCAGCAGTGCGCGGCAACGCAGTGACCATTTTCTTCCCGGTTCGTAAGAGGGTGGGAGAGCCGTGTTTTGACCGTATTCGTCGTCGGGCCTGTTGGTGCTCATGGGGCAACCCCGGAAATTGGATTGGTTCCGACTCTCGGTATTTCCCGGTTATTTGATAGTGCAGTCAAGTCGGGCAACATGGCCGTCCTTCCTGTCAGTGTGGCAGTTCCTTATCACAATTCTGCAATACCAATTTAACGCATGGACAGTCATTGCGGGCTGTTTTTATAAGTATGACCACTGCAGAATAGGCCCAGAGTGGTTGGTGGGTCAATCCTTGCCTTGATGATAGTGGACTCGCTCGTCGCTGTGTTCGAGTTGCAGTATCGCCGCCCCCCTGATGTCAGCCCAATGCGCCGGGTTTTTTGGTGTTAACCGACAAACGCCGGGCAAAGTCATTTAGACTATCACCCCCGCTGAGCCGGTCATGTTCTTTGGTTGACGCGCGGGCGCTTTTATTTTGTAACCGTTTTTATTTTTGTAACTATTGGGACGCTATGACCGCTGCATTATCGATCCGCAATTTGCACAAACAGTATGACAATGGCTTTGAGGCACTCAAGGGTATCGACCTGGATGTTCAGCCCGGCGATTTTTTTGCGCTGCTCGGGCCCAATGGTGCCGGTAAGTCCACCACCATCGGCATCATCTGTTCTCTGGTGAGAAAAACGGCCGGCCAGATAGCTATTTTCGGGACGGATATCGACAGGAACTTCTCCCTGGCCAAGCAGTATATCGGCGTGGTTCCACAGGAATTCAACTTCAACCAGTTTGAAAAGGTCATTGATATTGTCAAAACCCAGGCGGGCTATTTCGGATTGCCGCCAAAGCTTGCCGCGGAGCGCACCGAGAAATATCTGAGGCAGTTGGGCCTCTGGGAAAAACGCCATCAGCGCTCCCGGATGCTCTCCGGTGGTATGAAGCGACGACTGATGATTGCCAGGGCCCTGGTTCACGAACCGCGACTGTTAGTGCTGGATGAGCCCACGGCCGGTGTAGATATCGAGTTGCGCCGCTCCATGTGGCAGTTTCTCAAGGCGATTAATGCCAGCGGCACCACGATCATATTGACCACGCATTACCTGGAGGAGGCAGAGAGTCTCTGCCGCAATGTGGCGATCATTGATCAGGGTAAAATCATCCACAATACCTCCATAAAGCAGTTGTTGCGGCAGCTCAACAAGGAGGTGTTTGTGCTGGATACCCGCGAGGCCCTGACAGAAATGCCGACCATTGAGGGTTATCCGGGGCAGCTGATCGATGAACACAGTTTTGAGGTTGAAGTAGTGAAGGGGAAATCGCTGAACAAATTATTCGCCAACCTCAGCGAGCGGGACATTCATGTGACCAGCATGCGCAACAAGGCGAACCGGCTGGAAGAGCTGTTTGTTTCCCTGGTGGAGCCCCACAGGAATGAAACGGCGGAGGCACAGTTATGAATGCCGGTCAGCAATGGGTGGCGTTTACCACCATCCTGGTGAAGGAAGTCCGCCGTTTTATGCGCATCTGGCA